>Ga0306920_100013948_pt1 | contig 10959 bp, 20 predicted proteins | sample flu12Cox44000170_FD_204666 | JGI IMG/M metagenome (GOLD analysis project Ga0306920, IMG submission 204666) | Lab enrichment of tropical soil microbial communities from Luquillo Experimental Forest, Puerto Rico - flux4day.12C.oxic.44.000.170 (v2)... | ecosystem: Environmental > Terrestrial >...
CTGCGGCAGGCATTGCGGGCACAAGAGGTCAAGGTCAAGGCAGCGGTGACGGCGGCGACCACGACCGCACCGGCCGGCGAGCAGCGGGGTGCCGTCCGATGAGCGCACCCAAGGAGCAAAACGGGATTTAGTCCCAAAAAGGGCAAGGCGGGCGCCCGCGCGGACCTTGAGCAGCAGGTTGATGAATACCTTGAGCGCGGCGGCAAGGTCACCGGGTGCCCAACCGGGGAGCAACATGGGATTAGTCCCAAAAAGGTCCGTGGCATGTCCAAGGGCACCATCGACCTGATTAAGGCCATGCGTGTCGAGGCGGAGAAGGCGCAGCCGATCACCGGTCGCGGCATCGGCTACAAGCTGTTCGTCCGGGGGCTGATCGGCTCCATGGGGACAGCGGACATGAAGACGGTCTACCGCTGCCTGAAGATCGCCCGTGAGCGTGGGATGATCCCGTGGGAGTGGATCGTTGACGAAAGTCGCGCCCTGGAGGTTGGCCTGAGTTGGGACAGCCTGCACGACTACATGGACGACATGGTCGAGTCCTATTGCCGCGATTACTGGAACGAGCAGCCGGTTCGCGTGCAGCTTTGGACCGAGAAGGGTACTGTGCGTGGCGTATGCGGGCCGGTGCTGAGCAAGTACGGCGTCGGGTTCCGCAACGTCCACGGGTTCAACAGCGCGACCATTGTCCACGACGTTGCTCAAGATGATGACGGACGCCCGCTGATTATCCTCTACGTCGGCGACTACGACCCGAGCGGATTGTGCATGTCGGAGACAGACCTGCCCAACCGGCTCAGGGAGTATGGCGGCACGCACATCCAACTCAAGCGTATCACACTGCTGCCCCAGCACACCGTCGAGTTGGGAGAGCAGTTGTCGTTCCCAGCGGAGGACAAAAGGAAGGATACACGGTACCCGTGGTTCGTTGAGAACTACGGTCACCGATGCTGGGAGCTTGACGCCCTCGACCCCAACGCCCTGCGCAACATGCTGGAGACGGCGATCCTGGAACTGATCGACCAGGCGGCGTGGGACGAATGCAAGGAGGCGGAAGAGGACGAGCGGGTGGCGATCAAAGACATGGTCCGCCAGTGGAAGGCCAACGGCGGCACCGAGTGGGGCTGGCGTGAGGCGCAATAACAGGAGCAATCGGAAGGGGCCATGACCGCCTTTCACTCGCACTATAGTCGAACACTATCTGACGGCGCCGCCACCGTCTGGGCGACAACAGGCTGTGAAGGCGCCCGTCGAGAGCCCTGGTTTCCGTGCCAGGGCTCTCTTCTTTTTCTTTTCGGGGCTGCGGACAGCCTATAGACAGAGCGCCGCTTCTGTCCGCGCGGTGGACGTTTCGACGATCCGAGCAGATCATCAGCGCGCGGCTAAGAATGACCCCGAACCCCGCCCGCACCTCAGTTGCCGGGCGCTCTTCCTGGTGCAGGAGGTGCAGCATATGCCACGCGGGCGGCGGAAGGGCTCAACGGGCACATATTTCCGGTGGCCACCAAAGAAGATTGCGGACATGTGGCAAGATGCCCAGTTCATAGTTGAAAAACTAGAACTGCTGCCAAGCTCGGACTCGTCGCCACACGCTGAAGTCCTGGGCGTTGTCGCCACTCGGATAAACAGAGAAGGGCCGGCGAGTAAGCAAGAACGGGTTAACAAGCAGCGCGTGGCAAGGCTGCTCAAGCAAGAGTTTCCCGACAAATATCGGTACGTCACTGAAGAGCAGCTGCGACAGCTACTGTCCAAGGCATATCAACGCAAGACCAAGCTGGACGATCTCGACGCCTTTAACGCGAGTGTGCTAGCGCACATGCTGGGCGAGACAGACGAGACGGACGACAGCTAATTATTTCCTACACGACTTTCCCTGACTAACCAGTATGTAGAGGGCCAGCTTCATCAACGGAGTTGGCCAATGCCATATGCCCGCGTCCGCTCGGTCGTCTGCGCACACTGCGGCCGGCGCTTCACAGCACCCGCGCATTCGGGTCGATACCGACAGACGAGCGAGCGCCGGATTAAGTCGGCGCGCTATTGCAGTCGCGCATGTCGGCAAGCCGCCTATATCGCCCGTCGTGCCATCCGCGCCGGTGTACCGCATAGCGAGCGCCATAAGGTGTTTCGTGGTCGCGTGACGGATGTAGGGAGCCGCGTGAAGGGGGCGGGGAGTGCTGACCTACGTACATCCGTCACGCAGTCTTTGCAGCCCACTGAAATATCTAACGAAATTCGACCCAAAAACGCAATCTCCGGTGTCGTTTCCATCATCACGGATGCCGTGTGGCCACGCATGTATCGCCTGCGGTTTCCAGATGGCCATCTGAGCGACATGGTGAACCTGACGCGCGCCAGGGACGCTCTGCGGGTGGCCAGGGAGGGCACCTGATGACCAACGTCTCTAGCACCAAACAGAGCGCGCCGATGATCAGCATCTACGACGGCCGCTCCTGCTTCGCACGCGGTCGTGCCGGCTTGAGGCTTTCGATGCTGCCGAGCATTCGCGGGGGCGTTCGAGAGCAGAATCGAGCGATCAATAAGATTCCATTGAGAGCCAATGAAAAAGCCTTCGATCAAAGGAGAAATTAGATGAGTGTTGACTACGTTCAAAGAGTCGTACGTCCAACCATTCCTAGCGCATACCTAGCAGACATCGAAGCTTGGTTACTTACCCGCGCTTTTCAAACTGAGGCAAAAGGTGATCGTCTCAGCTTCCATGCTTGCTGGTCATTAAATGATATTTTTGAAAATATACTCTCTCCCGACCAGGAATTGGGTAAGGCGTTAGCTTCTTCGCGCGAAATTTGCCGGGGTCTCTGCGTCGCAGTTGAACGTGAAATCCTCAAAAGCGACGTGATCATGCTTGGTGCGGTCGATTACGAGAGTATCTTCCAGTCTATAATTCAGCGACATCCAGATTTGCGGCATATCAGCATCGAAGAATGCGACCGTAACACGCGGGCGATTGATTGTGATGAAAGCTTCACACTAATCACCGCGGACGCGATAGAGTCGATCCGTACTGTGGGAGTCTACGAGAATGGCTATTACAAGAGTGTCAAAATTGTTCGGAGAAGCGGAGCCCTCAAGCCGGAATCGCCTTATATTTTGTTTTCAAAAGAAGACGTGTCGTGACTGGGACACAGTAGCCGAGCACCATCAGTGAGGAGCCGTGGGCGGACCCGCATGAATTGGGCTTCCCCCGCCAAACCCATTGGCCGCCGCTCGGTTGAGCGCCGCACGCCGATAACCAGCATCTACGACGGCCGACACCTCGTCGGCTTCGTGCTCGCGCGCGGCCGTCGTGGGTTCGAGGCATTCACCGCCGCCGAAACATCGCTCGGCTGTTCGAGACGAGGGATGCGGCCGTTGGGGGGTGTGTCAAACGAAACGGAGGTGAACGATGAGCAATCTGGATTTTGACTGGCAGGACGATCCAGCGGAACGGCAGGCCGTATCGGCAAAGATCATTCCGTTTCCGATGGCGCGGCGCATCCGCTTCCTGGAGCATGTGGCCGCCATGATCCACACCTGCCGCAAACCGGATGAATACCGAGCGCGCATCGAGAAGCAACAAAGGGATGCGATGACCCGGCGACAGCTGCCGGAGGAGGTCGTGGAGTTACAGATGGCGGCATTTCAACACGAGATCAATTGGCGTTTGGAGTGGATTAGGAAACATCATGGCCAAGAAAAAAAGAACTGAACCATTCGTCATGCTGCATCGGAGGGTAATCGATAGCTTCGCGTGGCGCGCTCTGTCCGAGAGCGCTCGCAAGGTGATCGATCGGGTTATCCTGGAGTGGATGGCCCACGCCGGCAAGCTTTCCACCGACATTCCGGTCACCAAAGAAAATTTTATCGAGTATGGGTTGCACCATAACGCAATAGCGCCGGCCCAGCGCGAGGCATGCGCTCTCGGTCTGCTGCTGCTCAGTACACGCGGCCGAGCACCCCACTGCGCGGTGGCGCAGCGGCGCGGCAGTACAGCAGCACAGCAACAACAACAACAACAGCGCTGGAAGGTCCGGCCGTGGTGAGTTTCTGGGACACGATGGAAAGGCGGCAGCGGCTGGCTGCTGATAGAGGCGCCGCGTTGCGCGATTTACAGATCGAGGTATGGGGTTGGTGTGATGAACGCCAGCGTGACGGGCTGCGGACCCGACACAATGGCTGGGCGGGCAGCCTTGTGAAGCCGCAGCGGCGAAACGACGATCGTGTCGTGACCAGCCAGGGTGCTGGCGCAGGTGCTGCTGACGTAATTGCAGACATGCCCGTGCCTGCCCTGCCCGCACCCGACGTCCGACGTCACGAGGTGGACCGCAAGGGGGTGCAGTCCCTGGCTGAGTTGTTTGAATACGTTTCGGCCGCATGGGACCCCGGTGGCAGCAGCTATTGCGCGACCAGGACGTGGTTCGGCTGCGGCCTTGACGATGCGTTTCAGCGGCTCGCATCCAAGGAAGGATTATCCGCGACAGAACGCTCTGCGTTGTCGGCCCGGATGCGGAATGCCCTGCCGCTGTGCCGCAACTGTCGATGCAATGAGCGGGCGGCCGCATGAGGGTGGGTGGCACCAAGATCAAGCATGAGCAACCCGCTGGCGATGGCGGGGGGCGCACCCGTCGCCCCCAGGCAGAGGGCGTCCCTGCCCCCGGCCTACGCCAATGAGGGAATGAACTGATGACGGACATTTCAGTGAGGCCCGCCGCGCGCGTTGCGTAATGTTGGAATGAGAGTATGACGAAAGTGACAATACCGCGCTGCCTGACCGTGACTGATGCAGCAGCTTATGCCGGCTGTAAGACCGTATCGGCATTTCGCGATTGGGTTCGCAGGGGCATCATGTCGGGTCCCCTCCCCGGTACCCACAGATATGATCGCAAAGCCATCGACGCTGCTCTTGACCGTTTGTCTGGTTTGAGCACTACGATGCCGGAGCTTTCGCCATATGAAGCTTGGAAACAGCACTATGCGGATTCGGGTCAGGGGAATTAACACCGTCCGGCGTTACCGGAAGGACGGCTCTTTCGCTCTATATCGGTATCACCGGGCAACCGGTCAGCAACTCATCGGCGAACCCGGAACGCCGGAATTTATTGAAAGCTACGCTACCGCCGAGCGTTCGCTTCGGGACAGGGCGAAGGGCACCATTGCCAGTCTCATTCGTCGCTTCGAGGACTCGCCCGAGTTCGCCGATATGCGCGCAGACACTACGCAGAAGGAATATCGACGTAAGTTCAGGGTGATCGAGCGAAAATGGGGCTCAGCACCGATTACCGCGTTTAACGACAAGCAATTCCGCGTTGACGTGCTCGCGTGGCGAGACCAGGTTGCCAAACGCGCGCGTCGTGAGGCTGACAATCTCACGTCCGCGCTAGGCCGTTTGGGAGCTTGGCTGTTCGATCGCGGGGAGATCGACCGCAATATCCTCGATAACATAAAACGCGTCTATCATTCGGATCGCGCCGACAAGTTATGGCTGCCAAGTCACGTTGATGCGTTCCTCAAGAGCGCGTCTTCGGAGATGCATGCGGCTCTCATGCTCGGCATGCACACCGGTCAGCGACAAGGTGATCTTCGCCGCCTTCCCTGGACTGCCTACAACGGCACCCGGATCACGCTGAAGCAAAGCAAAGGCGGCCGGATCGTCTCAGTGCGCTGCACAGCCGCGTTACGGACCATGCTGGATCATATGGACAGGAAGGGCTTGTTGATCTTGACCACGCCGAGCGGCAGGGCGTGGACCAATCGCTATTTCAATCAGCACTGGAATGAGGCGGCAAAGGCGGCCGGTATCACGGACCTACACTTTCACGATTTGCGCGGTACGGCCGTAACCATGCTCGCGGAAGCCGGTGGCACCGTGCCAGAGATTGCGGCGGTAACCGGCCATAGTCTCAAGCACGTTACCCATATTTTGGAGGTTTACCTGTCGCGGACTAGGCACCTCGCGGATGCTGCCATCACCAAGCTCGAACGTCGTGCAAAGCGTTTGCAAAACAAACGCTAAGCGATTGATGTTTGATTGGCCAAAAATGATACCGTTTGCAAAATTGATGAGAGAAATCTATAACCCACCCCCGCCTGGGGGACTGGGGGTCCCGAGTTCAAATCTCGGCGCTCCGACCAGCAACCTGCTGTAATACCACAGGAAAGTGCTCATTGCTTGCTAGCAGTGTGCCGCGCGTTTGCAGATTCGTTCAGAACGGTTCTCATGAGGCAAGCCGCTTTGCTGCGACATCGCCTGCTGACCGCGCGGTGGCTAACCGGTGATCCACGCCAAAAAGCACAAACGGCCTATACGGCTTCAACCAACGCTGCCAAATCCGTATCTGGCCCCATTGCCAAGCGCTTAAATGCAAATCGATCGTGGACGGGTGTCGCGTTAAGCCCTCCCCCGTACAAAAAAGCTGCAGAGTATCCGGTTTCACGCAGCATGCTCGCAGTAACGCGCGGCTCACGGCCGTCATCACCGTATGGAAATGAGAACATGTTTACAGTATTTCCGAGTCGAGCTTCGATCAGTTTCTTGGAATGTTCCATCTCGCGTCTCAACTGCATGTCATCGAGCGTGGAGAACCGGCGATGAGCAACGCCGTGAGACTGAATGGACACTTTCCCGCACTGCAGCTCTTCCAGATCATTCCAACCACACATCGGCTCCTGCGGCTCCAAGCCGGCATCGAAGTCATTTGTAGATCCGATAAAGTCGGTAGGCACAAAAAGCACAGACGGGAACCCGAAGGAGCGCAATATCGGAAGCGCAATGTGACGCATGGAAAGATATCCATCATCGAACGTCAGCAACACCGTGCGCTTTGGCAAGCTGACAGGATTCTCCAAGCCGCTCAGAAACGTCTCGCCATCAATTACATGCCACCTGTTCTTCTGAAGCAAATGCAGAAAGCGCTCAAAGATCGCCTCCGAAATATAAAACCAGGTGCACGAGCATCCCGGCGGCGGTGCGCCAATCTTGTGGAAGCCCAGCACCGCCAGTCTGGACAAGGTCTCAGGCGGACCGGATTTGCCGTCATTGCTCAAAGGGCTCGTTCCAGTACGCTCGCGAGCACTTTCTTGGCGTCGAAAAATTCCTCAGCCAGCTGGCGAGCCAGTCGACACTGCTCATCGTAATCGGCTGCCGTCCGCTGGCTTGGGCGCGCTGGTGGCGTTGCAGGTCTTCAACACCGAGCTCACGCTGATCGCCTTCATCGGCATCATCCTCTTGATCGGCATCGTCAAGAAGAACGGAATCATGATGGTGGACTTCGCGCTCGAGGGCGAGCGCGCCCACGGGCTGCCGCCGGAGCGGGCAATCTTCGAAGCCTGCCTGGCGCGGTTTCGCCCGATCACAATGACGACCATGGCGGCACTGCTGGGCGCGCTGCCGCTGGTGATTGCGAGCGGCCCGGGCTCCGAGCTGCGCCGGCCGCTCGGCATCACCATCGCGGGAGGGCTCATCGTCTCGCAGATGCTCACACTATATACGACGCCGGTTATCTATCTCCTGCTTGACAGGCTGCACCGACGCCTTTGGGGAGCGCGCGTCACGCGCCCTGCGGCCGTAGCCTGATCTTCACTTGAGCTGCGGCAGTAAGCCTGCTGATGGTGCCGGAGGAATTGGAAACCTGCGAAAAGACCAGTAAAATCGGAAATTCTGCTTAAAATAACAGAGTCGAACAGAGAGAAAACAGGAAATCCGCGTGTGGAGTGCAACTTGCGACCACCAAGTCCCCTCTCTTCCAGGCACGCGCGGATCGCCACCGTAGCGCACGTGGGTTTCGAATGAAAACCGTCCTGGTCACCGGCGGCGCCGGCTTCATCGGCAGCCACACCTGCAAGGCGCTTGCCGCGGCGGGTTGGCGACCGATTGCGTTTGACAACCTGTCGAGAGGGCACGCCGAGTTCGTGCGCTGGGGCCCGCTCGTTGAAGGCGACATCCTCGACGCTGCCGCGCTCGATATCGCCTTCGTGCAGTATCGGCCTGTCGCTGTCATTCATTTCGCCGCGCTCGCATACGTCGGCGAGTCGGCAACGCGGCCGCTCGCTTATTACAATGTCAACGTTGCGGGCCTGATCAACGTGGTTGACGCCATGCTTCGTCACGGCACGCGGACAATAGTGTTCTCCAGCTCATGCGCAACCTATGGCATTCCAGATCGGCTGCCGATTGTGGAAAGCGCGCCGCAACATCCAATCAACCCCTATGGACGCTCGAAGCTTGCCGGCGAGCGGATCCTCGCCGACGCGCGCGCAGCAGAAGGGTTGCACGTCGCCATGCTGCGCTATTTCAACGCCGCCGGCGCCGACCCTGATGGCGATCTGCCCGAGCGCCATGACCCGGAGACGCATCTCATTCCGCTGGCCATCGATGCCGCAACGAGGGGAGCGCCTGCGCTGCAAATCTTCGGCAGCGACTATCCGACGGCCGACGGCACCTGCGAACGTGATTTCATTCATGTATGCGATCTCGCTGCGGCGCACGTTCAAGCGCTGCACTACCTCAACGCCGGCAACGCTGCACTTACGATCAATCTGGGCACTGGTAGAGCAGCTTCGGTGCGGAGCGTCGTCGCTGCGGTCGAGCGTATCACCGGTCGCATGGTTCCTGTTACGCACGCCGCGCGCCGTCCCGGCGACCCGCCTGTGCTCGTGGCCGACGCCTCGCTGGCGCGTGAGCTGATCGGGTTTGCACCACGGCTGTCCGATCTCGATACCGTCGTCACCACTGCATGGAGGGCGCGAATCACCCAGAACCCTGTCACCAAAGCAGGCGTAGCGCCGGCTTGCTGCGCGGGATCATCTTGAGAGACGCGGCCGGACCAGCAACCCTAAAAGAGCATGCCCGGCGGGCTCCACGGCGCCGCCGGGCATGTATTCTTAGGTTCGCCGTGCCTTACGGGCAAAAGAATCTGGGCCGGCTCCAGCCGATCGGATTTCCGTAAGCATCGAACGCCACAGGCCGGCGCGCCCAGTAGCCGCCCGGACAGCCAACCGGTGCAGCGACTGCGTAAGCCGGATAGGCCGCATAACCCGGCTGCACGACATAGGCGGGACCGTAAGAGTTTGCGACCGCGCTGCCCACAATGGCGCCGGCAATGACACCTCCGACGATCCCTGCTCCGACGGCACAGCCGAAGCAGCGCGCTTGCGCCGGCGGCGGCGCGGCCAAAAGTGAGACTGCAATCGATGTTGCAGCGGCAAATGCGAGCAAGGACTTGTTCATCGCGGTCGTCTCCTGCAAAGGCGACTGAGCCGACCACCCTGGCGGCCCCTTGGGTAAATCTCGCTCGTGACTTTGAATATTTTTTGGCGGTAATGCGCACTATCCGTGGTGCCGCCTGCCGGGGGTATTCCAAGTTTACTCGGTGGTTACCCTGTCGTCATTCTGCGTCATTCCTCGCGGCATCGACTACCTCGATTCCGCCGGAATCCTCGCCGATAATTCCCAAGTGGTCGTCATTGGAACCCCCCAAGGTACCTAGAAAGACCACGCGGCCCCGGCGATTCAACCTCCCCGGGGCCTTTTTTTGTTTTGGTCGTTGCATCGGCCGACCGCTGACCCTGGCAGCCGACTCCGACCCTCTTAAATGCCGGCCGGTCCTCGGCATTGCGGTGCTGCCGGAACCGCAATGCCTGCCCTGCGCATCGGCATTTCACTCGTTCTCGCCTTTTATTGGTCGCGGCCGAGCGCGCTCAAACCGCTGCCGAGATATTCAGCAAGACGCACGGTCTTGGTCATGAGATAGACCACCTGATCATCAACGTCGGTGTATCTCGAACAGGTCTTGAGCGCACTTTCGTAGGAATGATCGAAATCGCCGCGACCGAGCAGCATCAGCGCGATCAATTCCTTGCGTGCTTCGCCGCTCAACCCGTACAAGTAATGGGTCAGCAGCCGACGCTCAGGATCGTTGATGATCTCGTCTGGACTTTGCTGCTTGCCTTCCGCCGCTCTTGCCGTTCGTGCCTGCGCCAGTCGATCGAGCAAAGAGATAACGTGCGCGACCTGCGATGGCGTAAGTGCGTTGAGCATGAGCTCACGACCGCTCGCTCAGCGCTGCGTCAAGCAGGGCCCGACACTCGGCGAGCTCGTTGAGCACGGACTTTAGCTCGCGTGGATCGACGCCCGGAGGCCGCGTCGCTGCGGGGCGGGCTTTCTCTCCTCTTGCCTCCTCACCTGCCTCCTGTCGCTCCTCACTGTGGCCATCCGAAATCGGCGGGCGACGCGCAGGTCCATCATCGTCAGCCACGCCGTCCGCCGGCATTCGTGTCGGTTGGGGCGCTCCGGGCTGCCAGACGTTCTGGACGAAGCGCTGGCCTTGCTCGCGCAGGATGCGCTGAACCCCGCGGATGGTATAACCCTCGCCATAGAGCAGGTGACGAATGCCGCGAAGCAGATCCACATCCTGCGGGCGATAGAAGCGGCGGCCGCCACCGCGCTTCATCGGTCTGATCTCGTGGAAGCGGCTCTCCCAGAACCGCAGCACATGCTGAGGAACTTCGAGCTCGGCGGCGACCTCGCTTATAGTGCGGAATGCGTCTGGTGCCTTATCCACGTCGCAACACCTTGCGCGCTATTTGATCTCCTCGGGCTGCGCATTGATTCGCTGCTTGAGGATTGCGGATGGCTTGAACACCATCACTCGGCGCGGCGATATTGGCACTTCCTTGCCGGTCTTTGGGTTGCGTCCAATCCGCTGACCTTTGTTGCGCACGACGAACGAGCCGAACGAGGATAATTTCACTGTTTCGCCGCGCTCGAGGCAGTCGGTGATCTCCTTCAACACCAATTCGACCAGCGTTGCCGACTCGGTGCGTGACAATCCTACCTTCTGGTAGACCGCCTCGCACAAATCCGCGCGCGTCACCGTTTTTCCCGTCATCGCCCAGCCCGCCTTTGGCGATCAACATATCCCTCTGAATTATCAAACGATATTAGGTTGGCGGGGTACGGTCAAC
>Ga0306920_100013949_pt1 | contig 10958 bp, 13 predicted proteins | sample flu12Cox44000170_FD_204666 | JGI IMG/M metagenome (GOLD analysis project Ga0306920, IMG submission 204666) | Lab enrichment of tropical soil microbial communities from Luquillo Experimental Forest, Puerto Rico - flux4day.12C.oxic.44.000.170 (v2)... | ecosystem: Environmental > Terrestrial >...
GATTTCCGCGCTCGCAGGGAGCGGCCTCAAACTCAACCCCGATCCGCGCGCGGTGGCCGATCCTGCCGTGATCGTGATTGCCGTCAAACCGCAGTCCGCGGCCGAGGTGGTGCCCGCTGCAGCGCCGCTCGTGGGTCCTTCGACCATGGTGGTTTCGATCATGGCGGGCCAGCGGCTCGCTTCGCTCGAGCGCGCGCTACCCGCCGGCAGCGCGGTCGTGCGCACCATGCCCAACACGCCGGCCGCGATCGGCCGGGGCATCACCGTCGCGGTTGCGAATGTACGCGTGTCCCCGCCGCAGCGCGATCTGGCGCAGCGGCTGCTGGCAGCGATCGGGGCGGTCGAATGGGTGGACGACGAAGGATTGCTCGACGCGGTGACCGCCGTCTCCGGCTCGGGCCCCGCCTACGTCTTCCTGCTCGCCGAAGCGCTGGCACAGGCAGGCGCCGCCGCCGGGTTGCCGGCGCACCTTGCCGAGCGGCTGGCGCGCGCGACCGTCGCCGGATCCGGCGAGTTGCTACACCGCTCCCCGCTTGACGCCGCGACCTTGCGCCGGAATGTGACCTCGCCCGGCGGCACCACCGAGGCAGCGCTGGCGGTGCTCATGGGTAAAGACGGTCTCGGGCCGGTGATGCATCAGGCGGTCGCCGCCGCCACACGCCGCTCGCGCGAACTCGCCGGGTGAGGGCACCCTGGCAGGGACAGGTTGGCCGGCCTAAGTTTCTAATATCGATCGCGATCCGACAGGAGACCGACCATGGCCAGCAGCTCCGTCAACAGCGACCGCGGAACGATCGTCAACGCCTTGCTGGAACTGCTCGCGCAACAGCGCATCGAGGACATCGGCTTCGGCGCTATTGCCCGGCGCGCCGGGCTCAGCCTCGCCGATTGCCGCGCCGCTTTCCCTTCGGTGCTGGCGGTGCTCGCGGCTTACACCGCGGAGATCGATCGCCGCGTGCTCGCGGGCGGCGATGCAGAAACGGCGGAGGAGCCGCCGCGCGAGCGGCTGTTCGACCTGCTGATGCGCCGCCTCGAAGCCCTCACGCCGCACAAGCGCGCGATCCGTTCTCTCGCCATCTCGGCGATGCGCGATCCGGCGCTCGCCATCGTACTCAACGCCCTCACGGTAGGTTCCATGCAATGGATGCTGAGCGCCGCCGACATCAACGCCGCCGGCCCGAAGGGCATCCTGCGCGGGCAGGGGCTGGCGTTGCTCTACGCATCTGTGATGCGCACCTGGCTCGATGATGACGATCCCGGTCTGGCACGCACTATGGCGGCGCTCGATCGCGCGCTTGCCCGCGGCGCCCGGTTATCCGGCGTGCTCGACGAACTGTGCCGGTTCGTTCCTACGCGTTGCTGTCCGCCCGGGCGTTGGTCGCGCCGCTCTCGTGATGCCGGCGAGGAAACGGCCGCCGCATAGCGGGTTACACCGGTACCCTTACCGTTACCCGCAGCCCGCCGAGCGTGCTGTCGCCCAATAAGATGTCGCCGCCGTGGGAGCGCGCGATGTCGCGGGCGATCGCGAGCCCAAGGCCGGTGCCGCCTTCGTCCTGATTGCGCGCATCGTCGAGCCGCAGGAACGGGCGGAACACTTCCTCGCGCATGGCGAGCGGAATCCCGGGTCCGTCGTCGTCGACAGTTACCGTCAGCCAGCGGTGGTCGCGGTGGCCGGTGATCGAGATCGTGTTGGCGAAACGCGCGGCGTTCGAGACCAGGTTAGCGAGGCAGCGTTTGAATGCGGCGGGCCGCACCGTGACCACCGGATGACCGTGGAACACGATGCTGGTGCGATGCCCGTGGCGCTCGGCATCGAACTTGAGTTCCTCGAGGAAGGCCGCCATGTCGGTCGGCGCCGACTGCTCGCCCGCGTCGCCGCGCGCGAAGGCGAGATAGGCCTCGAGCATGCGGCCCATCTCGTCCACGTCTTTCTTGAGCGCCTCGACTTCGGGGCTGTCGCCGATCAACGCGAGCTCGAGTTTGAACCGGGTCAGGACCGTGCGCAAATCGTGCGACACCCCCGCAAGCATGGTGGTGCGCTGCTCCATGGTCCGTTCGACGCGGCGCTTCATCTCGAGGAACGCCAGCGCGGCGCGGCGCACCTCGCGCGCTCCACGCGGCCGGAAGCCGGGCACCTCGCGGCCCTTACCGAAACTTTCCGCCGCGTCCGCCAAGGTCAAGATCGGCCGGATCTGGTTGCGCAGAAACAGCACGGAGACGCCGAGCAACACCAGCGAGGTGCCCAGCATCCAGAACAGAAAGATTTGCGAGTTCGATGCGTAGGCGGCGCTACGCGGCGCAAACACCCGCATCACGTCGTTGCCGAGGGTGATGCGGATTTCCACCAGTGCCGAGCGTCCGACCGTATCTATCCAGAAGGGCCGCGCGATCTGCTGGCTGATTTCGCGCGAGAGCGCCTGGTCGAGCAGCGAGAAGAACGGCTTCGCGCCGGGCGGCGGCAGGTCGGTGCCGGGCAGAAAATCCACCACCAGACCGAGCCGCTGCTGGGCAATCCGTCGCAAGGTCGCGTGGTCGGGCGTGTCGGGAAAGCTCTGATAGATGTCGATGAGCGAGGCGATGTCGTGGGTGACGGCGGCCGAAAGGCGTCGCGTCACCGTGTTCCAATGCGACTCCATGAACACGAAGGCGACCACCGACTGCAGGATCACCATCGGGGTGACGATCATGAGCAGCGAGCGGGCAAACAGCCCGGTCGGCATGACGCTGCGGACCGTGCGCCCCCACCAGTCCCAAACGGCGGCGAGGTGGCCGGCGGCCGTCCGCAGCGTTGCCAGTCCGAGGTCGAGCGTGGTCATGACGACACGACCAGCCGATAGCCGATGCCGCGCACGGTCTGCACGATCAGCGGGTGCGCCGGATCGCGCTCGATCTTGCGCCGCAGGCGGTTGACCTGCACGTCGACCGCGCGCTCGTTCGAACCCGCGCCATTGCCGGCGAGCGCGAGGCGCGGAACCGTCTCACCCGGGCTGGCGGAGAGTACGCGCAGCATGTCGCGCTCTCGGTCGGTGAGATGAACGACCTCGTCGCCGTGCCGCAGTTCGCCGCGCGCCACATGGAAGATCAAATCGCCAAACTTGAGACTCTCCGCCTGCGGCGTGGGCGCCGGCTGCTGGCGCTTGAGAATATTGGCGATGCGTAGCGACAGCTCGCGGGCCTCGAACGGCTTGGCCACATAGTCGTCGGCGCCGAGTTCGAGGCCCATGATGCGGTCCTGGGATTCGTCGCGCGCGGTGAGCATCAGGATCGGGACCGCCGAAGAGGCGCGGATCGCCTTGGCGAGATCGAAACCGGATTCACCCGGCATCATCACGTCGAGCACCAAGAGGTCGAAGCTCAGGCCGTCGAGCTTCGCGCGCGCTTCCGCCGCGTTGCCGGCGGTGGTCACGCGAAAACCTTCGCGGGCGAGATAGCGCGAGAGCAGGTCGCGGATGCGGCGATCGTCGTCGACGACGAGGAGATGCGGGGCGTCGTCCGACGGCGAGGCGGCCGGCGCGTTCATATCGACTCAGCGGCGCGTGCGGCCGCCGCGCTCGGCGCGGGCAATGAGCCGCAGCACCTCGTCCCGATCCGTTGCGTCGATCATGGCGGCAAGGAACCGCCGCGCCGTCTCATGGGCAGCCGGCCCGACCTCGGCCACCGCGCGGGCGATCCGGGTGGTCTGCAGCCCGGCGAGCTTGAGCGCCAGCGCCTCGCCCTTTGGCGTGACGAACAAGAGTCGCTGGCGGCGGTCGTTGGCGCCCTCGCGCTGCACCACGTACCCCTCGTCGACCAGCTGCTTGAGCACGCGCCCGAGCGACTGTTTGGTGATCTTCAAAATCACCAGCAGGTCCGCAACCTTGATGCCGGGATTGCGGTTGATGAAGTGGAGCACCCGATGATGGGCGCGGCCGAAGCCGAATTTAGCGAGCACGTGGTCGGGGTCACCGACAAAGTCGCGGTAAGCGAAGAACAGGAGTTCGATAATGTCCCAGATCGGCTCGTCCGCCCCGTCCGCGGTATCGGCGGTGCGGGCCGGGCGCTCCGGAGGTAACGTGAAATTTAGGTCAGCCATATTGACGTATTTTGGTTAAGCTGTTATCGATGCAAGTGTCTTCGCGAAAGGATCGTGCCCGGGCGATCCTTTCAACGGCGTTGCGCCGGTCGGTGAAGCGCGGTTTCATGGACCGGGCGAACCATATCGGGACTTGGGCCGCGAGGCAAAAGCCTGTGCCCCGGTCCGCGAGAACGTCCGAGGAGAAGAGCCATGAGCCTGTCATTCGACCAGCGCGAGGGGGTCATCTGGTACGACGGCAAGCTTGTGCCCTGGAAGGATGCCAAGCTGCACGTGCTCTCCCACGGCCTGCACTACGCCAGCTGCGTGTTCGAGGGGGAACGCGCCTATGGCGGCGAAATCTTCAAGTGCACCGAGCACTCCGAACGGTTGCGCGCGTCCGCCCGCTGGCTCGACTTCGAAATCCCGTATTCGGCCGCGGAAATCGACGCCGCCAAGCGCTTGGTGCTGGAGAAGAACGTGCAGCGCGACGCTTACGTGCGCCCCGTCGCTTGGCGCGGTTCGGAGATGATGGCGGTCTCTGCCCAGAACACCACCATCCACGTCGCGATCGGCACCTGGGAATGGCCGAGCTATTTCGATCCGGCGCAGCGCCTGAAAGGCATCCGCCTCGATCTCGCCGAGTACCGTCGCCCCGACCCCGCCACCATTCCGGCCATGGCCAAGGCGGCCGGCCTCTACATGATCTGCACCATCTCCAAGCATAAGGCCGAGCGCAAGGGTTACGCCGACGCCATGATGCTCGACTGGCGCGGCCAGGTCGCCGAATGCACCGGAGCCAACATCTTCTTCGTCAAGGAAGGCAAGATCCACACGCCCACGCCGGACTGTTTCCTCGACGGGATCACGCGCAAGACGGTAATCGATCTCGCCCGCCGGCGCGGCATCGAGGTGGTCGAGCGGCGCGTCATGCCGGACGAGCTCGACGGCTTCTCTGAGTGCTTCATCACCGGGACGGCCGCCGAGGTGACCGCGGTCTCCGAAATCGCGCGCTGGCGCTTCACGCCCGGCGCGATCACGCAGCGGCTGATGGAAGACTACACCGCCGAAGTGCAGCCCAAGGCCGCCGCGGCGTAACCCGTCGCGACGATAAGCCCGACGCGCAGCGGGTTGTAATAATAATCGACGTTGGGAATAGCATTGCGCCATACGATGCGTAGGGTGTCGGTGGCTTTCTCGGCCATGGCCGGCGGCGCAAAGATGCCGACAGCCAATGCGGCAAGAACTGCGAACAAATGGTGCGATCGCATCGCATCCCCCCGTTTTCTTGTTACCGCGCCGCTTCGGATCGCCGCGGCGCCGGCGCCCAGCGATCGGCCGCAGCGTCGTCGGATTGCCGCGCCTCGACCCAGCGCGCGCCGCCGGCGCGCTCGACCGACTTCCAGAACGGCGCGCGCGTCTTGAGGTAATCCATCAGGAACTCGGCCGCCGCGAATGCGTCCTGGCGGTGCGACGACGCCGTGATGACGAGCACGATGTTTTCGCCCGGCTCGATGCGGCCAAAGCGATGCACGACGGCGACGCCGAGCAGATGCCAGCGGGCGTTTGCAGCTTCCACGTGGCGGGCGATTTCGGTTTCAGCCATGCCGGGATAATGCTCGAGGGTGAGCGCGGCGATCGGCTCGCCCGCTTCGGATCCGCGGCATATTCCGGTGAAAGTGACGACGGCGCCGATGTCGGTGCGGCAGCGGGTCAGCGCAGCGACTTCCGCGTTGACGTCGAAGTCCTCGCGCTGGAGCCGGACGGTCATGCGTATCGCCTTGACCTCATCCGCCGGTCATGGGCGGAAAGAACGCGATCTCGCGCGCGCCGGCGATCGGCGCCTCCGCCTTGACGTGCGTACGATCGATGGCGGCGCGGACGACGCGCGGATTTTCGAACGCGTAGGCGTATTCCTCGCCCCGCGCGGCGAGCCAAGTCATCAACTCGCCTACGGTGGCAACGCCGGAGGGGGCTTCGATGTCCTCCTCGGGCTTGCCGACTCGCTCGCGCAGCCAGGCGAAATACAAAATCTTCACGCTATTCCTCGATCAGATGACGCACGCCGGCACGGAAATAGTCATAGCCGGTATAGAGCGTCAGCAGGGCCGATAGCCACAGCAGGGTAAGCCCGATTGGCGTAACCACCGGCAGGATGCGGTCGCCGGCATCGCCCAATACCAGGAAGCCCACCGCCACCAGTTGCCCAGTGGTCTTCCACTTGGCAAGTCGCGTCACCGGCACGCTCACCCGCAATTCGGCGAGATATTCGCGCAGCCCCGAGACCAGGATCTCGCGGCACAGGATCACGATCGCGGCCCACAGGGACCAGCCCTTGATGGTGCCGTTCGCGGCCAGCATGAGTAGGCAAGAGGCGACCAGGAGCTTGTCGGCGATGGGGTCGAGCATTCGTCCGAACGTCGAGTGCTGGCCCCACGCACGCGCGAAATAGCCGTCAAAGAAATCGGTGACCCCCGCGGTGATGAAGATCGCGAGCGCGACCCAGCGCAGCCAGAGTCCGCCTTGCAATATATCGGCCCAATACATGCAGGCGACGACCGCCGGCACCGCCGCGATCCGCGCATAGGTCAGCAGGTTCGGCACCGAGAAAGTGCGCGTCCGCGAGGGCGGATTCGACACCGTCGTCATGGCTGCAAGGAACACCTCGCCTGCCGGGGCGTCAACCCGCGCCGGTGCGTTGTCCTGTCACCTTCGTGCGAGGGTGGAAAAACCGTTGTCATGCCGGCGTCCCGTGAAAAAAGTCGTAGACCTTGCGGGCAGTTTCCGCGCTGATGCCGGCCACCTGGGCCAAGTCGGCGACGGACGCTCGCTCGATCGCTTTGAGCGTGCCGAAGTGGCGCAGTAGGGCGCGCTTGCGGGTCGGACCGATGCCGGCGATCTCCTGAAGCCCGGCTTCGCGCAGGTCGCGCCGGCGCCGCTGGCGATGGGATCCGACCGCGAACCGGTGCGCTTCGTCGCGCAGCCGTTCGACGAAATAGAGCACCGGATCGCGCGGCCTGAGCTTGAACGGCTCGCGTCCGGGCATGAAGAAGGTCTCGCGCCCGGCGTCGCGCTCGGGCCCTTTGGCGATAGCGACGATTGGCACGTCGTCGACGCCGAGGGCACCGAGGGTCTCGCGTGCGGCGGTGAGTTGGCCTAGGCCGCCGTCGATAAGCACGAGCCCCGGCCAGGGGGATTCATCCTCACCGTCGTGCGGCGGCTCGCTCAAGCCGACAGCGGGTGCCTCGGCAAAGCAGCCGATCGACAACACGGGAGATTGGGCCCCGGCCGCCTCGCGCGGCGCCTCCGCGATCAGCCGTTTGAACCGGCGCGTAAGCACCTCGCGCATCATGCCGTAGTCGTCGCCGGGAGCGAGGTCGGAAGAGCGGATGTTGAACTTGCGGTACTGGTTTTTGCGAAATCCCTCCGGGCCGGCGACGATCATCGCGCCGACGGCATTCGTCCCCTGGATGTGGCTGTTGTCGTAGATCTCGATGCGGTTCGGCGGACTCGGCAGACCGAACGCCTGCGCGAGCGCGTCCAGCAGGCGTTGCTGCGACGAGGTCTCTGCCAGCTTGCGGCCAAGAGCCTCGCGCGCGTTGGCGAGCGCATGCTCAACCAAATCTTTCTTCTCGCCACGTTGCGGAACCAGTACTTCCACGCGGCGCCCGCTCTTCACGCTGAGCGCTTCGCCGATCAACGCACGGTCGGTCACGTCATGCGACACGAAGATGCAGCGCGGCGACGGCTTGTCGTCGTAAAACTGAGCGATGAACGCGCCGAGCACGTCCTCGGGTCCGAGCGAGCGGTCGGCGCGCGGGAAATATGCGCGGTTGCCCCAGTTCTGTCCGGTGCGGAAGAAGAATACTTCGACGCAGAAGAAGCCGCCTTCCTGATGCAGCGCAAACACGTCGGCCTCTTCGACGCCGCGCGGATTGATGCCCTGGTGCGCCTGAATCGCGGAGAGCGCCGCGAGGCGGTCGCGGTAGATGGCGGCGCGCTCGAAATCGAGGGCGGTCGAAGCCTTCTCCATCTCGGCGGCAAGTTCTTCTTTGACCGCGCGGCTGCGCCCCGACAGGAACGCCTTGGCCTCGCGCACCAGCTCGGCGTAGTCGACGTGCGAAATTTCTCCGGTGCACGGCGCCGAGCAGCGTTTGATCTGGTGCAGCAGGCACGGCCGGGTGCGGCTTTCGTAGACGGCATTCGAGCATGAGCGGATCAGGAACGCGCGCTCGAGCGCCGTGATGGTGCGGTTGACCGCCCACACGGACGCGAAGGGCCCGAAATAATCGCCCCGGCGGTTGCGCGCGCCGCGGTGTTTGAGAATTTGCGGCGCCGTATGGTCGCCGCTGATGAGAATATAGGGAAAAGATTTGTCGTCGCGCAGAAGCACGTTGAAGCGCGGGCGCAGGCGCTTGATCAGGTTCGCCTCGAGCAGCAGGGCCTCGGTCTCGGTTGCGGTCGAGACGAACTCGATTGCCGCGGTCACGGCGATCATCCGGGCGATCCGGGTGGGATGCGCCTGCGGCCGCCGGTAGGCGATGATGCGCTTTTTGATGTTCTTCGCCTTGCCGACGTAGAGCACCTCGCCGCGCGCGTCGATCATGCGATAGACGCCCGGCGCGGCGGGCGCGTGCCGCGCGTAGCGGGCGATCACGTCCTCGCCGGCGCCCGCGGGAACGGCTTCGCCCGGTCCGTCGAGCGCCGGCAGCGTCGACTCCTCCTCGGGCTCGTCGTCCTCGAGGTCGATGTCAGGCTCGATGTTCTTCTTCTCGTCGGCCATGTCCGGAAAGTAGGGCTTTGGAGGGCGAGTAACCAGGACCGCCTCACCGCACGCGAAATATACGCCCCGTTAAGTATCGCTGTGAGGACTCGGCGCCGATTTACGCGCGCTTAACCTGAAGAAATCGATAGACGAATGAGGAAAAAGCCGCCGACCGAGGGCGGGCTTTGCCGAGCCGCCCCACATTTCGGCGAGCGCAACGCCACGGAGGACATCATGGGTCGCATTCTGCTCGGTGCCGCGCTGGGAGTTATCGTCTGCGCCGCAATTCCGGCTCGCGCCGATCTTCCCGGCGGCCCCTATTTGTCGGAGACCTACGGCGCCTACAACTGGACCGGTTTCTACGCCGGCGTGAACCTCGGCTACGACTGGGGTTCGGCCAGCAACACGGGGCTGTCCCCCTCAGGCTTCAACGGCGGCGCGCAAGGCGGCTTCAACTGGCAGTCGGGCAGCATCGTGCTCGGCGGCGAGACCGATCTGCAGCTCTCCGGCGCCTCGGACAACTCGGGGCCGTTCAAATTTTCCAATCCGTGGTTTGGCACCTTGCGCGGCCGCGCCGGATACGCGCTCAACAACATTCTATTCTACGGCACGGGTGGGCTCGCCTACGGCGGAGGCAACGTTGATCTCGGCCCGCAGTCGGAAAGCCACAGCGCGATCGGCTGGACCGCCGGCGGCGGTCTGGAGGTTGGGCTGACGCGCCGCTGGTCGGTCAAGGCGGAGTACCTGCACGTCGATCTGGGCGCACAGAATTACGTGCTCACCGGCCTCTCGCACGAGATAACCGCGAACGTGCTGCGCTTCGGCGCGAACTTTCGCTTCTGAGGCCGCTAGTGTTTTTCACGTCGGCGGGCGGGTTTCCGCGAAAGCGGGAACCGCTGCCGCGAACCGGTCGAGCCAGGCAACGAGGTGCGGGTGATCGCGCCGCCACGTCCCTTCGAAGCGAAAATCGAGATAGCCCAGCGCGCAAGCGGCGGTGATCTGGCCGACGTGCGGCGGTGAATCGAGCCCGGGCGGATGCGCTTCGAGCGTCGCGAGCGCACGCGTCATTTTTTGCGTTTGGTGCTCAACCCATTTCGCCACGTGATGCTCGGGCGGCCTGAAGCGGCCCTCATAAACGCGCAGAACCCCCGCATCGAGAATGCCGTCGCAGAGCGCTTGCTGGCATAGCGCCGCAAATCGCGCGGCAGGCGCGCTCGGAATGATGCGGCCGCCGCCGGCGCGATGATCGAGATATTCAAGGATCACGCGGGAGTCGTAGAGCACTGTGCCGTCGTCGAGGATCAGCGCGGGAATCTTCCCGAGCGGATTTTGCCGGCGGACGCTGTCGGATGCATCGAGCGTGTCGGCCGGTTCTGCCATGATGTCGCGCTCGAGGCCGAGCACGGCCGCGGCGATGCGGACCTTGCGCACGAAAGGAGACGCGGGAGAGAAACGCAGGATCATCGCCACGCCGGGAACCTCGAAGGAAAAAAGATTTCGTATGCGCCTATGGCGCTGATGCTACACGACCAGCAAATATGCGGCGCTCAGCCGGTGATCACGAGGTTGACCGCCTTCGGCCCCTTACCCTTCTTGTCGGGCTCGACGTCGAAGCTGATGCGTTGCCCTTCGTTGAGCGACTTGAGCCCGGCGCGCTCGACCGCGGTGATGTGCACGAACACGTCGCGCCCACCGTCGTCCGGCTTGATGAAGCCGTAGCCTCTCTCGCTGTTGAAGAACTTGACCGTGCCGCCCATTGCCATTGGGAAGCTCCTTTCCCCAATACTTCTCCCGCCGGCCCATTGGGCGCGGCGGCTCGGCTGGACATTCGCAGTCGGGGGAAAGGCATCGGCCGCAGCGGGCCTCAGGCCGCAGCGGGCCTCAGTCACCTCCGCCGGCCCCCATCGAGAGGCGGAACGTCAAAGCCAGCCGCAACAAGGAGTAAACTAATGCCGTTGCACTGGAAAGAGGTGATCGGCCCGCTCCGTCAATTTTTGGTGGTCAACCAGTCGAGCCGGAACGTGTCCCGGTCGCCCATTTGCGGTGGGCAACCGCAAGGCCTGCGGCGAGCCGGGCAAATTCGCCGGGCTGTTCGAACGGCGGGTCAATCAGGACCGCCCCGCGCCGCTCCTTGGGCGGCAG
>Ga0306920_100013951_pt1 | contig 10958 bp, 12 predicted proteins | sample flu12Cox44000170_FD_204666 | JGI IMG/M metagenome (GOLD analysis project Ga0306920, IMG submission 204666) | Lab enrichment of tropical soil microbial communities from Luquillo Experimental Forest, Puerto Rico - flux4day.12C.oxic.44.000.170 (v2)... | ecosystem: Environmental > Terrestrial >...
TGGCTGATCACGACTGCCGGGTGCGGATCGGCTTGCGCGAAATCACACGTCCAGATATCCCATTGTTTCATTCGGCCTCCACCTTCAGGGTGGAAGCATTGGCCGTGCGGCGCTCCGCCCGGTTGCTCGTCTTGGTATAAAGATGCCGCAGCGAGCCTGGCGGATAGGTGGTCGCCGACAGGGCCCGCTCCTCGGCATCCAAGATGCGCAAACCGGCGCGAACCACCTCGCTGGAATTGTTATAACGCCCGCTGGCGACCAGGCGCTCAATCAACTCTTCAAAATGCTTCGTTAACGCAATGTTCATTCCGAGCAAAGTGGAATAGATGCTATCTATTGTCAATAAGGAGCGAGAGCGTCATGGGGCACCGGAATCCATCTAGCCTGCCGCCGGAGATGGCCCAGGACCTGACCCTATGAACACGACGAACCGTTCCACTGTCAAGGCTGAGGCCACGACTGATGAAGGCCTCGGCCAAACGCTCGGCCGTTACAAGCTGCTGGAGAAGATCGGCGAGGGTGGCTTCGGCGTGGTGTATGTCGCCGAGCAATCCGAGCCCGTTCGTCGCCGCGTCGCGCTGAAAGTTATCAAGCTCGGGATGGACACCAAAGCCGTGGTAGCGCGGTTCGAAGCCGAGCGCCAGGCGCTGGCGATGATGGACCACCCAAACATTGCCAAAGTGCTTGATGCCGCGGCCACCGAACAAGGACGTCCTTACTTTGTCATGGAATTGGTCCGCGGGATTAAGATTACCGAATACTGCGACCAGAGCCAGCTGACGACGCGAGAACGGTTGGAGCTTTTTATCCCGGTCTGCCAGGCGATTCAGCACGCCCATCAGAAAGGCATCATCCACCGCGATATCAAGCCGTCCAACATTCTCGTCACGCTGCACGATGGAGTTCCGGTGCCAAAGGTCATCGACTTTGGCATCGCCAAGGCCACCGAGGGCCGGCTTACCGAAGCAACGGTTTACACACAATTGCACCAATTCATCGGCACGCCGGCTTACATTAGCCCGGAACAGGCGGAGATGAGCGCGCTGGACGTGGACACGCGGTCGGACATTTATAGCCTGGGAGTTCTCCTTTACGAGTTGCTCACAGGGAGGACCCCCTTCGATACCAAAGAACTTTTGCAATCGGGACTGGATCAGATGCGCAAGATCATCCGGGAGCGTGAGCCAGTACGTCCGAGTACGCGTGTGACGCAACAACAGGGGCTGGCGCAATCACAAATCACAAATCGCAAATCGCAAATTCCGTCCGACCTGGATTGGATCGTGATGAAGTGTTTAGAGAAGGACCGAAAGCGGCGGTACGAAACCGCCAACGGGCTGGCTGCGGACCTGAAGCGCCACCTGAATAACGAGGTGGTGACTGCCCGGCCGCCCAGCACTGCCTATCGATTTCAGTCGGCGGTTCGCCGCCACCGGGTGCTCTTTGCGGCCGCGGGGGCCGTGATTCTCGTTCTGTTTCTCGGTGTCGTCGGCACCACGATCGGCCTGGTCCAGGCCAGGCGGGCCCGAGCTCTGGCCCTGCAGACGCGCGGCGAAGCGGAGAAGCTCTCGAATTACATGCTGGAGGATTTCTACGACAAACTGGAACCCAGTGGACAATTGGAGATGGTTGCGGAATTGGCCCACCGGGCGGTCGCCTATTACGAGAGTTTGCCAGCCTCCTTGCGCACACCCGAGACCGAACGCAACCGCGCACTGGCCGAGGCCCGCCTGGCGCTGATCACCGCACACCAGGGTGATGCCAACGAGGCCATGACTATCGCCTCTACCGCTTTGTCCAGATTGGAGGAAATGCTCACGCGAGGCGACCAAGGTGAGCCCACGGTTTTCGGAATGGGTCTTGCCTTATTCGCTCAGGTCTGGGGCTATCGCGTTCTTAATGACCCTCGTCCACATACGTTACCCGTTCTACAGCGCGGGATTGAGTTGCTTAAACCTCTCGCGACTTCAGCCCAAGGCAGTCGTCGGGTAAAACTCCTGTACGCGGACTTCCTGGGTCAGCTCAGCCATCGCCAGCCAAGCGGACAAAGCATACCGCTGAACGAGGAGGCCATGCGCGTTCTGGCCAGCCTCGGCGCTCTGGATTGGTCAGATCTTACGGCGGCCTCGTCTTGGGCCGACGAAGCCGACACCGAGGCCCGGGATTCGCTGGCGATTGGGCGGTTGGACGATGCCGTACGGTTGGAAAAACAAACCCAAACCCTGGCCGAGGGAGTGCTGACCCGCCGCCCGGGTGATTTGCGAGCGATGAAGGATCTTAGTGAGGCGGCGGAAGTGCTCGCCATCAGCGAGGCCCACCTGTTTCACCAGGCCCAGGCTTTAGAGCTGGGCGCCAGGGCCCAGCAATTCGCGGAAGATTACGTGCGAGCTAACCTGTCGGATGCAGGCGGGTGGGCTGGGTTTGGGAGGAACCATTTTATCAGTGCAGCGATATCCTTTCGTCAAGGCCGTATTGCCGAAGCACTGCAAAAAGCCCGGGCTTCGATCGCCGCGAACAAAAGAAGCTGGTCTCTTTTGAAGACCATCGCCGAATGGGAGGCCCAGCGCTCAAATCGCCCCGCTGCAGAGGAGGCGTTGCTGGAAGCCAGCCGTTCGTTAGATGCCTATACCGGCCGGATGCGCCTGTTGGAGCAGACGCGAGCCTTTATGAGCGAGTCACTGGACGAAGGCGCGCGTCATGTCAAACTGGCTTTCGGCGAAGACGAAGCCGGTTATACCATGGCCCAGAGCGCGTTGGATCGCATTGAAAGGCTACGCCAGGTCGAGAGCGATCCGAGGCGTGCGAGGTTCTTGCTGGTTAGCGAGGCGAATGCGCTGGCCGATTCTGCCCGGGCTGCACTCAACCTCGGCCGCTATACCAACGCGGAAACTGCTGCGCAGGCGTTGCTCTCGCTGCGCGAACTGGCAAATGATTTCGAGGAAGGGGAATTACTGTTGAATCGGGCCGCCGATGGCTTTTGGGGGCGCGTTCTTTTGGCGCAGGCTGTCCTGGCCCAAGGGCGCGCCAACGAAGCGCTTAAAGTAATCGAGCCGGCGCTGGCCCATTACCGTGAGGCCCAGGTTCGAGGCGCTACCCACGTTTCCTTTCGCCAGTGTTTCGCCCGTGCCCTGTATGTGCAAGCGCTGGCTGAACCACACGACGCTGCCGGGAGAGATCGAAGCCGCATGGAACTCGCCGAAGCCGCCCGGCTTTTGCAGGGCCTGTCCGAAGAAGCCCGGCAATTGCATGATTCGACGGAATTGCTGGGCTGGCTCGAAGCGGAACAGAAAGAATTAAGCCAGGGGGCACACCCATGAGCCTAACGCCGAAATCCCTCTTAGGGCCCTACGAAGTGCTCTCCACCCTCGGCGCCGGCGGGATGGGTGAAGTGTTCTGCGCGCGCGACATGCGTTTTGAATCGTGAGGTCGCGATTAAAGTTCTGCCCAAGGATTTCGCAAATGATTCGGACCGGCTTCGCCGATTTGAGCAGGAAGCAAAGAGCCTTGCCGCATTGAATGATCCGAACATTCTAACCATTCACGATGCGGGTGTGCATGACGGCGCTCCGTATTTGGTCAGCGAACTGCTCGAAGGCAAAACGCTGCGCGAGGAGCTTGGCAATAACACCAAGGCAGCGTTTCCGGTACGCAAGGCGACCGATTACGCGCTTCAAATCGCCCAGGGCCTGGCTGCCGCCCACGGCAAAGGGATCACCCACCGGGATCTTAAGCCCGAGAACATTTTCCGCCACCGCGCAGAGAGGCAGGCAGCTTGCCCAAAGCGCACTGAGCTTCAGCCACTTCATCGAGAGCAGGGTTCGAGGGAGCATGCGAATGCGCGGGAGGCTAAGCTCTGGCTCGGGCTTATCAAGAGGATTGCGCAGACTGATGGGTGAAATGCCAGTCGCCTACCCTCGAGCGCGGAGGTAAGCTTTAACGTCATCGTGGTCCTCGGCGAAATCAAAGATCAGCCGGCCTTTTTGGGCCTGAAAAATCAGCCTCCAATCCAGGCTCGTTCGGCACTCGAAAACCTTCTTTCCGAGCTTGCGGATCGAAATCCCCGCGTGCACGTGTGGTTTGCCAAAGCCCTCTTGCACCAGTTTGAGAGTGGCCGCAACCTCCGCCTGGCGACCGTGTTCCCGGACGATCCGCTTGAACCTGCCCGTCAGTTCAATCGAAATCATTCGTTGCGCCGGTGAATTTCGTAACCCCACCTCGGGCTCGGGCAGACCTGATACTTCTCGCAATCTTCCTCTCCGCCGCTGCCATCTGCTTTTCGTCCAGGCCATACTCCTGCAGCGCGTAGTCGCTCGAATGCACCTCCACTGGGCAATTGTTGCTCCGGATGGCATCATCCGCTGGTCGGCGGTTCGAGCAATCGGCGCGGCAGGTTTCGGCGACCGTGCATTGCGCGGCGCATGATGACATTCCCTCCAGCGACTTCATAGAAAACGAGGTGCTGGTTGAACGGGCGGAGGAGGACGAAGAATCGCCACTGCCGAAGGCGCGCGTGAGTGAATCGGCCCACAGGCCCCATTTGCGGATGTTTCTCCAGCAGACGGCACGTAGCTTCCACTGCGGCAAGGTAGCCCTCGGCCACCTTCCAACCCGCTTCTCTCACATACGACTCGAATTGCCTCTCGATGTCCGCGATGAAATCGTCGGACTTGCTGAGGCTCATGGTGCAGAGCGCTTCCTGCGCGCCTGCACTCGCTTCCTGATGCCAACAAAATCACGTTTGGTCAACGGAGTCGCAGGCTTGTCGGCGGCCTCCAGCAACCAGGTTTCCAGTTCTGGCGTGACCTCAAAGGGTAGTCGTTGTTGGTCGCGGATCGATCGGACGAGATCATTTAGCAGGTCGCTAGGGCTCGAGGAAGCCCCTGCGCGCACTTGTTCCGCGAGGTACTCTTCCACGTCCTTAGCCAACGCGATTGTCACGTCATGAACCTATCCAGCGAAGACCCTGGGCGCAAGTTCGGTGTTTGCTTTCGTTCTCTGTCTCTGTTGCGCGGAACCGGGTCCTTGGCATTTACCTTGATCGAGTTGCTTGTGGTAGTCGATCATCGCCTGGTGAGTGCGGTGCGTTTCCAGCGCCTCTAAGCGCGGTTGGTGGGTCACGAAAGAGCCGACAGAGCCAAACCTGCTCAGGTTCAGTCGGACAATTCCCACACACGCACCCTTCGGCCGCGTGGCTGCAGCAAAGGCGCGGCCATGCGTTGCAGTTGCACGACGGCCTTCACTTTCGCCGCAAAGGGCAACCGCGCAAGCTGTCGCCGACGGGCCTCTTTGGCTGCGATGAGCCGCGCGATCTCAGGTTTCAGGTTGTCCATTGTTTCCATTTTGCTTCGAGATCGTGCCTCTTGAGCACTGCGGAAAGATAAGCCAAATCCAGCTCCGCTCAAAGACTGGAAGGAACGCGGAGGATCGTGTAAAAAGAGGCATGGACGCCTCCGAGTTGAATGAACGGCCTACGCTTTACAGAGCCGAATCGCACGTGATTCCGCCAGATTGGCTGGCGGAGTTTGAGGCGGCGGCGCGGCGGCCTCTGGAGACGCGCTTCCGCTACTCGTTCATCCACACGTACAATCCCGGACGCGTCGGCAAAGACTGATTTATGATCCATCAGACCCTCGCGCACTACAGAATCTCTGCCAGCATCGGTGCCGGCGGGATGGGAGAGGTCTTTCGCGCTCGGGACACGCGGCTGCATAGTGACGTCGCGATCAAAATACTGCCAAAGGAGTTTGCCAGCGATCCGGACCGGCTGCGGCGCTTCGAGCAAGAGAGCAAGACGCTGGCGGCGCTCAACCATCCCAACATCCTCACGATTTACGACGCAAACGTGCACGAAGGCGCTCCCTATTTGGTCAGCGAACTGCTCGAAGGCAAAACCCTGCGCGAGGAGATTGGCACCGGCAACGCAGCATTGCCGATTCGCAAGGCGACGGATTACGCACTCCAAATCGCCCAAGGCCTGGCTGCGGCCCACAGCAAGGGAATCATCCATCGCGATCTCAAGCCCGAAAACATTTTCATCACCAAAGATGGACGGGTGAAGATTCTGGACTTCGGCCTGGCGAAACCGCAACCAACCTCGCAATCGCAAATCGCAAATCAAAAATCGCAAATCGATGAGGCAGCGCCAACCCTCGTGCAAACCACCGAACCTGGCATGGTCCTGGGCACCCCCGGCTACATGTCGCCCGAGCAAGTCCGCGGCGAGCACGCCGACCATCGCTCGGACATTTTCGCGTTTGGTTGTGTGCTCTATGAAATGCTGACGGGGCAACGCGCATTCCGGCGGGACACGCCGGTGGAGAGCATGAATGCGGTGTTGAAAGAGGAGCCGCCGGAGTTGAACGCTAGCGCTGCCAGAATTCCGCCTGTGCTCGAACGGGTCGTGCGCCGCTGTCTGGAGAAGTCGCCGGAGCGTCGATTCCAAGCCGCGGGTGATCTCGCCTTCGCACTTGAGAACATCGGCACCGAGTCCGCGGCCGCCCCGCTGGTTGCCGCGAGCGAATCGCCCATGAAGTGGCCCGCTTGGGTACTGGGCACATCAGCTTTGGCGCTCGTCGTTCTGCTCTGGTGGATTAGCTCAAAGAAAGCTGCGCAGGGTCCGGGCGCCGATGGGCTTGGCCCGGTCACCAAATTCCAGGTTACCTTGGGCACTTTGGGAACTTCAGATCCACGGACCGGGCGCTTCGTAGCTCTCTCTCCCGATGGGAAAAAGCTGGCCTTTGCTAATCAGGAGGGACTTTGGCTCGATCGCCTCGACCGTGTCAGTGATCCCGTTCTGTTGGTGACCGGTTCCTCGCCTGCGCCTTTCTGGTCGCCCGACAGCGCCGCTCTTGCCTTCTTCGATAAAGAGCATGAGCAGCTTTATCGGACTTCACTGGATGGAACTCGACCACTCCTGCTGTGTCAGCTTACCAATCTACGCACTGCGACCTGGTTAACTTCCGGACGGATCCTCTTCACCTCGAAAGCTCCCGGTTTGTTCGAAGTTCCCGCGCAACCGGGGGGCACCCCCATGCTCGCGCTCGCGGTCGGGTCGGGCGAGAGCGATTTCCACGAGCCCAGCGCGCTGCCACAAGGGCGCGGCGCGCTCTTCGTCATTCATCACCAACCTCACACCGGTGACAGCCTGGGGGTGTGGACTCCTGATGGCAGGCGCAAAGAGGTGTTGCACATTCCAGGCGCGCTCCTTCGGGCCCCGGTCTTTTCATCCGGCCACATTGTCTGCGCCCGGTTTGACGCTGATTTTGAAGGCATTTGGGCTGTTCCCTTCTCCTTGCAGCGCTTGGAGTGCACGAGAGAACCTTTTCGCATTTCGGACGTAGGCGCATTTCCGAGCGCTTCAGACACCGGTACCCTGGCTTTTCTGGCATCAAAGAGCGACCTCTTCGGACCCCGAGTGTTAACCTGGGTCGATCGCTCGGGAAAGATATTGGGAACCGTTGGCAAACCGATGAACGGGTTATCTCAGCCCCGACTGTCTCCGGACGGACGCCAGGTGCTGGCGATCGCGCGCGAATCACGGACCAGTTATCAGGTTTGGCAATTCGATACCGTTAGTGGCGGCGCGGCGCCCTTGTTCCCTTCCAGTGCGGGGTTTTACATGGCAGCCGAATGGTCGGATGCTGGGCACAACGTGCTGTTCAATCGCTTCCGACCGGGAGCTGGCGCGGTCGTGGGGATGCGAGCCAGCGATGGAATGGGGGAGGAACAAGTTCTCTTTGACAATGTAGAGTATTGGGTCGTTTCTCCCAGTGGCCAGTACCTGTTGGTGCGCAGCGGCGGCACCAATGGGTATGCCCGCCTCGCGGACGCGGATAAAAAACTAATCGCGTTTCCCGAGGCCTTCCAGAAGCTCCCTGAACAATGGACTCTCTCCCCAGACGATCACCTGCTTGCTTATGTCATGTATGCGCAGGGGCAGGCGGACGTTTTCGTGGTGGAATTCCCGTCTTTCGCCAATCGGCGGCCGGTTTCACGAGATGGAGGCCAATTCTTGCGGTGGAATCCCAATGGGCAGGAACTCTTTTTTCTCAGCAATCATGGGCGTGCGATGATGTCCGCCCGCTTCAAGCCCGGCACGACTGAATTTGAAGCCCCGGTGAAGCTCTTTGATATGCCCGCATCGATTGAACACGACCTGTTCGGCTTCCTCTACGATGTCGCTCTCGACGGCCGGTTCCTGATGCTGCAGAAAACAGGCGAGCATCCAGGCGACCCAGGGTTAGCGACTGCCAGGGTGCAAATCGTCCTGAATTGGTTGGACGAATTCCGCGATAAAAGATGATCGGCTGCAGCGTCAATCAGTACAAAGTGACCGGCGCCATAGGCGCAGATGGGATGGGTGAAGTGTTCCGCACTCACCGAAGAACGCGACCGTTGCAAAGCGGGAGAAGATTCGCACAATTGCTTGAAAACTAAAAATGGACGCTCACGAGCTGAATGAGCAGCGCGGCCCGTACGCAGGGGACTCTGAGGTGACGATTCCCTCCGATTGGCTGGCGGAGTTCGAGGCCGCAGCACGGCGCCCCCTGGAGACGCGCTTCCGTTATGCCTTCATTCACACCTACAAACCCGTGCTCGACGATGCGACGTTCCGAGCATTCGAAACGACGGCGGACTATCGCCGCTGGTGCCAGGAGAACCTGCCCGATTGGCTAGGCTATGGGCGCGTTTGAATATCGTCAGGCGCAGGAAATCCGCGATTGCTTTGAGCGGCTGGCGGTGCGTTACCTCTTCATTGGAAAGTCAGGCGCCATCCTGCTCGGTTTTCCGGACACAACTCAGGACGCCGACCTTTTCGTTGAAAAGACGCCTGAGAACTGCGGCGCCTTAGTGGTGGCGCTTCGGGAATTAGGCTTCGCCTTGAGCGAAGCAGAAGCCGCACAGGTCGCGCACGGGAAGGATTTTATCCAGCTCAAAAACGGCCCGTTCGATTTAGATCTGATTTTTGCCCCGGACGGCATCGAGCGGTTCAGCGATGCTTGGCGACGGCATGTGGAAGTCGAGGGATTCCCGGTCTGCCACATCGACGATATCATAGCGAGCAAAGCGGCCACGAACCGGCAGAAAGACCGGGAGTCTCTGCCGCGACTGCGATCATTCCGTGAGTATTGGATGGGCCGACAAAGGCAATGATTGGAACCCAGCTCAACCAATATCGCATCATCATGGCCACCTCGGCGCCGGCGGCATGGGCGAGGTGTTTCGGGCACGCGATAGGAGACTGAACCGAGACGTGGCGGCTTACTGGCCTGCGCACGTTCCGCCGCGATACCATCGCTGAGCCGGCCTGGCCAAACTTCAGGGAGAGTTGAAATCTTCAAATTTCAAATTTGAAATCCGACGGATGGGGGCCGTTTTGAAAGAAGAGGCCGCCGGAGCCCTCGGGAAGCAGCGAACGAACGCTGGCACTAAACGCCAGCGGACTTCAGGAATCTGACGCTCTTTTTCAGAATTTCCTCAGTGCCGACAATTTCGAGGGTTGAGCTTTCGATGTTGGACCCCTTGAGGGCTGCGCAGATCCCTCGCAGATCAATTACGCCCTCTCCAAGCGCGATTGTGGAAAAACCACACCCAAATTGCCTCCCACGTTTGGGCTCCCATTCAGCTCCCAGGTCTTTCCAGTGGATATGGTGAATCTTGGTCCTGAAGACTGTCGCCATTTTGACTGGGTCAGCCCCACCGAGCCACGAATTGCCGGTATCGAGATTTACACCGAGCGATGCCGGATTTTTCAGCAAATTCATGACGTCTTGGAGACCCTGCATGGAATCCGTAACCGGGCCATGGGGCTCGAGCAGAATCCGGACGCCATAATCTGCGGCCATTTTGACAGGCGTATAGAGCTTCTCTGCGATCGTGAAAATCATCTGATCGTAAGTGAGGCTCCGTGCCCACTCCGAGTGCGGTTCGGTATCGGTCGTGACCACATCTTTAATGCCGATGGCCGCGGCGAATTTGACCGCCTTCATGATCTCCGCTGTGCCGTACACTCCCGGATTGCTCGGCTCCAGCAAACCCGCATGCGCGCAAACGGTGGTCGGCGTTATTCCGTACTTATCGAACAACCGTTTGACCTCAAACGGGTTGTCGTCCAGGCTGACGGTCGGGGAGAACCCGGCCGTGCCCAGCATGCTGCCTCCGGCGTTCGTATCGGTAATGTCAGCGCAATCAAATCCCATCTCTTTCGCCCGCTGCAGCTGTCTTTCCACGCTCGCAAACGGCTCAATCAACAAAAACACTCCAATCTTCATGGCTATTCTCCTATTGCGGGTTTTGTACTGGTCGCTACGCGTCCTTCCATCTCGCGAAGGTTTTATTTTGAGGGATAAAACTGCAGCTAGGCTGCTTTTAACGTTTTAACCCTTTTAACGTTTTAACTTTTTTAACGACTGCTGCTACGGATTTGGCGAAAACTCGGCACGCACCTTGCCTGCCGCTACCCGGATTCCGCCCAACAGGTGCTTTCGAAAGAGAGGCTCGGCGAAGCTCGACTCCGTGTGCCCCATGGCGGTGTACCACAGCCGGCCTCGCCCTACCTGGCGGCACCAGGCTATGGGATGGTCCGCTCCCATTTTGCCGCCCACGTATGTTGATTCATCGAGGGTCGCCAGGATGCGCGAGCATCCGCGAGGTGTGCCGGTAAAGTTATACCACTCATCCGTTCGAGGCCAGGACGGTGGCAGTCCTGCATTGCTGGAGTGAGCGGTATCCTCGAGATGAACGGTTGCCGATACCACACTCGAGTGATTGGTGAAAGCACAGCAAAACATCTCGCCATACCACGCCCATTTTTCCTCGCACGCCAGTGGGCCGAAGACCGCGCCGTGAATGGCCATAAATCCCCCACCGGAGACCACGTAGGACTTCAGCGCCGATTCCTGGTCCGCATTCAGCACGTCTCCTGTCGCGCTCAGGAATATGACTGCCGAGTAGCGGGC
>Ga0306920_100013952_pt1 | contig 10958 bp, 12 predicted proteins | sample flu12Cox44000170_FD_204666 | JGI IMG/M metagenome (GOLD analysis project Ga0306920, IMG submission 204666) | Lab enrichment of tropical soil microbial communities from Luquillo Experimental Forest, Puerto Rico - flux4day.12C.oxic.44.000.170 (v2)... | ecosystem: Environmental > Terrestrial >...
CCGCTTTCCAGTGCATGGCGGAACGTTGCCGGCAGCCGACATCGGAAGCAGGGTTGTGGCTTGGATCCGGCGGTTTTATATCGGTGTCATTCTCTTGGTTGTTGGGGCAATGATTCTCCACAACGCTGTGCTGTGGCGAAGCAAGGCAGTGGCACGTCACAAGCGTGAACATCCCATGATTGTGCGGATGAAGCTGAATGAGAGAATCCAGCACTGGGTGCTTCTCGCGTGCTTCACGGTCCTGGTGATGACCGGCTTCGCTCTCATCCCGCCGTTCTCCAAGGTCGCGGACTGGATAGGAGTTACTGACCCGGTGCGGAGAATCGTCCACCGAATGGCAGGTATCACCCTTATTGCGGCCGGTATTTATCACGTCTTTTACGTTTCTCTGTCCCCTGGTGGGCGAAGGACCTTATTAGCTCTTTTGCCGGGGGCAAATGATGTCAGGGATCTCTGGGCAACCGTTCGCTATCATTCCGGCCTAACTCCACAGAAACCACAGTTTGGCCGCTTCAACTACGGGGAGAAGTTTGAATACTGGGCTTTGATATGGGGCACAGTCATCATGGCTAGCACCGGGTTGATGGCTTGGTTCCAGGTGACGGTTACACGCCTCTTGCCTGGCTGGTGGATCAATGTGGCGCTGACGATTCACCTCTATGAGGCTATTCTGGCCACACTGGCCGTCCTCATATGGCATTTCTATCAGGTGGTCTTCGATCCAGATGTCTACCCTATGAACTGGGCGTGGTGGAACGGCCGTATGTCGCTTGAGCGTTACAAGGACGAGCACTCGTTGGACTCCGAAACAATTTGGGAGGCGATGCGGCAGGAACCCGATGTCGTCGAACGTGAGCAGGATAGAGTCGGCCACGAGCCTGAGAGCAGGTCAGAAAACCATGATCCGCCGCCAGATGTGGGAGGTTGACGTTCCTTGCGACACGGTTTCCTGCGAAAGAACTCACACCGATGTCCGAGCCCTTGCTTACACTTGACTCCTTCGTGTCGCACTCTTTGGCATTGACTCATAGTCGACACTGTGATGCGCATATCTAAGAGGATGGGGTCGCCCTTCGGGTCGTCCCTGAGCCAACCGCTATTCGAAGAAAGCGGTCGCGAGGATTTTCGCATGTGCTGCGAACCCAGATCCATGTTTCCGGCGGGACTCGTTGCGGTCAATGCTCTACTTGGTCCGACAACGGAGTCAGCGTTGGTGCGTCTTCTTCAATCGCCAACTTACGCTCCTGCTCAGGGAAGATCGGCAGATACCTTACTGCCACCCCGAAAAGGGCAAAGCCAGCAGCAATGATGGCTCCCGTCACCGCAATCTCGGTCCACTTTGGGACTAGTGTGCCCCGGCGGACCATTCTAGTCCAGTAATGCTCACATTCAGCCGGTTGGTGATGAAGCCCAAGACTACGAGCACAGCTGCCAAATAAAGTCCGCCCGGACTTTGCCGAATTCCTGGGTGCGACATCAGGATCAGCGGCGCAGCAAGGCCGAGTATGATTTCCGTCCAGAACAGGTACATCTCATACCCGGGCTCGAGCGAAAGCTTCAGCACGCCCCGCCGCAGCAGGTCATCGATCCGGACAATCGCGTATACCCACAACACCACCAATAATATCCGTCCCAACTCCTGCAGGATGGGTAGCTCCAACTGGCGACCGAAAACCCGGGCACTCATCGACGATTCAAAAATAGTCATCGCCAGTCCCACGGCGATTGCCGAGATGAAGAACAGCACGGGGAGAAGCGGGCTGTACCAGAATGGATGCAGCTTTTCCGGCACGATCAGGTAAAGGGTGCCTAGCGATGATTGGTGGAGAGTCGAGAGGATTACGCCCAGGATCACCAATGGAATCAGCATGGCGTGGATGACTCGAAGAGGCGTCCGAAGGTTGAGCCGCTCCATTACGATGGGCGCGAACTCGAGGGAAAGAACTGCCGTGTAAAGCATGACGCAATATGCCACCTCAAACATTACCGAGTGCGGATTGCGCATAGTGAGCGGATGCCAAATCCGGTACGGGCGTCCCAAATCGAACATCAAAGCCACGCATACCAGCACATAGCCTAGGAACGCGGTAAGGATGGCAGGCCGTACGATGGGTCGCAGCCGTTCGATATTCAAGATGTGGACAGCGGCAGTCAGCGTAAATCCCCCCGCCGCCAGCACCACCCCGCAAAGCACATCAAATCCTATCCAAATTCCCCAAGGAAATCGATAACTGAGGTTGGTCGAGTGCCCCAACCCCTGCGTAAAGCGCAGCACCCAGCGTAGGAGCCCATTGCCATGAGCGCTAGAAACACGAGCTTCCAGAAGGTGAACTTCGCCTTCATCGCCTGTCCTCTCCTCGGTTTGTCAGCTGAACAGGCGCTTCGGACGCTTCAGCAGCGGCCACCTCTTCGCGCCGGTGTGTGATCCACCAGATGCCGCCCAGCAATACCCCGCCCAGCAAAACCAGGTCCGGGATGCGCGCCAGCACGCGATAGGTAAGCATCGGCAATGGTTCTGTAGAAAGGTTGGTGCGATAGCCGAATTCCTCAAACGGGACAGACGACAACAGCAGTACCGAAGTTCCGCCGACCTCGCTCAGACCGTAAACGTGACTCACATACGCAGCCGGATTCTCTCGAAGTCTGTGCTCGGCTTCCGCAATCAGTTCATCGCGTTCGCCAAATTTGGTGGCACCAGTGGGGCATATCTGTGCGCAGGCTGTAGGCTGGCCGGCCTGCACGCGATCGGCGCACATGTTGCACTTCTGTATTCGAGGCAGAACCTTGTTCCATTCGTACTTGGGGACCCCGAAAGGGCATGCCACCATACAGTATCGGCAACCCATGCATCGGCTCTCTTCGTAGATCACCGGACCAGACGCGGTCTTGCGCAAGGCTCCAACCGGGCAAACCGACGCGCAGGTTGGATCGGAACAACTCATGCAGAAGCGCCGCATGAATCTGTCACCGCGGGTTAGCAGGACGGTGTACTTGCGGGAGGAAAGCTGCTCCTGCGCGGCTATTTCCTCATCGTAAGGCAGATCATTTTTCTGGGCACAAGCCTGCTCACACAGCTTGCAGCCGACACAGAGAGTGGCGTCATAGAGGAGCGCCTTCGTCATAAGGTCTGCCATCTCCACTTGCCTTGGTGTCATGAAGAAGGCGACGGTGCCGAGTTATGGCTCACACCCTGCGCAGGGCAAGGTATCCAGCCAACATCAACGCGCACTCTTAATGTCGCGTGACTTCCATCGGAGTACGCTTGTCGATCGGCCAGAATTCCCGGACGTCGTGTCCTGTATAAATCTGCCGCGGGCGAGCGATCTTTTGGTCCGAATCCGTGAGCATCTCCTGCCATTGAGCTAGCCAGCCCACTGTGCGCGGGATGGCGAAAAGCACCGTAAACATTTCTGGTTGAAAGCCCATGGCCTGATAGATGATGCCAGAGTAAAAGTCGACATTCGGATACAGCTTCCGCTTGATGAAGTACTCATCTTCCAGCGCGACCCTCTCCAACTCCAGCGCGATATCCAGCTTCGGATTGCGCCCAGTCACCTGGAATACCTGTTCGGCCGTCCACTTGATGATCTTGGCCCGCGGGTCATAATTCTTGTAAACGCGGTGTCCGAAGCCCATCAGCTTGCCGTGTCCGTCCTTGACCTTCTTGATGTAGGCTGGAACGTTCTCTCTGGAACCGATTTCGTCGAGCATTTTGAGAACTTCCTCGTTCGCTCCGCCATGCAACGGACCTGACAAGGCAGCAGCGGCAGCGGCCGTAGTCAGGTACGGATCTGCATGTGCGCTGCCCACGGAGCGCATGACGTTGGCGCTGCAGTTCTGCTCGTGATCGGCGTGCAGGATAAACAGGATGTCGAGCGCACGCGCAAGGATAGGATTGGCCACGTACTTCGGCTCGACCATCTTCCACAGCATGTTCATGAAGTTTTCGCTATAGCTCAAGTCATTGTCCGGGTAAACATACGGGAAGCCCAGACTGTGCCGGTAAGACATGGCGGCGATTGATGGCATTTTCCCGATCAGCCGCTTGATTTGAAGGAGACGGTTGCCAGCGTCCTGAATTTCTCTGGCTTCGGGGTAAACGGTGGACAGCGCCGCCACGGTGCTCACCAGCATTGCCATGGGATGGGCATCATAACGAAAGCCTTCCATGAACTTCTTGGTGGTCTCGTGGAGCATGGTGTGATGGGTGATCTCGCTCACCCAGTCTTTGAGTTGGACCTCGGTTGGCAGTTCGCCGAAGAGCAACAGGTACGCTACTTCGAGGAAGCGGCAATGCTCGGCCAGGACTTCGATGGGGTAGCCGCGATAGCGCAAGATGCCACGTTCACCGTCGATGAACGTAATGCTGCTCCGGCACGAAGCCGTATTCATGAACGCTGGATCGTAGGTCATGAGTCCGAAATCTTCGGGGCCAGTCTTGACCTGACGTAAGTCCATGGCCCGGACGGTTCCTTTGTCGATGGGGAGTGCATAAGTCAGGTTGGTACGATTGTCGGAAATAGACAGAGTGTCTTCTGGCACGGCTGACCTCCTTTCCCTGCTCGGTCTCAGGCTAACCACTGTGTGAGCATCGGGAGACGAAAGAGAGCGCTTGTCACACCCAGCAGCACACTATGCGGCGATGGACGTGATCAATTCTCGGACGGCCCGGGCGCTGTTCTCGAGCGCCTTCTGCTCTTCCGCGGTTAGTTTGATTTGCACGATCTGTTCGATGCCGCGCTCACCCAGCTTGCACGGCACACCGACGAACAATCCGTTGATACCGTATTCGCCCTGCAAATACGCGGCGCACGGCAGAATTTTCTTCTTGTCCTTGAGGATGGCCTCCACCATTTCGGCTACTGCCGCCCCAGGGGCATAGTAGGCACTGCCCGTCTTCAGAAGCTTGACGATTTCCGCGCCGCCGTCTCGGGTGCGTTGCACCAACCGTTGGATGGTTGCCGCATCCAGCAACTCGATAAGGGGAATGCCTGCCACTGTCGAGTAGCGCGGCAGCGGGACCATGCTGTCGCCGTGGCCGCCCAACACAAAAGTCGTGACGTTCTCCACGCTGACCTTCATCTCTGCGGCAATGAATGCGCGGAAACGAGCCGAATCGAGAACGCCTGCCATGCCGATTACGCGTTCGCGCGGGAAGCGGCTCATCTCGTAGGCAGCCTGGGCCATGGCGTCCAGCGGATTCGACACAACGATGAGTATGCATCTCGGCGAGCGTTGGACCGCCTTCGTGACCGCCTCCTTCATGATCCTGTAGTTGATGTTCAGCAGATCGTCGCGGCTCATGCCCGGTTTACGCGGAACTCCCGCGGTGATAACGACCACGTCCGAGTCGGCGGTCTCGGCATAGTCAAGTGTGCCTAACACGCGCACATCTTTCTTCTCGATGGGCATGGCTTGAATCAAGTCAAGTCCCTTGCCCTGCGGAAGGCCTTCGATGATATCCACGACCACGATGTCGGCCAGTTCCTTGCACGCAATCCAGTGAGCGGTCGTGGCCCCCACATTCCCCGACCCAACAATTGTCACTTTCTTTCGCACACTTCTCCCTCCTTTAACCTTTTGCTGGCAGTCACGAGACTTAGCTTTGTGAGAGGTTTGGAAGAGTGGAAACAGACGTCTGCCTGCAACAGGTACTCGCACCGTCCCATTGGCACAGCGCAGAGGAACGGCTTGGAGTGAGTCATGGCCCCCCCCGAGCAAAGCAGTGTCAGCGGGACCCAAGCTTCGTTTCCCGTACTTCTGCCGAATACAGGTCGAGCAGGCGAAAGCGGGTCGCTTCCAAACGCTGCCCCACAATATCAATCGTCCGCCTCAGCAATTCGTACCCAAGATCGTGATTCTTTTGGCACTTCGTGCGCAGGCATTTTCCGTCTAGAGCGATCGCACGAACTGGCCCAACCGCGCGCGCAGTGAAGTGCCAACGATAGGGTGGAACTAGCCATGCCCATCCCAGCACCTCGCCTTCGCTCACCGTCTCTACGATGATGCTGCCGCGTTGGGGTGCAGAGGTCTCAAGTGCAATCGTACCTTCGCGGATCAGAAAGAACTGGTTAGCCTCGGCTCCTTCCCGGAATAGCCGCTGGTCCGCTTCGAAGCGGACATTCGAGGCACAATTGATCAACAAGTCAACGTAGGCAGGTTCTAGATCATTGCAGAAGGGGTGTTCCGCAATAATACTTCCGAGGTTTTCCATCGCGGCCCTCCCTGAAAAGGACGGCCGACTCCAGACTGGCTCAGGACGAACCAATCTGACGGGTCGCACATCAGGTTAACCTAACCAATGGTGATGTAAGTTTCACACGGCAGTTACCTTTGACGATGTGTGCAATATCACCACTCCAAGTGATCTGCATCACCCACGATGCTGACTTTCGTTCCCATTACGAACCCGAGGCGCGCCTCGTCGAGGAGCATTGCGACGATTCTCCCGGCTGCTTTCCCCAGCCGCGGTGACAATTCCAGGCGTGGCTCGACGACCTCAGGCTCTGCTCCAATCACCGTGAGTCGTTGAGGCAGCAGGCCAAGCATTTCCGCCGTCCGGAGGGTTTCGAGGATGGTCCACTGATGCAAGGAAACGGGTGAGGCACTCTCCATGTGGAGAAGCGAGCCAGCGGGGATGTCGAGGCGATAAACTGTTCCGGGTTCTCCGCCCGCTCGTATGGCATCGATCAGAAAGACGCGGGAGTGACGGGCCATTTCCGGGACGAGATCGAGAAGAGCAGTACCGGCTTCAACTACCTCGGCGTGCCCCGGCAACGACATCCCAGCCGCGAGCGACCGCACAACGTGTATCCCGATACCTTCGTCACCCAGCAATTCATTGCCGACGCCCGCAATCAGCACCGTCTCAGCCGCGACAGTCATGGAAGCCTTCCACTCTCACACTACCTGCAGTTCATGGAGCAGCTTGCCCTTGGGCGTCAACAGATGCACGGCACAAGCAATGCACGGGTCAAACGAGCGCACAATCCTGGCCACCGAAAAAGGATTGGCCGGATCCTTCACCGGTGCACCGATCAGGGCCTGCTCGATAGCGCCGGGCCAGCCGCGATCGTCGCGGGGAGAGGCATTCCACGTAGTGGGAACTACAGCCTGGTAACGCTCGATTTTCCTGTTCTTGATCGAAATCCAATGACCCAAGGCGCCGCGTGATGCGTCCCACAGACCGTAGCCCTGTGCCTGCTCGGGAACGGTGAAAGAGGTGGCCACAGGCTGGTCCAGCTTGATCTGCAGCACCCAATCCGCCATGGCGTCGGCCATCACCTTGGTCTCTATCGCGCGGCACAGATGCCGACCCAGGACCGAGAACAAATCTTCAGGTTTGAGCCGCAACTGAGTTAGAGACTGGTCAATCGCTTTGACATGGGTCGGGCTGCCCGCCCCGGTGTAAGCGATGACCGCGCGCGCCATAGGTCCGACCTCATACACCGTGTCCTCGTATCGCGGTGCCTTCAGCCAAGTGTAGCCGCTTGTTTTTTGGGATCAGGTAGAGTCTCCCCCACGGCCGGAGACAAATGGCTAGGCGAACTGTACCAGGAAGATGCAATATCTTCCGTGATCTTGGCCGGATCCACGGTCTCCAGCTTGCCTTGCCGATAACGCGCCATTTGAAAGAAGCGTTTCCGCCTGGTCACCGCCGGTTCATTATCAAGATCAAAAGCGCCATAGGATAAGAGGTTCTTGCAGCCCGCACCCATCTCCGCGTAGTCGCGATAGACTTCGGCGATCGTAAGTACATCGGGCAGGTAGACGTTATCGATGAAATCGCGCAGTTCTTTCAGTCGCCACAGGAATGTTACTTTGTCGACGCTTGGCGTGACGGTCACGCCTCCCGGTACCACAGAGGCACAATGCGGCATCTTGCCCGAAAACACAGCATTTCGTGCGCTTTGAGACGGATGTGTAGCGCCTCTACATAATGACTGATGATCTCGTCGCTCGTGGCCTTCGGTAAACGGTAGTCGGCTTCGTAGCGCGGGATGAAAGGCGGAAAGTCTGGTCCGCGCACGAAATCGAGCGCCACCAGGTGATAGAAGTGCAGAATGTGGGACTGGATGTAGTTGGCGCCCTGAATCAGGTTGCGAATAATACGCCCATTGTCTGGAGGCATAATCCCTAGCGCGTTGTCCAGGCATTGCGAAGACGCCACGGCATGTGCTGTGGGACAAACGCCGCAGAAGCGCTGAGTGAGTTGCACGGCGTCCAAGGGATCGCGTCCCACCAGGATCTGCTCGAAGCCCCGGTACAGGGTGGCGCCGGAGCGAGCTTCCACCACTGCGCCGTCTTCCACTACAGCTTCCACGCGGAGGTGGCCTTCGATGCGGGTCAACGGATCTACCATTACGCGCGTCTTCATGATTACCTCCGTTGGTAGATAGGAGAGTGAGCGTCCGGGAAGCCCGGTTCCGTACAACCGATGCAAGGTGCATTGGCGCTCATGCACCAGTTCACTCCACTGTTCCACTGCCGGACTGGGCAGTCGGCATTGGTGAATGGTCCTTTGTAACCCATTTCGAGCAGGCAGCCCACCTCACCAAACTTCGTGGCAAAGACGCTCGGCGACTGGCGCCGGATGCCATGGCAATCCTTGCCGTGGGAACGTGCGCGGCTTACGGTGGCGTCGCTGCGACCCGGACTGGTTTATTGGAACCGTCGCCCGGGTTTGCTCTATGGCTTGCCCAAGCCCAAAGAACTCGATGAGGCTGGCCGATTGAAGATCTATTACGGCAAGACTGTGCATAGCCGCTGCATCAATCGCGATTTTCTTAGTCGCGAACGAAGAACGGTTGGCGGGTCGTGTCTGTGATCACCATTACTCCAGGCAACAATCAACGATCAGCACGGCAAAATCGCGAGGAATGGAGTTCTCGCGGACTTTCCTTCCCAAACTAGGCGCTGCAATTCAGGAAGCGGTCAAAGAATATCCTCTGATCTGGATGCAAACCGCCGCTTGCAGCGGATGTGTCGGTGATCAACACAATCCACCCCAGCATCAAGAACGTCATCCTGGATCCTTGCCCGGCAATCAGCTCTTCTTGGACTACCACTCGACTTTGATGGCTGCGGCGGGGAAGCTTTCCACTGACACGGCACTCGAGACCGCCCGCAAGAACAAAGGCAAGTACAGCCCGCCCCAATCCCAGCTCAGGGTATGGGTGATCTTCTGAAGACCCTTAACATTTCCACGCCGGTGGTGAACATACCCGGGTGCCCCTGCCACACCCACTCCACCATGGAAATGGGTCTCCCATCTTCTCCCAGCGTGCCGTAAATGCCATCATCCGCCCCTGGGATCGCGCCTTCCACGATAACTGAGCGATGTGCGTTGGGTCACAGAGTCCTGGTTCCGCACTGTCAGAAAATAGTTCCGACGTGTAGCCAGAGACGGGAGGCGACCCTATGGGCAAACACCCGTTTACGCGACGTGAGTTCCTCCGGTGGGGCTCTCGCAACCACGGCCGTGACCGACTCCACATAAATGAACGATGCGCGCAGGGCATCAGGAGAACCTGCGGAGCGAACAGCTCTGCAGACGAAGTCAGCGCGAGGCCAGCCATGCAGCGATACTCCCTCCCCCTTGGGGCCACCGTGATAGCGCTGGTTTCTTTTTTCTGCCTTCCATCCAGAGCGGCCAAGAAGTCGGAATACACCATTTCCTCATTTCAAAAATATGTGCAGATCCCGGGGGCAAAATCAGTCGGGGCTGACACCTGCTCCAGCTGTCACGCAGAGATCGCCAAAGACTTCCGCCACGCGTTTCATGCCCAACAGGGAGTCGAATGCGAGCAGTGCCACGGCGCCGGCAGCTTGCACGTGGACGGTGGCGGAGATGTTTCGAAGATCATCTCTTTCTCACGCCGGTCCGCGGCGGACGCGAATGGCGTTTGCCTGACGTGTCACTTGAGAGACGCGAAGATTCGCAACTGGCTCACCGGCACTCACTCATCGAACCGAATCCGCTGCACGGACTGCCACCAGACTCACAATTACGGCGCTAAGGCAGAACCCAAGGCAGGATACCAAGGCGAAGCATTTGTGGACGTGACCACTCCGGGCCGCGTGAGCGCAGTTGAGAGCCTGGTGCCGGAGACTAGAGCGGTCATCCAGCCGCGGTGGCAGGCGAATGACGCTTGCCTGCGCTGCCACCAAACCGAGCGCGGTCAGATGAGCCTGCCCTACCACCATCCGCTACGTGAGGGAAAGATGAGTTGCGCCGATTGCCACGACCCGCACGGCGGTCCGGCCGGAAACAACCTTCGTACGGCGAACACCAACCAGATCTGCCTGAGCTGTCACACGCAGTATCGAGGACCGTTTGCCTACCAGCATCCGCCGGTCACAGAAAACTGCATGACCTGCCACACGCCGCACGGCTCACCCAACACGAACCTCCTGAGCGTCAGTGAACCTGCGTTGTGCCTGCAATGCCACGCCGGCCATCACAACGGCGCTGGGACCCCGTTAGCGGATCGCTGCACGAACTGCCACGGGTCGATTCACGGAACCGACACTCCTACGCCTAGCGGCGGCAGTCGATTTGTGGACAAAGGGCCTTCCGAACAACAATTGCGTGCATCGGTTCAATCGCGTGCCTTGAAAGCAAGCCCGCATTCGCAAGCAATAAGCCCCACGTCTACTCGCCTTCCGTCGCACGCACCGACGCTTGGGATTGGTGCAACGAGCGGTGTCCTCGCGATGTTGTCTCGCTTAGCTCCAATGTCTGGCGGAAACATGGCGGAGGGAGGCCAGAATCCTCCGGAGGCGCAGCTCGAAAACACGTATGGAGCGTACTCCGTCATTCCCGGATCGTACCGGTTTGTCGATCAAACCGGCTTCGGCGGCCGTGTGGGAGAGTACGACACCCTGCAGCAGTCCGCGGGCGCCGATGCCCAAACCGCATATGTCTCCACACAAAACCATCTGACCGTGGTTTCCCG
>Ga0306920_100013953_pt1 | contig 10957 bp, 9 predicted proteins | sample flu12Cox44000170_FD_204666 | JGI IMG/M metagenome (GOLD analysis project Ga0306920, IMG submission 204666) | Lab enrichment of tropical soil microbial communities from Luquillo Experimental Forest, Puerto Rico - flux4day.12C.oxic.44.000.170 (v2)... | ecosystem: Environmental > Terrestrial >...
AACAGGATCGGACCTATTGCCTGATGGCGGAAAAGCGCCTGGCACTGGCTGAACACAATTCGAACATCCAGGGCTTCCGTGATGGCGTCTTTTGGGAGCGGAACTCGCTCTAATATGTGGCGGCAAGTTTGCAACTTATCCATTCGACCGGTTGCAAACCGGTCGCCACAATTGACATTCGCTTTCCCGCGATTAGGATAAAGCAATACCTGCCCATGTGGTTCACTCCATCCTACCTGAACCAGTCCTCAAACAGGGGAGACGCATCATGGCGACCGAGGAACGCCGCTCTTTTTTGCGCTGGGCCATTCACGGCATGGGGGCCCTTTTCGCCGCCATCCTTGGCTTCCCCGCCTTGGCTTTCCTTGGCGATGCCCGCCATCGGCCGGCGCCCAATCGCGGTTTTCGGCCTGTTGCCGGAATCAACCTCGATGACCTGAAAATGGATGAACCGGTGCAGGGAACCATTCGCGATATCCGCACGGATGCCTGGACGGTGCATTTAGACGATGTGATTGGCCGAGTCTGGGTGGTCAAGACGGGGCCGCAGCCCATGGACCTCAAAGTTTTTTCCACGATATGTCCCCACCTCGGTTGTTCGATTAACAAGGATCCAGGCGATCCCTGTCCCGGCTTCACCTGTCCTTGTCATGGCGGAAAATTTAATCTCAATGGTTCCCTGAATGAGGCGGTGGCCAATAACCCGGCTCCGCGCGGAATGGATTCCCTGGACGCCCACGCCGATCCCAACGATCCGAAAATCCTCCTTGTGAAATACCAGAATTTCGTGCAAGGCGAACACGAAAAAATAGCGAAGAGTTGAGCGATGGTAGGGTGCGTTCCCTTTCGGGCCGGGGCAACCCTTGTAAGGTAGACGGAATCTTGTTGGCCCGAAAAGGGAACGCACCCTACATGCTCGGCAAATTCTGCGATTGGCTGGACCACCGGACGGGCTATCGCAAGCTTCGCGATGCCCTCCTCATCGAGCATATTCCTGGCGGCGCCAAGTGGCGCTACGTCTGGGGCAGTTGCCTGGCCTTTGTCTTCCTCGTGCAACTCATCACCGGCGTTCTGCTCATGACGGCCTACAGTCCCGGCGATAGTACGGCCTGGGGCAGCGTCTATTTCATTCAGTACGAGATGGATTTTGGCTGGCTGATCCGCGGCCTGCACCACTTCGGCTCGCAAACGATGGTGGTGCTTTTGGGCATCCACATGCTGCAGGTGGTCATCGCCGGCGCCCATTTGCCGCCGCGCGAGGTGAACTGGTGGCTCGGCCTTTGCCTCATGGGCGTCGTCTTGGGGCTCAGCCTGACCGGTTACCTTCTGCCCTGGGACCAGAAAGGTTTCTGGGCGACGCAGGTGGCCACCAACATGCTGGGCAATATTCCACTGGTCGGCTCCTTTTTGCAAAAGGTGATCGTGGGCGGCCCCGAATACGGCAACCACACCCTCACTCATTTTTACGCCCTCCATGTCGGCATCCTGCCGCCGCTCATGATCGTGCTCATCATTGCCCACCTGGCGGTGTTTCGCCGGCATGGAGTGACGGCCCCGCCCCATGCCCAGGGCGAAGGCATGTTTTGGCCGGCCCAGGCTTTCAAGGACATGGTCGCCAGCATGCTCATCTTCGGCATCATGCTGGGGCTGGTGGTCTTCGGCGGCCACAGCAATCCCATTGAAACCCCTGAAACTATGGAGGCAGGCTGGTATGAGCAGATCGCCAAGGCGGGGCGCAACGGACTCGGCGCCAATCTCGATGCCCCCGCCGATCCTGAATCCTCCTATCCGCCCAGGCCCGAGTGGTACTTCCTCTTTCTGTTTCAACTTCTCAAGTATTTCGATAAGGACCATGAAATCATTGGCACGGTGGTCATTCCCGCGGCAGTTGGATTGCTCCTGTTCCTGCTGCCGCTTCTTGGCATTGGCCGGATGCGCAAGTTTGGACATTTTTTTGGCGTCCTGGTCGTAGTGGCCTTGCTTGCCGGTGCAGGCTTATTGACCTTTTTGGCCATTGCCGATGATTCCGCCGAACCGATTTTCGGCGTAGGCGGCAGCCAGAAAGCCAAGGACTTGCAAAAGGAATTTGCCAAAGCCAAGGTGGATGCCCAGCGTGCCGTCAAACTCGCCCATGCCAGAAAACCTCTGAAAGGCGGACAGATTCCCCTCCAGGGCGGACGGGATCTTTTGCGAAAGGACCCGCTGACGAAGGGAAGGGAACTTTTCACTAAGAAATGTGCGGCGTGCCACAATTACAGTGACGATCCGAGCCTGGAGTTGAAAGGTCCATTCAAAGCGTCGGACCTGGGTGGTTTTGCCACCGAGAAGTGGATTCGCGGTCTTTTGGAAAAGCCGGCAGACAACAAATACTTCGGCCTCACTGAACTGACCGGCATGAAAAAATGGCGGCGCAATATCGACGAGGCGCGCGCGGAGTGGAAGAAGACGGAACCGCCGGCTGTTTATGAAAAGAAAATCGCCGAGCAAGATGCGGAATTCGATTTGCTCTCCCGCTTCCTGGCCGACCAGGCCGAGCCCAAGGCGAAGCGGGATGCGAAGTTGTTTGACGAGGGGATCAAAGTATTCTTCGCCAAAAAGCCCGGCGCCTGCTCCAAGTGTCATCACATGGCCGGGGGCAAGCGCGAGGGCGGCAGCGAAGGCCCCGACCTGACGGATTATGGTTCGCAGGATTGGATTCGCCTGATGATGATGTCGCCGGCCCATCCGCGACGACATGCGCGCAACAACTTCATGCCCGCCTTCCGCAACCTGGAAGGGCCGGGGGCCGACGTTCACGCCCTGGAATTCAAGGAGGCCAACCCCGGAGTTCCGGTGCTCCACCTGAGCGACATCGACCGGGAGCTGATAATTCGCTGGCTAACCAAGGATTTTCGTGTAGTATTTGGAGGAGAAACCATTTCGGGACCCCCGAAATGATGAAAAGGGAACAGGAGGAAACAGGAGCCAGAGGGAGGAACGTTCTCCATTTTCTCCGTTGCCTCCTGTTCAAATTGATTTTGTGAACCTGCATCAAGGGAGGAAGGACATGAATCGGGCACGTGGATGGCTGGTCGGGCTGGGGCTTTTGGCCCTGGGCTTGGTAATCACCTTGGCCGGCCGCAGCACCGGTGGCGAGGAGAAGTACAAGAAGAGCGTTTTGAAGATTGCCGCCGCCATCGAAAAAGGCAATTCCGCGGCCGCCCAGGCCGAAGCCAAGGCCCTCGCCAAGTCGCTCAAGGACTTCGACGAAATCGAGGACGTCATGTCGGTGTTCAAGCTGCGCGAGAAGAACGGCATCGGCGTGGGGACCAAGCCCAATGCCATCATCCCAGACGGCATCGAGCTGAAGCTACTTGCGATCGGCCGGGATGCGCCGGGCCAGGCTACGGTCAATAAAGAAGCGGAGGCTCTCGAGAAGATGTCCTACGTGATTGCCGCGGTCGCCGAGGTTGCCATCGCCCGACCGCCGGACAAGGACGACGGCAAGAAGAAAAAGAAGGATTTCATTCGCTGGGCCAAGCAAATGCGTGAAGCCGCCCCCGGCCTGGCCGCAGCGGCCAAATCCAAGAGTCCCGCGGAAATCCAGAAAGCCGCCGCCAAGATCAACAGCGTCTGCACAAGTTGCCATACGACGTTCAAATAATTGTCTGGCGTAGGCGTAGGGTGCGTTCGGTTTTGGGGCAAGAATCTCTCTGGTTTTGTGCCCGAAAACCGAACGCACCCTACTTCTCTCCACCGCTCAGCAAAAAGGCTAGCGCTTGGCGGGCGGTATTGACCGCTTCATGGCTGTGCCGGCCCAACTCGACGTGAACTCCACCGGAGTAGGCGATCTCGTTCAGTGTTTGCACGACCGGTTTGAAATCGATCTCCCCTTCGCCGAACATCAGATGATCGTGCACGCCCCGGCGCATGTCTTCGATATGCACGTTCCATAGCCAATCTTTCCAGCGGCGCACATGGTCGGCAATCGGAACGTCACCCTGGCAGTGCAGATGGCCGATGTCCAGGGTCAGCCCGAAGTTGGGCTGGCCAACTCTCATGTGCAATTCCTGGAAGCGATCCATGGTGTCGATCAGCATGCCCGGCTCCGGCTCGAACGCCAGGCGGACGTTCTTGCGGGCTGCCGTTCCGCACAAAGATCGACAACCTTCGACCAACCGGGCCAGGTTATCGTCAAAGGGCGTTACGTCAACCGCCGTTCCGGACCAGAAACTGACGGCTTCCGCATCCAATTCCGCGGCGATGTCCACCGCCCGGCGGAGAAAATCCAGCCGGCGTTCGCGCTCTTCCGGCCGCGGACTGATCAGGGTCGGCTGGTGCTTGCGACGCGGATCGAGCAGAAACCGTGCGCCGGTTTCGATCACGCAGTGGAGCCGCAAATGTTCCAACAACTGCCGGATTTTCGTTGTCCGGTCCACCAAGAACGGCGCAAACGGATTCAGCACATGATGGTCGAGCGTGATGGCCACGCTCCGGTAGCCCAGTTCGGCCAGGATGGCCAGGGCATCCTCAATGCGGTGATGCGCGAAACCGTTGGTGTTGTAGCCGAAACGCATATCAACAACTGTAGGGTGCGTTCGGTTTTCGGGCAATGTCTTGTTTAGCGCTTGGATTACTGTGCGGGCCCGAAAACCGAACGCACCCTACAATCTATCTGGGTCAATGGTTCTGTTGCGGAGGTGATCATGCGCATCGCCATTGCCGGCTTCATGCACGAATCCAATACCTTCAATCCCATCAAGGCGGACCGGGCGGCGTTTCAGGCCCAGAGCCTGATTTTCGGGCCGGGCCTTTTGGACGAATGGCAAAAGGCGCACCACGAAGTGGGCGGGTTCATCGAGCAGGTTACCGCCCAGGGCAACGAGCTCTTGCCCCTGGTCATGGCCTGGGCGATGCCGTCCGGGCCGGTCACGGATGACATCTTCAATGAAATTACCGGCCACATCATTCGGGAATGTCAAAAGCAAAAGCCCGATGGCTTGCTTCTGTCCCTGCACGGCGCCATGGTTACGGAATCGCACCTGGATGGCGACGGCGAGGTGATGACGCGCCTTCGCGCCGGTCTTGGAAAGGACCTGCCGATTGTGGTGACGCTCGATCTGCACGGCAACATTTCGCCGCGGCTGGTGTCCCAATGCACGGCCGCGGTTGCCTATCGGACCTGTCCGCATGTGGATCAGCGGGCGCGCGGAAAGCAAGCGGCCGACATTCTTGCGCAGACTTTGCGCCGCGAAATCAAGCCAGTCGCGGCGCTGGCCAAGCCGCAGGTGTTCATCAACATCATGGTCCACGATACGTCCAAGGACCCGCTCAAATTCTTCATGGATCAGGCCCGGAAAATAGAGGAAAAAACCGGCATCCTGGCCGTCAGTCTTCTGCCCGGCTTTTCCTATGCCGATGTGCCGCACATGGGACCCTCCATCATCGTGGTGGCTGATGGCGATCCTGGTCTGGCTCAGGCCGAGGCGGATCAGTTGGCCGCTGGCCTGGTGGAAGCTCGCGATCGGCTTCAAGCCAACCTGCCCGACGCGGCAACCGCCGTGGCTCAGGCTCTCCAGGAAAAACGGCTGCCCTTGGTCCTCGTCGATACGGGGGATAACGTGGGCGGCGGCTCGGCCGGCGATGGCACCGTCATCCTCGCGGAAATGCTGCGGCAAAAAGCGACCGGCGGAGTGGTTTGCTTGTTCGCGCCGGATGAAGTTCGCCAATGTGAAGCGGCCGGCCAGGGAAAGGAAATCCATCTGAAAGTCGGCGGCAAGGTGGATCGGCTGCACGGTGATCCGGTTGCAGTCACCGGCCGGGTTCGCCTGTTGCACGACGGCACCTACATTGAGCCGGAAATTCGCCACGGCGGCAAGCGCACCAACTACATGGGCCGGACCGCCCTGATCGAATTGCCGGGCCAGAATTTGCTGGTCCTCAACACACTCCGCCATGCTCCCTTCAGCCTGGGGCAGCTCACCTGCCTGGGGATCGAGCCGGCCAAGCAGCGGATGCTGGTGGTCAAGGCCGCCATCGCCTACAAGGCCGCCTACCTGCCCATCGCCGGCAGCATCATCGAAGTGGATACGCCGGGTCTGACAGCGGTCAATCCGAAACGGTTGCCATATCGACATTCCCGCTTGGTGAGGAATGAGGGATGAGGAATGAGGGATGAGGAATGAGCGATCTTGGTCCTCATCCCTCATTACTCTCTCATCCCTCATCCCTCATTACTTCTCTCAGGGCACCGCCTCCAAATACTCCACTTCGGGCACCAGGCGGCGCAATTCCTGCTCGATGCCCATGACGACGGCCATGATGCTGCTGGGGCAGCTGCCGCACACCCCGCTCAGGCGAATCCGGGCCACGCCGTTCGTAACATCCAGAACTTCCATGTGCGTGCCGTCCATATCCAAGGCGGGAGCAATTTGCTCCGAAAGGACTTGTGCCACGCGGTCTTTCAAATCCGTCACAGATTCTCTCCTGCTTGTCACACTCGCCCAATGGTATCTCAATCGAATTAAGGGAGCAAGGTTCCATCCGCGAGAAATCGGACGATTCCGGGTCGCCATTCCAACGGAGCGGTTGCTTTTCCAGACGTCAGTTCGAGTAAAGCCTGAGCCAGGTTGGTCCGGGCGAGCCGGCGCAAGCCGATGTAGGATGTGGTCAAGCGCGGATTGATTTCAATCACGAAATCCTGGCTGCCATCCTCGGCCTCGCCCAAAACCAGATCCACGCCGATGTAACACAGCAAACCCGGAATGGCGGCCACCGCCCGACTTGCTAGCTTCAGCGCGCGCTCGGGCAGGCCGGCAGGCAAAGGAACTTCGCCGCCTTGATAGCGAAATCGGCCATCGCTTGAAAGGTGCTGCGCTGCCGGCAATAGTGGAACCATGCCGGCCGGTCCCACCAAGAACGCAACGCTGGCAGGCAGCCCGGCCACAAATGGTTGAAGGATGAATTCGCCGTCGGGCATCTCTCGCGCTGCTTGCAAAAGCGCATCTTCCAGATAGTTTTTTGTGCGAACTAGGAAGGTAGCCTGCGAGCCAGCGCCAAAGCGCGGCTTGAGCACTGCCGGAAACGAATTAATCCTTGTTTCTTGATCCGTACACAGGATGGTGACCGGGGTCTGAATCGAGGCGGCCTCGAAGGTTTTTGCCGCGACGTACTTGTCCGCTGCCATGGAAACTGCTTGAGGTGCCGCTCCGAGCAGCCGGCCGCCTGCCTCCAGAACCCACCGGCAGCGGCTAACCAGGATATCATCAAATTCCGGGGCAATGACCAGGGTGAAATCCGCTTCTGCTGCCAATCGGCGAAACGCCTGTTGTTCCTGCCTCTTTCCGATGCGCTGGCAAGAATGTCCCAGCTGGCAGTCGCTGGTTTCATGCACCAGTGTCATCGTCTCCAGGCCTGGGATGTTGCCGAAATCTTCGACTACTGCCTGCAGCATGGCCCAGCCTTCGGAATGAAGCGAGCCGGTTGGTTCCGGAGGACGGGCACTTGTGTATTCGTAGAGAAACACGCGCATATCGAAGAATTCTACTGCGAGCGCGAAGCGATGAATCAAAAAACAAGGCCGGCCGGGCTCACGCCCGGCCGGCCTTTCCATTTTCAGGACTCCGTTACTGAATGAACACAAACTCCTTGGTATTGATTAGCGCCCACAGGAGGTTTTCGTAGGCCACCTGCTTGTTGGCAGCGTGGCGACCGATGTGCTCCAAGGCCAGCCGGAGGTGTTCCGGGCTGGGCCGGCGGGCGAAAGCCCACAGGAACAACTCTTCGACCTTCTCGGCATCGGGACGCGGGTCCTTGGCGAGCAGGTTGGCCCGGCCGCCCGGTCGGGCCAGCTTGTTCTGCACTTCCTGCGAGTTGAGAAGGTGCAGGGCCTGGGCCAGGTTGGCCTCGTTGACGCGCTCGCACTCGCAAGCGCTGATCCGCTGCGGCCGGCCAAACACGTCCAAGAAATATGACGTGAACGATTCGTCCGGCAGCATGATGGCCCGAGTCGGCGCGAATTTATCTTGCGGCAGGCCGCCAAAAGCGCTCGGGCTGTTGGTGACCTGGCTGACCGCGTCAAACAGCACCTCGGCCCCCATGCGGCGCGGATAATAGCGGGCATAGGTTTGCTTGTCGTGCTTGTTGAAATCGTTGGGCACCGCGCTCAATTGATAGGTCCGGCTCTTGGCAATCAGGCGGACCAAGTGCTTGAGGCTGAACTTGGCATCGACCAGCTCCTTGGCAAGCGCATCAAGCAATTCCGGGTTGGAAGGCGGATTGGTGATGCGCATGTCGTCGAGCGGATCGACGATGCCGCGGCCGAAGAAGTGGGCCCAGTAGCGATTGGCGACGGCCCGGGCGAAGAACGGGTTCTTGGCGTCGGCCATCCAGTCCACCAATTTTTGCCGCGGATCCACATCACTGGCGATTTCCATGGGTTTGCCGTCGAGCGGAGTAAGCGGAGCTGCTTTACCGGTCCGCAGGTTGGTGACGTTTCCGGCCCGCATGTTGTATATGACCTGATGCTGAGCCTGCTGGTTTTGCACGCCGCCGGGAACGAGGATATTCTTGCGGCCCACCCGGCCAAAGAAGGCGGCCAGGCCCCAGTAATCGTCCTGGCTCCATTTCTCATACGGATGGTGATGGCACTGGGCGCAGGCGATGCGCAGGCCGAGGAACACCTGAGCCGTGTCATCAACGAACTGCTGCGGGCTGGTCAGCTCCTTGTACCACATGGTGGGCGGGCTTTGCGATTCCTCGCCGGTGGCGGCCAGGATCTCGCGGGCAAAGCGGTCATAAGGCTTGTCGCTGGCCACGGCTTCACGAATCCAGTTGTGGAAAGCGAACGTGCCCGCGGCCCGATCGGGCTGGCCGCGCCGTTTGACCCGCAGAATGTCCGCCCATTTGTTGGCGAACAGATAGCTGTATTCCGCGGAATCGACCAGCTCATCGATCAACTTGTCACGCTTGTTCGGATCGGTGTCGGCCAGAAAGGCCCGGACCTTGGCCGGCGTGGGCAGTGTTCCCGTGATATCGCCATAGACACGCCGGATGAAAACCTCATCGGAGCACAGCTCGGAAGGAACGACGCCCAGCTCCTGCCATTTCTTGTGCGTGAGGCGATCGATGATGTTCTTGGGCTCGAACTTGTAATCGGGAATCTTGACGCCGAGGGGAACAACGGCACGGAAGACGGCAACATTGGCCTGGTAGCGGGCCATGATGGCCGCCTGGCCGCTCATCTCCAGAGTCCGCACCAAAGCGGCGCCGTCGACCACGGCGATTTCCTGATCGTTGCTCTCGTACTGGGCCCGCTGCGTCACATCCAGCACGCTGCCGTCGCTGTAATGGGCGTAGACTGCGAACTGCTGCTTATTGTTTCGGGTCAAGACGCCGCTTTCAGGATAAACAGTGATCTTGGTGACCGTGGGATCTTCATCTTTGCCGTAGGGCATGCCGGCCGTGATCCAGCGGCGGACGATCTTGTATTCATCGGAGCCGACCTCCATGCGCTTGCCGCCGCCGTGAGCGGTGAGGCCGGTCGCCTTGAGAAGCAGCAGGCTATTATCCGGAGAAGCCGGGAACAAACGCCGGCCGCGGGCATCCTTCACCAGCGATTGATAATCCAGTTCCGGCACAAAGCCGAGCAGGGAGAGGGCAAAGCCGTTCTGCCCGCCCGATTTTCCATGACAGCCGCCTGAGTTGCAGCCCAGTTTCGTAAAGATGGGCACGATCTGGTTCGGGAAATTAATGGGCAGGCTGACATCGCAACTTTCGCTCTTTAGATTTACCTTGGCGACTCGGTCGCCGTAGATCACGCGAATTTCGGTCGTGCCGTTGGCCAGCGGGATGATGCGCCCGGCAGAGGTAATTTTGGCGACAGCGGAGTTGGCGATCTCGTACCTGACGTCGCCGGAGAGGTCCTGTTTGCGGCCGCTGCTCAGGTTGCCGGTTATCACCAGTTGGGCGGAATCATCCAGCCCCTTCAAGGACACCTCGGCCGGATAGGCGATCAATTCTCTGACATCGGCCGGGCTGGGCATGGGCACGGTTTCGCCCTTGGCGGTCTTCTGGTTGTAGATATCGGCGGCAAAATTTCCTCCCGACGAGGTAAGCGCCGCCAGGGCCAAAAGAGCGAGCCAGCTTTTGCGAATGCCCTTCATAAGGTTAACCCCCCATGGCTAACGATCTGTTGAGCCGCAGGCCTCGGGCGACCGCGGCTAGTCCCATTGTCAACAATTCATCTCAGGAAAGCAAACAAAACACTGGGCGTTTCAGGCAGGTTTCCGCAGGCGAGCAAAGCGGTCAGGGAGGAGACCGCATGGTAAGTATAGAATTAAAATACCCAAATAATGCACCATCCGCAAGGTGGAAGCCGGAAATTCTTGAATTGGCGAGCCGGGAGCGTAAGCGACCGGAGTGTGTGACCTTCTCCGGTCGCTTACGCTCCCGGCTCGCCATTGCCCTACGAAAAGGCACTGGCTCGTGCTAAACTGATTTCCATGAGCCAGAAAACCTGGGGCGGCCGTTTCCGCGGTGACACTGATAACCGCGTCGAGGCCTTTACCGAATCCATCAGTTTCGACCGGCGATTGTATCGACACGACGTTACCGCCAGCAAAGCTCATGCGCGCATGCTGGCGGAAGTCGGTTTGCTGACCAGGGAAGAAAACGAACAAATTGCGACTGCACTGGATGCCATCGCCGGCGAGATCGAGCGCGGCGAATTCGCTTATTCCAACAAGCTGGAAGATATTCATACTCACATCGAGCAAGCTCTGATCGCGCGCTTGGGGGATGTGGGCCGCAAGCTGCACACCGGCCGCAGCCGGAATGACCAGGTGGCCACCGATGTCAAGCTCTGGGTGCGCTCGGCCATCGAAGAAATCGATAATCGGTTGCTGGATTTGCAGCGGGCCTCGCTGGAAGCCGCCCAGCGCGACCACGATCAAATTTTGCCCGGCTACACCCATCTTCA
>Ga0306920_100013954_pt1 | contig 10957 bp, 8 predicted proteins | sample flu12Cox44000170_FD_204666 | JGI IMG/M metagenome (GOLD analysis project Ga0306920, IMG submission 204666) | Lab enrichment of tropical soil microbial communities from Luquillo Experimental Forest, Puerto Rico - flux4day.12C.oxic.44.000.170 (v2)... | ecosystem: Environmental > Terrestrial >...
TCCGATCTCTGTGTCCCCGTCGCTATCGCCGGCCGCCCGGACCGCGATCAAGACCGCGCTGCTCCACCTCCAGGCCAGCGCCTTCACGTCCGGTAAGACCAGCATCGCCGACGAGCTGGACTTCACGCCGCCCGCCAACGGCCAGGTGATGATCCCGGTCACCAAGGCCACGTATGCGCAGCTCTTCAGCCTCGCCAGGGCGCTGGGCCTCAAGTCCTCGGATCTGTGATGCCCCCGCTGGCCACCTCCCCAGCTCTGTCCGTACGCGGCCTGACCAAGCGCTTCGGCGACCGGGTCGTCCTCGAGGGCTTCGACCTTGACGTACATGCCGGGGAGATGGTCAGCGTCCTGGGGGCCAACGGCTCCGGGAAGTCGACCATGCTCCGCTGCCTCAGCGGCCTGACTAAGTTCGACGGCGGGAGCGTGAGCGTCGCTGGCCGAGATGTGCGAAGTGGCGAGCGCGTCCCCGAGTTCGCGATGGTCTTCCAGAAGATTCACCTCGTTCCCGAGTTGTCCGCGCTCGAGAACGTCTGCGCGGGTGCGCTCGGCCGGCTCTCCTTCTGGCAGGCCTGGGCGCCGCGCGCGTTCCCCACCGACGTTCGCGAAGAGGCGATGGGCTGCCTCGACCGGGTTGGCCTGGCTGAGCGCGCACACGACCGCGCGCGCAGGCTGTCCGGCGGGCAGCAGCAGCGCGTGGCGGTAGCCCGCGCCCTGTGCCAGCGCGCGGGGGTCCTGCTCGCGGATGAGCCGGTCTCCTCTCTCGACCCGGCCGCGGCCGAGCAGGTGATGCGGCTGCTGCGCTCTCTGGCCGACGACGGGATGGCGGTGGCCGCCGTTCTGCACCAGCCTGATCTCGCGCGGCGGCACTCCGACCGCGTCGTCGGCCTGACCGGGGGGCGGATCACCCTCAACATCCCGCCGTCCGCGCTAACCGACGCCGACGTGGACGCCCTGTACGCCCCCGATTACGCCGCTGAGGGAGACTTCGTATGAGCGCGACCCTGAACACCACGCCAGCCCGGCGCCTGCCGGTGCCGCCGCGTCGGCGCACCGTCGGGTGGCTCGTGACCACGGCGGTGGTGCTCGCGGTCGTCGTCGGGCTGCATGTCGTGGCGGTGCGCGAGACGCAGTTCTCCCTGCCGGAGCTGGTCACCGGCTGGCACGGCATCTGGGTTTTCCTGTTCGGTGACCAAAAAACAGTCGGCGCTTTGCCGCCTGACCTGAGCTGGAAGGTAGTTGGCCCGGGACTGGGCGCGTGCGTGGTGACCTTCTCGATGGGCCTGCTCGGCACCACGTTCTCGATTCCGTTCGCCCTGTTCCTCGCGCTCCTCGGCTCGCGTACGACGTCGAGGAACGTCGTGGTCTACCAGGTTGCGCGGGGGCTCATGTCGTTCCTCCGGTCCGTCCCGGCCTTGGTCTGGGGGCTCATCTACGTGACCGCGGTAGGTCTCGGTCCCTTCCCGGGTGTCCTCGCGATCATCACTCACAACACGGGAGTCATGGGCAAGCTCTGGTCCGAGGCGATGGAAGAGACCGACCGGGGACCGCTCGAAGCGCTTCACTCGGCGGGTGCCTCCTCGGCCCAGACGGCCACCCACGCCGTGCTGCCGTCGGTGATCCCGCAGTTCACCAGCCTGTTCCTGTACCGCGTCGACGTGAACGTACGCGACGCCCTCACTCTCGGTGTCGTCGGCGCGGGCGGCATCGGCTTTTACATCACCCAGGCCATCCAGGAGTTCCAGTTCAACGTCATGATGACCTACGTTCTCATGGTGATGGTCATGGTGATCGGGCTCGACCTGCTCAGCGCCTGGCTGCGGGGCCGCATCGCTCGGTGAGGTGCGCCACGGCTGCGCCCGATACGCGCCTTGGATGCCCCTGGCCGGGGATCTCACGCTCCGTCATAAGCGCTCCGCATCGGGCACGGCGTTGGCCGGTTTGCGCTGCCTCCCGGACTTGCTGACCGGGTTGGCTGGCGGGCGACGGCCTGTGGGCAGCAGGGTGCTGAGGGATCGGGCGATCCAGCGCTCGTAGCGGTCGGCGGGCCAGCCTCGCTCGACGGTGAGGATCCTGTGCACCTCGGGTGACAGCAGGGCGTAGACGATGTCCGCGGCTTCGGTCTCGTCGAGGTCGGGGTCGAGCGCGTCCCTGGCGTCCAGGGCGGCGACGATCCGGGACTGGCCGGTGTGGCGTTGCCGGCGGATCTCGGCCAGCAGTTCCGCCGCGTCGGGGTCGACCTGGGCGGCGGTCGCCAGGACGTGCTGGATGGCTGAGGACCGTTCTATGAGCTCGCGGGCGATGCGGGCGAACGCGTTCACCATCTTCGCTGGGTCGGGTTCGGCCCGTGCGGCGCGGACGGCGGGCCGCTCGCCGAACTCGATCGGCTGGTCGTCGCCGCCGAAGGAGGTGTCCAGGACCGCGGCGAGCAGCGCTCGCTTCGAGCCGAACAGCCGGTACAGGGTCGGCAGCGATACCTCCGCCTCTTCGGCGATCGCCTCGATGGTGGTGGCCGGGTAGCCGTGCTCGATGAACAGGTGCTTGGCGGCCTCGATCACCTTCAGGCGGGTGGCCCGCGCCTGGGCCTGGCGGCGGGAGTTGTCGTAGCGCCTCTTGACAGCCTCGGTCATATTGCTGATAGTACTACTCTTATGGAGAGAGTTGAGCTATCACGAAATCTCGGCCAGGCAGAAGTGCTGGTCCTTCGCGCGGCGGCACTGTTCGACGGCGTCAGTTCGACCCTCATGGCGGGGCCGTTGGTGGTGGTCGCCGACGGGGTGATCGCCGCCGTGCACGGCCCGGCCGGGCCTATCCCCGCCGGCGCCAGCGTCGTGGACCTGCCCGGGCTGACTTTGATGCCGGGCCTGGTCGACACCCACCTGCACCTATGCTTCGACGCCACCAGCGACCCGGTGGGCCACCTCGCCGAGACGGGCGACGGCCTGCTGCGCGAGCATATGGCCGAGGCGGCGCGGCGGGCGCTGCGCGCGGGCGTGACCACGGTGCGCGATCTCGGCGACCGCGGCTACCTGACCCTGGACCTGCGCGACCGCGACCCGGCAGGCGGAGCCGGCCCGCTGCCGGCGATCGTCGCCGCCGGTCCCCCGATCACCACCCCCGGTGGGCACTGCCACTTCCTCGGCGGAGCGGCCAGCGGGGAACGCACCCTCCGCGCGGCCGTGCGGGAGAGGGCCGAGCGCGGCGTGGACGTGATCAAGGTGATGGCCAGCGGGGGCAACATGACCCCCGGCTCCCTGGCGCACGAGCCGCAGTTCGGCGTGGGGTCGCTGCGGGCCATCGTGGAGGAGGCCCACGGCCACGGGCTGCCCGTCACGGCGCACGCGCACAGCGCGCGGTCAGTCGCCGACGCGGTGGCCGCCGGTGTCGACGGGATCGAGCACGCGACGTTCATGAGCGCCCACGGCGTCGACGCACCTGAAGCCGTGATCCGCGCCATCGTCAGACAGCGGATCGCCGTCGGCTGTACCGTCGGCCGCGACCCGGCCCAGGTCGGCACCGTGATGCCGCAGATCGCCAGCCGGATGGCCGCGCTGATCGAGACCCGGCGCCGGCTGTATGAGTCCGGCGCGATGCTGGTGGCCGGCAGCGACGCCGGGGTATCGCCCGCCAAGCCACACGACGTGCTGCCCTTCGCCCCCGGCGACCTGGCCACGGCTGGCATGAGCCCAGCCGAGATCTTGTGGGCGATGACCTCCCGGGCCGCCCAGACGTGTGGGCTCGGACACCGCAAAGGACGCATCGCTCCCGGATTCGACGCTGACATCCTCGCCATCGACGGCAACCCGCTCGATGACCTCGCCGCCATCCGCAGACTGCGCGCGGTGTACGCCGATGGCCAGGCCGTCCTCCCGGCCTCAGGCAGCCCGGCTGAAGTCGAGGTGCCGTGATGGCACGTCCCGCCTTCCGTCTTGCGCCTCGCCAGCGCCCTGCCCAGCCCGCCGAGCCGCACCTGGTGCCGCTGACCGGTGAATGGGCCCTGTGGCGCGACATCGCGATCCGGACAGCCGGGTTCCCGGTGTCCGGGCTCGACATCTTCGGATCGCAGGACGAGCAGGCCGGCCTGCGTGCGGTGGCCCTCGACCCGCGGTTCCAAACGGCGGTCACGTGGCAGAACCGCGCCGCGATGCGCAACGCGGTCGGCAAGATCGCCGACGGGGCCCCGGCACCCGGCAGCCGTCAGCGGAAGCGGGAAGAGGTCGTCGCCAGCTACTGGCAGCGGTACTGCGCCAAGAACGACACGATCGGCTTCTTCGGGCCGCTGGCCTGGGGACGTGCCACTGACGACGGCCCGGCCGTCCAGGCGAGCTGCGGCCGGCTGGTCAGCGAGAGCACTGTGCATTTCGAGGCCTGGGCCATCCAGGCTCTCGCCGAAGCCCTTGACCCGGACCTCACGGTCTCCGCCGGCCCGCAATCCGAACGCGATCTGCGAACCCAGCTGGAACGGTCACGGCCCGGGCTGCGCGACCGCGGGCTGGCAGCGCTCGACCGGCTTGAGCGATGCCGGTCAGCGGCAGCACGGGCCGTCAGTCCCGACGCGCTAGACAGGGCGCTTGGCGACCTTGACGTCCTGTTCGAGGAGCTCACCGGCCGGCCCGCGACCCGCCGGCCGGGCCAGACCTACGCCGCCCGGACCCTGCTCTACCTCGACTGCATGCGCGACCTGGACCTGACCGTCGGCCCAGGGCTGCGGGACGAACTGGCGGCAACGCTGCCGCCCCTGCTGGCCGGTGCCCGGTGGTACTCCGGCCGGGTGTACGAGGCCGCCAGGCAGGTCATCGGCGAAGCCGCCGCCGCGGCCGGCACGCGGTCGCTGGACCGGGTGCTCAACAAAGTCCTGCCAGCCCTGCGGCACCTGCCAGACCTGGCGGCCGCAGCCAACCGCGACCTGCAACGGCGGTGGTCAGCCCTGCTCGCCGACCCGGACCTGGCGACCATTGGCATCCGCGCGGCGGCAGCATTCGCCGACCACGCGCCGGCCTGGCCGATCAGCGTCTACCAGTCAGCCGACGTTCAGATCGCCGCGCCCAGCCTGGCCGCCGTGAACGCCGGTGACTACCTGTGCGTCGTCGGCGACTTTCACCCCGGCGCCAACCCACTGGGCCAGGGCATGTTCGCCACCCGCCACCCCGATACGGAGCAGTTCCTTGGCGCCATCGCCTCCGACATCGGGACGCTGCCGTTCCTGATACCGCCCCGCGACGCCGGCTTCCAGACGACGCGGAACATGCCGGCGGTCACCCGCCCCGCCGACGTCCACGTCGCCGCCGGCTCGCGGGACCGCATGCCCGATGGCTACCACACGCTGCCCGCGGCGGAGCTGATCACAAACGGGGAGACCGTCACCGCCCCAGACGGTTCATGGCAGGCCCCGCTGGCGCACTTGCTATGGCTGCCGATGCTGGTCGCCGGCGTGCACGCCTACGACCCGTTCCCGGCCGACGGGCACGGGGCGCGGATCACCATCGGGCGGACGGTCTGGCGGCGGGAAACCTGGCACATCCCGTCGGCCCACGGGCCAGCCGGCCCGGAAGCGGCCGCCAACTGGGCACGCGACCTCGGCCTGCCGCGACGGGTCTTCGCGCTGTCTCCCGGCGAGCTCAAGCCCATCTACATCGACTTCGACAGCCCCGTCCTCACCCGCATCTTGTGCCGCCATCTCCGCCGAGCCGCCGCCGAATTCCCCAGCCAGCCAGTCCGGTTCACCGAGATGCTCCCCGGGCCCGACGACTGCTGGCTGGCAGACCAAGACGACCGGCACTACACCTGCGAGCTGCGCCTGGTCGCAGTCGACCTGGGACGCAGAGCATCCCAAGATCACCCAAGCCATGTGACTAACGGAGGCCCAAGTTGACGTTCTTCGACTGCCCGGCCTACCTAGACGTGGAGGGCGCCGTCAGATGCGGGCTTCCCGCCGAGGTCAGGTGCTGGTTCAGCATGCTCTCCAGCGATGGCCCCCTCGAAAGCGCGATGATCAGATGCCCGGCCGGCCACTGGTTCAACGGGCCAAGCGCGTCCAGTTGCTCATCGGTCTCGTCGGTGGGTGAAGAACCGGGTCAGCACCTGAAGCAGCACCTCATATCCGAGGTTGAACAGCCCGGCGACCTCGCGGGTGAGCGGTTCGGTCGGCTGCGCGTCGCCTGCGCCCGTGGCTCAACCACGAACAGCACCGGCTCGCCGAGCCGGCTGGCGAGATCGCTCAGGCCCTGCTCGAGTGCTCGTACTGCGCGGCCTCGACCAGCAAGCTCCACAGCTGCTCGCGGTGCTCGACCACAAGCCTTGTTTCCGCCATCAGCGCTCCTGGGAAGCTGGCTCGGTGCCGGCGGAGGATCCAGGTCTGTAGCCCGGGGACGCGAACCGCTTGACGAAGTCGAGTGCGGTCTGGGCGACCTCGCGCCAGCCGTGGTCGATCGTGAGGGAGTGGCCCCGGTTGGGGATCTTGACGATCTCGGTCAGGTTGGGGTTGCGCCGTTGCCGCTTGTAGGCGGCGTTGGCGATCGCCCACGGCACGGTGTGGTCTTTTTCGCCGTCGATGATCAACAGCGGGCCGCGGTCGGGGTTGGCCGTGTTCACCTTCGCCTCGGTCCGCGGGTTGAGGTTGGCGTTGCCCATCTGGACGAGCGAGATCCCCGAGCCGGCGACGTGGAACGTGCCGTAGAGCTCTTTGGCCTCCTTCTCGTCCAGCGCGTTGGCCCAGCTGTACTTGAACTGGGCGAAGGTGAGCGTGATCGCGCGGCCGCGGGTGCGCGGGTTGATCAGGAACGGGCCTATCCCCTTGAGCACCGGGGCCGGCAGGGGCAGCACGCCGCGAAAGACGCCGGGGTCGATCGCCACCGTGGCCGCCGCCAGGCCCCGGCCGGCGAGCATCTGCGCCAGCAAGCCCCCGGTCGAATGCCCGATGACCGCTGGTTTGTGGTCCAGAGCGTTGATGATCTCGGTGGTGTGGCCGGCGACCTGCTCCAAGGTCTTGTTGGCGACGACCTCCGGCTCCGCCCGGGCCTGGTCAACCGTTTCCGGATCGTCTGGCCAGTCCGGCGTCAGCGGCGCGTAGCCGGCCTGCTTGAAGAAGTCCGCCCAGCTGGCCCAGCTGCCCGGCAGCAGCCACAGGCCGTGGATGAACACGACCGGGGTCTTACCCGAGGCGTTGGCCGCCAGGATCTCCCGGGTCTCCCGCTCGGAAATTGACGCCATCACGGGCTTGCGACTGAGTGACATGAGTGTTTCCTCTCCTGGGTGAAGTCGGCTACTGCCCGGCGCAGGACGCGCGGGGTGATTTGCAGGTCGTCGCCGTCGGCGCCGAGGCGGCCAGCCACAGGGCGGCTGGACGGCCCGGGCAGCAGGCGGGCGCGCTGCCACGCCGGGTACAGGCGCGGGTGGTCATCGGATCCTCCAAGGGTGAGACGCGGAATAGCTCGCCGTCATGGCGTTCTGCTGGCCAATGGCACCACTGTCGCGCTCGCCTGCGAAGATCGCCTCCGTGGAAATCCCTAGTGGGGTCCCCTAGGGACACTGGCGACGACATCGTCCGGAAGGGACCCTATGTCGGGGGGGGCAACCCGCTCCGCCGTAGGCACGAACTGCGACCACCCCTCTTGACAGGTCTCTTTACCTGTCGTTTGGCTGGAGGTGACGGTCGCTGTACCGTCGCGTTCTGGCCTGCCCGGGTGCCCGACGCTGGCATCCGGGGGGCGCCAGAGGCCTGCCGACTTGGCCGCGCCGGTGGGCTGATGCTGACCTGTGGGCGGAGATGGGCATACGGACGCGATCTGAGCCGACGCTCTCGCTGTTGGACCGCCAGGGAGAGCGCGCGGTGCTCGATGGCCTGCTGGATGACGTGCGGGCGGGGCGGGGGCGGGCACTGGTGGTGCGCGGTGAGGCGGGGGTGGGCAAGTCGGCGCTGCTGGACTACCTGGCCGGGGCGGCGGCGGATATGCGGGTGGCCCGGGCGGTGGGGGCGGAATCGGAGATGGAGTTGGCGTTCGCCGGCCTGCATCTGCTGTGCGCGCCGCTGCTGGACCGGCTGGAGCGGCTTCCGGCGCCGCAGCGCGGCGCGCTGGGGGTCGCGTTCGGGGTGCGGGAGGGGGGTGCACCGGACCGGTTTCTGGTCGGGCTGGCGGTGCTGACTTTGCTGGCGGAGGCGGCGGAGGACCGGCCGCTGTTGTGCGTGGTCGATGATGCGCAGTGGCTGGATGCGGCGTCGGCGCAGGTGCTGGCGTTCGCGGCGCGGCGGCTGCTGGCCGAGCCGGTGGGGCTGGTCTTCGCCGCGCGCGAGCCGGGTGAGCAGTTCCGGGGGCTTGCGGAGCTGGAGGTGCGTGGCTTGCCAGATCAGGCCGCCCGGACGCTGTTGCGGTCGGTGGTCCGGTTCGGGCTCGATGAGCGGGTCCGGGATCGGATCCTGGCCGAGACGAACGGCAACCCGCTGGCGCTGCTGGAGTTGCCGCGCGGGCTGGGCCCGGCGCAGCTTGCGGGCGGGTTCGGGCTGGCCGGGGCGCAGGGGGTCCCGGCGCGGGTCGAGCAGGGCTTCCGACGTCGGCTGGAGGCGCTGCCCGCCGATACGCGGTCGCTGCTGCTGATCGTGGCGGCCGAGCCGGTCGGCGATGCGGTGCTGGTCTGGCGGGCGGCCGAGCGGCTCGCGATCCCGGCTGCCGCCGCGGAGGCCGCCGAGGCGGACGGGTTGCTGGAGATCGGGACGCGGGTGCGGTTCCGGCATCCAATGGTGCGCTCAGCGGTGTACTCGGCGGCGTCGCTGCCACAGCGGCAGGCGGCGCACCGGGCGCTGGCCGACGTAACCGATCGCGACCGTGATCCGGATCGGCGGGCGTGGCACCTGGCGGCCGCGGCGCCCGGGCCCGATGAGGAGGTGGCGGCCGAGCTGGAGCGGTCAGCGGGCCGGGCGCAGGCCCGCGGCGGCATGGCCGCGGCGGCGGCGTTCTTGCAGCGCGCGGTCGAGCTGACGGCCGAGCCCATCCGCCGGTCCGAGCGGGCCCTCGCGGCCGCGCAGGCGAGTCTCCAGGCCGGCGCGCTGAATGCGGCGGCCGAGCTGCTCGCCGCAGCGGCTGAGGGGCCACTGGATGAGCTCCAGCATGCCCGCACGGCCCTGCTGCGCGGGCAGATCGCGTTCGCCGCCAGCGCGGGCAGCGATGCCCCGGCACTGCTGGTAAAGGCGGCCAAGCAGCTGGAGCCGCTGGATGCCGCGCTCGCGCGCCAGACCTACCTTGACGCGTGGTATGCCGCGTTGTTCGCCGGGCGGTTCGCGGGCGCCGGCGATTTGCACGAAGTCTCCCGGGCCGCCCGGTCAGCCCCCCCACCTGCAGGCGCGCCCGGCCCATCCGATCTGGTGCTGGACGGGCTGGCCGTCCTAGTCACCGAGGGACGCGCCCGGGCGGCACCCCTGTTGAGACGGTCAGCGCGGGTCTTTGCCGGAGAAGAGATCCCCGTGGCGGAGCGCCTGCGATGGAGCCCGGTGGCCGTGGTCGCCGCGGTGACGGTGTGGGACGAGCAGAGCTGGCACGCGATTGTGGCCCGCGAGCTCCAGTCCTGCCGTGAGGCGGGCTTGCTCGCCCAGCTGGTGATCTGGGTGTACGCGATGGCCGCCCTTACGACCTGGCGCGGCGATTTCGCCGCGGCCGCTTCGCTGGTCGCGGAGGCGGAGGCTATCGCGGCGGCGACGGGGACCCGCTTCCCCCCCGGCGCGGCCGTGTTGCTCGCCGGGTTCCGGGGAGCAGAAGCCGAGGCCGCCCCGCTGATCGAGGCCGTGATCACGGCTGCCCGGGCTGCGGGCCAGGGCGTAGCAGTCCAATGGTCGCAATGGGCAGCCGCCGTCCTCTGCAACGGGCTCGGCCGCTACGAGAATGCCCTGGCCTCAGCGCACGCCGCCGAGCAGGCGCCCGAGCTTTATACCTCCATGTGGGCGCTTCCGGAGCTGATCGAGGCGGCCAGCAGGACCGGGCAGACCAGGCTGGCCGCGGACGCGCTCGGCAGGCTGGCCGAGGTGACCAGCATCGGCCAGACGGACTGGGGGCAGGGGATCTACGCGCGTTCCCGGGCGCTGCTCAGCGACGGCGAGGACGCCGAGCGCTGGTACCGCGAGGCGGTCGACCGGCTGAGCCGCACCGGCTTTCGGCCCGAACTGGCCCGCGCGCACCTGCTCTACGGCGAGTGGCTGCGTCGCGAGGGCCGACGGGCCGACGCGCGGGTCCAGCTACGCACCGCGCACAACATGTTCGCCGCGATCGGCATGCAGGCATTCACCGAGCGCGCCCGCCGCGAGCTGCTGGCCACCGGCGAGACCGCCCGCAGGCGCACTACCGACGCGCACGACCAGCTCACCCCCCAAGAGACCCAGATCGCGCGGCTGGCCCAGGCAGGCATGTCGAACCCGGAGATCGCCGCCCAGCTGTTCCTAAGCCCGCGCACCGTCGAGTACCACCTGGCCAAGGTATTCACCAAGCTCGATATCACCTCCCGCCGCCAACTCCGGCAAGCGCTGCCCGACAGCGGCCGCGACAGGCCGATGACATAACGGGCGCCCGCGCTAATCACAATCCTGCGGCCGAAACCGCCAAGCGCGGGCAAGATCATCGTGCGTCCGCCCTGTTGCCGGTCATGCCCGTAACGTCGCGCCACCCCTTCCGCTCAAGTTGAGCGCTCTCCGGCGCGAACCTCGCCGACGGCTTGCCAGTCGATCAGAACGCGCTCTACCCGCTCGGGCGACTCAGCGACGACCGCCTCGCGCAATTCGTCCGCGAACATTTTCAGTTCATCAACCGGGATGGGACCAGCCCACGGGAACGCTGCCGGCAGCACCGCTGGAAGTGCACTGGCAGCCATCTCACTGGTCAGCAAGACAGCGAGGAGCTGTGCCATCGCCAGGGTGGATTCGGAGACGATCGCCGCGACGCGCTCATCCTTGATGGTGATGTGCGTCACGACACCACGGCGG
>Ga0306920_100013955_pt1 | contig 10957 bp, 12 predicted proteins | sample flu12Cox44000170_FD_204666 | JGI IMG/M metagenome (GOLD analysis project Ga0306920, IMG submission 204666) | Lab enrichment of tropical soil microbial communities from Luquillo Experimental Forest, Puerto Rico - flux4day.12C.oxic.44.000.170 (v2)... | ecosystem: Environmental > Terrestrial >...
AGCAGGACGGCAACCGCCGATAAGAACCGCAAAGTTGGCCGGCTCGCTTTATCCATGCCCTTAACTAGCATAACTTATGCAACGACAATGATGCGACCAACCGAAGCAAACACCGATGCGTGAACTGTTCGACGAAGTGGCCGGCCAATCGCCGCTCGACCCGCAGGAGGCGGCGCGGCGTGGGGCGCGCACGCCTCAGCGCAAGCGGTTTTATGCCAGGGCCGATGTGACCGAGAGCGACGGCGGATTTGCGGTCACGCTCGACGGCAAATCGATCCGCACGCCCTCGGGCCGCGTCATCACCGCGCCGTCGCGCGATATCGCGCAGGCGATCGCCGCGGAGTGGGAGGCGCAGAAGGAGACCATCAATCCCCTGACCATGCCGATGACGCGCTTTGCCAACAGCGTTGTCGAGGCGGTGGTCAATCGTGTCGATGACGTCAGCGCCGATATCGCAAAGTATTTTTCCTCTGATCTGCTGTTCTATCGCGCCGGACATCCTGAGGCGCTGGTGGCACGCGAGAGCGCGCACTGGGACGGCGTGTTGTTCTGGGCCGCCGACACCCTTGGTGCGCATTTCATGCTGGCGCAGGGCATCGTGCATGTAAGCCAGCCGGACAGCGCGATCGAAGCCGCGCGGGCGGCACTGCCGACCGATCCCTGGCTGGTGGCGGCCATGCACGTGGTGACGACACTGACCGGCTCGGCGCTGCTGGCGCTGGCGCTCTTGCACGGTGTGCGCGATGCCGACCAGGTTTGGGCGGCCGCCCACGTCGAGGAGGACTGGAACGCCGAGCAGTGGGGCGTCGACGAGGAGGCAGCGTCCCGCCGCGCGGCGCGGCTGGTCGATTTTGAGGCCGCGACCCAGATTTTCAAGGCGCTCAAGCCAGCAGGTTAACGAGAGGTTTACGCCGCTCGGCTAGCCTCTCGCCAAATGGCCCTGACCGTCAACCCGACCGTATCCGTGAGCGCCGTCACCGCGACGGGGAACGCCACCACGACGCCGATGCTGGTGTTGCAGCCGGGCACGGTGGTGAGTGCGCAGGTACAGAGCGTGCTTGCGGCCGATCTGGTGCGGATCGCCATCGCCAGTCTCTCGCTCGATGTCGTCTCCGAGGTGCCGCTGCAGGCCGGCCAGAATTTGCAGCTTGCGGTGTCGCAGAAGCCTGACGGCACGGTGCGGCTCCAACTGGTCGGGCAGGGGAATGCGACAGCTCCCGCCTCGGCTAATGCGGGCGACGTGACCTCGAGCGCGCCCGTCAACTCCGTGGCCCCTGCATCCGCTGTTGCGGTCGATCCCAACGATCCCTTGACCCCGCTCGAGCGCATCGCCGTTTCGGTGGCGAGCGCGAGCGCAGCGACCGAGCAGCAAAGTCTTTCGCCGCTGTTTGCCGATCTCAACGCGGCAGCCGCGTCCAGCTATCTGCCGCCGGTGGTCCAGCAGGCGGTGGTGCAGGTGCTGGCGCAGCAGACCGGCCTCAGCGCGAACCTCTCCGGCTCTGATATCAAGACAGCGTTTCAGCAATCCGGCCTGTTTCTGGAGTCTTCGCTCGCTTCGGGAGCGGTCTCGCCCACAGGCGGTGCGCCCGATCTGAAGGCGGCACTGCTGGTGCTGCGCCAGACGCTGGCGAACGTGGTCGAGACATCGGGAGCTCCATCCGCGGTTGCGCCTGTCGTTTCCGTCGCGAGCGCAACCGAGACGACGCCGACCACGCCATCACCGGCGCTGGTCCCCGCGCAGCCCGTCGAGTCCGAGTGGGCCGTGCTGCCCCAAGCAGAAGCCGCCGGGCCGATCACCGAAGAGGCCGTGGTGACAAAGGCTGTCGGCCAACTCCTCACCGAGGCGCTCTCGAACGGGCCGGCGACTGCGCCAAGCGCGGGCGCGGCGCTCAACCTGCTGCAGCAGGCGTTGCAGGAAATCCTGCCCGCCGCCGGCAATGCCGCGCCAGTCGTTGCTGCGCCGGCGCTAGGGCAAATCCTGAGCGGCCAAGGCGCGCCGGCTCCCACGCCATCCAGCACGCCGCCGCCGTTTCGCGGCAGCCTGCCGTCGGCGCAGCCCGTAGCGTCGCCGTCGATATCAGCCAACGCGCCGTTGGCCACGACGGTGCATCGGCTGCTTGACGACACGGATGCGGCGATCGCGCGGCAGACATTGCTGCAAGTGGCCTCGCTGCCCGACCGCCCTGGACCTGCGACCAGTCAAGTCGATCCATCCACGCCGCGCTGGAATTTCGAAATCCCCTTCGCGACGCCGCAAGGTACAGCGATGGCGCAGTTCGAAATCTCACGTGAGGGCGGTGGCAATGAGGTTGATCCCGCCCATCGCGTGTGGCGGGCGCGGTTTTCGCTCGATGTCGAGCCTGCCGGTCCCGTGCATGCACTGGTGACGCTATCGGGCGAGCGCACATCGGTCAGGATGTGGGCCGAGCGCGCGGAGACCGCCGCGCAGTTGCGCGCCGGCGCCGGTGAACTGAGCCAGGCGCTCAGCCAGGCCGAGCTTACTCCCGGCGACATCGTGATCCGCGAGGGCACGCCGCCGCAGCCAACACCGGCCAAAGCCGGACATTTCCTGGATCGTGCGCTATGAGCACCGAGGTGAGAAACCAGCTCGCGGTCGCCTTGCATTACGACCGCAAGGGTGCGCCGCGCGTCATCGCCAAGGGCAAGGGTACGATCGGCGCCAAGATCATCGAGGTCGCCAAAGAGCACAACATCCCGATCGAGGAGAACGAGATTCTGGCCGGCGCGCTCTCCAATGTGGAGCTCGGCGATGAAATCCCGGCCGAGCTCTACAAGGCAGTCGCCGAGGTCCTGGTGTTCGTGCTGAAGCTAACCAAGCGTTCTCGCTAGTTCTTGATGTTCCTGCCTTGCTTTCACCACGAAGCCGTCAGCATGGTCGCGCGAGCGAAACAGAAGCGGATGCCCGCCGTGATCCACCGCCGTCACGCCCTTGGTCTGCTCGCCGCCGCCAGCGTTTTTCCATCACGAAGCTTCGCCGATGTCGCCTATCCCAGGAGCGAAATCCGCGAAGCGCTGGCCAAGCACTTTGCCGACGACGGCGCGCAGGGCACTTTTGTCGGCTACAAGGTCGACGACTACCTCGTTATTTCCAGCGACGGCACGCGCTCGGGCGAGCCAAAGCTGCCGGCGTCAACCTTCAAGATTCCCAATTCGCTGATTGCGCTCGAGACCGGCGTGGTCGAGGACCCCGACAAGGACGTCTTCAAATGGGACGGCGTCAAACGCCCGATCGAGGCCTGGAACAAGGACCATACGATGCGGAGCGCAATCGCCGCCTCCGCGGTGCCGGTCTATCAGGAGATCGCCCGCCGCATCGGGCAAGAGCGGATGCAGAAATATGTCGACCTGTTTGAGTACGGCAATCGCGACATTGGCGGCGGCATCGACCAGTTCTGGCTGACCGGGAATTTGCGCATCGATCCCGTGCAGCAGGTCGACTTCGTCGACCGCCTGCGGCGCGGCACATTGGCGATCTCCAAACGCAGTCAGGAGCTGGTGCGTGACATCCTGCCGGTCACCAAAGTCGGCGACTCCATCATCCACGCAAAATCCGGGCTGCTCGGGGCCGAGCGCAGCCAAGCCTCGCTCGGCTGGATGGTGGGATGGGCGGAGAAGGGCGCAAGCCAGACCGTGTTCGCGCTCAACATGGACTGCACCGAGCAGCGCCTCGTACCGGAGCGCATGGCGCTGACGATCGCCTGCCTGAAAGATATTGACGCGGTCTGATCAGCGATTTCGGCCCAACCCTCTCCCCGGTCTGAACACAGGCGGGGAGAGAGGACGCAAGCTGGTCATTGCGCGATATCTAGCGCCGCTCGAGCGCGAGCGAAACGCCCCTGATGTCGGTCTGTCCCTGCGGGCGGATCGAGATGCTCTGCCGGCTGCCGCGTGTGGTCAGCGAAAGATCGGCGGCGAAGTTCTGCCCGCGCGCGGCGACATCGATGCGATCGCCGTTCGCGCGCCCCGACAGCGAGCCGGAGGCGTTGCGGCTGGCTTCGCTCCACGAGCCCGAGATCTCGCCGCCGCGGTATTGCGCCTCGCTGGTCAGGTCGAAATTGTAGCTCGCGCTGGCGCATCTCAGATTGAGGTTCAGTTCGTTGCCGGTGCCGCCCACGTCGTCGGACGCGCGGCAGCGCAGCCGTTCCTGCTCGCCATTGGCCATGCTGAGCGTGCCGCCGCCGGACCATGAGCCGGCCATGGCGCGGAAGGGAGACATCATCGCGGCATCACCGGGGCCTGCCGTAGCGCCCAGCGCCGCCATGACAAGCCCGGCCATCACAATGTTGGATCGCATCATCTGATGACCTCCTTGTTGGGTTGGCGATCCAACTCCGGAACATCGCACAGGGTCCATCAGTTTTTTCGGGTTCTGGTCTCGCCTGTCGCGCTGGACTAGACTGGTTCCGATAACGGAACGAAGAAAGGGAAAAAGGGAGGAAGCATGCATTCGTCAGTCTGGCTGTCTTCGCTTGCGATCGCCGCCGCCGGCGGCTGGCTGGCTGCCACCATGTTTGGAAGTCCTGCGGCCGGCAGAGAGCCGCGCTTTCCGCAGCTCACGCTCGACCAACTCAACGAGCAGCAAAAGCCGCTCGGCGACCAGATCATGAAGGTGTCGAGCGTCGGCATCGGCGGGCCCTACAACCTGTTGCTGCGCAGCCCTGTGCTGGGGCAGCGGCTCTATGATCTCTTCTATTATCTGCGCTGGCAGACCTCGGTGCCGACCAAGCTCAACGAGTTCGCGATCCTGATCATCGGCCGGCAATGGCGCTCGCAGATCGAATGGTTCGCGCATGCGCCGATCGCCGCGAAGGCGGGGCTGTCGGACGGTCTCATCGCGGAGCTGAAGGCGAACAAGCGGCCATCGAACATGGCTGACGACGAGGCGCTGGTTTATGACTTCGTCACTGAGCTCACGTCCACGCAAAAGGTCTCGGACGCGACCTTTGCGCGGGCGCGCAAGATCTTCAGCGACCAGCAGCTTGTCGATCTCACCGCGGTTGCCGGCAACTACGTGATGGTCGCGATGATCCTCGCGATGGCCGAGCAGACTGTGCCGCCGGACAAGGAAGAGCCGTTCAAGCCCGGGGAGAAGTGACGCGCTCCGGCGTCAATTCGCCGGCTTGGTGTCCTTGTCGCCAGCCAGCGCCTTGTCGATGGCGCGGGCGCCGATCTCGCAGATGGTCAGCGAGACCACGTCGCCGTTCTTGGCGAAGCTCCGCGCCAGATAGCCGAACTGGGTGCGGGCGAGCTGCAACGACTCGATCGGCACGATCGCGATCGATTCGTCGATCGCGGTCTGTGGCGGGTTGCGCAGCTCCTCGATCTCGGCGTTGACCCGCAAGAGCCTGTCGTTTGCTTCCGAAACCCTGGTGTTGGCGTCTTCGGCGAGCGTGGCAAGCCGCCGCGCCTCCTCGGCGGAATCGTTGCGTTCCTTGTCGGCCCTGGCTTCAATTTCGGCGAGCTGCGTCTTGAGCAGGGTAACCTCGGCGACAAGGTTGCCGGAGGCAAGCTCGGCCACCTCGCGCAGCTCGAGATTTTTCGCATGGTCCTCCTGCTGCTCGCTAAAGCGCTGCTCGGCCAGCGTGGCGCGTTGGCTCAGCTCTTCGATGATGGTTGCCGCCTCCAACAGCATCTCCGCGTTGCGGCCGCCGGAGAGCATGCTGGCAAGCCGGCGCAGAAAGTCGACGACCCCGTTGGTATCGCGGTCGGGTGGAAGTGTTTCAGCCGTTGCAGTCATCGACGCCGTGCGCTGGATCTCTAAGGGATTGATTCTTTTGTAGCTTGTCTCGCGCCCAAAAGACGCGCGAATTCGCCCAAAATACGGCCTCGTCATGTCATTCGGACGACGGCGCGGGGATAGCACCATCAGGGTGAATCGTTTGCAGGCCGCGGTGATGGCCAGATCAGCCTCAATGGTCTCCGTGCGTTTCATCATACCCCCATTCTCCACCGCGTCTCAGGCGCGTCCAATGCGGCCGAGATGGGTGAAGCCAAAGCCCGCATCGTATTTCAGCCCATAGCCGAAGGCGCGATCAAGCCCGATATGCGCGAGCCAGATGGTTGCGATCGATGTGAGGAGCGGCACGGCCAGCGCGGCGCCGATTCCCATCAGCACGATCGGCACAATCGTGGTGTGGACCGCGTTGTAGATGACGGCGCCGAACTTCGCTCCGATGAGATAGGCGGCAAAGCTCAGATCGGGCGCGAGAAAGAGCGCGATAAACAGCCACCACGGGCCGCCCCAGATGTCGTAGAGCGCGCAAGCGGTGAGAAACAGCGCGAGCCCTTCGCACCGAAGCAGCCACCTGACGCCGCCAGTCACTCTGCCCGAAGTTTCCACCGCGCTCTCGTTCATTCACGTATCTCCTTGATATCACTTGTTATTATTTCGTCCGCAGGAGGCTGCCCGCCGCTTTCGGTTTCGCAAACGCTCGTGTTAGAACGCGCTCCGAAATATTCTCAAGGAAAGCGGGCGGGCTGATGAAAGACATTCTGGACACACTTGAGGAACGCCGCGTCAGCGCAAAACTCGGCGGCGGGCAAAAACGCATCGAGGCGCAGCACGCCCGCGGCAAGCTGACCGCGCGCGAACGCATCGAGCTTCTGCTCGACAGGGGTTCGTTCGAGGAATTCGACATGTTCGTCGAGCACCGCTCGAGCGAGTTCGGCATGGAGAAGACCAAGGTGCCCGGTGATGGCGTCGTCACCGGCTGGGGCACGGTCAACGGCCGCAAGACCTTTGTGTTCGCCAAGGACTTTACCGTGTTCGGCGGCTCATTGTCCGAAACGCACGCACAGAAGATCGTAAAGATCCAGGACATGGCAATGAAGGCGAGGGCGCCGATCATCGGCCTCTACGATGCCGGCGGCGCGCGCATTCAGGAGGGTGTCGCCGCGCTCGCGGGCTATTCCTATGTGTTCCGCCGCAACGTCATTGCGTCAGGCGTGATCCCGCAGATCTCGGTCATCATGGGACCGTGTGCCGGCGGTGATGTCTATTCGCCGGCCATGACCGACTTCATCTTCATGGTGAAGAACACGAGCTACATGTTCGTCACCGGCCCCGACGTGGTCAAGACCGTCACCAATGAGATCGTCACCGCCGAGGAGCTCGGCGGCGCCTCGGTGCATGCGACGCGCTCCTCGATCGCCGACGGCGCCTTCGAGAACGACGTCGAGGCGATCCTGCAGATGCGCCGGCTGATCGATTTCCTGCCGGCCAACAACAGCGACGGCGTGCCGGAATGGCCGAGCTTCGACGACATCGAGCGGGTCGACATGTCGCTGGATACGCTGATCCCCGACAATCCGAACAAGCCCTACGACATGAAGGAGTTGATCCTGAAGGTCGTGGACGAGGGCGACTTCTTCGAGATTTCGGAGATGTTCGCGAAAAACATCGTCACCGGTTTTGGCCGCATCGCCGGCCGCACTGTCGGCTTCGTCGCCAACCAGCCGATGGTGCTGGCAGGCGTGCTCGACAGCGACGCTTCGCGGAAGGCCGCGCGCTTCGTCCGCTTCTGCGATGCCTTTGACATCCCGATCGTCACCTTTGTCGACGTGCCCGGCTTTTTGCCCGGCACCGCGCAGGAATATGGCGGGCTGATCAAGCACGGCGCGAAACTGCTGTTCGCCTATTCGCAATGCACGGTGCCGCTGGTGACCGTGATCACACGAAAGGCTTACGGCGGCGCCTTCGATGTCATGGCGTCAAAGGAGATCGGGGCCGACATGAACTACGCCTGGCCGACGGCGCAGATCGCGGTCATGGGCGCCAAGGGCGCGGTCGAAATCATCTTCCGCGCCGACATGGACGACCCCGACAAGATCGCCGCGCGCACCAGGGAATACGAGGATCGCTTCCTGTCGCCCTTCATCGCGGCCGAGCGCGGCTATCTCGACGACGTCATCATGCCGCACTCGACCCGCCGTCGCATTGCGCGAGCGCTGGCGATGCTGCGCGACAAGAAGATGGAAATGCCGGCCAAGAAGCACGACAATTTGCCGCTGTGAGGTGAGGCTGCGAGCCGCGCCCACGACTGAAGCGCTTACAGCGCAGCCACGCCGGCGACCTACTTCTTCGCAAAGGTCAGATCGCAGGGCCGCAATTCGATCCGCTTGCCGGTGCCGCGCGTCTTCTCGAAATGCGCGTCCACATTGTAGGAGTAGGGCGTGTCCGGCTTCAGATTGCCGACGGAGTAGGCGGCGGGTCCCGTCTCACCACGGACGTGGAGGATCGCCTTGCCGTCCTGGCCGATCTCGCCGTCAAGCTTGAGCAGGGGCTTTGCCGGATTGGGGTCCTCGGCATGAAGCACGCCGTCCTTCACCGTGCCGACCAAAACCCGCGCGTAGCCGAGCGCGCCACTCGCCGTCATGCATCGGACCGACACCTCCCAGCTGCCGTCGAAGTCCTTGGACCTCGCAACGCTGGCGGGCTCGGCCGCTGACGGCGGCGGGGCTGGCGGCGGAGGCGGGGAGGCGAGTGCCGTTTTCTTCAGGCTGTCGATTTTCGCTCTCGCGAGCTCGGCGAAGGTGCAATTCGGGAATCGGGCCAGATGATCCTCATAGGCCGCAGCCGTTCCAATACCGTCGGCCGCCTTCCAGTGCGTCTCCGCGGCCGCGCAGGGATCGCCGGGAGCCGACGCTGCCGGCGGATTGATGGTCACTGTCACCAGCCCGTTCAGATAGAATTTTCCGACAATGGAAAGTGACAGCTCTGGAAGCTGAACCTTGCCGCTCACGTCAAAGACATCGGTCGAGATTTCCCGGAAGACGTCGCCGATCTCCTGCTTCTCCTCGATGTGCTTGAGGAAGGCTGCAGTATAGGGGCTGTTGCGGCCCTTGCCGTCCTCGGCAGTCTGGCCTGCCTGGGTCGAGAACGAGATGATGGTGCCGAGCGGAGCCTCCATCTTGTTCAGCCCTCGCGGCATCGAAACGGCGCGGGTCTTGGCAATGGAGCGCCGCAAATTTTCGGCCAATGGATTGTCGCGGCAGGAGTCGAGCACCAAGATGCGCAAATTCCTGGCTTGCTGTAGGTCGCTCAGGACGTCGTCGACGCGCAGGAAGCGCTTCAAGTCTGCCTCGTCATCGAGCTTGGCGTCGATCGGCATCAGATAGTTGACGCCGTTGAACTGCATGGCGTGGCCGCTATAGTAAAACACGGCCACGTCCGCATTGGCTGCGGCGCGCGCAAAGCGGATCTCGTCCTCCTGCATGTCGGCCTGTCCCAGATCTCTGCCGGAGATGACCTCGAACCCGCTGCGCTTGAGCGCAGCCGTCACGTCCTCGGCGTCATGCGCGGGATTTGGCAGGGGCGGCGCATGGGTATAGGCGCCGTTACCGATTACGAACGCGACGCGCTTTTCTGCGCAGGCCGGGCTGGCGCCAAGCCAGCAGGCAATCGATAAAACGAGCAAAGCCCTGCACAATAGGCCCATGGAAACTCTCCGAAATGGAATATGCCATGTTGTGCAAATGCCGCCCTGTGAGCCCGATCACAAGCGGCCATTCAGCAACCAAAATTCGTGAGCTATTGTAGGCGCTGACAAGGCCGTCCAGCAACACCGAACGCGGCACGCCACGCGCGTCCGCCGGACCGAGACGCTCATCATGACCACGCTCTTCGCCTTCCTCCACCACGTCTGCGCCTTTACCCTCGTCGGCGCACTTGCGATCGAGTTCGCGCTGATCCGCCAGGAGCTGACGCTGTCATCCGCGCGCAGGCTGCAAGTCACCGATCTCGTGCTGGGCGCGGCGGCCGGGCTGCTGCTCGCCATCGGCCTGGTCCGGGTATTCTATCTGGAGAAGGGGCCGGAGTATTACTGGCACAGCCACGCCTTCCTTACGAAGTTCGGCCTCTTCATCATCGTCGCCTTCGTGTCGGTCATTCCGACCATGGAATTCCTGTCCTGGAGCGGCGCGATCAGAGCAGGGCAGGTGCCGGTGGTGGCGCCGGCCAAGCGCAAGCGCGTCACGATGATCATTCATGCGGAGCTTGCGGCGATCGTGGTCATCGTTCTCTGCGCGGCGATCATGGCGCGGGGAGGGTGGGTGTAGCAATCGCAGCGCAGTCGGGTAACCTACGAGGTGCCTCCGGCGATTCGGCTGATGGCGATTGCGCTATTCTTCCCCACAACGTGCGGGGCAAAAGTTAGCCGGCGTTCACTGCGTTTTTTTGAACCCCATTCTCAAACGACATGCAGGCCGACCATGGCAGAACAAACCCTTCCACCGTCCCTGAAAAAACCCTTCTGGCGCCGGGGCCTCGCCGGATTTTTTGATTTCCTGACTATCTTTTTCGTCGGTGGCTACTTGATCGGCTCGGTCGCCGGCGAGAGGACGAGCGATGGTGGTTTCCACTTGACCGGCATGGCAGCCTTGGTCCTGTTTGCGGTGGTCATCCTCTACTTCTATCTCGGCTGGAAGGTGGTCGGCGGCACCCTCTGGCAGCGCATCTTCGCCGCGCGATAGCAGCCCGACAATCATAGTGCGGGCGGGTGGGTGTATGACCCACCGGCCCGCAGCCGTGCGCGCTATGCCGCCTTGTGCTGCTGCTTGATGAAATTCGCCGCGCGCTTTTCGAGCTCAGCCGGCGACACGTCCTCGACATGGGTCGCGATGTGCCAGTGGTTGCCGGCCGGATCGGTCACCCCGCCGGTGCGGTCGCCGTAGAACTGATCGGCAGGCTCCATCATTGACGTCCCGCCGGCCTTCAGCGCCTTCTGATAGACCGCATCGACATTGGGGACGTAGAGGTGGAGCATGGAGGTGTTGGCCTTGGCCTTTTCGTTGCTGTCGGAAATCATCACGACAGAATCGCCGATTTTCATCTCGGCATGCATCACCTTGCCGTCGGGCCGCTTCATCGGACCGAACTGAGTCTTGGCGCCGAACGCGTCCTTCATGAAGGCGATGATCTTTTCCGCGCCGTCGACGA
>Ga0306920_100013956_pt1 | contig 10957 bp, 9 predicted proteins | sample flu12Cox44000170_FD_204666 | JGI IMG/M metagenome (GOLD analysis project Ga0306920, IMG submission 204666) | Lab enrichment of tropical soil microbial communities from Luquillo Experimental Forest, Puerto Rico - flux4day.12C.oxic.44.000.170 (v2)... | ecosystem: Environmental > Terrestrial >...
GTGCTGAACCATGTCTGGTCGACGACACGGAAATCAGTCGGCTCGAAATGACGGGTCTCGAACTCGATGTCACCGGGAATGACCTGATATTTGTCGATCCGACGCAGACCGGGATGGTCGGTCTTCGAGATTTCCATCATCTCAAGGCGGCGATCACCGAGCTTGTGGGCGGCAAAAAAGGAGCCGTCGGGCCAGCCGAATGCGACCCAAGAGATGGTCGCTTGCGATTGTAGTTGCGACAGGAAGACAAATTCCCGCTTGTCGGCCTCGCGGGTGTCGAGCACGTTTTGCAGGAACAGCGTACGGATCGCGGTATGAGCGGCGTGCGCTTCGTCGACGATCGCCGAGACCTCCTTGCGCACGGCGGCGACGATCTGTTCGTTGATGGTGGAGGCAAGCTGCCGGCTGATCGATTCCGCGGTTCGCCACCACAACAGGCTGGAGGCGGCCGCGGTGAGCAGGATCGCCGTCAACACCAGCGCCGAGACGGCCAGGCGAATGCTGACTGTCAGCGTCTTGCCGGACGGCAGCCGCGGGCGTTCAGGGGCATTTCGAGGTGGAACGGCGTTCATAATGGCTTCCGCCGGTCTTCGCAGGAGGTTGAAGGCGATACGCCGGGCCAGAGCAGGTTGTTACGTCGTCCCGGTTGGTCCTGATCATCTGCGCGACATGTGGGCTACCACCAATACCCATCGGGTTCGGTTTCGATAGCGACAAGGCATTGGAGAGCGGCGCGGGTCTTCGCCTATCTGGACCCAAGCGCGTCCCGCTCAGGCGATCAGCGCGACACCTGAAACGGTCTCACGGACTCGTGAGCGGTGGAAGCCGTAATGGCCGCCGCAAGCGAAACGAACGAGACCATGCGCCCCCTTTTCGCGGGGAGGCAATGCAAAACCGAAGTGGAGAGATCAATGAAGCCTGTTATCAGTTCGCTCATCCTCGCCGGCGCCGTTACGACTGCGCTTGCATCCGTCGCCGCCGCCGGTCCCCTGACCAAGGCGGAAGCCGATGCCGCCGTCGCCGCGCACAAGGAAAAGTGCTTCGGCGTCGCGCTGAAAGGCCAGAACGATTGCGCCGCCGGTCCCGGCACGACCTGCCAGGGCACCTCGACCGTCGACTTCCAGGGCAATGCGTGGAAGTTCGTCCAGGGCGGCACCTGCATGAGCATCTCGCTCCCGAACGGCAAGACCGGTTCGCTCAAACCGATCTGATCGGTAGGCCGACCAATCCAGCGGGAAAGCGGAGAGACAACATGGATGCAACGGTCTTGTCCAGGTTGCTTGCAACCGAGCCTCCACGCTTTCCTTCGTTCGCGGTGCGTGGCCTTGCCGGCAGCAGCTTCAAGCACGAGCACCTCGCTGCGATCCTTGACGACAGACGGCGGTGCGGCTTCTTCGAAGTCCATGCCGAAAATTATATGGGAGCGGGAGGGCCGCCGCATCGCGCGTTGGAGGCCGTGCGTCGCGATTTTCCCGTATCGCTGCATGGCGTCTGCATGTCGATCGGCGGTCCAGAGGCGCTCGACAAGTCCCATCTGGCGCGTTTTCGCGCTTTGGTCGAGCGCTACGAGCCTGCGCTGGTCTCGGAGCATCTGGCCTGGTCGACGCACCAGACCACTTATTTCAACGATCTTTTGCCGCTGCCTTACAACAAGGCGGCGCTCAGCCGCGTATGTGACCACATCGATCAGGTACAGGACGCCATCTGGCGGCCGCTTCTGCTGGAGAACCCCTCGACCTATCTGGCATTCAACGAGTCGACGATGGCCGAAACGGAGTTCATCCGTCGCATCGCCGAGCGCACCGGATGCGGCCTGTTGCTCGATATCAACAACGTGTTCGTCTCCGCAACCAATCACGGGTTCTCCGCACTGGACTATCTCGCCGACTTTCCGCTCTCACGTGTCGGCGAGATCCATCTTGCGGGGCATGCCGAGCAAACCGACGACGAAGGTGATCTGCTGCTGATCGACAGCCACGACGGGCCGATCGCCGACGCCGTGTGGAAACTGTACGAAATCGTCATTGCACGCTGTGGCCCCGTCCCGACACTGATCGAATGGGACAGCAACATCCCAGATTGGTCTATCTTGAAGGCCGAAGCGGCAGCCGCACAAGCCATCATTGATCGTTACCAGGGAGATGTGTGTGATGCTGCCGCTTGAGGCGGAATTGTCATCATATAAAGCGTTTGCATCTGCGCTGCTGGACCCAGCGCGCGCAACGCCTGCGATGGCGACCGGCCCCGCCGGCAAAGCCGCGCAGAAACGCTATAACGTCCACCGCAACAACGTCACGGTCAGTCTCATCAACGCGCTTGCCGCGGTCTATCCGGCCGTACAACGCATCACCGGGGTCGAGTTCTTTCGCTCCATGGCGCGCTTCCACGTCCGAGCTACGCCGCCGACCTCGCCACTGTTATTCGAATACGGCCGCGACTTTCCAGAGTTCATCGAACAGTACGAGCACGCGAGCTCGATGGCATGGCTTGCTGATGTGGCGCGCATCGAGCGGGCGTGGCTCGACGCCTATCATGCGGCCGACGCCGTTCCGCTGTCACCGACGGCGCTGGCCGCAGTCCCGCAGGAGAAACTTGCTGATCTTGTCTTCATCGCGCATCCGGCGACGCGGATCGTTCGCTCGCGTTTCTCTGCCGTGACAATCGTGGCCAGCAATCGCGGCAGTGATCCTGTGGGCCGAATCGACTCCTCCACGCCGGAGGACGCGTTGATCACCCGGCCCGATCTCGACGTCATGCTCCGTCGGCTTCCGCCGGGCGGAGCTATATTCATAGAGAGCCTGATGTCGGGCCGCTCGCTCGGCGAGGCCGCCGCCTCGGGGCTCCAGATCTCACCTTCTTTCGACATTGCCGCAAGCATCGCCGGCATGATCGAAGCTGGCGCTTTCACCAAGGTCATTTCAGGAGTAGCACGATGATCGCCGACCAACGAGTCGATGCCGTCGAGGGTCTTCGGCCCATTGGCCTGTTGGTTGACCGGGCCAGCCGTCTGGTCCAGACGATGGCGTTCCCTTCTCTCGTTCAATTGGTCATGCGCGTCGCGCTGGCGGTGCCGTTCTGGCGCTCGGGGATCCTCAAATGGAATGGTTTCGGCAGACTCAGCGACACTGCGGTAACTCTGTTCACGGATGAGTTCATGCTGCATCTGCCTGGCGGCCCCTACCATTTTCCGGCGCCAGCCGTGATGGCCTTCCTCTCCGGATGTGGAGAGATCATGTTTCCTGTCCTGCTGGTGCTGGGGCTAGGGACGCGCTTTGCCGCGCTGGGATTGCTCTTCATGACGTTGATTGTCGAGCTCACAGTTCCCGATGGATGGCCGATCCACCTCACTTGGGCGGCGATGGCGCTCGGCATCATGGCCGGGGGTTCGGGACGCATCTCGATGGATCATCTGGTGCGGGGCCTTCTTGAAACCCCGGAGAGTGTTCGATAATCGGAGGAACGTGCTCGGACTGCATGGATGTAAGCAAGTGCAGAAATGGTTAGACAGACCGGAATTGCCGACCGCTGGAAGACATCTCCCGCCGCGAAGACCTCAAGTGTCGGAGGTGGAGTCCATCAGGGTCTTCTTCGCGCCTCGACGGAGTGCCGCCGGCCGTATTCGTGAATAAAGAGTCCAGCAGCACGGGTTGGTAACGCTCAGCGCCCCCGAAGCGGCGTTAGGAGCTATCGGGCTCGACACGAGCAGCGCGCTGCATTCGTTCCTACCGCGAAGTGAAGCTTGCGTTGGTAGCTCACCCGTGCGGGTCCAGTTCGGGCCCTCTCTTTGGTGATGCTGTTCGGCTTCGACAAGCCCTTATCTGGGAAACGACTCCTATTTGGCGAAAGAGGACCTCACCAAGCTAGCTTTGTCACGGGGGCAAAGCCTCAAGAGGCAAATATGGGTAGAACGCGCCACGAACCGTGGATCGCAGCGGTGCAAGCTCAGGCGGTGCGCTCGCGAGTCGGGGTGCCATTTCCGCCTTGAGCTCCGACGGTCGTGCTCGCTTCTCTGGGCAGGGTGCGGATCGGCAATGCGATAAGACTGGCTAGGATCAGCGCAATGCCGGCAGCGGTCAAAGCTGCGTTGAAGCTACCGGTGTGGTCGCGGATGAAGCCGAAGAACCATGGGCCCACGGTACCGCCGAGGTTGCCCGCGCCATTGATTAAGCCGATGCCCACTCCCGCCACCGTTGGTGGCAACACCTCTGCAGGCAAGGTCCAGAACGGGCCGAAGCGACCGAGAAAAGAACCGACCGACAGGGTGAGAAATAGTACAGCTGCGTAAGGCCCGAAGTCGGTGGCGAACTGGGCGCAGAACAGGAAAAGGCCGGACCCGCAGGTTGCCAGGATCATGTGGTACTTGCGTTCCTGCAGGCGATCGGAGCTGCGCGCGACCAACACCATCATGATTGCGCCGGCGGCATAGGGCAGGGCGCTAAGGATGCCCACCGTGATGATCGTAGCTCCGGTGTCCTTCACCACGCTCGGCAGCCAGAAATTGATGCCCCATTCGGCGGTGAGAGCGCCGAAATTGTAGAGCACCAGCATGACAACCGGGGCGCTCCACAGCACCGCGACCCAATGACCGTCGCGTGGCGGCACATTGGCGGCCTCGGCGACGAGCTCGGCTTCGAGGCGGTCGCGCTCGGCGGCAGGCAACCAGGCGGCTTGAGACGGCCGGTCGGCAATCGCCCACCACCACACCAGCCCCCAGAGCAGGCCAGGCAATGCCTCGATCATGAACATCATTCTCCAGTCGGCGAAGTGCAGCACCAATCCCGAGAACGGGTTGGCGATCACCGGAGCGATGGCGAGGCTGAGTAGGAAAACGGTGTTGGCCCGCGCTCGCTCGGCACGGGTGAACCATTGGCGGATCAACACGATGGTGCAGGTCAGCACGCCGCCTTCGGCAAGCCCCAGGGCAAAACGATTCCACCACAGATGCGTAGGCGTATCGACGAAGGCGGTGGTGAGAGAAATGGCAGCCCAAAGCATGAGCTGGATCAAAATGACCTTCTTTGCCGACCACACGCCCGCAAGGCGACCGGCCGGTATCTGGAGAATGATGTACCCCCAGAAGAACATCGAGGTCGCCTCGCCGATAGTGGTTGCCGACATGTGTAGGTCGGCGCGCATCGCGGGGATCGCCATCGCAAGGTTGGTGCGGTCGATGTAGCTCAGTACATACATCACGAAGGAAACGCCGAGGATTCGCCACCAGCGGTTCTGCGTGATCGGCAGCCTCTCCGATTGCATTGTCGTCTCCTCCCGAGGTGATTTCTATGATTTGATTTCGTGGCTCATGCCGGTGCCGGTGTTGCGCCTGGCGCGCCGGTATCCTTCGCGCGTTCCGGCCCGCCATAGCGGGCAATCAGCGCGGCCTGGTCGGCCTTGGCCTGGGCATCGACGGAGGCGGGGTCGATGATCGCGTGCAGCTTGGCCTGCAGTCGTGTGCGGGCCGGTGCGAGCTTGGGGTCGTCGGCGCGGTTGGTGGTCTCGCCGGGATCCTCCAAGAGGTCGAACAGCTCGGGCGAAAAGCCGACATAGTGGTTCAGCTTGTAGCGGCCGTCGCGCACCATGAATCCGGCCGAAGGCGAGCCGAACGCATGATATTCGGAGAACACCGTGCGGTCGGGATCGTCCGGCCGCGCCGCGATCTCGAACAGGGATTCGCCCGGCAGATCGGGCGCATGCGGCGCTAAGCCGACCGCGTCCGTGATGGTCGGGGCGAGGTCGAGGAGACTGACCGGGGTGTGACAGACCTTGCCTGCGGCAATGTCGGGACCGGCCAGAAGCATCGGCACGCCGACGGCGTCCTCGTAGAGCGTGCTCTTTCCCCACATGCCGCGGGCGCCGATATTGTCGCCGTGGTCGGAGGTGTAGATCACGCGCGTGTTGGCTGTAAGCCCGGTGCGATCAAGTGCGTTCAGCACGCGGCCGACCTGATGATCGACCCATGAGCAAAGCCCGAAATAGCAGGCAATGGCGAGCCTGCGGCCGGCGTCGTCAAATCCGTCGTCGACGGGATGGCGCTCATGGCTGCGCTGCAGCCACGGATGTCGCGGGTGACCATCGCGTGGATGCAGCCGCGGAGCGGGCATCCGCTCGGGCGGATAAGGATCGAGGAACTGCTGCGGCACTGTTAGCGGGAAGTGAGGCGCGACAAAGCCGAGATAGAGCACCCAGGGGCGCTCGGCTGGTGTGGCGGCGGCATCGGCGAGCCAGCGTTCAGCTTCTGTGGCGATGCGATCGTCATAGGCGTTGTACTTCGACGTTCCGACGCCGATTGGATTGAGCATCGCGTGGGCGCGATCGGAGAAGTTGAACTCGTCGTGGCGCAGCGCGCCCCACACCATGCCGTGGCCGCCATAGATGTGCATCGGGTGATATTGCTGATCGAAGCCGGTGGGGTCTTCGGCATCTCGATAGTGCAGCTTGCCGATGGAATCGACGCGATGGCCGGCTTCCTGCAGCGCGTGACCCCAGCCGCGCACCGCCCCGTCATAGGCCATGGCATTGTCCCACAGGCGCAGCTCATGGACATAACGGCCGGTTGCGAAGGAGGCTCGCGACGGGACGCAGATCGGGGAGTTGCAGACGGCCGCATCGAACCGCGTGCCGTGCGCGGCCATCCGATCGAGATTGGGCGTGACTGCGAACGGGTGGCCCGCCGCGCCAAAGGCTTTTGGATGATGCTCGTCGGACATGATGATGACGAGGTTGGCGGGACGCATGCAAAACTCCTTCGAGTCAGGCGAGGTCGAAAACGAGGCGGAAGCCGACATGGGTGGTGCCGCCGTCGGACGCGGCACCGGTACGGGCGGCGATCCGATAGCGATGGCAATAGGAGCGGTGGCAGAGATGCGAGCCGCCCTTGAGCAGGCGCAGGTTCTGGGCTCGCGCTGCCTCGTTGCGTTCCTTGGTGCCACGGGCGAGCGAACGGACATGGAATGGGTCGGCGCACCATTCCCAGGTGTTGCCGGCCATGTTGTAGAGGCCGAAGCCGTTGGGCGCGAAAGCATCGACAGGGGCAGTCGCGGCGAAGCCGTCGGCCGCAGTGTTGTCGGCGGGGAAGCTACCCTGCCAGATATTGCAGGGAAGAAAGTCCTCGTCGTCGGGCTCGCGATCGCCCCAGGGATAGCAAGCGTTCTTCAGTCCGCCGGCTGCGGCGCATTCCCATTCGGCTTCGCTCGGCAGGCGACCGCCGGCCCAGGCAGCGAACGCGTTCGCATCAGTCCAGGAGACCTGTACCACCGGATGGCCCGGTGGCGCGGAAGAGGCGGGGCCGTGCGGCGCTCGCCAGCAGGCACCCTCGACGCGATGCCACCAGCTCGGACCATCCACGCGCGGCAGAGAGGCCTGGTTGCCGTGAAACACCAGCGACCAGCCAAAACGTTCGGCCTCGGTGCGGTAGCCGGTCGCTGCGACGAATTCGGCGAACCAGGCGTTGGTCACGGCATAGGGATCGATCAGGAAAGGTTTCAGGTCGACCCTGCGCCGAGACCCTTCGCCGTCCTGCGGAAACACGGGTCGATCGGTGCCAGTGGTGAAGCGACCGCCGGGGATGGTTGCGAGCCGCTCTGGCCGGGCCGCCGCGCGCGTGACGTACGATGGCGCTGTCGCCGATGTCCGTTTCCGCGCGGGGCTCGTGCCACAGCAGGACATGTCAATGGAAGACCGCGTTTGTGCCCGGTACGGGTGAATGACCGAAGCCACCTTTGGTCAGGATGGCATCACGGCCGCCCAGTGCGGCGATGCGTGCGGCTTGGTCGGCGCGTGCTTTGGCATCCACCTTTTCCGGGTCGAGGATGCGGCGCAGCCGCGCCTCGCAGGTCGCGACGACGCCGCTGAAGGCCCGGTTCTCGCCGAGGTCAGTGGTCTCATAGGGATCGGCCTCGAGATCGAAAAGTTGCGGCGGCATGCCGACGTAGTGCACATACTTGAAGCGGCCGTGGCGGATCATGAAGGCCGCGGCGGCGGCGCCAGCGGCGTGATATTCGCTCATCACCGTGCGCGGTGCGGCGATGCCGGAGACGACGTCGAGCAGATTGGCACCGGGAAGATCGGCATCGGCGGGGTTTTGAGGCAGGCCGACGCAGTCGGTGACCGTCGGGAAGGCATCGACCAGCGAGACCGGCTCGCTGCAGACCACGCCTTGCGGCACCTCGGGCCCGGCCATGATGAGAGGCACGGCCGCGGATTCCTCATACATGTTCGACTTGCCCCACAGGCCGCGGGTGCCGAGATTGTCGCCATGATCGGAGGTGTAGATCACCCGCGTGTTGGCCTCGAGGCCAGTTGTGGCGAGAGCCTCCATCAGGCGTCCGACATTGTGATCGACGAAACTCACCATGCCGAAATAGGCGGCGATGGCGCGGCGCACCTTCTGCGGGTCGTCAAAGCCCTCGTCGTAGATCTGGCTGCGGCGGATCGCCTCGACATACGGGTGGTTCGGCCGTTCGTTCGGGCCGTACAGGCGTGGCCATGGCACTTCGTTTTCGGGATAGAGGTCGTACCACTCGGGGCGCGAGATCAAAGGGAAGTGGGGACAGACGAGCGAGACGAACAGGCACCACGGCTTATCGTCGGCGCGCGCAGCGCGCTCGGCAAGCCAGGCTTCGGCCGCTTCGGTGATGCGGTCGTCGTAGCGCTGATAGTCGGAATCGCCGCGTCCGGCTTCAGCCGCAAGCCGCAGCGCCGCTTTGCTCCGGGGTGGCGGGTCGCGCAGCAAGCCGAGCGGGGCGCCAACCCCGCCGACCACATGCAGTGGCATGTGCTCCCGCGTGAAACCATTGTCGTCCTCGGCCGAGCGGAAATGCAGCTTGCCGATGGAATCGACGCGATGGCCCATGGCTTTTAGGCGATGGGCCCAGGACGGCACCGAGCCGTCATAGGCGATGGCGTTGTCCCAGAAGCCGATATCGTGAACGTAGCGTCCGGTCTGGAATGAAGCGCGCGAAGGCACGCAGATCGGCGAATTGCAGTAGGCGTCGGAGAAGCGCACGCCTTTGGCGGCGAGGCGGTCGAGGTTGGGTGTGCGGATCATCGGATGGCCGACCGCACCGAGGACGCGCTTGTTATGCTCGTCCGACATGATGAGCAGCAGATTGCGCGGCGGTCGTGCAGTAGACATGGGCTTCGCTCCTGCGCCGTTTCTCTTTCGGTAAAGATTGAGCGCCTTGCGGAAACCGGGCAATCGACGCAGAGTAAGAGAAAGCATAACCAGGGGGCATGGCTCGTGGATTATCGTCAGCTCCAGCTTTTCGTGGCCGCCGCGGAGCGGCTGAACCTCAGCCAGGCCGCCGAGGCGATGGGGCTTTCCCAACCGGGTCTTTCCAAGAGCCTGCATAAGCTGCAGCACCAGCTCGGTGTCCGCCTCTACACGACTCGCGGCCGCGGCATCGAGTTGACCGAGGCCGGCCGCGCCTTGTTGCAGCATTGTCGCGTGCTGGAGACCCAGCTTGCCGACGCGCGCGCCACGCTCGCCGGCATCGCGAGCGGCGTGATCGGCCATGCCCGCGTAGGCGCCGGCCCGGCCTGGATCAGCCGCCATTTGCCCGACGCCATCGCCGCCATCCTGGCGACGCATCCCAAGCTGCGCTTCACGGTTGAGGCCGGCTATCCGGAACGGTTGGTCGGCCGGCTCCGCCAGGGCGAGCTCGATGTGGTGATCGGCGCCCTGCCGCAGAACCGCGCGGACCCGGACTTGCGCTACCAGCGTTTGACCAGCGACACGATCGGCGTGATCGCCCGCGCCGGCCACCCCTTGCTGCGCCGGCCGAATCGCGCGCTCGCCGATTATGCCGTCTGCTCCTGGGCCTTGCCGAACCGCGCGGAGCTGCTTCGTCAGCGGCTCGACAAGGTCTTTCAAGGTGCCGGCCTCGGCGAAGCGCGGACAGCGATCGAAAGCGACTCGCTTTCGCTGCTGCTGGCCACGTTACGGCTCACCGACTGCCTCGGCCTTGCGACGACCCAGACACTGCAGGACGAGGAAGCACGCGGCATTGTCGCGCTTGATCACGAGAGCCTGCGCTTCCGCCGCGAGGCCGGGCTGATAAGCCGCCGACACGCCACGTTCTCGCCGGCGGTACAACTGCTCGCGGCCGAACTCCGTAGATTGTCCGGTCGCCAGCGTCGCAACTAGCAATCTCTGCACTCTCCGCGATGAACCCGGTTATCGGAAGCTGTCGGTTAAGAATGTCCTTTTGCGCGGGCGCCGAGAGACAATGCGCACCGTCGAGCAGTACAATACATTCGCCGTCCGCGCACGCCGCACGAGGGTCAAATGGATCTGAGACAGCTTGAATACTTTCTGGCAGTTGCAAAGCGAGGGAGCTTCACGGCTGCGGCCTCTGAATTGGGGCTGACCCAGCCAAGCTTGACCAAGACGATCCGCGGACTCGAACAAGAGCTCGGCGTTCAGCTGTTCGAGCGCCTGCCCCGAGGCGTGGAGCTTACTCCCTTCGGAAGCGGCCTGCTTCGTCATGCCGAGGCCATGCATGTTCATGTGCAGGATGCCAAGAATGAAATCGAAGGGCTGCGCGGAGGAACCTTCGGCCTTGTGACGATCGGGGCCGGTCCGGCCTGGCTGCGCAGGCACCTGCCCGTCGCGGTTTCACGGACGCTCTCTCGAAATCCGGGTATCAAGGTCCGCATCGAAAGCGGATACGACGAAGGCTTGATACGTCTGCTCAGGCGCGGCGAGGTTGATTTTGTGGTGGCAGAGCTCCCAACGAGCGAACGGTCCAAGGACCTGAACGTGGCACCTCTTACCTCGGACACCCTGGGAGTGTGCTGTCGTGCAAAGCATCCACTTTCGAAGCACCGCAGCGTGACCATGAAGCGACTGCTCGAATTTCCCTGGGTCATGCCGCCTCGCTCAAGCCGGGTTCAGCGGCGCGTGACGGCCCTTTTCGTCGCCGCGGATCTGCCTGCTCCTGAACCCGCGGTCGAGGCC
>Ga0306920_100013957_pt1 | contig 10956 bp, 11 predicted proteins | sample flu12Cox44000170_FD_204666 | JGI IMG/M metagenome (GOLD analysis project Ga0306920, IMG submission 204666) | Lab enrichment of tropical soil microbial communities from Luquillo Experimental Forest, Puerto Rico - flux4day.12C.oxic.44.000.170 (v2)... | ecosystem: Environmental > Terrestrial >...
AAGATTTCCGCCGTACTTGCTGAACACCGCCCGCACCGCTCCGCCCGTGCGGTTGCGGTTGTTGGAAAGGGCCTCGACGATGATGGCCACCCCGCCGGGCCCGTAGCCTTCGTAGCGGATCGCCTCGTAGCTCTCGGTATCGGCGCCAGAGGCCTTTTTGATCGCGCGCTCGATGTTGTCTTTCGGCATGTTCTCGGCGCGCGCCGCCTGGACGGCAAGGCGCAGGCGCGAGTTCATTTCCGGATCGGGCAGGCCGTTCCTGACCGCCACCGTGATCTCGCGCGCCAGCTTGGCGAACAGTTTGGCGCGGGCCGCGTCCTGGCGGCCCTTGCGGTGCATGATGTTCTTGAACTGCGAATGGCCAGCCATGCTCGGGTCTTCGTGCGAGAAGCCAATATTCCGTCGCAACAGGCTTATAAGAGCCTCGTTGGGGCAAATCCAGATCGACGCTCGACGGCTTGAAAGTCTGGGGACGGCAGCTCGGCCGTCAAGCTGTCGCACGGCGAACCAGCCATAGTTCGACTATAGAACGCTCTTGCTCAGCTCCACCTGCGGACCCGCATGCGCCAGCGTGTCGTCAATGCCTCCTTCGGACTGCCGGCACTGGGCGCCACAGGCTCCAGCACCACGGTGCTGACCGTCGCCGTCTTCGCCTGGCTCGCCGCCATGGCCTGGTTGCGGCCCCTCTCCCTGCCTGATGAAGGCCGCTATGTCGGCGTTGCCCTGGAGATGCTTTCCTCTGGCAACTGGCTGGAGCCGACGCTCGATACGCTGCCCTATTTTCACAAGCCGCCGCTCTTCTATTGGTTGACCACGGCGTCGCTGGCGACGTTCGGCATCAACGCGTGGGCGGCGCGGCTCGGCTCGCTGCTCGCAGCCACCGGTTGCGCGCTCGGCGTCTATGGATTCCTGTGGCGCTGGGGCGGGCAAGCCCATGCTCGCCTCGCCCTCTTGGTGCTGGTCACGACCCCGTTCTTCTATGGCGGCGCGCAGTTCGCCAACCTGGACATGCTGGTCGCAGCTTGCATCAGCGCCACGATCCTGTGCGCGGCGCACGCCGTGCTGGTCGCCTCGGACAATGCCCGCCTGTCCCGCCCCGCGGTTGCCGGCGCATACGCCTTTGCCGCCCTTGGCCTCCTCGCCAAGGGCCTGATCGGCATCGTCATACCTGCCATGGTGATCGGCATCTGGCTCCTGTTCATGGGCCGGGCTTGGATAATCCTCCGCCTCCTGTGGCCACCTGGAGTGGCGCTGTTCGCGGTCATCGCCCTGCCGTGGTTTCTGCTGATGCAGGCGCGCCACCCAGGCTTTTTTGCCTATTTCTTCGTGCATCACCATTTCGAGCGTTTCGCCGCACAAGGCTTCAACAATGCGCGGCCGTTCTGGTTCTTGATAGCGGCGTTTGCGGGCGTGACGCTGCCGTGGAGCGTCTTCCTGGTCGGTGCGGCGCGCGCGAGAGAAGATCCGCAGGCCAAGTGGGTGCCGAGGCAGGTGCAGGTGTTGATGTGGATCTGGTTCCTCTCCACGCTCGTCTTCTTCTCGATCCCGACGTCGAAGCTCATCGGCTACGTTCTGGTGGCCGCACCGCCGTTCGGTGCCCTGGCGGCCGACGGCTTGGTGCGCGCTGCCGGCGCGCAGGCGCGAGCCCGCACTCTGGCAATGCGTGTCGCGGTGGTCGCCGTGGCGATCGGTGCCACGATGCTCATCATCGTCAATGGCCGAGACCATGCGCGCGACAACACCAGAGAGCTCGCCGCCCTGCTGAGCCCGCAGCTCGCCTCGCCTGCCGACCCGCTGGTGGTGCTCTACAACTATCCCTTCAGCTTGCCCTTCTACCTCAAGCGTTCGCTGCCGTTGCGCGTCGTCGAGGAGTGGCAGGACAGCCGCGTGATGCAAAAGGATACGTGGCGTCGGGAGCTCTACGAAGCCGCCGCGTTCGATCCGAGCCGCGGCAAGGACTTGCTGCTCGAGCCCGGGGCTGTGCATTCTCTCCTGGCGTGTGCGGCCCGTCCCGTGTGGCTGATCGTGGCGAGCGCCAGCGAGGATCGGCTGCCACACCTCGCGGGCCTCGAGCGCGTCGCCCAGGTCGGCAACGACAGCGTCTGGCGCAAATCGCCCTCCGCGGCAGCCGATGCCGGTTGCGGGCCCTGACTTGCCCTTGCCGGCGCCTCGGCGGCGGGCCAAGCTCGCCCGAACCGACCGCCGGAGCCCACCATGGCGCAGATCCAGGCCGCCCACGCAGCACCTCAAAGGGTCCAGGACGGCACTCATCCCACCACCTGCTGGGAGTGCTCCACCTGCTGCGGTGCGCTGGCGACCGTGCGCGACGGCCAAGTGGTGGACGTCGCGCCCAACCCCGACCACCCCTATTCCAAGGGCGCCTTTTGCATCAAAGGCATCCGCGGCGCGCCAGGCATAACCTACGCTCCCAACCGCCTCCTCTACCCCATGCGCCGGGCCGGTGTCCGCGGCGAAGGCAAGTGGAAGCGCATCGCCTGGAACGAGGCGCTGGAGGAGATGGCCGATCGGTTCTGCGAGGTGCCCCGGCAACATGGGCCCGAAGCCATCGTCGGTGCCACCAGCGGCGCCTACTTCAGCCGGAGCGTGATCCTGGCCCTGATGCTGCGCTCGATCGGCTCACCCAACTGGATGATCAATCAGGACCTATGCGGCGGCTGCCGCGCGGTCAGCGCGCGTGCCATGGGCCTCGACATCACGCGCGGCGAGGACATCGAGCACATGCACTGCGCGCTGATCGTGGGTCGCAACTCATCGATTGCCGACCCCGTCGAGTGGGCGGCCCTCAAGGCGGCCAAGCAGCGCGGCGCCCGCTGGATCGTGATCGACCCCAAGCGCACGCAAGCCGCACAGGTCGCCGACCTCTGGCTCGCGCCGCGCGTCGGCACCGATGCCGCGCTGGCGCTTGCCTTGGTGCACGTGTTGATCAGCGAAAACCTCTATGACAAGGGGTTCGTCGCCAGCTCGTGCCACGGCTTCACCCAGTTGGCCGAGCGCGCCGCCCAGTATCCGCCGGCCGTGGCGGAGAGGCTCACCGGGGTGCCGGCCGGGCAGATTGCGGCCGCGGCCCGCATGTATGCCGACGGCCCTTCCACCTTCGTCAGCGGGCACGGCATCGACGCCTTCAGCGCCGGCGTGCAAACCTTCCGCGCCTATCACTCGCTCATCGCCATCTCCGGCAATGTCGATCGCCCCGGCGGCAACCTGCGCTCGCGCATCCCGAAGGGCATGCGCAGCTACCTGGACCTGCTGCACATGGCGGATTTCCGGCTTCCCCGCCACATCGAGGCGCGTACCATCGGCGCTGATCGCTTCCCGCTGTGGGCGGGGCCGAAGGGTTGGCAAACGGCCTGCCACAACCCCTCCGTCATCGAGGCCATGCTGACGGGGCGTCCCTATCCCGTGCGGGCGCTCTACGTCAGCGGCGTCAACATCCTCGTCACCTATCCCGATACGGCGCGCACCATCCAGGCACTGCGCGCGCTCGATTTCGTCGCAGTGGCCGCCCATGCCATGACGCCAACGGCGGAGCAGGCCGACCTCGTGCTGCCCAAGACGACGACCTTGGAGGAGGAAGAGGTTTCGTTCATGCCATCGGGCCCGACGGTACTCTTCACCCGCGCCCTGGTGCCGCCCAAAGGCGAGGCGCGCTCGGAGCTCGATATCGCCCTGCCCCTGCTCGAGAAGATGGGGGAGCGTCAAGCCATCGATCGCCATCTGTTGCCCTGGCGCTCGCAGCGCGAGTTCAACGCCTATCTGCTCGGCGACTCGGGGCTTGCCTTCGCAGACCTGGAGCGCATGGGCTACCACCAGGTGCGCCCCGAGCCGGGGGCGCCTCGGCCGTTCGACGCCGACCGGGAAGATCGAGCTCTACTCCACGGTCATGGAACAAGCCGGCCTCGATCCGCTCCCTGCCTACCTCGCGCCGAGCCGCGAGCGCATTTGCGAGGACACGGCCCAGCGCTTTCCGCTCATTCTCATCACCGGCGATCGTGAGAAGAGCTACCACCACTCGCGCTTTCGCGATCAGCCCTGGGCCAGGAAGGTTTCGCCGGACCCGCGGCTCACCATGCATCCCGGTACGGCGCGCGCCATGGGGATCGCGGACGGCGCTTGGGTAAGGTTGGAAGTCGCCGGCGGCAGGGGCGCCTGCCGGCTGCGCCTCAAGCTCTCCGACGCCACCCCGCCCGACGTGGTCAACACCGGCATGGGCTGGTGGCTGCCATCGGATCCCACGCCTACCCACGGCGCCCTCGACGTCAACATCAACGCTGCGCTCGCCTACGCCGGACCCTACGACCCCGCCTCCGGCTCCCCCGACATCCGCGGCTTGCGTTGCCGGGTCACTCCCATCGCCGATTGATGGGTGCGAGCTCCGCAAGCCCTCACCGCAACCATAGAACCTTGCAAGCCTGCAGCCCGTGATCGGTCAGCGTGCCAGCGAACATGACCGACAGGGGCTCCCGTCGTGGGCCGCTGCCATGGCGATCACGGGTTGGCGCAGCCGAGTTCAGAGCGCATCGATCGCGCCCACCACCGTAACCAGCTCCTGACGGGTCAGGCCGCCGTGGTGGCCGTAGAAGTTGTTTTGCATGACGCCCGGCTCACGCCACCAAATGAATTTGCCGAGGTAGGGCAAGATGAGCATATCGCCGAGCCGCCGGCGCAGTTCGGCGCATGCCGGCTCGGGACCGAACAGACCCTCGGCGAGCGCCACCTCCATCGGCATCACCAGCGCCAGCTCGTGCAGCTCGCGCGTGAGGAGCGCCAGCACCTCGTCGCTGCGCTCGGGCCGCAGGTGCAAGAACACGTCGCGCGGCGAGCCGTTGGGGTAGATCGGGCTTCGCGTGTGGCTCCTCCTCAGGCATCCCGGCAGTTGAGGGAAGCGCTCATTGAGGTAGAGCGTCTGCGCGGCGTCGGCATAAACGTGGCCATGGTCGGCGGTAAAGAGGTAAAGGGTGCGCGCGCTCGCCACGTCCTGGAATACCTCGTCAAACGTTCGCCAGAAGCTTGCGATTTCGGCGGCGTGGTAAGCGCTGCCGGGGCCATGCACATGCGCCGCGGTATCGAGGGCCCCCCAGTAGAAATTGAGCCAGGCCTTGCCCGTTATGGCGACGAGCGCTTCTTTGAGCTGGACCAGCCCCTCGGCGGCAGTGCTGTGGCGCACGATCTCGGCGCCGGCGCTGGCCATTGAGTTGTAAGCCGAGGTCGCGTACTCGCGGTGGGCGAACTGGATCGATCGCACGCCCGCCCTGGCCAGACGCTGGTGCACGGTCTCGTGCACTTCGAGCAGTTTTGCCGGATCGTATCCCTTGCGCGCGCAGGCATCGTTGCGATGGCGGCCGAGCGGCGCGAACGCCAGCGACTGGATCACCTCGCCATAGGCGGGGATGTAGATGTTCCACTCGTAGAGGGCGTGCTGGCTCGGCAGCACGCCGAGGTTCATGGTCGACACCGACGCAGCTGTGGTGGTTGGAAATAGCGCCGAGACCGGTGTCAGCGTGCCTTTCTCCACGACGAGCCGCGTCGCCCGGAAGCGGGCGTGATAGTCTTGCCAGAACTCCCAGCCGAACGAATCGATGAAGATCAGCACGACTTTGTCGGGATGCGGATAGGTTCCGCCGAAGCAATCGGCCGGCAGCAGTGGCGCGCGCCGCGCGCCCGTCAGTAGGAATTCGATGGTGTTGGGAATGTTGCCAAACGCGTAGTCCTGGTAGATCGGCCGCAGGAGCCGGCCATCGCCGAGGGGCTGGAAGCGCGCCAGCGGGCTCGTGTTGATCATGGCCGCGTTGCCCTCCACCGCCGTTAACCAGTTGTTGCTCGGAAAGCCTTTCCGCGCAAGGCGTTAGCCAGTTTTGCGGCTCTGATTGGCTCCTAAGGCGATCAAGGGGTTACGAGTCAAGTGGCAAACAGTCAGTCTACGGAATGGCGCCCACCAAGTACGGCAAGTGCCCGGTGGTGCGTGCAAAAAATTTGGCCACGGGACTCGCGATCCCAGCGGCCGAATTGAATGACGACGATGGCGGTAGCCTAGCGCATCTGCCCAAAAAATTTCAACTGGGCCGCCATCAGAACCCGCAGAGATGGCGCCCGTGCTCCAAGCCTCACTCTCATCAACTGATCTTCCAGCCTACACCTGGCCAGCAGACGAACTCGCCCGGTTCAATGCATACATGGCGGGCTTGCCGCCGTGGGCACCGCCAGCCGCGAACACATCGACAGCGCCGATCGGCCACAACGGGCCGCCCCAGGACCACCAGCCCGACCCTCTGGCCGACCTCTCGCCATGACAGATCTACATCGACTGCATTTTGATCAGCGACGAGGATACCTACAACAAGATCATGTTGCTCTGCATAGCGCGGTTCATGGACAAGCAGCTGCGCTGCGGCTCCAGCATGTCCTACAGTCAGGGTGCCAACGACTGTGGCTTCAGCGAGCCGACCGCCAAGCGTGTCGGTAAGAAGGTCCGTGGGGTCGGTGACAAATCACGACGTCGCTGGCTCAGGGTGGAGGTGGGTAAGGGCCGATACGTCCCCGGCAAGGGTAGCGAAAACCTCTATCACGGAATCATCCCGCCAGATCTTCGAGATGAGCTTCGACGCCGGAAGGCCGGGGTATCAGGCGGATACCCCGAAACAATCGGCGAGGTATCGCAGGGACACCCCGAAACTGATTTCGGGGTATCAGGCAGATACCCCGAAAGCGTTCGGGGTATGCCACAGATACAAGCGGGGTATCTGGGAGATACACTAACTCCCCTTACACCCCAGAGTAAGAAAGATATCGGTCAAGAGGTTTCGCCTTCATCTCAGCCGGCTCAACCTGAAAAAGGCCAGGGTTCACGTCCTAGCGAACGAACTCCGCGCGGTCGCGCGCCGGCCGCCCACGTCTTCGACGGCCAGCCCACGACGGTCGAGCAGGCATTCGACGTGCTCTGGGCCGCCTACCCGCTTGGCCGCAAGCGTGACCGCGGCGGCGCCCTCGACACGTTCAAGGAGATCGTGACGGGCAAGCACCGCAAGCGCTCCAAGGCCACGGTGCAGGAGATCGTCGACGGCGCTCGTCGCTATGCCGCCAGCCATCCAGATCCGAAATATGTGCCGCTGCCGACGAACTGGCTGAACGGCGGGCGCTGGGCCGACGATGTCGCCGGCTCAGGTGACGATGCGGCTGTGCAAGCACAAAGCGATCTCGAGGATGCCGTCAGACAGGTTCGGGTGGAAGAGGCGCGCGGATGGCGGGGCTAACTGCAGCTGACCTTTGTGTCGACGAAGGCATCACCGTTCGGAGCTACGCCAACGGGCGTTGTGCCGGGCTCTGCCCAAAGTGCTCCGCGACGCGCAAGGCTCACAACAAGCGCAAGAAATGCCTGGTTGTTCACATCGACGACCGCGGTGTGCGCTTCACCTGCTTTCACTGCGGCTGGTTCAGGGCACGGTTTTACGACGAAAAGGAGGGAACGCGGAATGTTCGCCAAACTGCAACTCTCAAGCGCACACGCGTCTTGGCTCGAGGAAAAGCGCAAGCTCCCATGCGAGCTGGCGTCGGAGGCGGGCGTGGTGTCCAAGGACGGGAACCTGGCGTTTGCCTACATTCGCAACGGTGCGCTGGCCTACCTGAAAATCCGCAGGCACATCCAGAACGCGAAGCCAGATTACTGGATAGAGCCCAAGGACAGCGCGCTGTGCTTTTGGAACGAGGACGTCCTGAGCGCGCCGTCCGATATGCTGACCATGACGGAGAGGGAGCTCGACGGGTTGTCGTTCATGGTAGCAGGGCTGACACACGTCGTGTCCGTCCCTAATGGCTCTCCGTTCGACAAGCCCGGCGTCGGGGACATCAACCCGATGGATGACCGGGCGTTCCGCTACCTTTGGGACGGCGCCAACTCAAGGCGGGGTTGCAGCAGTTCAAGAAAATAATACTCGCGACCGATGACGACCAGAAGGGGAGAGTGCTGCGCGACGAGCTCGCCGTGCGGCTCGGGCGGTCACGATGCTGGTTCGTGACTTATCCGAAGGGCTGCAAGGACGCCAATGAGGTGCTGGTGGCGCACGGTGTCGGCGCCCTGCAGAAGATGATCGCTGAGGCCAAGCCGATCGTCCCCTCGAGGTTGGCGTCCTTCTCGGAGATCCCGTGGCGCGAGGACGCCAGGATCAGCTATTCGGTGGGCTACGAGCGGTTCGACCACCATTTCATGTTTGTCCCGCCGCAGCTGATCGTGGTCACCGGCGGGCACTTATCCGCTACGCCAAGGGATGGTCCGGACAAAAGAACGGCATTGTCAGCTGGCCCCCAGAACTCCTCCAGGCTCTCCCGAGGCATGAACTCCTCCGTGGGGATGGCATACACAAGCTTCTCTTCGGCGCACTCCAGTCTGCGTTCTTCCATTCCGAACCAGGCCAACGGACGACATGACCACCAGGTATATATCGAGCCGACAACCATCCGCGGCGCGCGGGGCCAGTATTACCGCGTCCATTATCAGGGCGCCGTTCTGATCGACGAGACCTGGAACCCAGAGCTGGAGGCGTGTCGGGCACTACTGGCGCGCGGCATCGTGGGTCGGCTGGAGGTCTGGCGCTTCATGTTCGGCAAAGACCACCCGAACATGGTGGTGCCAGACATTGCGAAAGCGGCCCAGTGGACCGTCGTGGAGAATGAAAAGTCGGGACCCCGCTTTGCGCGGTGGAAACCGCGACCGGAGCATCTCCCACAGAATGCCGTTTCCTTGTCGGCCCCGTTCCCGCCAGCAGGGGTTCGCAGCTATGGCAAGGAAGAATAGGATGGCCGAGGGGGGCAATGCGGCCATTGCTGCAGCGCCGAGGAGTGAGCCCAAGCTCACAATCAAGCAGGAGACGTTCGTCAACGCTTTGCTGGAAACAGGCAACCAATACGAAGCATACTCCCGCGCCTACGAGTGCAAGAACATGAGCCGCGGGGCCGTTGCAAGGTTGCGTGGCGTTGCGTAGCGGCCGTTTTGGGGTCGGGCGACCCTCTCCTACCCAGGAAAGAGACCGAGCCTGCAAAATGAGGAAGCGAAGCCTATGCAACGAAGTTGTGGTTGTGCCGCGTGCACGTCGATGTTGTGCCCCCCACCCCGGCCGACGCAGGCGTTCACGCCGAATGCGAGAGCGGGCGACATCGAACACCTCGCACGGTTAGAAGCACAGTCGACGATGTCGAAGCTTCCAAGTTAGCGCGACACCCTAAGATCGCCCTAAGGCTTGGCCAGTTCAGGGTAAGTAAGACGGCCAAAGCGATCCTCACGCTTGAGGCGCACATGAGTGAGCTCCAGAGACTTCGCGACGCGGCAAGGACGGCGGGTCAATTGAGCGCGGCCATCACTGCGGAAGTGAAGCGCGGCGAACTCATGCGGTTCTACGTTAAGCAGGTTGAGAGCGCACAAGTAAATGACTTCAGCCGCATGAGCGACGAGGAACTTGAGGCATTCATCCGGGGGGACATTGTGGAACTTGATGCGGTGCCGCGGCGCGCCAGATGAATGTGCCACGCTGTTCCGTGCCGCCTATCACAACACCCCGGCCGCTACCGTAACCCACGCTATCAGCATGCGGTCAGAATTGCGGTATAGAGAGATGATGTCTATGTTCGACTGAGGGTCTGCAGACATTAGACCCGCTTCCAGGTGAGCGGGGGATGCTCTGCTAGGCTGATTGGCGAATACATGGATGGGAGCCGTCTCAGCCTGCTATTCGGTCTGCTTGTGTTTGTGCTGAACGGATGCACTGATCCGAGCAGCACACAACCCGGGAGGTTGGATAGTGTGCGGTCCGGAATGACCCGAAATGAGGTCTTGCAGATCATGGGGCCGCCGCAGCGCCAAGAAAAATATGGGGCGACCGAGTTCTTGATCTATTCAACGGACGGAAGGAACGCCACCGCTCTTCTGGACTTCACCCCCATTGCGATCGTCGATGGCCGCGTCACGGGCACAGGGCGAAGTCTCTATGAAGCGGTTGTTCAAGCGCATTCCAAAGGGCGGGGGAACCGTTAAGGCCGGCGAGTTATCCATTCGTAGAGGCGTTGGCATTGCCGACAATTAGGCGCGAAGGGTGCTGGATTTTTTTCTTGTCCCGTCCTGGGGGGACTTTTTTCTGCGGAGTTCCCCCTGGGCGGGACCTTTAGTCCCGTCAGGGCGGGACTACATCAAGGCGTCCAGGCCGGCACGGTGCGTTGTGAGCTAATGCGGGAGGATGCCGGCAGCCTGTCGCCTAGCGGCATCTTCCGCCGTGACCCGCTCCTCCATCAGGTCTTCCATGGCTTCCCAGGCGTCCAGCGACAGCATGCGCGAGAGGTCGCCGATCTGGACCCATTCCGGCTTCTCGTCTGTCGACCCGTCACGCTCCGCAAGCCCATCTTCAGGCGCGGTAAGCATCAAGAGCCGCATGCTTGAAAATGCCCACCCGACATACAGGGACTGCTTCTTCAGGTCGAAGTACTCCCATTCCGGCGTGTACTCGTATTCCACCCTCGCCTTGCGCACGCTGGTCTTGTCGAGAACCGTGATGGTGATGTCGAGATCGAGGGTGCCGCAGAAGGCTGGGTTCTTCTCGAACCAGCGCAGTGATGGTTCGTCGCTCATGGTGAAACCCTCCGTCGTGCCGAAAGATTACCACAACCCGCCGGCGAGGGCGGTCGGTTGTTGCTCTCACGCGCGCGAACTCTTAGTGGCCCAAGTTCGTCGACCGGGGCTCTAGGCAAATTTCAACAGGAACAAAGCGTGCATTAGTTGTTGCGCTGGTCCGAACCGTGTAGGTCCTCAAGTGGCGATGCGAGGGCTATCCATCCGTTAGCGATGGCCACCCTAAACGCGTCCTCGCGTCACCGCCTTCACGCCGCAAATGGTTCGCATGCCCTGGTTGCCGGAGGCCCGCCCGCATCCTCGATGGGGTCAACAGCCTGCGATGTCTG
>Ga0306920_100013958_pt1 | contig 10956 bp, 19 predicted proteins | sample flu12Cox44000170_FD_204666 | JGI IMG/M metagenome (GOLD analysis project Ga0306920, IMG submission 204666) | Lab enrichment of tropical soil microbial communities from Luquillo Experimental Forest, Puerto Rico - flux4day.12C.oxic.44.000.170 (v2)... | ecosystem: Environmental > Terrestrial >...
ACCGCCAGCAGCGTGTGAAAAGCTTAACCGCCAAGGCCAAAGACCTTGGCTATGAACTGACTGCAGTGAACGCCTGAACCCGTCACGTTCGAGACTATGGAACCAAACCGGACAAGTCACAGGGCAGACTGGCCCGCCAACTCGTAAGCCCAATCCAATCAACGGTCGCAGTGACGCTGGAAATCAGCGAAGGTCAGCAATACCGTTTAAAAAAGGTTGCCTTCGGCGGGAACAAAGTAATTTCAGCTCAAGAGCTGAGACAGCAGTTCGCAATTGGAAACGGTGAAATTTTCGATGTGGAGAAAATCCGCCGCGGGTTGGAACAGCTTCGACGTCTTTATATGGCCCGTGGATATATCAACTTCGCGCCGATAGCCAACACTGAAGCGGACGGGAGCGAACTGACTGGTTGTTCAACGAAGGGCGTTAGCATAACTGATCACCGGTCCCGTAGCGAACAATTTCTACGAATTCCCCCTTAGATTGCTGGCCTTCTGCGCAGGGCAGGGCATGTTCCTGAAAATTCGCGCAGTTCCTCCGCAGAAAGGTAGCCGCTCGCAACCAGCGCGGCGAGTTCTTCGAAGTGTGAGTGATGGGCGACGTCACCACCCGCCCCGTTCTGTGTTGTTCGCGCCTCGTTAATGATCGACCGGAAGGTCTTAAGTAGCATGCCGTGGTCCTTGCTACATGTTCAGAATAGCCGTCCAATCTCGAAGAAGAATTGTGATCCCCCTTGTCGCCGTAGGCGTAGGCCGCTTCCACCGGCCCGAAGATCGTATTGACGACAATGCCAACCGCGCCATCGGTCGGGAAGCCGGATGCCTTGTTGATCATCGTGTAAGGCGGCCCATAAACCTGCGCGGCCTCATAAACGCCGAGGAAATAGACTCCGTTTCCCAGCAGAGGTGGCAGCTTCGCCAGTTGCCGTAGATATCCCAACTGGAACAGGAAGTACTTGTCCATCAACAGTTCATTGATACCGTACGCCACCAGCCGCTGCGAACCTCCCAGCGAAAACTGCGGCAGGCCTGTGTTGTAGTAGTTGAAGGTTGATCCGGCAAATCCGTTGCGAAAGACCGAGGAGGGTTCGTTCATCCGGCAAAAATCTGGGAGGCGATTTCCGCCACCGGATACGGTTTAGGCGCCAATGGACTGGTGTTCGTCCAGAAAAAATCGGCCTGAAGGTTTTGCCCGGAGCGAGGAATCACCGGATCGTCCACGTTTCTGCCGTTTCTTCGAGCCGGGCGGTCCCTTCGGGGCCTGCGGAAGATGTTGCGTGTACATCAACCCGACTGACGTATCTAATCGGAAGCGGAATGAAGGGTGAGAGATCCGCGCATATCTGCAAGCTCCATGGCAGTACTCTGCGACAACATTCGTGCATCTTTGCACACCGCGTCATGGATGCGTTTGTCACCGACAGGTCGTTTGAGGAGTTCTGCAAGAACCGCAGGGAGGAGCTAAAGGCATCGCTGATTGATCCGCCCACCGCGAAATGGTTGGCAAGCGAGTACGGCGTGTCAGAGGTCGCGGCGGAGCGCGACGGTAGTGTAAAAAACGATCCGATCCGGTCCGGCAACCGCGTATAGCCGGTTGTCCTCCAACCGGGTGACCCAGGGAACCACGGTTCCGTAGTCGAAACGCAATGTGAGTTCTGTCTGCATAGGCACACGACCGCGAATGCCACGGACAAGTCTGATTACATCCTGATGTCCCCCACGACGATGCATGCAGTCGATCAACACGACCGCTCCTTCTGGGACAGAGAATTCGCTCTCCAGAACTAAAGTGCCTTCGCGGTAGCGGCGCGTGACCTTCGGATGCTAGGCCTTGGGAGCGATGCTCCAGTGGCTGTTATTCGGCGATCCCAAGAGAGCGACGAAGCAAGCGGTGGAGTCAAATCGCGGGAAGCAAAGCCAGTCAATGGATCCATTTCGGCCAACGAGAGCAGCCGTAGCGTTGTTGCCAATGAGTGCGTAGTCTTCGATTAGTAGAGTCATGGACAAGGCTATCCCGCCACCACGATATCCTAGTTAGCAGCGTTGAACAAAGGAAAGAAGAGTGTCGCGACGTGCACGGCGTAATCGTCGACGGATTCGTCCAGGACATTCGTGACGGCTGCGGATGCTCCGGAAGAATCCTCATGCAGCGCGTGATATCAGTTGCAATTACCCGCAACCGTGAATTACCCGCGAAGCTGCAACATGCAAAGTTTCAGCCTTTCTGAATCCGGCGCAGTCATGGTCGCAGCTTCCGACTTGACAAACGGTTCGTCAGGGCAATCATGCGCCGAATGAAATGAACGACTTGGCAGCGTGGAGGGCTGTCCTGGGGCAGAGGAAAATCACATCGAGCTGAATCATATCGGAAACGCAGAAACCCCGTTTGTTCACCGTCCCGGTGCAACCGATTTCATCGAGAAAGACAGCGGATTGCGCGGCAAGGTTGTCGGACTGACACACTGGGTTCGGACCAGCAACATACCTTGGTTCTGTGAATTTGCTCATGAAGGGGCATACTCCCGTCACCTCACGTTTCGGTCTTTTTCAGGGCATTCTGCCGGTTCACCGCAAGCAGACTCTGAAGGACGCTCTCGCCGGCTTCCAACTGGCGGCGATGAACATCCCGCAGTCGTTGGAACGATGGCGATGACTTCATCGTGAATGATGTCGGTCATCCGCTCGGAGGCGCGGCCCTAGGGCGCGTGTACCTGCAAAACGACGACGCCAGCTGGGTGCAGATCAGCAAGACACGCAAATACTGGGGAAGCAGGATGAAGGCATTAGTCTGGATGGCAGCGTGGTCAACGCAGTTCGAAATTGGTCCGCTCAGCGAAACAGCTTTCGGAAACCAAGGTGGATGGTCGTACGTTAACGGTTGCGGAACGGCCCCGTCCTGCCTGGAGCATGGGCAACCAACCAACAACACCGGTTGGACCGACTTCATAATGACGCCAGTGGTGGGCCTACTTTGGATCCTCGGTGAAGACACTGCCGACCGATACATCGTCACGCCGATCGCCCGTCACCACCACATCCTCGGTCGGGGCATCCTGGGTACGGCGCTGGAGCCGAGTCGCAGCTTCGCTTCGATGTTTGCGGGGCACGCGCCGTGGCATCTTCCGAATCCGGAGAACAATTTCACGTACAACACAAAAGCCAGGCCACCGACACGCGAGGACCCCAATCGCGCACCCCTCAAGCGCTATGAACTCGGCGCGGGATATACGAACGTCAGCCTGCCGGTCCTGAAGTCCGAGTGCGGCGTGTGCCGACAGAATAACTCTGGCTTCGGCTCGAATTTCACCTTCAACTTCAACCGAGTCATAGGAATTGATAACACCGTCAGCCTGTTACCTGCGCAGGGCGGATCGAGAGGAATGGTCGAGGGCCTGATCGGAGTGCGCGTCGGAGAGCGCTTCGAGCACTGGGGAATTTTCGGCAAAGTGCGACCTGGTTCATTTACTACCAGGAAGCAATACCCGGGCTCAGCGGCGGATACCAGGCCACCAGCCTGACGCGATTTGCGTGGGATTTCGGCGGAATCGTCGAGGTCTATCCCAACCGCTGGTCCAGTCTGCGCTTCGACATCGGCACTACATTGGTGCGCTACCTCAGCGATCATCCTGATCCGCGAATGTCGCGGCTCGGCGATCTGCGCTCCAACCAGTATCACGTTAACCAGGGCAATTTTCAGATCGCGACGAGCTACACGTACAGATTCTAATTGCACATTGATGTCCATTACCTAGCGGCGATCGGGTGTTTATTCCAGCCCGAGGAATTCGGCAATTTCTTTAGCGACGAAATCCCTTCCTTCGTTGTCGAGCGAGTGCCCTGTGTTTTCCAAGAAAGTTGCCTTTCCAGGGGTCATTATCATGCGCTGAGCGGTCTTCTGAGTGGCGCTGCAAATATTGTGGAATGGCACGCGATGGGGAGAAGCGTTGGATCACTCAGGAACTGGATCGGGAGCAACAGCAGATAAGGCTCACCTCCTTCGAGCGCCTCGCCCATGCCGCGAGCGTGCCCGAGAAGTCCAGGTCAGACGAGGAGATGCTGAAAGGGGCGTTGGACATGATGATCCTGCGGACCCTGCAGTCGGGAGACGCGCACGGTCACACGATCGCCAAGATCATCGAGCGCACGTCTGAGGACGTCCTTCAAGTGGAGCAGGGATCGCTGTATCATTCTCATCATCAATGCTCCCGGTACTCGGCGTCCAGCCGGCCCTGGGTCGCAACTTCTCCGCGACCGACGACAGTCCCTCCGCGAATGGAACGGCCCTCCTTAGCTGGAACCTCTGGAAGCGCCGTTTCGGCGGCAATGTCTCGATTTTGGGCCAAACGATTCTCCTCGATGCCCGGCCGTACACCGTCATCGGCGTTATGCCTTCGTGGTTTGCCTATCCGTACAGCACCGTGCAGTTGTGGACGCCCGCATCCCACGAGAACACTCCCGCGCAAATGCAGGTGTTGGACGATCACGAATTCCGGGCTGTCGGCCGGTTAAGACCTGGCGTCTCACTGCCCGACGGCATTACCGAGCTTTCCCTGATTTCACTCCGTATCCACGATGCTCATCGGGACGATCCGTTTGTCAGCTCGGCCGCAAACGGCCGCTTTCTTCTGGAATCGATTGTTGGGGACGCACGCACTCCACTGCTCATCCTGCTGTGGGCCACGGGCTGCGTCCTGCTCATTGCATGCCTCAACATCTCCAATCTGCTGGTGGCACGCTCCGTCGCTCGTCGCCGGGAGCTCGCGATCCGGACAGCTTTGGGCGGCAGCCGCGCGCGTCGTGCTTCATCATGAGAATACCCGCGTCAAGGTGAACGTTCATCTCCTCCCGCAGTTCGGCATCCGCGCGACGCCGGCGGAAATTCGGCATTCCGCAGCAGGTACGGGAACGCTTTGGCGGCAGAACACCCTCTCCGGGCTCGATGGCTTTGTCCGGAATTTCAAGTACGGAGCTCGCGCTCTGCGCCGGTCGCCAGGATTCGCGGGGGTCTCCATCGTCGCGACAAACTTGACCGCGCCCTCGGCCGGGAGGAAGAGGGGCCAGTCACCGGGATTTCCCGCGCTTCGCCAATCCAGAGATCCACAAGGCCGTATAGTCGGCAACTCGTAGAACTGCACAGTCGTTGGCAAACTCCCTAGATATGGGGTTCTGGAAGTCGAGGTAGAGCATCGATTCTCCGCGCAACCCCAATTGAGATGAAATCACCGACAATGATCTTGTTTTTCAACTGCGAAACGAACAAGAGTTCGGCCAAGAGAGCCATTAATTGACGAATCTTCCTTCAAACTGAGTGCTTGTTTCCATTGCGAACCGGAGAGGCGCAACATTTCTTCCGATCAGCGTGCCTCATGATGCATAAAGATGTCGAAACTCTGGAACCACCTGAAAAGGAGTCGTGGGAGCTTGGACGGTTTCGCCAACCTGGTCGTGTGGTCGGATGGAGCGGCATGCGATTGCTGAGCGCACCGGGGGCAATACGGTGATCGCTAGCAAAAACAAAGAGGAGACAACCGTTCTTGATGTTCTCATTGCCGCAGAATAGAACTGAGTTTCCTGTCCGGAGTATCCGCTTCTTGCCTTCAAATTGAAATGCGTGTAAGACCACCTCAGATTTCATGGTCAGTTGCGTCCGCTTCATGATGGCTAGTGGGAAACGCAGCCCGCAATGGCTGGATTTGACGGCCCTCCGAAATCACGCCGGGCGAATTCCGACGGGCGTCCGCAAAGAAGCGGATGAGACGGGGTAAGAATGTTTCTTTTTTACAAGACAGCCCCTGATCGCTGTTTGACAATAGACGCATGATGAAGACGTCATTCGTGCAACTCATTGCTTCGTCTCCTCGCCTGAAAAGCATAGGCCGCTTCGCCCTCCTCGTATACCTGACGAGCTTATGTATATGGTCTTGCGCACAGAGTTCCCACACTCAATCATCTTCCGCAGCTTCGTCTGCTGCGGATGTACTCGTGGGTCTTTGGGGCAGCGAACAAATGTTCGGGCCGACAATTCGGGGGCGGGTCACGATCGATGCCCGGAATTCTCAATGGTGCGCTCAAGTCGCCGGCTTCCTTGCCCCGGTGGAACACACTCAAAAAGGGATGACGTTCCGTCTGCCGGGTGACGTGGGAGAGTTCCGAGGACACATGAGCGCAGATTCAAAGAGAATTGTGGGCCAGTGGATCCAGCCCTCGCTCGGCCAACGCTATGTGACCCCAATTCAATTAACAGAATTAACAAAAGGCGTATGGCGAGGCATCCTCACCCCGCTCGATGATCGCTTGTCACTCTATGTTTTGATTCGGCGAGAAGCTGATGACTCCATTACGGCCTTCATCCGCAATCCAGACTTCAACTATTTGGGCAGGCGTTCCCATCATGTTGCTCTGAGCGGCGCGGCTGTGACTTTCTTGGATGTCCGCAATCCGTCGTGGCACCTCGATGGTACTTATGACGAAAAGATGGATCGACTCTCCATACAATTCCCCGACCTTGCCCGAACCATCAACTTTACTCGAAGAAAAGATAGAGATGCAGTGGGCTTCTTTCCACGCACCGCATCCGACCCTTATATTTACCGGCGGCCTGTTGCCGCAGGCGACGGATGGAAGACCGCTCCCCTTAGCGAGGTGGGCATAGACCCAAAACCCATTTCCGCACTGATCGAGAAAATTCTCGCTGCCGAACCCGTCGCCAACCCATTAGCTATCCATAGCCTATTGATTGCGCGTCATGACAAATTGGTGCTGGAAGAATACTTTTACGGATCAGACGACGGGCAGCCCCACGATATGCGGTCCGCGGCCAAAACCTTCGCGCCTGTCTTACTGGGCATAGCTATTGAGCACGGAGCTAAGCTCAGACCCGAGTCACCGCTATATGCCCTTTTCCCCGAGTACAAAGAATTTGCCAATCCGGATGCACGGAAGATGACGATCACGGTCGGAAACGTGATGTCCATGACCTCCGGACTTGCCTGCAACGATTACGACGACGCATCGGTGGGAAATGAGGATCGCATGCAGAATCAGAGCGAACAGCCGGACTGGTACAAGTTCACCCTCGACTTGCCGATGGCTCGTGATCCTGGAGGGAAACAGGCTCAGTACTGCTCGGCGGGTATGAACTTGATTGGAGGTGTTATCAGAAATAGTACCGGCAAATGGATTCCGGATTTCTTCTATGAGTATCTGGCAGCCCCGCTGCAGTTCGGTACGTATCACCTTAATCTGACGCCCACGGGCGACGTTTACATGGGCGGTGGGTTTCGTCTGCGCCCGAGAGATGAGCTCAAGCTTGGCCAGGTTTACCTGTCTGGAGGCTTATGGAATGGCCAGAGGATCGTTAGCGCCAAGTGGGTGGATGAATCGATTCAGACCCACTCCAGTTTCGGCGTGATCATCGATGACGCGGTTGACGATTACGGGTATGGCTGGCACATCTTTCACTCAGCAGTCGCTGGACATGTCTATCAGGGCTATTCGGCGGGTGGCAACGGCGGCCAGTTTGTAATCGTCATTCCCGAGTTGGATCTCGTCGTGGGATTCAATGGTGGCAGCTATGGGAACTTTCCTGGCTGGATTCGATGGAGCACAAATCTCGTCCCGCAATACGTGATTCCAGCGGTATTGTCCGGACGAACTCGTTGAGAGTGCGGTCAGCCTCGGTGTGCAAAGTGGCGCTGGCACCCCTATAGCTCCTAGATTGTCGACAACCCTTCCCTAATTCGGTCACTCTCCGATTAGCCCGTCACTCGCCAATGACCGAGGACAGTCAGAAGCTGCGCAAGAGAAAATCTCTTGCGCTTCCAAGCACTTTCTCTCGTATCGCGGGATCTGGCAGCATGCGAGCAATTTCAATTGCCCCGATCATCGTTGAAAAGATCGCGAAGAATGCCCGTTCCTTGTCCACGGTGCGCCTGCCAGGCATGAACGGCACCATTCGGCTTTTGTAGTTCACCAACTGGGAAACGATCTGAGGCTTCATCCGCTTATCTACCCGCGCTAGTTCAGGCGCCAGTGCCGCCAAGGGGCAGCCGCGCTCGGGATGGTCGCACAGTTCGGGCCGCAGGTAGGTTTTCACAATTGTCTTCCACGCTTCCCCAGGGGGCGACTGTTCGGCGGCACGAACCAGGGTATTGCTGAATTCCCGGAAAGCTTCGCTCAGTGATTCGACAAGCAGATCGTCTTTGCTCTCGAAGTGCTTGTAAAAGCCTCCGTGAGTCAGACCGGTGTCCCGCATTACAGCGGCAACTGCGGCGCCGTTCAAGCCTTCGGCGCGGACGCGCCGTGAGGCGTCTTTCACGATCTTCTGATGGGTCTCGAATTTGTGTTCGGGAGAATAGCGCATATAACAAATGTATAGGATGCTACGGATCATCCTAAAGTTGCAACCCTCGAGTGTGGCCAATCCGACACGGTGTGGTTGATCAAAACTGAACGACGAACTCCAGTCGGTGTGAGGGACCTTCGCTTGAAAAACGCGGTGCATTACATGGGGTGGTCTTAGAGGTATCGGAACCGTTCGGAATCATGCGGGCGATGCGAATTGCCAAGATCCAGGCGTAGGTCGCGCTGCCATCCTGACAGCGCTGAGGCTGGAATTCGACAGCCGGGAGTGTCTTTTCAAGTCCAAGGTTAGTTCGGTCCTCGTGGTAATAACGGACGTACTCAATCAATAGCCGTCGCAGGTGGCTTCGGCTCAGCACAATGACATGATCCAGGAGTTCTCGACGTAGACTGCCTACCCGACGCTCGGCAATTCCATTGCCCACCGAGTCTTGGCAAGGAGACAACCTTACGGCCAGTCGAAGGCGTCCGCCAAGGACTGCGATACGCGGTGCGAATCGGCTGGCTGCCCATTGCCTTCACGGTGGAGACAACATCGGCACCGAACTTTGCGTCCCGATCGAAGATCAGAAAGCCCTGCGGCTGCTCGTCCCACTCCCAGGCTTGGTGCAACTGTACCCCGACCCAAAGCGCATTGGGATTGCGCGTCAATTGTGGTGGACAATGCGACGGCGATCATGGCTAATGATGAAGAAGCAATACAGAATGCCGAAGGTTACCGTAGGTACGGTGAAAAAATCCATGGCTGCGATCGCCTCCCGATGATTCCTCAGGAACGTCAGCCAGCGCTTCGCGGGGTCTTGAGGTCTCGGCGCCCGTCGCACCCAGCGTGACACCGTTGGTTCCGATACCGCGAAGCCGAGCTTCAGCAACTCGCCATGAATGCGCGGTGCACCCCGAGTTGGATTCTCCGCCACCATCTGAAAAATCAACGCCCGAATCTCCTTGCTTATCGGCTTTCGGCCGCCGTTTGGCTTGGCTCGTGAAATCCACTTCCAGTACAACCGAAAGCCGGCGCGATGCCAGTTGACGACGGTTCTGGGCGTGACCAAGATGAGCGGCTGTTTCCATCGAGTCCAGACCTTGCGCATGCCGACCCAGAACAGCTTGTGCGAGGGCGTGAGTCGCCGGCGAGGCCGTTGAGCGTGGAGAGCCAGGAGCTGCTGACGAAGAGCAAGGTTTCCAGAATAAGATCCTGGCGGGACCGGAAGGCGCTGAGCAGCCAGCCTAGCAAGTGTCGGCACGCGATCATGACGAGAATCTTATCGAACCGCGACCTGTAGAACCTGTTGTTAAGTCATTTATTTGCAAGTGCACGGAGTTTTGAGGACCCACAGGATCGGAACGCCAGATCCAGCTTGCGTTGAAGTTCTCGTTCTAAAAACTCACCGGGGGAACAGGCGGCAACGCCTTTTCCCCGTTCTTTTGCGAATCTATCGTTATTTATCGTTATGAACGGCACGAGTAGTTTTCGCCGACTCGTTCGCTCGATCTCGGCTACGGTCTGTCTTTGATTCTGGGTTTTGCCGAATAAATAAGTTCTTAGCCGAGTGCCTGGAAATGCCGGCTGCCGATTCTGTTCGTTGAGGATGGTCTTGAAAAGTTCGCGCTGCCACTTCGGAAAAATCAGGTCCGTGGGTTCGGGCAGGCGCCATGGTTCGCTCGTAGCTGCGGAGGTCACGGACGATTTCTCGGGCGTGTTCACGCCATAAATGCGCGTCGGACGAAGCCGGCTTCGAAGTCGCTCAAAGGGCCTCGCTGCACCTGGCATACTCTTGCAACATCCGACGCCGCGCTTACCGCGCACTTCAATCTCCAAGATCGTCTTGCCCAAATCTTCGTCCTCAACAACCGTGACATCCCGGAACTGAAGGCGCCATGCCTCATCGGGCCGCAGTCCTGTATTGACGGCGAACAGGGCAAAGTCGTGCAGTTGTTCCGCTTCCCAGTTGAATCAAGTCCTCGGCGTAAAAGGTTGGCTTGTCTGCCAATTGTCAATTTCCCTCCAGTCGAGGGTTCGCGGAATCCCGACTGACGCATTCGAATCATTTGTGCCAGCAATTCGTAGTCGAAATGGCTTCTCGGTGTCAGATGCGTCGAGCCGGTGATGGTGACTACCCGCTAAGAATTTTCTGCTCGCGAGGATTACCACTAAGACTAGATGTAACTCGCGCTTGACAGCCGGGTATTTCGCTATAGGACTTGTATTTGCGACGTGCCCGATGAAATGAAAAGGCCGGGAGCTGGCTCCCGGCCGAAGAGTCAAACAAGATGGGTGTTAGAAGTTGAGGCGGACGCCGAACTGTATCTGCCGCCTATAGGTCTGGGAGCCGTTCGTTACCGATCCGGGAAGTACGCCCCAACTACCCGAGTTGCTGGTGTCGAGGTAGTCACCATTCACATCGCCCCACTGGTTGTGGTTGAAGACGTTGGTGAAGACGAACTGGAATTCAGTGGTGAAGCGTTCGGTGATCTTGAACATCTTCTTCACGCTCAGGTCTATGTTCCAGTACGGCAGGCCGCGACAAACGCCCCAGCCACCGTCGTGGGTGTCGAATCCGAGGATAGGCTGCCGGACATTGTTCCACGCCGCAAC
>Ga0306920_100013959_pt1 | contig 10956 bp, 7 predicted proteins | sample flu12Cox44000170_FD_204666 | JGI IMG/M metagenome (GOLD analysis project Ga0306920, IMG submission 204666) | Lab enrichment of tropical soil microbial communities from Luquillo Experimental Forest, Puerto Rico - flux4day.12C.oxic.44.000.170 (v2)... | ecosystem: Environmental > Terrestrial >...
CGAAGCGCGCGGAATTTTGACGAAGGCCGGCTTTGGGCCCGACCACCCGCTCGCGGTCAAGGTGTCGGCCCGCAACATCCCGATCTCGCGCGACCCGGCGATCATCCTGATCGACCAGTTGAAGACGATCGGCATCGATGGCGAGCTCGACCCGGTCGATACCGCCGTCTGGCTCCCCAAGCTGCTGCGCAAGGACTATGCCGTCGGCTTGGCACTCGGCGCCAGCGCCATCGACGACCCCGACCCGACCTTCTACACCAGCTACAGGTGCGGAGCGGATCTCAACATCACCCGCTACTGCAACCCCGAGATCGACCGGCTGATCGACCGACAATCGATGGAGGCCGACCGCGAAAAGCGCAAGCATCTGGTATGGGAGATCGACCGGCGGCTGCAGCAGGACGGTGCTCGCCCGATCATTTTCTATTACGACGCTGCGACCTGCTGGCAACCCTATGTCAAGGGCTTCACGATCATGGTCAACAGCATCTACAACGGCTGGCGCATGGAGGACGTCTGGCTCGACAGATGACCCGATGGCGACCCGTCACAGTTCCGCTGCCGATAGCGGAAAAATGCATTTCGCTCTCCAAAACGGTCCCGAAAATCGTCGGAAAGTCCAGTAAAATCAGCCTGTTGGTTACGATTTTGACGAGGCCGCCGACAGCCGAAATTTGGTACTTCAAATCGCGGTTGGCAGCCGACCGGCAGCCGAATTTGCGAGCGAGTTCGCATCGTATTTTGTCGCCTGAAATGCTCGATTAATGATTGAGATTATCGCATTTATCTTAATATAGGCAGAGGCTCCCTCGGCGCAAGGGAGCGGCATCAATAGCCGGTGATCCATTCGGCCGTGCGGCGGATCCCGCCAAAAGTGAAGACATGCAGGTGATCGATCGGGCAGCGAGGATCCTCTTCCGCCACCAGCGCACCGATCAAGGCGTCGGGCCCGGCTTCGGCGAGGATCCGCGCAAAGGCGGTGTGGCCGCGGGCGAGCGCGCGCAACGACGCGCCGATGCCGCAGCGCACCGCGAACTTGGCCAACGTCGCGACACTGGCCGGCCCGGCGATGCCGACCCGGACCGGGCAGAGAATGTCCCGGTCTCGCAGGGCTGCGATCCAGCGCAGGATCGGCGTGGCGTCAAAGCCGAATTGGGTCACGAGAGATACTTCGAGGCCCTGGTGGCGCGCCAATTCCACTTTGGCCCGCAACGCTTTCTCGAGAGCGCGCGCGGCGATCCGCGGGTGGCCCTCGGGATAGCCGGCAAAAGCGATCTCGCGCAAGCCGTGGCGCTCAACCAGACCGGACACGAGCAAATCGTAGCTGTCGGGGAACGGACCCACCGGATGATCGGGGTCGCCGCCGATGATCAAGGCGCCCTTGACATCGGCGTCGGCCGCTGCGCGCTGCAGAAAGTCGTTCGCCTGTGTGAAGCTCGCCAGCCGCCGCACCGCGACATGCGGCACCGGGTTGAAGCCTGCGCGCCGGAGCCTGGCACAGGCGGCCACGATGTCGTGATGCGTGACGCTCCCCGGATGGTTAACAAACACCGTCCTGCCGGGGTCGAGCAGCTCGCACAGCCGCTCTCCGGCGAAATCGTCGCGCGGCGAGACCTCGATCGACGAGGCCGCGACCAGCTGCGCGATCCGGTGGCGCTGTCGGGCGGAACCCGAGTCCAGACGCAGCTGCTCGATCGCGGCGCTCATCAGCCCAAACCCCGCTTGCGTGAAATGACGTAGGACTCGTCCCAGAACCACAGCCCGCCATGGACGCGCAGCACCTCGCGCGTCGCTTCGAGATAGGCGCCGCTGCTGATCGCCTCCGACAACCGTTGGTCTTCGACCTGTGCCACATAGACCGCGGCATTCCACGCCGCGAACAGGGTCGAGGTGCCGATCGTCTCGCTGATCTCGCTCGGCAGCGTGTGCATGTCATAGCGAAACAGCGCGCGCGCATCGGCGTAGGCGCCAAAATTGAGGTCGCGCCCGGCGCTGCCCAGCTCCGTCTTGGTCGCACGCAACAAGGCGTGACGATCGGTGGTGAACGGGTCCTCGCCGGGCCAGACCTTCTGGATGACTTCGAGCCCCGGATCGTGGCCATAGGAGTGGATCGCGATCAGCCGCCCACCGGGTGCCAGGCTGCGCGCCAGCGGGGCGACCACCCGCTTGGCCTTGAACTCGACCGGGGCCCGCGCGCGATAGGGCTGGGAGGCGATCACCAGATCGTATTCGGCGTTGGTGAAGCCGCGGCGCGGGCGGACCTGGTCCAGCAGAAACTTGTGGTCGTCGCGATAGATCACCAGCACGACCGGCTTCTCATAGACCGGGTTGCCGGTGCCGGGGCTGATGCGCGCGCCCCAGTGCTCGGCAAGGAAGGGCTGCAGATCGCTGATCTGCGCCTCGAATTCGTGCGCCGTGTTGCCGGTCAGCGACAGCTCGTGCCAGACGAGGCTGGTGGCGGAGGTCACCGAGTTGGGCTTCAGCCACGGCGCCTCGGAATAGAGCATGTTGGTGATGACCAGCACCATCGCCGGATGCTCGTAGAGCCGGTCGGGCATCTTTTCGAGCACCAGCCGCACGTCCTCGACGCTCAGCTCCTTGCCGACGACGTAGAACGGCATGGTTGGGAAGCGGGTGTGCATCGCGCGCATCGTCCGCGCCAGCACCGTGCCGTCGCCCATCCCGGCGTCGAATACGCGCAATGCCGGTGGGCGCGGATGGATGTTGGCGAGCTCCAGGCCGACGCGCTGGGCGATCACCTGCTTCTCGCTGCAGGTCGTGACAAACAGCAGGTACTTCTGCCGATTGTCGTAGAAGCGGAAATTGTGAGCGGCCGCTTGTGTCGGCGGCGCCAGCGACACCGGCAGGGCGGCGGGCGTACCGTTGACCGCGGGGTGGGGGTCGCGCGCGATGAACGCCCGCACGCGCTCGACGGTGTCGGTTGTGACCCGGCCGCCGAGCCGCAGCCGTCCGACGAGCTTGCCGTCATTGACCGCGAGGCGGCCGAACGTCGACTCGGCGATCCCGGCGCCGCGGCAGTATTCGGCGATGTCGCGCAGCAACGCCTCGCTCATCGGATGGCTCCGAATGTTCCGCCAGGGAATCAGATATCAATCCACGACTGGGTTTCAAGAAGAATCGTGCCCACTATGTCAGTGGGCAGTATAGTGGGAAAAATCCCACGACCTCGGACCAGCTTGCCGGCCTCCGTGGAGACCAGTCTTGGCAAGCCGGTTCGCCTATCCGACCAACACTTCGCGGAGTTGGATCGTGGTTGGCAGGTTCATGGTGCTAAACCGCCACGTCGATCGCGAAAAACTGGCGCGATTACGAGGTTAATTGCATGAACATTCAGTTGTGGGGGTCATAGAGTTCGGCAAGGATGGCGGCGGCGACCGCGCGGGACTCAGATCCGGCGGCGGATCGGGGATATCGCAATAATGACCGATAGCTTTTTCGAACGGCCGATCCTCAATTCTCCCTACGCCTATCCAGCCCAAAATTGGGAGCTCGACGAGGACGGCCAGCCGACCAATCGGATAATCGCGGCCCGGCGGCGCTCGGAGCTGATCACGCCGGTGCCGAAGCCACAGAGGCGGCGGCGGTCACCCGGCCAGCGGGAGTTGGAGCTTGGCGCTGGCGATGGTCTGTCAACTGCCGAGCAGGAATACAACCCAACCCCGATCATCAACGAGATCCGCGGCTATGTCGAAGCATGGCGTAACCTGCCGAATCCGAACCAATGGCAGGTGACACCCGAGACCGCGCGGCTGCTGCAGCATTGGCGGCATCATCAATTCGACAATTTGCGCCCATTCTTCTGCCAAATCGAAGCGGTCGAGACGGCGATCTGGCTCGCCGAGGTGGCTTCGGATCGCGCAGCGGCCGGCGCCAGGATCTGGACCCATATCCGCGGCGCCAATAAGGAGGCGAACCCGGAGCTGCTACGCATCGCGCTCAAGCTAGCAACCGGCGCCGGCAAGACGACAGTGATGGCCATGCTGATCGCGTGGCAGACGATCAACGCTTTGCGCCGCGCCCAGAGCGGCCGCTTCTCCCGCGCCTTCCTGGTCATAACGCCCGGCATCACGATCAAGGACCGGCTGCGCGTTCTGCTGCCAAATGATCCGAACAGCTACTGCCGCGAGCGCGAGCTCGTCCCAAACGACATGCTCGGCGACATCGAGCGGGCGAAGATCGTCATCACCAATTACCACGCCTTCCGGCGACGCGAGAAAACGGAGGTATCGAAGACCGGCCGGACGCTATTGCGAGGGCGCGGGCCGGAGTTGAACACGCTCGAAACCGAAGGCGAGATGCTGCGCCGCGCCTGCGGCGACCTGATGGGCCTCAAACACATCGTCGTGCTCAATGACGAGGCGCATCACTGTTACCGCGAGAAGCCTCAGGCCGACGGCGACGAAAAGCTGAAGGGCGAAGACAAGGAGGAAGCAAAAGAGAACAACGAAGCCGCGCGGTTGTGGATCTCGGGCATCGAGACCGTAAAGGCAAAGCTCGGCCTCGCCGCAATCTACGACCTGTCGGCGACGCCGTTCTTTCTGCGCGGGTCGGGCTATGCCGAGGGCACGCTGTTCCCGTGGACGGTCAGCGACTTCTCGCTGATGGATGCGATCGAGTGCGGCATCGTCAAATTGCCGCGCGTTCCGATCGCCGACAACATCCCCGGTGGCGACATGCCGAAATTCCGCGAGCTGTGGAAGCATGTCGGCCCAAAGATGCCAAAAAAGGGTCGCGGCAAGTCCGGCGAACTCGACCCGCTCAGCCTGCCAACCGAGCTGCAAACCGCACTCGAAGCCCTTACGGCCACTACGCGGAAACCGTCAAAGCGTGGAAGAACGCGGGCATCAATGTGCCGCCGGTATTTATCGTCGTCTGCAACAACACCTCGACTTCGAAACTGGTCTACGACTTCGTCTCGGGGTTCGTCCGCGAAAGCGATGGCCAGTGGGTGCAGGGCCGTTTCGAGCTGTTCCGGAATTATGACGAGTACGGGCAGCGCCTGCCGCGTCCGAACACATTGCTGATTGATAGTACGCAGCTCGAATCTGGCGATGCGCTCGACAAAGAATTTCGGACAATGGCTGCCGACGAGATCGAGCGCTTCCGGCGCGATCTCGTGCAGCGCACCGGCAACATAGCGGCGGGCGAAAAAATCACCGACCAGGACCTGTTGCGCGAAGTCATGAACACGGTCGGCAAGGCTGGAACGCTCGGCGAGAGCATTCGCTGCGTCGTTTCGGTGTCGATGCTGACCGAGGGCTGGGACGCGAACACCGTCACCCACATTCTCGGGGTCCGCGCCTTCGGCACGCAGCTATTGTGCGAACAGGTCGTCGGCCGCGCGCTGCGCCGACAGTCCTACGATGTCAATGAAGAGGGGCTCCTCAGTCCAGAATATGCCGACGTGCTCGGCGTGCCGTTCGATTTCACTGCGAAGCCCATCATCGTCAAGCCGACCGCACCGCGTAAGACCGTGCGGGTCGAGGCAGTGCGCCCGGATCGCGACGCATTGGAGATCCGTTTCCCCCGGGTCGAAGGCTACCGTGTCGAGTTGCCTGAAGAGCGGTTGACTGCGAAGTTCACCGCCGACTCGGTTCTCGAGCTGACGCCCGAACTAGTCGGCCCGTCGATCACCAGGAACCAAGGCATCATCGGCGAGGGCGTCGAACTGACCCTGAAGCACCTCGAAGACATGCGGCCCTCGACGCTCGTGTATCACCTAGCGGCGCGGCTGCTGTTCAAGAAGTTTCGCGACCCCGGGGATGACCCGAAGATGTACCTGTTCGGCCAACTGAGGCGCGTCACCCGTGAATGGCTCGACGGCGGCTATCTGCGCTGCACGGGCGGCACCTACCCGGCGCAGCTGATCTACCAGGACATTGCCGACCGGGCCTGCGAGCGCATCAAGGCGGCGATCACCGAATCGATGATCGGCGAGCATCCGGTCAAAGCCGTGCTCGACCCCTACAACCCGGCGGGTTCGACCGTGCATATCCGGTTCGACACGTCAAAGACGACGCTGTGGCAGACCGACCACCGCCGCTGCCATGTGAACTGGGTGGTCTGCGACAGCGATTGGGAGGCGGAATTCTGCCGCGCCGTCGAGGCAAACGAACGGGTCCGCGCCTACGTTAAAAACCAAGGGCTCGGCTTCGAAGTGCCGTATCTCTTGGGCGCCACCCCAAAGAAATACCTGCCCGACTTCATCGTGCGCGTCGATGACGGCCACGGCGACGACGATCTCTTGAACCTCGTCGTTGAGATCAAGGGCTATCGCGGCGAGAACGCCAAGGATAAGGCCAACACGATGGACGCCTATTGGGTGCCTGGTGTCAATAACCTGGGGACGTTTGGCCGCTGGGCATTCGCCGAGTTCAAGGAATCGGTTTACGCGATTGCCGCCAATTTCGACGCGCTGATCGAGCGCGCCGTGGATGCTTCGAGACGCGCTCCTGCGGAGCGCTCCTCAGCATGAGGAAGCGACTGATGGAATCCCTCATCCTGAGGCGCCTCGCGTGCTTCGAGACGCGCCTCACCCTGAGGAGGCCGCTAGGCGGCCGTCTCGAAGGGCGCTCCTCAGCACAAGGGCGAGGCCTCGAAGGATGGGCGGCATGAGCGCTTATCTGTACATTCTCCGCTGCGCCGACGGTTCGTATTACACCGGCACGACGCGCGGCAGCCTTGAAGAGCGCGTGGCTGAACATGACGCCGGAGCCTTCGACGGCTACACCACTCTTCGACGGCCGGTAACGCTCGTCTTCAGCCAGCACTTTGACCGGGTCGAAGACGCCATATCCGCTGAACGGCAAGTCAAGGGCTGGCGGCGGGAGAAGAAGGAGGCACTAATTCGGGGCGACTTCGCAGCACTGCCCGCGTTGTCGCGCCGCGCTGCATCGGCGTCCGTGCGTGCTTCGAGACGGCGTGCCGTGCACGCCTCCCCAGCATGAGGAACGAGTGTGATGGCATCCTCCAACCGTCCTCATCCTGAGGTGCCTCGCGCAGCGAGGCCTCGAAGGACGCACGGCGCCCGTCCAAGTCACCGTGTTCCTCGTGATCTGCTCGACCCGGTAGTCGATTACTTTAGGCCGCAGCGGGTGATCCTGTTCGGCTCGCGAGCCCGCGGCGACGCGACCCGCGACAGCGACATCGATTTGCTTGTGGTCGTCGACGACGACACCCCGGAAGATAAGCTGACCTGGCGGGCGGGATACGAGGCGCACCGAACGGATCGCGCCGCCGACGTGATCGCAATGCGCGCCGAGGACTTCGAGCGCGACCGCGCCATCACCAACACTCTCGCCGCCGAGGCGGACGTGGATGGAATCGTCGTGTACGGCTCGCCGAAAGGATCGTGCATGAAAGCACCGGACCCGCGAGCGCGATGGCAAGCAGTCGAGCGCTGGCTTCGAGTCGCCGAACGCGACCGCAACACGGTTCTCGCCTGTATGGCAGCCGATCCGCCCTTGTATGACAGCGCCGCGTTTCATTGCCAGCAGGCGGTCGAGAAGCTACTGAAAGGCTTTCTGACCCTCGCGGGCAGGCGTGGTGGGAAGACGCATTCTCTGGAGCAGCTCGGGGCTCCGGCGCAAGCGAGTTTCCCGGACATCGCCGAACTCGTCGCCGCGGCCCAGGGCTGGAGCAAGTGGGCGTGGGTCTACCGCTACCCGGAAGAGGACGCTCCTCCCCAGCCCGACGAGGTGGAAATACGTGTGGCGCTTGATGTCATCGAGCGGCTTTTCGCACGGCTACGCGCGGCCAATCCCGAGCCGCCAGTACATCCTTCGAGACGCGGTCGTGCGGACCGCTCCTCAGGATGAGGAAGGAACTCGATTTGGGAATCTTTTGGATGTCGGTCCTCACCCTGAGGCGCCTCGCGTAGCGAGGCCTCGAAGGGCGCATTGCATTTCGCCAGCAACAAGGGCAGTGAAGCACATGCCGCGTAGGGACATTTCGGTCGAGGCGCTGCGGCACAAGGACAAGCGCCGCAATATCCCGACCGCCGAGCTCGAGCCGGTGATGGACGAGGCTGACAAGACCCCGATCCGGCTCGCGTATGAGCGGCGCAACCGCGATCTCGACCCGCAGCTCGTCTGGCGCGGCAAAGACGAGCAGGACTGGTCCGATTTGATCGTTCAGGCGCCACCCCTCTACATCCAGGAGAAGGTTCACCCGAAGGTCCTGATCGACGATCTGCTGCGCCAATCAAAAGCGCGGCGCGAGGAGACGACGCCACCAATGCCGGACCTGTTCGCCGACTTTAATGGTCTGCCCGACAAGGAGGCGGTGACCGAATTCTACCAGCACGACGCCAACTGGTCGAACCGCATGATTTTGGGGGATAGCTTGTCGGTCATGGCAAGCCTGGCCGAGCGCGAGGGGCTGCGTAGCAAGGTGCAATGCATCTACATCGACCCGCCCTACGGCATTCGCTTCAACTCGAATTTCCAGTGGTCGACGACCAGCCGCGACGTCAAGGACGGCAATAAGGACCACATCACCCGCGAGCCCGAGCAGGTCAAAGCCTTTCGCGACACGTGGCGCGACGGCATCCATTCTTATCTCACCTATCTGCGCGACCGCCTGACCGTGGCTCGCGACTTGCTTGCCGACAGCGGCTCGATCTTCGTGCAGATCGGCGATGAGAACGTGCATCGCGTGCGGGGGCTAATGGATGAGGTGTTTGGTGAACAGAACTGTGTTACGGAAATACTAGTCAAGAAAAAAGGGAGCCAAAAGTCCTCCCTGCTTGACCCTGTCAATGATTACATTCTATGGTACGGAAAAACCCCACGCGATCTAGGCAAACTGAAATTCAGGACACTGTACGAGGCTCGACCGCTTGACGCGGAAACTGTTGATGAATTTTCGCGGGCTGAGCTTCCGTCTGGCCACGTTGTCAATTTGAAGGATTACTTCGACAAGAATGGTGAGCGCTTGGACTTTCGCGCTTACCCGCGACGTATCGCACAGGAGTTTCCCGGCGCGCGGTTGTTCCGACCATGGCCGATCACTAACGGTGGGGAGCGCACGCAGCAAATGGACCCTGTGCTGTATGAGGGAGAGCTAGTCTCGCCCCCCAAGGGACGCTGTTGGAGCCATACCTCTCGATCGACGCCAGCTGGCCTCAGTGGAATGAGCCGCAACCTCGTTGCGGGGCGACTGGTCCGATCGCGCAACAGCCTAGATTTCAAGAGATATCTGGACGATTTCCCCTTTAAATCAATATCGAACTGGTGGGATGGCCTCGGCGGCGCGCCCGACCAGGTTTACGTTGTTCAGACGAACGAACGAGTTTTGGAACGCTGCATTCTGATGACCACAGACCCCGGCGACCTCGTGCTCGATCCCACCTGCGGTTCCGGTACGACCGCTTACGTCGCCGAGCAATGGGGGCGCCGCTGGATCACGATCGACACCTCGCGCGTTGCATTGGCGCTAGCCCGCGCCCGTATCATGGGTGCGCGTTACCCGTATTACCTACTCGCCGACAGCCCTAAGGGGCAGCACAAGGAGGCCGAGGTCAGCCGGACGCCGCCCAAGGAGACGCCGACCCACAACGATATCCGGCAGGGCTTCGTTTATCAGCGGTACAGCCCGGTTACGTCGACTGATATAGCCAACAACGCTGAGATCGACGTGATCTGTCAGAAATGGCAGGAGCCGCTGGAGCCTTTGCGCGCCCATATCAACACTGCCCTCGGAAAGAGCTGGCAGGAATGGGAAATTCCCCGCGAAGCTAGGGCGGACTGGCCGACAAAAGCAAAGGCCGCTCATGCCGAGTGGTGGCGTGCGCGCATTACTCGGCAAGAGGAGATCGATGCCTCGATCGCCACCAAGGCCGAGTTCGAATATCTGTACGACAAGCCCTATCCCGACAGTTCACGCATTCGTGTCGCTGGCCCGCTCACAGTCGAAAGCCTGTCGCCGCACCGCGTCACCGCCGTCGACCAAGACGATAGCCTAATCCACGAGATCGCGGAGCCGGGTGCCGGTTGGGCGGATTTCGGGCAGATGGTGCTCGACAACCTGAAGACCGCCGGCGTGCAGCAGGCGCACAAAGAAGATCGCATCGCCTTTACCGCGCTGACCCCGTGGCCGGGAAAATTCATTTCGGCCGAGGGGCGCTACAGCGACGGCGATCCTTCGACCCTTCGACAGGCTCAGAGCTCAGGAGAGCGCCGGGCAGCGATCCTGGTCGGTCCGGAATTTGGCATCGTCTCGCGCCCGGACCTTGTTAACGCCGCGCGTGAGGCGGCCGACGCCGGGTTCGATGTGGTAATCGCGTGCGCCTTTAATTTCGATGCCCGCTCGGCCGAACTCGACCGCATCGGCCGCATCCCGATCCTGAAGGCGCGGATGAACCCCGACCTGCACATGGCCGCTGAATTAAAGAGCACCGGCGCCGGCAACCTGTTCGTCGTCTTCGGCGAACCCGACATCGATATTGAGCCGGTTGGCGCTGACCAGATCTGCGTCAAGATCAAGGGCGTCGATGTGTTCAAGCCGCAGACCGGCGAGATCGAATCGGGTGGCCCCGACACGATCGCGCTGTGGTTCATCGACACCGACTACAACGAGGAGAGCTTCTTCGTCCGCCACGCCTATTTCCTCGGTGCCGCCACCGACCCCTACAAGGCGCTGAAAACGACTTTGCGCGCGGAAATCGACGAGGAAGCGTGGTCCAGCCTCAACAGCGACACCTCCCGACCGTTCCCCAAACCCAAATCGGGACGCATCGCCGTCAAGGTGATCAACCACCTCGGCGACGAGGTCATGAAGGTGTTCAGTATAAAACAAGAAGCTCGCGTTACATTGAGATGTCGCAACGAAAAGTAGTAGCTATGATACTAACCTTACGATAACAGAGCAAAGAAACTGTTTATACAGATACCGGGCATCAAAATAACCCCTTCGTAAACATGTAATATATTAAGA
>Ga0306920_100013960_pt1 | contig 10955 bp, 10 predicted proteins | sample flu12Cox44000170_FD_204666 | JGI IMG/M metagenome (GOLD analysis project Ga0306920, IMG submission 204666) | Lab enrichment of tropical soil microbial communities from Luquillo Experimental Forest, Puerto Rico - flux4day.12C.oxic.44.000.170 (v2)... | ecosystem: Environmental > Terrestrial >...
TTGGCTGAGGATTTGCTACATCTGAGCCGCCAGCGCAACGATTCCGCCGGCCTCGTTCTGGGTCACGAGTCCTCTGGTCGAAACCTGATGTTTGTCGGCGGCTTTGCTTCGGCTCGATCGCATCTGGAGAAGGTGCTTGCGCTCTACGATCCGATCTCCCACCGCTCGCTTGTCCCTCAAGTCGGGTTTCACCCCCAAGTGTGGTCACAGGCGTATTTGGGAATCGTCCTTTTCTGTTTGGGCTTTCCCGACCAAGCGTTGGCGCAGAGTAACGCGGCCGTCACCGAGGCTCGCAGGCTGGCTCAGGCGCCACCCTTGGCCGCGAGCTTGGCGATAGGCAGCGCGCTGCATGCGCAAGCCAGAGACGACGCAGCCCTCAAGGAGCGGGCAGACGAACTCATTGCGGTGACGACCGAGCGGGGTCTCCCCTTTTGGGGCGTGGTGGCAGCGCTCTATCGCGGATGGGTCAAGATCAAGAGTGGCGATGTGGCGGAGGGGACGTCGCTCTTATGTGATGGTTTGAGCGCTTTCCGCGCGAGCGGGGCGGTATTATGGCTGCCCTATTTTCTCGCCTTCCGGGCCATGGCATGTGAGATCGCAGGGCAAATCGAAGAGGCCTTGACCTTCCTGGATGATGCTTTGCAGATCATGGAACGGACAGGCGGGCGCTGGATCGAGGCGGACCTAAACAGGCTCAAAGGCCAGCTTCTGCTGCGGCAAGGCCGCACCCAAGCCGCCGAGGAACTGTATCATAGGGCTCTGGCCATTGCCCGAGAGCAGCAAGCCAAGCTCTGGGAACTACGCGCCGCAGCGAGCCTCGCCCGGCTGTGGCGCGACCAGGGCCTCCGCGCCGAGGCCCGCGAGCTTCTCGCGCCCATCTACGGCTGGTTCACCGAAGGCTTCGATACACCCGATCTGAAAGACGCAAAGGCGCTCCTCGACGAGCTGGTGGCCCCGCCAGGGCCGACATCCGGGGTGGGGACAGGAGCGGCGACTCGCGGCAGGTCTCGGAAATCACTTCATTGACGTTCACCCGCCGCGGCGTCGACCCCGATTGAAGAGACCCGCGGCCTTCTTGACGAATTCGACCTGCACTCGACCGGCATAGAGTTGCGACTGGTGCAGCATCACGCGCCCGCCCGGGCTTTGTTGCGCCTCGGCGATCGCGGCGATCAGATGGGCGTTCATGCCCTGGCGTTAGCAGACCAAAGCGGCGGGCGTCGGCGTTACGCCTCAGAACATAGTCCAGATGTAAGCAAAAAACGTATTATTGTCTTTCGCGTTGCGGCCCATACCGTCAAAGTTCGTGGTGGCTCCGTCAAATTTGTTCCAGTGTGTATATTGCAGGCCAATACGGAAATTGAGCCAGGGCCAGAATGACGGGCCGCCATGGCTGAATGGTAGATAGGCAAGCTCAAAGATCCAGCCGGCGCTGTTTGGGCTTCCCGTGAACGTGCCGTAAAGCGCCGCGTCCGCGGTGCCGCCCACCGAGACTCGTCCGGCGGTAAGGCTCCAGGTGCTGTCATAGATATACGACGCCGACGCATTCAACGTTCGTAATTGGTTGTTGGAATTGTTGGCGAGCCCGAGCGTCTGGCTGGCGCTTGTGTTATGGTTCTCGTGTATCCAGGCGAGACGGGCAGTGACCGCGTGGGGATCGCCGAGATATTGGTACTGGGTATCGATGCCAATATCGGTAAAGGAATCGGTGCCAGCTGCGGACATCCCCGTCGGGAAGACCTTCGATGCCAGCCCAAATGTGCCGACTTCCCATGAATGGTTGCCAAAATTCGGCTCGGCTGCGATCCTCCAGTAAGGCGCAACGCCGCTGATCGGGCTCTGCCCCGTCGGACTGACACCGAGGGCCAGCTGCGTGTTGTTCGACAATGGTCGATAACCGCCGAACTCGAAATAGAACAGGTCGTCAAGGAGGCCGTAGCTAGTGAGGCCGGCCACCTGCTGCGCGTAAACTTGCTCGATAAACGTTTTGGCAGTCGGCAACGGCGCCAGCTGTGAGCTTATATAGGGAAAGCTCCATGCGGGGGTCGTGTTCCAGACATCCTGGACGGTCGGGTTGTTGTTGGCAGTGACGCCCCAGAGCAGAGTGTGACCGTCGAGGTTGAATGGCTTGGCGAAGCGTATATCCGTATTGTCCCAGCTGAAGTTATGGGAGACGCCATTCCAGGTTCCTTGGATGAAAGCCCCCGAATTCTCGGTGAATCTGCCACCGGTAAAGAGGCTCATCTGCTGCATGACAAAGTTGTTGTTCACGCCGAAGCCGGGCGCAGCACCGCCTGGCTGAGCGCCCTGGGTATTCGTAAAAGTCGGTTGCAACATAACCGCGAACGGCGAGCCATTCCAATCTCCCCCGCCCAAGGTATAGCCGCCCAGTTTGAAACGACGGCCGAACGGGGTCAGCTCCAAAAAGGCGGTATGACAGGTCGCGCAGGGCTGTCCGGTTTGGCGTGCGTAGAGCGGCAGCGACGCCGCGTGCCGCGGTAATAGCCCAATGCCAAATGCCGTCACGAGTAGAAGACACGCCAACAGCCTGTGACCGCGGGTGGGTAAAGCCCGCCGGACCGGCATAACCCTCCGGATCATGAAAGCACTTCCCGTCTGAATTCGAATGAGGAGCGCGCTACGCCGGCCGCGATCCGTCTGGGCTTTACCTCAGCCTTGCGTCGAGCCGCCTGCTAACCGCGGTTCAACATGAAGATACGGCAGGAGCCCTGTGGACTGATCGAGCCATCAACCACCTTGCAGGCATCGGGCGGCTGAAACTGGATGCATTTATCGCAGCGCTTGTCGCCGTCCGGATGATCCTGGTAATTCACCGCGACCTTGGAAATCTTGGGTTGCGCCAAAGCCGGGTTCAGTGTTGCGGCGAGGACGCCTGTTGCTCCTACAGCGCTGCGCAACAGCGAGCGCCTGGAAAATCGTGCCGATCCGTTCTCCGGTTCGCCTGACATTAATCCCTCTCTCAGCCGAGATCCCGAGTTCAGTGGACGTGCCGGCGCATTGCACGCGAAGGCGGAACGCTGACCGGCGAAGTCTGATCAATTACGACTCGCTGAAATCGGGTTTATTCCGTGAGGTTCTCGAAGCCATTCCGGCGGCTGTGGCGGAGACTTCGCCGACAGGAATAAAAGTAGACTGCGCAGGGTCGTATAACGTGCATGCCGGGAATGACGAGGCCGATCGACCCGGTCGGTGACCCTAAAGTGGCACCTTGGTTAACAGGAATGTGATTAAACGATGGGCACAGGAGCGGCGATGATGCCGGCCCCGACCCGAGCTCTGGCGGCCGATCGGATTGGCCGGCCGGTGGTTGGGTGTCGTTCCAACGGTGCCGCAATGCGAGATCAAGCCTCGCTGATCGAGGCGCACATACCCGGTTTGCGCCGCTTTGCCTGTGCCCTGCTGCGCGGCGACCGTCAAGGCGCCGACGATCTCGTGCAGGACTGCTTGGAACGCGCGGTTTCCCGCTGGCACCTGCGCCGGGCGGAAGGCGACGTGCGCGGCTGGCTGTACACGATCCTTTACAACCGATTTTTGAGCGAAAAGAATCGCCAGGGGCGGCGCGGCGTTCCCGACACACCGCTGGAGGTCGCCGAGGCCGAGCTCCCGGGCGTCGACGGCGGTCAGGATTGGGCGCTCGAACACCGCGATCTGCTCCGCGCCTTCGCGGCATTGCCCGAGGAGCAGCGCTCGGTGGTGCTTCTGATTGGGGTCGAGGATCTCTCCTACGAGCAGGCTGCCCGCGTGCTGGGCGTGCCGATCGGCACCGTGATGTCGCGCCTATCGCGCGGCCGCGAGCGGCTGCGCCACCATATGAACGGAAACGTAAATGGGGAGCAGCGGCGCAGCAACGCTGAGCTGAGGAGAGTCAAATGACGCCGCCGGGTCGGCCGGTAGAAGAGGACGACCTGCACGCCCATGTCGATGGACACCTGCGGCGCGAGCGCGCCCAAGACGTCGAAGCCTATTTTGCGGCGCATCCCGAGGTGGAGGCGCGGTTTTCAGAATATGCTGCGCAGCGGCAAGCGCTCCGCGCGGCTTTCGCCGCGCAAGCCGATGGACCAATTCCAAACCGCCTGCGCGTCACACATCTGCTCGCGCAGACGCGTCGTCGGAGATACCGCCAGCTGGCACAAATCGCCGCAGCGGTAGGTCTGATCGTTTTGGGTGGCATCGGCGGCTGGGCGGCACGCGAGCTTACCGGCCCGCTGAGCTCACTGCCGCCTGGCGCGGTCGCACGCATGATCACCGCCGATGCGATCGCTGCCCACCGCACGTTCTCGGTTGAGGTTCGCCATCCGGTCGAGGTCGATGCCGGCCAGGAGGCGCATCTTGTGCAGTGGCTCTCCAAGCGACTGGGGCGGCAGCTCGTCGTGCCGGATCTCGCGGCAGCCGGCTTCCAACTGATGGGCGGGCGGCTGCTACCGGCCGAGGACGGGCCAGCAGCCCAATTCATGTATCAAAACGAAAATGGGGAGCGGCTTACCTTATATCTTCGCGTCGGCATCGGCGGCGAAACCGCGTTTCGCTATCATGAAGAGGGCGGGATCGGCGCATTCTACTGGTCGGATCAAGACTTTGGCTATGCGATCGCGGCAAAGGCCGACCGTAACCTGCTGTTGCGGCTGGCGGAGATCGTCTATCAGCAGACATCGCCGGATGGCGCCAAAGACAAGGTCCCGCCCGCACCGGGAAAGCCCAGCTGACTCTCGCGGAATAAAACGCCTTTCGTGAAGTCGTAATAAAGAATCTCGGCCTTCGCCGCGGATCTGGAACTGTCGGCTCACGGAGGAAAAATGTCTAATTTGTCGCGCATCGCTGCAGCGAGCCTGTTGGTGGCAACCGTCGCGCTTCCCGAGATGGTAGCCGCTGCCGAGGCGCAGCGTTTTATTCCCGATATCATCATATCGTCGACGATCCCGGCGAACGGCGATCTCAATCCTTACGGCGTGGCATTCGTGCCGCCCGCCTTCCCGTCTGGCGGACCACTTACGCCTGGCGACATTTTGGTTTCAAACTTCAATAACAGCAACAATCTGCAAGGCATGGGGACGACGATCATTAAATTGACGCCAGACGGTGTCATTGCACCCGCAGGGACAGCATCTACCTTCTTCACATCTTCGGTCTTAGGCTTGACGACCGCTCTTGGCGTGCTCCAGCACGGGTTTGTGCTGGTTGGCAATGTCCCGACAGATTCAAACGGTGCGATCCTGCAGGGTTCCTTGCAGGTCATCGATCAGCACGGAAACCAGGTCGCCTCTTTTACGAACCAGCTTAACGACCCTTGGGATCTGACGATCGATGACGACTTCGACCACGCCACCGTGTTCGTCTCGAACGTCAACAACGGCACGAATATGAATGGCAGTGTCACGCGCCTAAATTTGCTGGTCTCGTCGAGCGGCGTCAGCGTGGTCGGTAATCCTACCGTGATCGCCGCGGGATATATGGTCGAGCCCAATACGGCGGCGCTCGTTCTGGGACCGACCGGGCTTGCACACGATAGGGCGACCGACGTTCTCTATGTCGCATCGACCGCCGACAATGCGATCTTTGCCGTGCCGCACGCCTCCACCAGGAGCAACCCGTCCGGGGGCAACGGCACCGGCATGATGATCGCCCAGAACGGCCAGTTGCGTGGACCGCTCGCGCTCGCGTTTGCGCCCAACGGCAACCTGATCACCAGCAACGGCGACGCGGTCAACGCCGATCCGAACCACCCGAGCGAAATCGTCGAATTGACGAAGAACGGCAAGTTCGTCGGCCAGTTCAAGGTCGATCCGGCACCGGGTGGGGCGTTCGGGCTCGCTACTACCGTAGTCGGCTTGGACACTGCTCGGTTGGCGTTCGTCGACGACAACACCAATACCATCACAGTGATCGATCAGAACGTCGTGTCGGGAGAATGATCGCCCGAGCCGCGCTGGGCCGACTCGTATCTCGAAGAAGACGGCACTGGCGCGCTCTGCAGTCGCAAGAGCACTCTGGATGTGCGATGGTCGCAAGAATGACTGCGAGTTGCCGCTGCGCAACGCAGAGATCGTCTAATAGCGTCATCTTCTTACGAGGCACTGAGGTCGCCCGAATTTTATAGCGGAATAATCGGCCAGTCCGCGAGTCGAAGAGACTGCAATGCATGTAGCCCATGCGATTGTTGGCGGGTCCGACGATTCGCCACTCTGCCTGCCTGGCCGTGAAAGGCGATCCATTTCTCTGGAGGACAAACAGAATGAAAGTGTCAACTCGACATCTCGCATCTGCCGCGATTATGGCGCTCTCGACCCTCGGCGCGACGGCCCTGCGCGCCGATGACGATGGCGCCGATGGGTATCGAAATGCTTATCTCGTCACCCCGCTAGTCTCCGATTTGCCGGGAGCCAAGGTGATGGACCCTAACCTGAAAAACGCGTGGGGGGTCACATTTTCTCCGGCCGCGAGCCCGTTCTGGATTGCTGACAACGCCACGGGACTGTCAACACTCTATGACGGCGACGGCACGATCGTGCCCGTTGTCGTCACGATCCCCTGCCCGACAACAGCCGGGCAAGGGTCGAGCTGTCCGCAAACAGCGGCGCCGACCGGCACCGTCTGGAATCCCACTGCGGCATTCCTGGTCCCAGGTACGACAACCGCGTCTCACTTCATCTTCGCCACCGAAGACGGAACGATATCCGCCTGGGCCTCGGGCCCCGCAGCGACCATCGCCGTCGATAATTCGATAACACCAACTCAGCAAAACGGCGCCGTTTACAAGGGTCTCGTTACCGGAGTTAACGTCAATGGGGTCTTCCTCTTTGCGACCAATTTCCGCGCCGGAACGATCGACGTGTTCGACACCGGTTTCAACCAGGTGACGCCCGGAACTCCCGGGAAAATCGACGGCAGCTTCACCGATCCCAATATCCCGGCCGGTTTCGCGCCCTTCGGCATCCAGAACATCAACGGCAATCTCTTCGTGACTTATGCGAAGCAGAACGCGCAAATGCATGACGACGTGGCGGGTCCGGGCAAGGGGTTTGTCGACGTGTTCGACACCGACGGCAATTTTCTCCGCCGCTTTGCTTCGCGTGGGACTTTGAACTCCCCCTGGGGCGTCGCGCGCGCGTCCTTTGCGTTCGGCTTGTTCAGCGGACAAATCCTGGTCGGCAATTTCGGTGACGGCAGGATCAACGTGTTCGACTCCGACGGAAATTTCCTAGATCAACTCAGGGGCACGAACGGCAAGCGGCTGAAGATCGACGGATTGTGGACCGTAACCCTGGGCGGCGGCGCGAAATCCAGCTCCGACACGGTGTATTTCACAGCCGGCCCCAACATGGAGACCGATGGCCTGTTCGGCACGATCACCCCGGTGTCGAACACGGACAATGATTAGTCAGCGGCGCACGACCAGCGGAGAGGTTCGCTTAAGACTCACTTGAATTGCTGCGTCCCTGCCGCCCACTCGGCTGGCGGCAGGGGGGCGTTTGTCTGCAAGCAGCCTATTTATAGGTGGTACCCGAACGAACAGCCGCCCGGCCATATGATCCTGACGCCGATACCCCGCGAGGAACTCGGGGGCGCTCTCGACCGCTTCACAGCCGGCCTCTCCGACAGGCTGTCGCGTGAGATATTTGCGCGGATCCGCGCGACCTCACCTGACCGCGCGGCCGGAGCGGAGGCAGAACGGCATCGGCTCGCGGCGCTTTCCTTCGCCCGAAGCTCCGGCGTGGCGATCCACCCGGCGGGGACCCGGTGCCGCTTCAATTGGGACGGAACGGCATTGAACGCCGCGACCGAGGCATATGTGATCCTCCACGAGGTGGCCCATTTCGCATTGGCCCCACCGGAGCGGCGAGACCTCGTCGATTTCGGTCTGGGGCCTGGTCCGGACACGCTCGATCGCGAAGCAGCCGAGCGCGCGTCGGTTCTGTCGCCGTTGGCGCGCGAGGCGGACGAGGCGGCGGCCTCGCTGCTCGGCATCATCTGGGAAGCGGCGCTCGGGCAGCCGGCGCTCGCCTCGTTCCTCGATCAGAATTGGCTCGAAGGGCTCGAGCGATCGGCTGCAGGCCATTTCACCGTCGTGGTCGAGACATTGCGACAGCGAGAATTGCTCAAGGTCGAGCAAGCGCCCGTTCTTTCCACAGCTCCCACGGTCGGCTGAGGACCGCATTGTTGGTGGCGGTGGCGTTGGCCGCCTCTTCGGCGTTGAGGAAATTGACTTCGCCCCCGCCAAGCTGCAAGGCTTGGGCTTCGAGTTTGGCGTTGACCTCGGTGTAGATTGCGCGAAACACGACCTGCTCGACCGAGGCGGCGACGACGACATCGCCATGGCCGCGCATCAGCACGACAGCTGATTTGCCGACCTTGCGCGCGAGTGCCGCGCCGAGTTCGGGGGTGCGGATCAGCATATCGGTCGCGGGACCCCCGGCCTCGCGGATCTCGAATATCGGGACGCCGGCACCGAGAAACGAGCTCATGTGGTAGATCGGCCGCAGCGGGATGCTGGTCACGCCAAACGGAATGATCGACGGCGAGTGGCTGTGCACAATCGCCTTGATCTCGGGATGAGCCTTGTAGATCTCGCTGTGGATGAAGCGCTCGGCGTAGAGCGTGCGCCCGCGCGGGTCGATCGCGTTACCGTCGAGGTTGAATTCCATGATGTCCTCGGCCGTGACGAGACCCGGCGCCATGCTGCGGGCGAGCAAAAAGCGCGTCGCGTTTCCCACGTGCCGTGCGCTGACATGCCCGAAGCCATCGACCACGCCCTGGTCGGATAGGATGCGGTTGGCGGCGACGAGATCGTCGATTTGCGTCCGATCAGTCATTTCTCTCGTCCTCGACTTTGCTGCTTCAGCATATCCCAGAACCGTGGCTTCGGCGGCAAGATTGACACCCCCGGACACTAGGGATTTGATCCGGACCGAACTCCGGAGCATGGAGGAAACGATGGAGACACGCACACTCGGCCGCACCGGCCTCGCGGTTTCGGTTCTCGGATTTGGCTGCGGTGCCGTCGGCGGGTTGATGGTGCGCGGTAATCCGGCCGATCAGGAGCGGGCGGTTGCCCGCGCCGTCGAGCTCGGCATCAATTACTTCGACACGGCGGCGATGTACGGGAACGGCGAATCCGAGCGCCATCTCGGACGTGTCCTGAAGAGCCTGAAACCCGACATCTGGGTCGGCACCAAAGTGCGCGTTCCCGACAGCGAGCGCGGCCGTATCGGCGTGGCGATCACCGCCTCGCTCGAGGCGAGCCTGCAGCGCCTGCAGGTCGACCATGTCGACCTCTTTCAGCTGCACAACCACATCACCGCTGACGGCAGCGACGGCGGTTTTACCCCCGAGACCGTGTTCGGCGAGGTCGTCCCGGCATTCGACCGATTGCGGCAACAGGGCAAGACCCGGTTCTGCGGCATTACCGCGGTCGGCGACACGCCGGCACTGCACGGGGTCGTCGATGCGCGCGTCTTCGACACCGCGCAGGTCAGCTACAATCTCTTGAACCCGAGCGCCGGGGCGGCGGTGTCGCCGGGTTATCCGGCGCATGACTTCGGCAATCTCTTGGCGCACACCAAAAGCGCCGAGATGGGTGTCATCAATATTCGCGTGCTGGCCGCCGGCGCATTGAGCGGCACCGAAGACCGCCATCCGCTGGGCTCGCCGAGCGTCGAGCCGATCGGCTCGGGCGGCAGCTACCGCATTGATGTGGAGCGGGCACGGCGGCTCGAGCCGCTGATTCGCGAAGGCCATGCGGAGAGCCTGGTCGACGCGGCATTGCGGTTTGCGATCGCCAACGATGCCGTCTCGACCGTGCTCGTCGGCTACTCGACCTTGGACCAGCTCGAATACGCTGCGCGCGTGATCAACAAAGGTCCGCTCTCGGCTGCGGCGCTCGCGCGGCTCGGCGAGTTGCAGCGCGGCTTTGTCGGCGAGCAACGCTAGAGGAGCAGCCTGACGGCGCAACGTGCGTATCCTCTACCGCTATAGAGGTATCGAGAAGATATTCGACAAACCGTGCGAAGCGGTCGTGCTGGGGCGACCGCGAGAGGGTGTCCACGTCGATATCGATTTGACACCGGACCTGCGGGTTTCACGGCCGCATGCGCGGATCTCGACGGCCGATGGTGACTACTGGATCGAGGACCTCGGCAGCGCCAATGGTACCGAGCTCGACGGGGAACAGATCAAAGGCAAGGGAAGGCGGCGCCTCGACCCGGGCCAGCTGATCCGCATCAGCGACACGACGATCGAGATAAAGACCCCGATCGCCCAAACGGGGCTCGACCCGGGCCTCGGCCTCGACGACAGGACGCTCGTCACCACCCACGACACGCGTCTCGACATCGAGGCGATGATCGACGCCGGAGCGCCCGTGTTCGAGCCTGGGCAAACGATCGCTCCGGCGAGGGCGCAGGCTCTCTCCCTGCTCTACGAATTGCCGCTGCGCTTCGGTGAGGAGACCGAGCTCGACATCTTGTTCCAAACGATCATCGAACGGCTCGTGGCGATCATCCCGGCCGCGAGTCGCGGCGCTCTGCTGCTGCAGGACAGCGAGAGCGGGGAGCTTCTGCTAAAGGCGCACCTGCCGGCGGGACGGCCCTCGGTCAGCATGACCTTGGCCTCGCGGGCGATGGCTCGGCGCGAGGGCTTCATCTGGCGCGAGGGCATGGACCCCAGCCAAAGCCAGTTTCTGAACCGGATCAAGGCCGGCATGTATGTCCCGCTGATCTGGAAGGGCCGGGCGTTGGGCGCGGCCTGCGTCGACAACAGCGACGACGGCACGCTGTTCACTGCAGAAGACTTGCGCCTGATGCTCGCTGTTGCACATTACGCTGCAATGGCGGCGATGCAGACGCAGCTGCAGAACGATCTCCGCCGCAATGCTGCGCTGCTCGGCCGGCTGCTGACCAACTTTTCGCCGAGCATCCGCGACCGGCTATTGTCGCGCGCCT
>Ga0306920_100013961_pt1 | contig 10955 bp, 8 predicted proteins | sample flu12Cox44000170_FD_204666 | JGI IMG/M metagenome (GOLD analysis project Ga0306920, IMG submission 204666) | Lab enrichment of tropical soil microbial communities from Luquillo Experimental Forest, Puerto Rico - flux4day.12C.oxic.44.000.170 (v2)... | ecosystem: Environmental > Terrestrial >...
GCACGGCGTCGATCTTCCCGGCCTCGGGGATTCGTTTGGAAAGGTCGGGCCCCTCGACCTCCGCCCGGACAGTGCCGAGTGCTCGCAGCATCGGGAATCGCTCACGGCTGCGGGTGGTTGCGATGATTTTTGCCCCGGCGTTGACCGCCATGTTGAGGGCCGCTTGGCCGAAGGACGAGGTTGCCCCCCGGATGACCAACGTCTGGCCCGAGGCGACCTCCAGGTTCCGGAACAGGCATGTCCAGGCCGTGGCGTAGGTCTCCGGAATCGCGGCAAGGTCTGCCCAGGAAAGGCCCGACTCGATGGCCGCCACGTTCGTCACGGGGGCGCGGGTGTACTCGGCGTAGCTGCCGTTGATCGTCCGGCCAAGGCCGCCCATCAGTGCCGCCACCTTGGTTCCGGCGGCGAACTCACCGCCGGGGCAGGACTTGACGATGCCGACGCACTCGATGCCGCTGACGTCGGCAATCTCGGCCCACTCCCCCTTTCGCATGTGCAGTTCGGCGTGGTTGAGGCCGAACGCCTTGACCTGGATCACCGCGTGGCCGTCTTTCGGTTCGGGCTGCGGGATCTCCCGGATGACCAGGACTTCCGGCCCGCCGAACGCCGTCCTGAGAATCGCTCGCATGAGAAACCCTCCCCCGGCCCTGCGTGAGCAGGCGCCGCCGATGCGAAGGTGATGGAACTCCTGCCACCCCACAATCACGACAGAGCCATCACACGTCACGATGGTTGAACTTGCGCGTTGCGGTCTTGGCGGAAAGGGTCAAACGCGAACCGAGACATGCCCTACGAGGGGCAGGATGGGACTGGTGCCATCTTGAGCAAGAATCCAAGTCAAGGCATTTTAGTCGTCGGACCACTCAATGCAAGTGTCGGGAAAACGGCAAAAAAGCCCGTCCTACAACCGTTATGTCCGTACCGCCGGCGTATCTGAGCGCAACGGGACAGACCAATTCCTTGATATGTCCCCAAAAAGCGGCCGATGATTTTTCCGATCCTGACAAGATCCGAGTTCCAGAGGTGCATCCATGTTTGACGACCTGGATCGGTTGCGCGGCAACGCCAAGCTTCGGTGCCTTTTGGATCACTACGCCCAGCCGGCCGACGAAAATCAGGAGGCATGGCAGGATCGTGTCATGAGCTTTGATGGAACCGAAGCGGCGCCCATGGTAAAGCTGCACGGCGACCTTCTGGCTTTCGGCTGGATCGAACAGAACAGCGGATTCACCGTAAATCAACCTGACGGGGTTGCCGCCTGCTATCGGATCACGATCACGGGGCAAAAAGCTCTTAAGAAATTGATGAGGGAAAAGAAGGATGAAAGCGAATCGGATCGTTGGACGGAAGCCGCTTAACATCTCTTGATGAACTATTCATCTTATCCATTCTTTCTAGTCTACGTACCTTGATGGGTGTCCCCCAACTTTTGGCGGAACCTCGATTTTCTGTGTCGTAAGTTGAAATTCTCCTAGGAGCAATGTCGAATGGGACGTTCCGCCAAGGGGTTGGCGGAACCTCTCTTTTGGCGGAACTTGGCGGAACTGATCCTACAAATCCAGGGCACACGCAGTTCATTTCCGATTGTTCCTTGCAACGGGCTGCGATATATTCGGCACGACAACCCGCATGTTTACGGAAGAAAGGACGCTCCCGTGAAAATCAGCCTGCGGCAGTTGGCGGAACTAGTTCAGGGCAAGGTGGTCGGCGATCCGGAGACCGTTATTGCCTCTGCCAAGCCGGTGGGCGATGCCCAGCCGGGAGACATCACGTTCATCGAGAACGACAAGTACGCCAGCCATTTGCACGGTTGTCGGGCGTCGGCAGCGGTAGTGCCGGCCTCGGTGTCGGCCAACGGCTTGGCGGTCATCCAGGTCGCTGATCCTCTCGCCGCGTTCGTGACCATTGTCCAGCATTTGCAAGGCCGATCGGCGCCGGTGATCCACGGCATCGATCCGAAAGCCTCTGTCCACACCACGGCGAAGATCGGACCCGACGCCAGCATCTACCCCTTCGCCGTCATTGAGGAAGGAACGGTGATCGGCGTCCGCTGCCGGATTCACAGCGGAGTCGTCATTGGCCGCAATTGCCGCATCGGCGACGATGTGACCCTTTATCCCAACTGCGTTCTTTATGAGAACACGATTCTTGGCGACCGGGTTATTGTGCACGGCTGCGCGGTAATTGGTGCGGACGGATTCGGCTATCGGTTTCACGAGGGCCGGCACGTGAAGGTGCCCCAGCTCGGCCATGTCGAGATCGGCGACGATGTCGAGATCGGCGCTTGCACCACAATCGACCGCGGCACTTTCGGGGCCACACGGATCGGCGCCGGCACCAAGATCGATAACCTGGTGATGATCGGTCACAATTGCCAGGTGGGAAAACATAATCTGTTGTGCGGCCAGGTGGGTTTCGCCGGCTCCTGCAGCACGGGGGATTATGTAGTCGCGGCCGGCCAGGTGGGCCTCGCCGATCATCTGCACATCGGCGCCGGGGCGGTGCTCGGCGCTCAGTGCGGTTTGCACAAGGATGTGCCGCCCGGCCAACGAGTGATCGGCTCGCCTGCCTTACCCGAACACGATCAAAAACGCATCTTCGCATCCATGGCACGGCTGCCGGACATGCGCCGCGACCTGCGCAAGGTCAAGCAACACCTGGGGATCAAGGACGATGAATGAGCTTCGACAGGAACCGGTGGGTCTCCTGGCAGGCGACGGCCGATTTCCCTTTGTATTTGCCGACAAGGCCCGCTCCCTGGGCATGCTGGTGGTGTGCGTGGGCATCCGCCATGCCGCGGAACCGGAGTTGGCTCGTCACGTAGATCGCTTTTACTGGACCGGCATCGCACGCCTGGGCCGAGCGGTTCGTTGCTTCCGCAAGGAAGGGGTCCGCCGACTGGTGATGGCCGGCAAGGTGCAAAAGACTGTCATTCACGGCCGGTGGTGGTTGTGGCGCCTATGGCCCGATTGGTGGACCTTGCGGGCCTGGTTTCGGCGGCGCAAGGACAATCGCGATGACACTTTGCTGCTGAGTTTGATTGATGAATTCGCGGCGGAAAACCTGAAATTTGAATCCGCCCTGGACCTTTGCCCGGAGCTGCTCGTGAACGCCGGCATTCTGACGCGCAAGTCGCCAACTTCCCGTGAGGAAACGGACATCGCTTTTGGCTGGGAACTGGCCCGGGAGATGGGCCGGCTGGACGTCGGCCAGAGCGTGGCCGTCAAGAACCGCTCCGTCCTTGCGGTCGAAGCTATCGAGGGAACCGATCGGGCCATCGCGCGTGCCGGAGAGCTGTGCTCGGCCGGCGGCTTTGTCGTCGTCAAGGTCGCCAAACCTCAGCAGGACATGCGCTTTGACGTTCCCACCGTCGGCTGCGCCACCATCGAAAGCTTGCACAAGGCCGGCGGCAAAGTCCTGGCCATCGAAGCCGGCAAGACCATCCTCATCGATTCCGATCAAACCATTGCCCTGGCCAACCGCTACGGACTGTGCATCGTGGCACGGTGAAACATTTTGCTATGATCTCACCCGCTTCTATGGTTTAATCATACCAGTACTTGCTGCCACGAGCCGTTATAATGGGCTTGAACCCAGTCAAGCTGGTCCCGGCATCACTCCGCGTGAATCGTGAACCATGGGCATGATGAAATTCATTCTACCGGCAAGCCTAACCGGAGACGCCGCCCGGGAGTTGGAGCGCGCCTGCGTGGGCGGCGGCCAAGACCACATGCCTTTTCCCACCCAGGTCCTGATCGAGCCGGGACTCTTGACGGTGATCCGCGGGCTTGACGAAAGCGGCTGCCTTTTCATCCCGTGGGAGGTGAACGGCTCCGGCCGGGTCATGGCCGGCAGCGCCACCTTGATGGAGCGGCCTCAACCCTACCACCTGATCCTCGAGTTGGCCAGAGGAAAACTCAACCAGGTCCGAGGAGAAATGTCCAACTGGGTCATGGGCGGGTTGCGTTTGACCGAGCCTCTGGAGGAGCAGATGCATCGAGCCACCCAAGCGTTTGCGCAGGCGGTCGTGGGTGCTTCCGGAGGGAACGGCGTCGCCGAAGCCCAGAAAGCCTTGGCGGAAGGTTACCGGGCCGCGGATGTGTTGGCACAAACGTACGTGTCCCAGGTTTTTCAACTCCGGCATGAGCGGCAACAGGCCCTGGACACCGCCCTTGGTTGCCGGCTGGCCGCTGCTCCTCCACAGGAGTCCTGGGCTCTGGAAGACACCTTTAATTCCGTATGCGTGCCTTTTTTCTGGGACCAGATTGAGCCACAGCAAGGAGAATATCATTGGGAAGCAATCGACGCGCTGGTCACATGGGCCCAGAACAAATCACTGCATTTGCAAGGTGGACCGCTGCTGGATTTCACCGGCCAGCATTTCCCCAATTGGTTCTGGCGGCGCAAACGCGATCTGGCCAGCCTGTGCGGGCTGTTGTGCGAATATGTGGAGACGGTCATCGAGCGGTATCAAGGCAAGATCCGCGCCTGGCAAATTACGGCCGCCAGCAACGCCTCCCAGCTTTTGGCCGGAGGCGATGAAGAATTGTTGTGGCTGACCGTGCGAGCCGCGGAGGCCGCCAGGCGGATCGACCCGACTCTGGAGATTATCCTTAGCATTGCACAACCCTGGGGAGAATACCTGGTCAGCAAGGAACATACGCATTCGCCGTTTGTTTTTGCCGATACCCTGGTGCGCTCCGGGTTGAGATTGGCGGCCCTGGATTTGGAAATCGTCATGGGTGTGGCGCCGCGCGGCAGCTATTGCCGCGACTTGCTCGAAGCCTCGCGGCTCATTGACCTGTACGCCCTCCTGGGAGTGCCCTTGCAAATGACCCTTGGTTATCCCTCGTCGGCGGAGCTGGATCCCCAGGCGGCGCCCGACCAGGCGGTGGCGGCCGGCCACTGGCGCGGCGGCTTTTCCCCAACGGTTCAGGCCGATTGGGCCGCCGCCTTTGCCGCGCTCGCCCTGTGCAAGCCTGTCGTCCGGGCCGTGTATTGGGCCCATGCCGGCGATGCCGAACCGCATGTGTTTCCCCATTGCGGCGTGATCGATGCCCAGGGAAACGCCAAGCCGGTCATGGACCAGCTTCGCAATCTTCGCAAAATCCATCTCCAATAACATCATGACAACCGCACTACGATCGTTCATTCCGGTCGCCCTCGAATCGCATTTTCCGATTCAGAATCTCCCTTATGGCGTGTTTTATCCTTTGGGCGACGGTATTCGCCGGATCGGTGTCGCCATCGGCGACTTCGTTTTGGATCTGTCCTTGTTGTCGGAAAAGGGACTTCTGGATGGTCCACTTCTGGGTAAGCGCTTTTTCATGGGACAGCAGACATTGAATGAATTCATGAGTAGGGGACCGGCTGCCTGGAAGGAAGCCCGGCAACAAATAACCCGACTGCTGAGCGCTGACGAGGCCGCTCTCCGGGATGATGTCTCCTTGCGTGACCGGGCCTTGTTTCGTCAGTCCGACGTGAAGATGCTTTTGCCAGCCTGCATCGAAAATTACACCGATTTCTATTCCTCCCGCGAGCATGCTCATAACGTCGGCACCATGCTGCGCGGGCCAGAAAACGCTCTCCTGCCCAACTGGCTGCATCTGCCGGTGGCGTACCATGGCCGAGCCAGCTCCATCATCCCCAGCGGCGTGGATGTAAACAGGCCCAGCGGCCAAACCAAGGCCGACAATGCTCTCCTGCCAAACTTTGGTCCCACGCGATCGCTGGATTTCGAGCTGGAAATGGGCTTTTTTGTCGGCCCCGGTAATGAGCTCGGCAAACCCATTCCCATCACAAGAGCACCGGATCACATTTTCGGCATGGTCCTGGTAAACGATTGGAGCGCACGCGATATCCAGAAATGGGAATACGTTCCGCTCGGTCCCTTTCTGGCCAAAAACTTTGCAACTTCGATTTCTCCCTGGGTGGTTCCTCTGGAAGCCCTGGAGCCCTTTCACATTCCGGGCCCGACTCAGGAGCCAAAGCCGCTTCCCTATCTCCAGGGCCCCGACAACTGGGCCTTTGACATTCACCTGGAGGTCCATTTGCAATCAGCAGCGATGAAAGCTCCCCAGCGCATTTGCGCCTCCAGCACCAAATACCTTTATTGGAACATCTGCCAGCAACTGGCCCACCATACGGTCAACGGTTGCAACTTGCGGCCGGCAGATTTGCTGGCCTCCGGAACCATCAGCGGGCCCACAGCCGATTCCTACGGCAGCCTCCTGGAACTGGCCTGGAAAGGCACACGGCCTCTGCGCCTGGAAAGCGGTGAAACCCGAACCTTTCTCGAAGATGGCGACCGCGTAACGATGACCGCCTGGTGCCAGGGGAATGGATACCGCATCGGCTTCGGTGAAGTAACGGCGCGAATCTTGCCGCGCTCGACTGATCGGGCTCCTACCATCAACTGAGCATAACTATTCCAGGTTCTCCTTCCCTTCCTTCCACCCGTATCTCTCGTTCCAGGAACTGACAAATGACCGCGGCATTGGTCAACAGGTGCGAGGTGATCGTGGCGACGGCGAATGTCGATGGTCCCTCCGCCATGGCCAGGGGAAGAAGAATCTGGTCCGCGCTGTGCTCATCCATGGCGTTTGTTTCCGCCTGGTGGAAGCGGACGACCTGAGCGACGGCCTCATCGGCCACCCGTTCGGCTGGTTTGCCTCGTTCTCCGAGAGAGAAAAACATCGTCGGCACCGGCTGGGTGTTCAGGATGAGAGCCAGAACGGATCCCGGCCCGCCTTGCCAGATTTCTTCGTTCACATGCACGGGCAGGCCCAGGCTGTGCAAGCGCTTGCAGGCCCGTTGCGCCTGGCGGCGGGCAATGTGTTCGGGCAGGCCGGCCACGGCGCTAAAGCCGATAATGCGCGCTGCCGGGGTTATATGATCCAATCGAAGCCCGTGCAGGCGTTTGCAAGGTTCGATGTGGCCCTGGAGCAAGCCGCCGCCACGCGGATAGAAACCCGGCCGCCGCATTTTCACTTCAACCTCCAGACCCAGCAACTTCATGTAACCGCGCCAGGTCGTGTCCAGGAAATGAAAGCAGGGACAGGCCCGCACATGGGTTCCGCCGTCGATGGTCAGTTCGCTGGCTGCCCCGGCAAGGGCCAGAGGCAGATAAACAGTGTGCAGGACCAGCGAAGTGGCGCCCGCAGTGCCGATAGCAAAGTGATATTTGCCCGGAATGATCGTTCCCGGCTCAAAGTGCAATTCCGAGCTGCCCTTGCTGGCGCCGCGAACCTGGGCCTGGCCGATGGTTGCCGCGGCACGCACGCACATCAGGTGCTGCGGCTGCAAACCTGGCTTCGACCGGCCCGCCCGAATATTGCTCAGGTGAAATCCCTTGCCCGTGAGCAACGACAGGGCCAGGCTGGTCCGCAGAATCTGGCCGCCTCCCTCGCCAAACGATCCATCGATTTCCAGCATTGCATGGCTCATGACCCAAAGGAGAGGATGGGCCGGAAAAAAGTTCACTCAAACCCGCAGGCTCGAAGACTCGCCTGCGGGCTTGGAAATTCCAAGCCCCAGGGCGAGTCTTCGAGCCCTGGGGTTATCGAATGCGCAACGTATATGGCCCGGAAGCGCGCGGGGCAAAGCTGGTGACGATGATGCGGTACCAGCCGTCTTGTGGAGCGCGGAAATGGATGCGGGCGTTGAGATTGCCGCCGCTATCGTCATCAGCCGCCAGTTGCTCACCCTTGGCGTTCTCCAGTCGCAGAAAGTTGTCCCAGCGCTGTGGACCGGTATCCGAGATCAGATCGATTGTGTAGCTCTGCCCGGCTTTCATGGAATAGGTATGGACGACATGGTAACAACCCTGGCGAACCCGGTCAAAGGGATCGCCCGGAGTGAGCACACCGTGGACCTGAAACTCTTTTTGATTGGCGTCCGCGCGAATCTGATCCCGGGCGGCCTTGGCCACTTGTCGAACGTTGGGATCGGTGTCTTTCTCCGCCTTGCCCAGGGCTTCCAGGGCGGCCTTGGCGTCCGGACCGATGTTGCCTAGGGCACGCGCCGCGGTCATGCGGGTCCGGGCCTCGGGATCAGCAAGGCCCTTGATCAATTCACCAACGGCATCCTTGGCCGGCGGGCCGACCATGGCCAGTGTGCGCAAGCATGCCAATCGCAGGGCCGGTGCGTCGTCTTTCTTGAGCAGGGTAATGATGTCCCCGATGGCGTCGGGGCCGACCTGAAAGACGACCTGGGCCGCTGCATCGTGCAAGTTGTCGGTCTTCCTACGCAGGATTTTGACCATGGCGGGCAGGAGCTTCTTGGGTTCTTCGCCCACGCCCCGGAGGGTGGCGAGAGCCTGGGCTCGCACGCCGTCATCGGCATCATCGAGAGTTTCGATCAGGGCTGAAGCTGCCTTGCGCCCTTTGGTGCCATAACGGGCAATGGCTTCGGCAGCCTGCCGGCGGACGCTGGCCAAATCATTCTTCAGGCCCTCAACGAAAATGGGCAGGACGACATCTTCTTGCAAACCGCGCAGCGACAGCGCGTGGGCCGCTTGCATTTTCAAGGCCTTGTCCTTTTCCTTCAACCCTTCCAGGAGGACGGGCTCGGCCAGGGTGACCTCCAGATTCAGGGCGGCCATGAGGCTGGCGGTGTTGATGCGGATCGTCGGATCCTTGTGGCCCAGGGCCTTTTTCAAGCCGGGACGCGGATCGACACCCAGGTTCTGCAACGTGTGGAATGCTTCCACGCGGAGTTGTGGATCGATGTCGATGAGCAAGGCAGTGATATAAGGCTCGGCCAGCTTGGCGCCGGGGCCGCGATTTCGCAGGGACTGCAAAGCGTTCCGCCGCACCTGATAATCCTTGTCCTTTGCCGCGGCGAAGCCCAGGCCAATGATGACCATCTTGTCGTTGACCGGCACATTGCCAAGCTGGGCCGCGGCAAAGCGGCGAATATCAACGTGTTTGGCGCCGAGGAGATCGACGAGCGTTGTCACCGCCGGCGCGCCAATGCGCCCTAGTGATCGCGTGGTGAGAGAGCGAACCGCCTCGTCTTCTTCAGCGGAAAGTTCTTTCAGAGTAAGCAATGCCGGCTCCCCGATGCCGGCCAGGGCGTCAGCGGCATGTTCGGCGACTCCCATTTCGGCCTGCTGCACAATTCTTTTCAGTTCGGGAATGGCCGGGGCTGCCGCTGCCCCAATGGCTCCCAGCGTTTGCATCGCCATGGTGCGCTGCACGATCTTCTCGGATTTCAAAGCCGTGATTAAGGCCGGCACCGCCACCTTGCTGATCTTCGGCAAGGAAGTTGCCGCTGATTGCCGCACATCCGCATCCCTGTCACCCAGGGCTGCCACAAGGGGACCAACTACCATTTCTCCCTCGGGATCCATGTTGCCCAGAGCAAATGCGGCTTTGCGGCGCACATCAGCCGCTGAATCTTTCTCCAGTGCCTTGATCACGGCCGAAATTTTGTCAACAGCCTTGGGACCGATCAAGCCCAGGCTCCAGACCGCATAGAAACGGACCGTGTCTTCCTTGGAAGCCAGCACCTTGCTCAGCGGATCAACTGCAGGCGCGCCGATCCTTCCCAGGGCAAAGGTCACTGCCAGGCGCACATCCTCGTTCTTAATGGTCAACAGATCGACGAGGCCGGAGATCGCGGCAGCGGGCTTTTCACCGGTACGTATCGCCGCCTTCAAGTCCCATGTCTCCAATTCCTGGATGGCTTTTTGCGACTCTTTTTCCCCCTTCTTGAGGTCGGCCACGATGGCGGCCAGCGACCGCTGGGATTTTCCCGCCTCACTGCGCGGCTGGAAAATGAACAGGCCAAGGCCAAGCATGGTGAGGAGCAAGATGTTTCGGCACATGACAGCGGTCCTCTGGTGAGAAGGTTCAAGGATGGTGCATTATTTCCGACGAGTATAACCGGTTTTGGATTGGGAGGAAGGAAAAACCGGGAAATTCAGACTTGTGATGGTCTGCGGTTATTGTTCGTTCGCACGGACCGCACCGGATTGAGTGGCCTGGAAGGCCAGTGGAGGTGATTGGCCAACCGGAATGATGTTTTCCAGGTTGTTGCTGTCCGCTGCCAGGTGAGTGGTGCGAATGATCAGGAGGCGTTGCACTTCCTGGCCGGCGGGCTCCTCCTGGATGAAGGCCTGGTAGCCCAGCGATTGCGGCTGATCGATGTTGCCGCCCACCACCAAGATATCATTGGGAGCCAGGGTGACTTTCCAGCTCAGGGCCGGATAGGATTTGCACGGTTTGGAAATTTCATAGGTCCAGTTTGAGCCGTTCGCCGAGGGTTTCAATTCCGGCAGCGACTCGCCATACTGTGCCTTGGGGGTAATATTCAAGCAAATTCGGCCGTCCTTGGCCAACGAAGGAACGACATCCAGGAGAAATTGGACCTGATCAAGCGATTCGAGGGTTGTCTGGCCGTTTTGCTTGACCTGGAAGGAAGCATGGACCAGAGGCGGTCCGAGCATCTGGTTGGTTTCCCTGCCGAAGGGCAACAACCGCCGCCGCGGATTCATGCACGAGCGCTTGGAGGTCAACAAGCCCTGCAGGTGTCCGGGCGTCATGCCGATGATCTGGCCGATGCGAAAACCGTTGTCATCCACTCCGGCTTTGTGCTCCAGGTCCACAATTTGCTCGTCGACGTTGTTCCACAGTTCACGGTTGATGAACGGATCGCCCACCGGCAGTTCCAGCAAGGCAACATCGATTTGTGCAATATCCTCCTTGCCCACGATTGGAGCGTTGGCGGAAGGATTCAGCCAGGAAGTGGTGCGGACCGATTCCGGCCCGGCACAACCTGCCAGAATGAATGCCAAAAACACACCGACCCGGGCGGCGCATCGCATCGCCGATTCCCCTTTACGATGTTGAAAAAAGGAAGCCCTAAATAGTGATTGGGCCAACACAGGTCAAGAGGAGTTTCGTTCGTTCTTCCTGGCCCAGCTTTGCCAGGTTCGCTAAACTCTCGTAAGA
>Ga0306920_100013962_pt1 | contig 10955 bp, 8 predicted proteins | sample flu12Cox44000170_FD_204666 | JGI IMG/M metagenome (GOLD analysis project Ga0306920, IMG submission 204666) | Lab enrichment of tropical soil microbial communities from Luquillo Experimental Forest, Puerto Rico - flux4day.12C.oxic.44.000.170 (v2)... | ecosystem: Environmental > Terrestrial >...
CGTGCGCTTCAGCAAGTCACTGATCTGCCGCGCCGTGGCCACACGAATGGCCAGCTTCTTTCCGAGCAGCAGCGGCAGCTCGTCGCTCAGCATCACCTGGCTGGGATCTGCCACCGCGATCACCAACGTCCCGTCATGCGCCGACAGCGGCACAAAATTGAATCGGAACATCAGGTCTGCCGGGATCGCTCGGAACAAATCCGCATCGATGCGCTGTTCCTGGAGGTCGATGAACCCGCAACGGTACCGGGTGGCCAACCGCTTGGCGTGCTCGCGTTCCAGGTCCAGGTCTGCTACTCCGCTCGGCGCATTTGGCAAGTTGGGATTGGTGCTAGCCATGACAGCCTTCCGATCTTAATGCCCCGTTCCCGTAATTGAGAACGAAAAGATAGGTAGATACAGCGAGATCAAAATGCCGGCGACCAGCAGCCCCATGAAAATCAGCATCAACGGCTCGATCAACGACACCAGCGCTCCCAGTTTCAGCGACACTTCCTCTTCGAAAAACTCCGCCACGCTGTTCAGCATCGGCGCCAGCGCTCCGCTCGACTCTCCGACTTCGATCATGTCCAGCGCCATTTCCGGCATCACCTGATTCGCCGAAAGCGCTCCATGCAGCGACTCGCCTTCCCGCACCATTTGCGTCGCCTGAATCACGGTTCCTTTCACCAACCGGCTCCCAATCGAATCGGAAGCCGTCGACAACGCGGCTACCAGCGGCGTCCCTCCGGTCAGCAATGTGCCCAGCGTCCGGCAGAACTGCGCCACCTGAAATTTCAACAGTGTCGGGCCAATCACCGGCACCCGGAACTTTAATTTGTCGAAGGCCAGGCCGCCCTGCTCGCTGCGCGACCAGAAAAATATCCCCATCACCGCGAGCGCGACGAGCGCAATCAGCCCCAATATATAATTCCGGTAATCCACCGTTATCGCGATCAGCACTTTCGTGGGCGTCGGCAACTCCACGTTCAAATCTCGGTACAACATCCCGAATTTCGGCACGACGAAGGTCACCAAGTACGTCACGATGCACGTTGCCGCCACGATCAGCAGCGTCGGGTACACGAGCGCCGATGCGATCTTCTTCTTTACTCCGGTGCTGACCTTCTGATAGGCAATGTAATATTCGAGCACGCCCGAGAGGTTGCCGCTCTTTTCTCCAGCCAGAATGGCCGTCGAATACACTTTCGAAAATACGCCCGCTTCATCCACCGCTTCCGACAACGACTTCCCTTCCCTTACCCGGTCCCGGATCTGCGTCAGAATCGGTCGCAGCTTAGGTGCCGATGCGCGCGTCGCCAGCAGGTCCAATGCCCGCAAAATCGGCAAACCCGCCTTAATCAGGGTATTAAACTGCTGGTTCAGGATCAGAAAGTCGTTTCCGCCGATCTTCCGCTCTTTGCGGAAACCAAAGAAACCGCTTACGAGGCTGCTCCGCGGATTAACCGAGTACACATACAGTCCCCGATCCGCCAGCTTCTGCCGGACCTCGTCGCTGTTGGAAGCCGCCTCGACGTGCGAAAACACTCGTCCGTTGGCGTCCGCTACGCGGCAGACAAATTCGCCCATAGAGAGTTAGTTTACCTCAATCGGACCGGGGTACAAGTTTGCGCTACCGCAAACTATTTCCTGTTGAACAACTCCTGTTCCCCTATCCGTTACTGACGCAGCCCGGGCGCCTCCGATAGCACCCCATCGACAATGGCCACGCCGCGCGGCACCACAAATTGGAACGTCGATTTGTCGAGCGGCGGGTCCCATTCCCAGCCGGTAAACGAGAATTCCAGCTCCATTCCCGCCTCTTCTTGCACCACGATCCGTCGCAGTTCTCCTTCCGGGGAAACCTCCAACAAAACCCCTCTCGTGGCCCCTGGCCCCTCGCTTTGCTGCAGTTGTAGGGACGGCCTTCTAAGGCCGTCCGCGACGATTGGTTCAGACCGGCTCAATCCCTTCAGCTCACAACGGAATACCGCGTCGCCCACTTCAACCCCGGATTGTCCTTCTTCCTCCTCGATTCGGCTGCACAGATGCGAGAGCTTCATGTGTGTCGTCAAAAAGGCCAACGGCGTCCGCCAGTCCTCGCTTTGCTTTGCAGGCATTCGGGTAGCCGTTCGGTCAGCCGGGGAATAAAACCACACATACTTCCCGTCCACGAGGAAGGTGTTTTTTTCTGGCGCTTCGTAATCCCAGCGCATCTTGCCCGGTCGCAGGAACGATGCACTTCCGGCCTCGCTGCGCACGAATCGTCCATTTTCCGTATAGCGTTCCAGGAACCTCACGCGAAGCGTGCTCGCTCCGGCATAGCGCGACTCGAGCAACCGCAGAACATTGGGAAGACTAAATGGTAATTTGGACTGAACTGATATACTTGCGAAGAGACTCGACATCACCACGGCTATCAATACAAGCAAGATTACTCTCATCCCGCTAGTCTAGCAGCTTGCCTATAGCGTGGGGTCGCTCGGCCCTGCCGTACTTGTCGGATTATAGTGAATCGCGTTCGTCTCATCGGCATAGTAGCTTACTTGTCCGCTCAATCCGTAATATTGGGGGTTCGCCTGCAGCGCGTAGGCCATAGACGGCGTCTGCCCATCCCCGACATAAGCAAACATGTAGCCAGATTTCTTCCCCGACGCTAAGGTTGCGTCGAGGAAACAGGCTGCCGTGGGTGTGCATGTGTTTGCTGCACCAGGTCCCAAGTCAGATAAGTTAGAGGAGAACCCGACCTGCGGGTACACGCTGGAATATCCAATCTCTGAGGTCGCCACTGCATGCATTGAGGTGACAGCCGACGCTTCGTTTGCGGAGATTTTGGCTCTGATAAAATTTGGGATCGCAATAGCCGCGATAATCAGAATGATGCCAACCACGATCAGCAACTCGATTAGCGAAAATCCTCGTTGTTTTCGTCCCATTCTTGAGGCCTCGTGGTCCTTGTTTGCTGCTCTACGAATACGACCGTACTCACACCAGTGAATCCAGACTAACGTAAGCACGTACATTTCCAAGCCGGCCGTGTCCCTAACTGGCTGTTTAACAAAGCCTTAGCGAAGCCACGTCGGTGTCGTGCAGCCCACATTGCCCTTAACCTGACAAGTTTTGTTCATATAATCTTCCATGATTTGTCACCCACGTTAGATCCTTCCCTGCGCGTGTGACGTATGGAAAAAAAGAGCGGGCTTTCGCCCGCTCTTTCTTCGACCGAAATTGTACTATTGGGTTTACTGCAGCGCTGTCGCCGGTGCAACTCCAGGAGTGCAACCTGTGCCACCGGCCGTGGGATCGAAATAGATCACGCCGGTTTGATCGCTGCAGAAAGCACGCGTACCGCTTTGGTTCGGCGAGAGCGTCGTCGCCAGCGAGACGTACGTGACTGCTGGAACGGTGGCGCCAGGGGTAGCCGAGAAACCATAGCCGTCCTTCGTGGCAGTATTCGCTAGGAAGTTGTCAATAAAGCAGCCTCCTGCCGGCGCAGGTACACAGGGCGAACCCGCGCCACCTAGGCTAGCCAAATTTGTGAACCCTTGGGTCGGATAAGTGGTCGCGTAGCTAACTTCTCCTGTGTTGATCGTGCGAATAGAACCGGCGGCGGAGGACTCGTTCGCCGACATTCTCGCGCGCATCAAGTTCGGAATCGCAATAGCCGCGATGATCAGAATGATCGCCACGACAATTAACAGTTCGATAAGAGAGAAACCCTTCTGCTTCTTCATGAAGTCTCCTTGAGAGATGATTCGTGCTAGAGCACTACGCAAATCCGTGCAAGCACCATTCCAATGTCATCGCTCGCAGTGCCGACGTACTCGGTTAATGTAATACACTGATACAACGATGCTTAGCGTGTCCGGGCGGTCGCCCGTTGATTCCACCAGCGACCTCTTTTTGTATCTCTCGAGGAGATTCTGACACTTTTTGTCACTACCGCCTCGCCACTTACTGTCAACGTACAGCACCAGCCCCGCAGCAATCGGTTTCGGCACTGGGGAGGACACGCAACTGCAGCCCCTGGCTTATTTTGACCTCACCGTCGTGGACGCGAGCAGCGCACTCAGAACGCTCCGTGCCTGGGCGTTGCCAGGGTCCACGCGCAGGGCTGCTTCGGCGTCGGAGCGAGCCGTCGCGGTGTCGCCGCGCCGGTAGTGGATCACCGCGCGGTTAGACCAGGCTGGGGCGCACCCCGCTCGCTCATGCAGCACCTGGTCCAGGAGATTCAAGGCATCCTGGTCCTGTCCCAACTTCATATATTGGGCCGCTAGGTTGACTTGCATGGAATCGTAATCCAAGGCGTCCTTCGCGGTCAGGGACAACGCTTTCTCGAATAGCCGACGGGCCTCCTGATCGTGGCCCAGGCGGGACTCGACGAGGGCATAGTTTTCGATGGCGTCTGGAAAATCGGGGTAGATGCGCAAGGCGGTTTGGAATTCCGTGCGAGCAGCCGCCAGTTCGCCACGTCGCATGTACCCGTCTCCAACGTTCGAGTGAGCTCGAGAACTGCCCGGAACGGTCAGCACGTCCGCCGAGAACAAGGAGAAGTTATCACGCCAGTCTCGGTTACGGACCACCGTGCGCACAGCCAAAACTGACAGAAGAACGGCCATCACAGTCCATGCCATCTTCGTTTGGCGATTCTCCAGTTGGACCCAGATCAAGGCTACAAGCAAGCAAAATCCGGCCGAGGGAACATACGCCAGCCGCTCACCCATGAGCGTTCCCGTAGGAACCAAAATGTTGGCTGTGACAGAAAAACCGCCAAGGTAGATCGCTCCGGCCAGGAACCACGCCGTACGCCTGGTCCAGACCGCCCACACCAAGAGGCCCAGCACAAAGACAGTCGCTACCACGGCCGGAACCGCATGGCGCCAATCGGCGTAAAGACGAATTGCGTTGTAAGAATAGTCCGAGGAAAGGTTCGCGGGATAGACGTGGAGCCCGATGTACTTCCACGCGATGCGCAGCGCATTAAGAATTCTTAACCTGGCAGGAAGGCTCGCGAGGGGATTATCAAGAAAGGCGACGATCCGTTCTCCGAACCTACCCCCCTTGATTTTCCAGAAGACAGCAAGGTACAAGCTGGTGACGCCGACGATCGAAACATAACGAAGCAGAGGCTTCAACTTGCCTCGCGCATAGTCCCCCGCGACTACCAGCGGAAGAAAAATCACAGCCGATTCCTTTGACGCCAGTGCCAGCACAAGACAAACGAGAGCCGGGGCCTGCCTGTCATACAGATGTAGGAGCCAGGCCAACAGCAAAAATCCCGCCGCAAGCAATTCGGCGCGTCCCACGATGGAGGCCACCGCTTCCGTATGGATGGGATGCACCGCAAAAACCAACGCCGATACAAAGGCAACCAACTCACTGCGCGGCACAGCTTCGAGCAATATCCGTAGAAGCAGGTAAAGCTGCAAAGTGACCAGCGCGTGCAACAGGAGGTTGAACAAATGATAGCCCCACGGGCGCGGGCCACCGCCAATGGCCCAATTTAATGCGAAAGAGGCAAACGTGACGGGGCGGAATACGTTATTGGACCTGATCGGCTGAAGAAGTCCACTGGGCGAGAAAGTTGTCACGGCGTGATTGCGGAGGATATACACCTCGTCGTCGTAGGTGAAACTGTTGAGCAGGGTGTTTCCATAAACAAGCACCACCCCCGCTATCAGCAGGATAATGCGCGTCCGCTCATTCATTCTGGTTGCACCTTTCCCTTTCGGCCGGTCATCCCCCCACTTTGCTGTAACAGAGCTACAGGAGCATTCAGCGCACTGAGCACGTTCCTGGCTTGCGTATTCGAAGAATCCAAACGCAAGGCAGTCTCAGCGTCTGAACGGGCCGCCGCAATTTGCCCCCGTTGATAGTGAATAACGGCGCGATTCGACCACGCTGGTCCGTAGTCCGGAGAGTCTCTGGTCACCTGATCCAGAATTTTCAAGGCGTCGTCGTTTTCTCCCGCCTTCATCAATACCGCCGCCAGATTCACAGCCCTCAGGCTGTAGTCCGAGTCATCCTTTCTTGTCAGGGATAGCGCTTTCACCAGTAGTTGGCGCGCCTCTCGATCATCTCCTGTCTGGGAGAGGCTAAGTCCATACCATTCCATCCCACCTGCGAAATCCGGAAAAATTCTCAGTGCCGTTCGAAATTCGGCCTGGGCGATCTTCACTTGTTGACGCTGCATGTATTCCGCGCCCAGGTTCGCATGCATCTTGGTACTCTCAGGAACTGCTCGCACCGCTGACAGGAAAAGACTGAAACCGTCCCGCCAGTCGCGATTTCGGACCACGGTGCGCACCGCCAGAGTAGTCATGGCTATGGCGAGGACGCACCATGCCAACGTCTTCCTGTGGCACTCAAGCCGGTTCCAAATGAGGGCCGCCAGCAAGCAAAACCCGGCGGAAGGAAGGTATGCCAACCGCTCCGCCATGATTGTGCCTGTCGGCATAATAAGGTTAGCTGTGACAGAAAAGCCCAGCACGTAGATGGCTCCCGCCAAGAACCAGCCGGATTGCCGGTTCCGCAATGTCCAGACCAGCGCGGCCAGAACGAGAAGCGTTCCCATTAGTGCGGGCCAAAGGTGCTGCCACTTCGAGTACAGCACAATCGCGTTGTAGGAATAGTCGCACGACAACCTCGCCGGATACACTTGAAGGCCGATGTACTTCCAAGCAATGCGCAGTGCATTTAGAATGCGCAACGTTGCGGGGAGATGGGCCAGCGGGTTATCCACGAAGTCGATACTTTTCTCACCCAACCTACCGCCCTCCAATCTCCAAAACACCGCCAGGTACAACACCGTGACAGCAGCGATCACACCGTACCCACTCAAGGACTTGAGCTTGCCCCGCGCATAGTCTCCCGCCAACACCAGGGGCCCGAAGACTACTGCTGACTCCTTCGACATCATCGCAAGCACGAAGCACAAGAGTGAGGGGATCCGCCGGTCGTGCAAGTGAAATAGCCAGGCCGCCAAAAGGAATGCCCCGGCGAGCAACTCGGACCGTCCGGTGATCCACGCCACCGCCTCAACATGGATGGGGTGAACGGCAAACAGCAGCGCCGCGACGAATGCGATTGTTTCTACCTGTGTCAGCTCGTCGAGCAGTTTTCTCAGCACCAAAAACAGCAACACGGGAACGCAAGCTTCGACCAGGAGATTGAACACGTGATACCCGAACGCTCGGTTGGCCCCAATCGCCCAATTCAACGCAAGGCTCGCGAACGTCACCGGGCGCAGTACGTTGCTCGCCCTGTTTGGTTGGAAAAATCCTAAAGCCGTCGCATGCGTCACGGTCAGATTTCGGACGATATAGAGGTTGTCATCAAACACGAACCCATTGACCAGGGTATTGGCATAAACCGCGAGGGACACCATCACGAGTAACAGAAGCCTGGTTCGCATGGTTGCTTGTGGGCAGGTCACCGCTATCGGCATAGTCACAGGTTGTGCTTCTTCGCGTAGTGCCGGAACGAGCGATAGCTGATTCTCAGTAATTCCGCCGCCTGCGTGCGCACACCATTCGATTTTTCCAGCGCCGCCTGCAAATACCGCTTCTCTGTATCACAGATCACCCGTTCGAAATCGACACCTTCCGGCGGAAACTGTGGTGTTTCCCCGTGGCCATTTCCGCACAGCCCTGCGATTGAACCCGCAACCCGGTCCGGCAGCACGCCGGCAGATACCTCTGACTCCGTCTCCAGAGCCACCGCCCGCTCGATCGTATTCTCCAACTCGCGCACATTTCCCGGCCAGTCGTAAGACTCCAGCTTCCGCATCGCCAGTGCCGAAATGCCATCGATATTCTTGTTCATCGAGTTCCGGAAGCGCTCCAGAAAATGCCTCGCCAGCAGCGGTATATCCTCTCGACGGTCCCGCAGCGCTGGAACGTGCAGTGGAATCACGCTCAATCGATAGAAGAGGTCTTCTCGGAACTCCCCGTCGGCAATCGCTTTCTCCAGATCTTTGTTCGTCGCCGCGATTACGCGCACATCCACGTCAGTCTCTTCGGTGCTCCCGAGCGGCCGCACTTTGCCCTCCTGCAGCACGCGGTACAGTTTCACCTGCATCGCCAGGTTCATGTTCCCGATCTCGTCCATGAACAGCGTTCCCCCGTGCGCCGCCTGGAACAGCCCGCGACGGTTCTCGTTCGCACCCGTGAACGCCCCTTTCATGTATCCGAACAATTCCGATTCCAGAAGATTCTCCGGGAACGCCCCGCAATTGATGGTAATGAAGGGCGCATCCGCGCGAACGCTGTTCTCGTGGATCGCTCGCGCCACCAGTTCCTTGCCCGTTCCGCTCTCCCCCGTGATCAACACCCGGCTGTTCTGCGGCGCCACCGTCTGAATCAAATCGAAGATCGCTTTCATCTTGGTACTCTGCCCGATGATGTTGTCCAGCCCGGTCAATCGTCGCAGCTCGCGTCGGAGATAACCCGCCTCTTTCTTCAGCCTTAGGTTTTCCGAAACTTCTCGCACCGCCACGCGAAGCTGTTCCACCAGGTCATGATCCTTGATGACGTAGCGGTTCGCTCCTTCATTGGCCGCAGCGATGGCTGTCTCGAGCGATGGCACTCCGGTGATCAGGACAAAGTAAGAATCCGGTGCCACCTCGCGCGTAAAACGCAACAACTCGACACCACTCGTCCCGGGCATGCGCACGTCCGAAATCACGATGTCAAACAGTGATCCTTCCAGCTTTCGCTTGGCCGCCTCCACGTTGTTGGCCACTTCCACGCGGTGTCCTTCCTTCCGGAAGGTTATTTCGAGTAGCTCACAGATGGACTTCTCGTCGTCCACCACGAGAATGTGCGCCATCGCTCGGCTCGTGTCCTTCGGAGCAACTTTCGTCGCTTGCATAGCCCCTCACCCCGGTCGCGGCAGGTCCACTACAAACTCCGCGCCTTTTTCTCTCTCGCTGAACACCGTAATCCGCCCGTTGTGCGCCTGCACGATCTGATACACAATCGCTAGGCCCAGCCCAGTACCCCCCTCGAAATTCGATTGCAACGGCTCGAAAATCTTCGTCCGCTCTTGTGGGTCCAGCCCCATCCCGGTATCGCGAAACGAAATGCGTAACCATTTCGGCTGTGGCTCAATCCCCACCGTCAACGTCCCGCCGTTCGGCATCGCTCGCAATGCGTTGTCGCACAAGTTCCAGAACACTTGCTTGATCTTGTTGGGGTCGACCCGCGTCTTCAGCGCCTCGCCATTGAACGCCCTCACCAGGTGGAATTTCTTCTCCACCTCCGGCTTGCGCTCCATCAGCAACAAGGTCTCTTCCAGTAGTTCTCGCACATCCTCTTCCTGAAACACATACGATTTCTCACGCGAATAGTTCAAAAAGTCCGTAATGATATGGTTCAGCCGCTCCGATTCCCGCCCCACGATGCTTACCAGGTGCTTTTCGTCTTCCTCGAGCGGCACCAGTCGCCCTAACTCCTTCACCGCTCCCGCAATCGCCGTCAACGGCTGGCGGATCTCGTGCGCAATCGCCGCGGAAAGCCGCCCCACCGCCGCCATCCGTTCTTTGGTCGCGACCTCCTGCTCCAACCGCCGCAGTTCCGTCAAATCCTGGAAATTGAACACGTACCCGCTTCGCACCGCATCTCGCGTTCGCAACGGCGACACCGAAACGCCCAGTACCCGCTTGTGCCCTCCTGGTATGCACACCTCAAATTCTCTGCGCAACGACAGTTTTTCGGGCAACGCCTGCATGTCTTCCAGCCAGAACTCCTCTCCTACTTCCCGCAGGTTCCTGCCCCGCAATTCGCTGAACGATCGGCCCAGGATCTCCTCCCCGGTCCGGTTCAGCAACACGATCCGCCCTTCCAAGTCCGTGGTCACCAATCCGCCGCGCATCGAATGAATAATGTCGGACGTAAAATCCTGCAACTCCAGCAACTCTTCCCGCTTTTGCTCGAGTTCCGAACTCTTCTTCCGCAGCGACACCGCCAGCAAGCTGGCCAGATACGCCACTGCCAGGAATCCCACCGCGTTGCTGAGGAACCACAAGCGGATGTTTTCATACGTCGGCATGGCCACCGACGTTCGCGGAATTCTTCCGCTGTACACCAACGCCGTCGTCAAAGCAAGCGTCGATAAACAGAAAAGCGCTGTCAAAAATGCGATCTGCTGCGAAAACAGGATGCTCGCAACGATGATCACCAGGAAATACAACGAAGCGAAGTTGCTGTCCTGCAACCCGGTCGAATACACGATCGCCGTGATCATGGCCACGTCGCCCGACACCTGCAATGCCCCCAACCACGACGCCTTCGGCAGCAAACGCACCAGGATAAGGTGCAGAATCCCGATGGTGATCCATAGGACGATGATCGGAAGGAAAGACCGTGCCGTGCCCGCCGGCGGAGAGTACTGTGGCCAGACCACTCCTACGCCCAGGATCAGCGCGATCATGAGCAGGCGGACTTTCGTCAGCCATTCGAGCCATTCCCGCCGTGCTACGGTCTGTTCCATTGCCTGGAAGTCGGCCCCTGCCGGCTTCCTCCCCCAAGCTCTATCTTAAACACGGAAAGGGAGGACTGCGGTTTCCGCGGCCCTCCCTTTTCCGACAATCAACTACGGCTTAGTGTTTGCCGCTCAATTGCCCGATCAGCGAGAACAGCGGCAAGTACATCGAGATCACGACGCCGCCGACCACCAATCCGAGGAACACGATCATGACCGGTTCCAACGCCGTCAACAGATCCTTCACCGCCGCGTCTACTTCTTCTTCGTAGAAGTCGGCAATCTTCTGTAGCATCGCGTCCATCGCACCGGTCTGTTCACCGACCGCGATCATCTGCGTAACCATGCCCGGAAACACCTCCGATTCCTTAAGTGGATCCGTCAGCGATTTGCCTTCTTCCAGCGCCTTCCGCACCTTCGTCAACGCCCGCTCAATCACAGCGTTGCCAGAGGTCTTCGCCGTAATGTCCAAACCTTCCAGGATCGGTACACCG
>Ga0306920_100013963_pt1 | contig 10953 bp, 22 predicted proteins | sample flu12Cox44000170_FD_204666 | JGI IMG/M metagenome (GOLD analysis project Ga0306920, IMG submission 204666) | Lab enrichment of tropical soil microbial communities from Luquillo Experimental Forest, Puerto Rico - flux4day.12C.oxic.44.000.170 (v2)... | ecosystem: Environmental > Terrestrial >...
GATCATCCGGTCGGCGAGGTCGTAGACCGTCGCCGGGTCGTCGACGGCGAGCGCCGGGGCGTGCAAGGCCGGATGCTTCCGGCCGACGAGAGCGAGCGGTCGCGGCTCGGTCGGCCGGTTGAGCGTCAACGTCGCCCGGGTGCGCTTCACGGTCCGCCGTCTTCTTTGAGTGCGAGGAACGCCTGGAGCCCGGCGATCGCCATGATGACGAGCGGCGGATGCGACCACGACCAGTTGATCCAGGCGACGTAGGCGAGCGCGGCGATCCAGACGCCGAGGCAGAGCGGGCAGGTGAGGAGCACGTAGATGTAGCTGCGCGTGGGGGAGCGCCAGTCGCCGACAGGCGGGTCTCCGGCGTCTTCGGTCCACGCCCAGCGGCGCAGGCCACGACGCCAGTCGAGCGTGAGGGAGTCTTCGGTGGCGATCCGGGCGATGCGGTACGAGGCGAGGGCGAGGACGACGAATACGAGCGCCGACGAGCCGACGTCGGACGTCGGCACCGGTCAGGCGGCGGTGGGCGGTGCGGGAGCCGGGGCGACTCCGGCAGGCTCAGATGTTCCCGCCGTGCCGGGCGTCGGTTCGGTGACGGTCGGTTCGGTGGTGAGCGTCTCGACCGGGGCGGCCGTGATGCCGGACGTGCCGGAGACGAGCGCCGGAGCCTCGTCGGAGCGGGTCTCGGCCGGTTCGAGGTACCCGGCGTCGATCAGGTCGGCGAATTGCGTCGGGTCGATCAGGTAGACGTGATCGACGAGGACGGTGCCGGATGGCGTGCCGAACGAGGCGTTCGCCCGGTACTCCTGGAGGTCGGTGTCGGCCATCGCTGTGCTCCCTCGCTCGACGGCGGTCCGAGGCGGGATCGTAGCGGCGGACGCGGAACGGCTCCGGTATCCCCTTCCCTCTGGGACACCGGAGCCGCAGCGCGCGTGTGGCGGGAGCCTACGCCGAGGGCGTCCACTCCGCTGAGAACTGGGCGCAGCGTTCCCACGCCTCGTGGGCTTCGGGCTGCGTCGCCTCACGGCCGATGAACGCCTCGGTCGCCACGATGGCGGCGTGGATCATGTCCTGGGTGATGCGGATGGTGTGCTCGCAGGGGAGTTTCGGGTTGATGCCGGAGCGGCGGACCTTCGCCCGGTACGTGTCGAGCGCCATCTGCGGGACGTCGGCGCGGAGCGTGGTGCCGTCGGGCATCTCGGCGATGAAAAAGGTCTCGAACTGCATGGCGGTCCCTCCTCGGGATTCGGTGCTCATACCCCAACAATAGACCCCGGCGGAGCCGTTGTCTAGCCTTTCATGCGAGGCCGTCGAACGGGTCCGCCGGGAGCGCCGCGCCGATCACGTCGGCGGCGTCTTGAGCGGCGCGCACCGTCCGGTAGCTGCCCATCTCCCGGCCGTTCTCCGTCCCGTCCCGCAGGACGAGGAGCCACGACGTGATCGTGTCGCCGGAGAACGAGAGCGTGGCGACGATCCAGAACCCGTCGGACTCCCAGACGCCGTCGGTGCGGCGCGCCCAGCCGGGGCGGCGTGCTCCCCACTCGGCGGTCATCGCACGGCCTCCTCGTCCTCGTACCACGACTCGTCCACCGCGGCGCGGTAGTCGGCCTCGGCGATACGGCCGTGCTGGTAGCTCTTGAAGATGACGGCGAGGACGGCGTCCACGCGGGTGCCGCAGCCGTGCTCGGCGGGGACGCCACGGAACTCGTTGTACGGGCTGACGATCCACGCCGACCACGTGCCCGGCAGGTCCGCGTACTCGCTCTCCTTGATGACCCAGCCGACGTGCTCGCCGTCGAACTCGACCTCGTAGCGGCCCGAGTAGCTGCCCTTACGGACGGTGGCGCGGTGCGGGAGCGCCCGGCGGGTGCGGAAGGTGCGCTCTGTGTTCATGGTCCCTCCTCGGGATGGTTGGCGACAGGACAAGAATATACCCGGAGGCCCGGGAAGTCTAGTACCCGGCGTGGGAAATCTGAGGGGTCGCCCGGCCCTCGACCGGGTGCGACAGTTCAGCACTCGGGCTGGCCGCACGACCCCGGCAGGACCGTACCCGTCGGGAAGTCCTCAGACGTCCTCAGCGGTCCTCAGATGCTCTCCGCGGTGTGCCCGGCCCGAGAGTGCCGGGAGCCGGTTTGTCAGTGTCCTGCGGTCATCTCCGGGGTGAAGTCGGCGATGACGACGGTGTCGGCGTATTCGTATTCGTGGGCGACGACGCGGAGGCGGCGAGCCTGAGCGTGGCGGATGGCTTGTGCCCGGTCGAATGTTTCGTCGGCGTCGTCGACGGTTTCGCCTTGGGCGTTTTGGTAGCCGAACCGGTAGACGCTGCTCATGCGTGAACCTCCGTGCGGTCGTAGGCGGAGAAGCGGCGGTCGAGCCAGGCGAGCGCCACGTCTTGCGCTTCGGTCATCGTGAGGCAGCGGCGGTGGCGGGTTGAGCCGTTGGAGCGGCCGCGGGTCGTGAGCGTCCAGACGGCTGCGCCTGCGTCGAGGCCGGGGAATCCGGTCGGCTGGTCCTCGTCCCACGGCCAGTCGGTGATGTCCTTCTCGGTGTTGGCGCGGTCGGCGTCGTAGCGGATGACGGCGGACCACTGGGAGCCGTGCCGGGCAGGTTTGCGGATCCCGTCGGTCAGGTCGAACAGGCCGAACGCGGGTCCCATCGGCTTGAGGCGGACGGTTTTGCTGCTGGTTGACCAGTCCCAGACGACGGTGTCGGAGGGGCGGATGGTGTGGCCGCAGCCGTCTTTCGGGCTGGGTGGGCGGTTCGTGCTCATCGGACGGCGTCGATCATCGACGGGGTGCGGATCGGCTCGGCGGCGACGATCACGACCCGGTAGTAGGCCCGGTGGCGGATCATGACGGCGGAGCCGCCGAACTGCGGGTGCTGACCGGGCTGACGGTCGTACTCCTTGCGGACGGTGCGCTCCAGGCGGCCGTCGGCGACGAGGGCGTCGAGGTCGTTCTGGCGGATTCCGGCGCGGGTGAGTTCCCCGCCGGAGACGGCGATCCCGGCGTCGGCGATGTACGCCACGGCGGGTTGCGGTCGAGGTTGATTTCGGCGTTGGTGCGGCGGTTCATGGCTTGGGTCCCTCCTCGGGATGGTGTTGACGGTTGGCGGGGCGGGTCTAGCGGGTTGCGAACTCGTCGTACCAGCCGAGCGGAGCGGCGGTGACGAACGGTGCCCAGTCGCCGCCGACCGGGTCGGTGGTGACGAGGAACAGGTTCTTGCCGTACTTGGCGGCGAGGCGACCGGCGGAGGCGACGGCCTCGTCGCGGGTGCGGAATCGCATGATGACTTCGGCCCCGGTGCTGGTGACGGGAGTCGGTCGGCTGTTCATGGTGGCCCTCCTCGGGTTCGTGCTCATACCTCAAGAATAGACCCGGACGGCGGGGAAGTCTAGCGTTTTCGTCGGATTTTCTTCGTCGGGTCGACGCGCTGGTCCGGGTGGATGAGGCGGCCGCAGCGGTCGCAGCCGATCCACCACCATCCCGGCCCGGGTTCGCGGGAGCCGTCGCAGTGGCACCAGTCGACGATCTCGATCGGGCGGCCGCCTGCGTTCATCGCGCCGACCGGGACGTCGGCGAGGACGTCGCCGAACCGTTCGAGGCGAGCGGCGTGCGTCGAGCAGAGACCAGTCCGGCGCGACGCGTGCCGGAAACACTTCGGGACCTTGCAGGCGGCCATCTCGCTACTTCCGTTCCGCCCAGACGACGGGACGGCCGATGTCGGCGTTGAACGCGCAGGCGGCTGGGAGCGCCGCGTTACGGCGAGGCCCGGTCGAGCCCCAGGGGTACGAGCGGCAGAACGAGGGGCGTTCCTCGTAGGCGAGGCAGCGGCCGGTCGCGTGCTCGTACCGGTCGCAGTCGTAGAACACGACTTCGGTGATGGCACCGTCGGAGTCGGTCGTGATCTGCCCGACGAGTTCGGGGCGACGCTCGAACCCGGCCCGGCGTTTGATCTGCGTGAAGTGAGCGAGGATGAAGCGCCGGTCGTACTCGGCGTCGCCGTCGAACGTCGAGCCCTGGTACTCGCGCATCGTGTACGGGAGCGTCACCGGATTACAGCACGCTCCGCATCCCGAGCATTCGGTCATCGCCGGGACCAGGGGATCGGGGCGGCGTCGAGACTCTCGATCGGGGCGGGATGGTAGGCGAGCGTGATCGCTTGGACGGCCGACTCCTCCGCCTGGCAGATCACCCAGTCGCGGTCCGAGTCCTGGATCTGATTCTCGTCGACGAGGACGTCGAGGACCCGGACGAGGACGCGCAGGTCAATCGGCGGGTACAGCGTCAAGACGTTCCTGTACGGCGGCGGCGTCGGGATCATCGCCCATCGACGCTCCCCCGTCACCGTCGGCGTCCTAGCTGGCCGAGGACGACGACGACCATGACGAGCACGACCGCCGCGGCGAGCCCGGCGAGAGCGGCGAGGAACCGGAGGGCGTCGAGGCGACTCACAGGCGCTTCTCCTCGGCGCGCGAGGCGGCGACGCGCTCCGGGTGCGGACGGCGCGGCCGGTTCCGGCCTGACTGGCAGGACCATCCCGGCCGCGCTCCGCACTTCGGGCACTGGACGTCGAGCGTCTGGAGCTTCACGTCGCGCGCAGCGGGTCGGTGGCGTACCCGGAGCCGAGCATCCGTTCCAGGTAGTCGTCGTAGTTCGCTGCGCCCTGGACCGTGAGCCGCCAGCCGCGCGTCCCGACAGCGGCAGGCGCGACCGACTCGACCTCGCCGTCTTCGACGAGACGATGGAGCGCCTGGCCGACCTTGTCGCGCAGACGAGCGTCGGCGATGCGGTCGCGGATTTCGTCGGCGGTGAGGCCGGGCGTCCCGGCTTCGCCGAGGAGCCGGAACACGGCGGTCCCGGCCCGGTACGTCGGTGAGCGGCTCATACGGCCTCCTTCTGCTCGGTCTTGCGGACGGCGAGGAGCACGGCGAGCGCGGCGGCTTCCGCCTTGCGCCTCGGGACGGACTGCGGGTTGAGCGCCGACCACGCGGCCGTGACCGCCGCGGTGTACGTCCCGGGATCCAGGTCGAACATCGCGGCGGTCCTGGCGTCGCTGTCGGCGTAGCGGCTCACTCCCCCTCAGCTTCGGCGTACAGGCCCTCGAACCCTTCCGCCGTCCCGACGAACCGGGACGCGGCGTCGGCCTGCGCGAGCTTCGATGCGTTGTGAAGCGCGCCGGTCGAGGACGGCCGGAGCCGGTTGTTGAGCAGGTCCTCGCGGACCTCCTTGCCGTAGGCGGCGAGCGCCTGGCGGGTCGTGAGGTCGCCGCGCTCGACGGCCCGGAGAACCTTCCCGGCGTACTGTGCCAGGTGGTCGGCACGGACGGCGCTCTCGCCCCACTCGACCGCGTAGGCGAGCCCGTACTTGGTGGCGGACTCGACGAACGCCTCGGTCTCCTTCGCCGCGTCGCGGACGTAGAAGTTCAACTGGGAGACGACCATCTCGTCGACGCTGGCGGTGGTGAATGTTGCGGTGGTGCTCATTTCGGTTCCCTCCTCGGGATCGGGTTCAGTGAGAACAGACTAGACGAGCACGGAGCGAAAGTCTAGCCCTAGCGTGCGGGGATCGGGGATTTCTTCGAGCCCCACGTCTCGAATGCCTTCTGGGCGTCGGCGAGCGACAGGCGGCCCGAGCAGACGAGCCGGTGCGCCACGTTCTCGACCCGGTCCTTCTTGCGGGCGTCGGCGATCGGTTCCATCCAGAGGTTCGCCGGGTCGCGAGGCGCTCCACCGACTTCGAGCGGGACGAGATGATCCAACTCGTACGCCCGGAGTCCTCCCTTGAGATGCCGGGAGGCGTAGAGCTTCCGCTTGAGGCGGTTCGTGTACGAGACCGGCGGCCGCACCGTCTTGGTGTAGCCCGGCTGGCAGATGGTCTGAGCGATGTTCGCCTGCGTCACGGCCGGGTCCGTCACGCCGGGGACAGGCGGCCGGACGAGGACGAGGAGCCCGAGGAGCCACGTCATCGGGGTGCGGGGATCTCCATCGACAGGTAGTCGACGAACTCGTCGAACGAGGTCCCGACGTTCGCTTGGACTCCCCACGGTTCGAGCCCGTAGATCGCCCAGACGAGCGCGTCCATCCGGTCCGGCGACCAATTCTCGTTCGGGTCCCAGGTGACGAGCGTGTCCTCCAACTCGGGGAACGAGCCGACGTGATGCGCCCGGTCCTGCGCGTAGACCGCCGACGGTGCCTCCGCCCGCGCTCGCTTCGAGTCCGACGCGCGGACGCCTGGCCGTCCGTTCTCCGTGTGGAACCGGACTTCGCCTCGGGCCTGGTCGGAGAGGCGGACGACGGCGAGCACGGCCGGGCCGTTGAGGTTGACCTCGGGGACGACTTTCGTCGGGATCCCCTGGTCGGCCCAGCGGTAGTACTCGTCGACGACGATCTTGCCGTAGTCCTCGGCTTTGTAGCGGCCGGACCGGTCGGCGAGGACGTAGATGTGCGGCGGGTCCTGAGCGTCTTTCCCGACGGTGATGATGCCGGTCTCCTTGCCGCGGCCGCCGAGCGCGCCGAGGTCAGCGTCGATGAGCGTCGAGAGTTCCGGCGAGTACGCCGACGGGTCGACGCCGATCGCGATCTCGACGAGCGGCGGGACCGGAGCGCCGAGGAGCGAGTTGAGCCGAATGTTGTCGCGGGTCCAGAGCGCGCCCGGGTAGTCGTCGAGGACGATGCCGAGAATCTCCTGGTCGTAGAGGGGCGTCCCGGCGTAGAGGCGGATCCACTGTTCGATCGCGGAGTCGGCGAGATTGTGGGCGTTCTCCATCGTCGAGCCCCGGATGACGGTCACGTCCGCCTTGACGTGCTCGCCGGTCCGGTGGTCCCGGTGCGGGTTCTCGCGGAGCAGGAGATCCCGGATGACGAGGCATTGGGGATGCTCGCCGAGGCGGAGCCCGAACTGGAGGTTGTTCCACGTGTCGGTCAGGTAGCGGAACTTCGCCGGTTCGTCGACCCAGGCGCGGTGATGCTGCGGGCCGCGGAGGGCGTCGGGCTTCTGGCCGGAGTAGATGTCGAACCGGGAGCCGGTCGTGAAGATGAGTTCGCCGAGGGACCGGTTCCAGTCGACGATCGCCGAGGGCGGGACGGAACGCAGGATGCCGCTCTCGCCCTCGACGACGACGTCGCGACCGTCGGCGAACGTCTCGAACACTCCGGCATACCGGACGTCGCGGTGCGTCCGGCAGTAGTCGGCGACGTCCTCGGAGCCGATGCGGGTCTTGCCGTAGCCGCGCCCGGCGAGCCAGAGGGCGACGTTCCACCAGTCGCCGCCCGGCGTCAACTGGTTCGGCCGTCGCTTCGTCGGGTCGGGATGGTTCGCCGTTTGGAGGAGCCAGCGGAGCCGCGACTTCTCCCAGGCGTCCATCTCCCGGAGGCCCTCACGGATATCGGCGGCGGCCCGGTATTTGGCGAGGTCGATCACAGCCGCCACGGTGCCGTCTCCTGCCTTCTACCCCATCGGCAGGCCGGACAGCGCGTCGCGGATCGGATCGGGCTCCTGCGAGCCTCCAGGCCGGTCTCCGTTGACGCGAGAGCCGACGTCGAGCGCCGGGGCCTGCTGGTCGAACAGTGCGAGGAGCGCCTCGATCTCCTCGTCGAGTCGGGAGTCGTACTCACGGACCTTGATCTGCGCCTCGATGCGGAGCGGCGAGTCCGTGCCGAGGAGCCGAGACCGCTCCCGGAGGAGCCGAGCGTAGATGTGGCCGTGCGCCGGGTCGGAGTTGCCGAGGTACTCCCGGGCCGCTTTGGCGATCCCGGCGTCGATCATCGCCAGTTGGAGGGCGCAGTGCTCGTCGTACGTCTGGGCGTACTCAAGCTGCCAGGCGCGTTTGATCTCCTTGAGGTCGGACATCACCGTGCCGTGCGAGACGACGGTGCCGTTCCGGGCGAGGTCAGCCCGGATCTCCTCCGTCGTGCGTCCGGCGAGGCGCAACGTCGCGACTTGACGGCGGCGGAGGGCGATCGCTTCCCTCCGCTGTTGCCTGATCTGCTGTCCCGACTGCGCCATCGGCCGCGAGCGTAGCGACCTCGTCGAGCCAGACGAGTTCTCGCTCCTGGCCTTCGAGCCGGGTGATCGCTTCACTGACGGCGATCATCCGCTCGATGACGCGCCCGGCGTGAGCGGCGAGACGTTCGAGGGCGTCGGCGATCGGAGCGAGGTTCGCCGGGCGTGTGCGGTAAATCTCGGCGAGCCAGGCGACCGGGTCGGGCGAGAGCCCGGCGCGCGCCTGGCGGAGCGCCCAGGAGTCGTCCCGCCAGTACGGCGTCGTCGGGGCGTACGAGCCGTCCGGCTGGAGGATCCACTCGACCCACTCCGGAGCCGTCGGGTCCGGCGGCATCCAGCGGGAGCCGAGCGGGTCCTCGATCTCGCCGGTCTCGTCGCGCATCCACGCCTCGCAGAGCGCGCAGAGGCCGACGGCCGTCAACGGACCGTCGGCCTCGCATCGCCAGCACTCGTCGTCGAAGATCGGGTCCGCCGTCGGCGGCTCCGGCGTGCGCTGGAGGCCGTGCCCGGCGAGGACCTCCAGCGCCCGGTCGTACGCTTCGCTCACGCTGCCTCCGGCTTCTTGTGCTTGCGGACCTTGCCGGTGCTCGTGCGGGAGACCGTCGTGCCGCAGTGGTCGCACTTGACGTACTTGGCCCAGCCGTGCCCGGCGGGAGCCGACTGGAACTGGCCGCCCTGCGGGCAGAACGCCTCGGCGATCTTGGCCTCTTCGGCGAGGCGAGCGGCGACCGACTCCGCCCAGCCGTCCATCGTCGGGGCGTCGGGGAAACAGACCGTGCATGCCTTCTCGCCGTACTCGGCGACCATCTTCGCCTCGTCGCAGTCGGCGAGGTCGATCAGCCAGGCGTAGACCGTCTCCCAGCGGCAGGTGGAGCAGTTCATGCCGCGGTGGACGTGACCGTCGGACGACGTGACGAGGAAGTACCGCTGCCAGCCGCCACGGCGGACGTACTCGGCGGTGAGCGGAGCCTCGGCGTCCTTGATGCGTGCCATCTCGGCGACGTACTCGTCGTAGGCGGCGACGGCCCGGCGGGAGTTCCCGATCTCCGAGCCGTTCGAGAGACGGCCGTACCCGTACTTGTCGTCGGCGGCTTCGGCGGCGAGGAGCGCCCGGAGCACGTCGGCGGCTTCGGCCGGGCTCATCACCCAGTCGTGGCGGCCCAGGCGGCGGGAGCGGTCCTCGGACTTGGCGTAGCGGCGGAGGTCGTCGAACCCGTAGGTGCGGGAGACGGCGGTGGCGCGAGCCTCGGCGAGATCCGCAAGCTGCTGGTCGATCTCGGCGGGGCTCTGGGTGGTCAGGTCGCTCATGGTGGCCCTCCTCGGGTCGGTGCTGATACGTCAAGAATAGACCTAACGGCCCGGGAAGTCTAGCCCCCCGGGCCGAAAAGTCTGAGTCTGGTCCGGGCTACGCCAGAGGCGAGAACCCGGACACGACGCCCGCGCGCTTGGAGGGGCAGCACTCCGCGCACTCGGCGGAACCGAACTCGGACGAGGCGACCCAGTGGTAACGCTCGGGGTCCTTGAGGCCCTCGTCGTACCAGCCGCACGTCACGTGGTGGACTGCGACGGCCGTGAGGCGAGCGACTTCCGCCTCGAACTCGGCGAACGCCGTCTCGCCCATCTCGACCCGGCGAGCCTCGCGCACGGCGGCCGTGCGGGCGAACGCCTCCGCCTTGTTCTGCTCTGGCGTCCTGCGGGTGGTGGGGTTCTGGCTCATCGGACCCTCCTCGGGCTCGTTCGATCTACCCCAAGAATAGACCCGGCGGGAGCCAATGTCTAGTCATGGCGGGGGATTTCTTGCGACGAGACCCGGGGACTCATCAGCCAGGGATCCCCGGGTCTCCGCCGCCGTCGGCCTCCGGCATGAACGCCGACAGCCGAGGATACGCCGAGACCCCGAGCCGGAGCCCGGGGGCTCGACCCAGACGCGCTGCCGGGGGCGGCCCGCGTCAGGGAGTTGTGGCGGTCCCGGCGTCGGTGGTGCCGGTGCCGGTCGTGTCCGTCGTCGTCGTGTCCGTCACCGTGCCGGTGTCCGGCGGCGTGGCGGTACCCGAGTCCGGAGGCGGCGTCGCCCCGGTGTCCGTGGTGCCGGTGCCGGTGTCGGGCGGCGTCAGGTTGTTCGAGCCGAGGTCCTGACCGGCTGCGCCGGGCACGTTGTCCGGCGGCGGGACGCCTGCGCCCGAGTCGGTCGTGCCGCCTGCCGGAGCCGCGGCGGTGCCTCCGGCGGCCGGAGCAGCGGACGAGGCGACGGTGCCGAGGTTCGAGACTGCGCCGTCGAGGTCGGCGACCGCCGCCGTCAGGCCGGTCGTGTTCACGCCCTGCGCCTGGAGGCTGGCGACCTCGGCGTTGAGGGCGTCCATCTTCGTCTGGATATCGGCCTGCGCCGACTTGATCGAGGCGACGTCGGTCTCGACCTCGGCGGTCGCGGCGTCGATGCTCGCTTGGTCCGACATGATCTGCTCCTGTTGGTCGAGGATCGTCTGGAGTGCTTCGGCGATGACGTCGAGTTTCCGGTCGACCCTCTTGACGAGCCGGGCGGTTTCCTCCTCGGCCGGATCATCGTCCTCGTGGTGGAATCCGAACCGTTCGAGCGCCATCGGGCGGATCGTAGACGACGAGGCCCGGAGGAGCGCGGGACCCGCGACGCGGCTGGCTGTAACTTCGAGAGGCGTGATCGTCGCGGCGAGCGGCCTGATCGCAGCGTCGGCCGCGCTGGTTGTGATCGGGTCGTCGGAAGTCGTCGGGCAGTCGTACGGGGCGACGAACCCGGCCCGGATGCCGCTCAAGCTACGAGGCGCATCTGGAGCGGCGTCCCCGCCGGGGCGCGCAGCGCGGCGTGCGCCTCGACGTGGTGGAGGGCGCAGAGGACGAGGAGATTGTCCTGATGATGCTGGCAGCCTGCGCCGTACCCGCCGGTCGGCGAGACCGGGCGGACATGGTGGACCTCGATGTCCTCGTC
>Ga0306920_100013964_pt1 | contig 10952 bp, 11 predicted proteins | sample flu12Cox44000170_FD_204666 | JGI IMG/M metagenome (GOLD analysis project Ga0306920, IMG submission 204666) | Lab enrichment of tropical soil microbial communities from Luquillo Experimental Forest, Puerto Rico - flux4day.12C.oxic.44.000.170 (v2)... | ecosystem: Environmental > Terrestrial >...
GACCAATCTCTCATCGGCCATTCGCCTGTTCGTGCTTGGCTTTTATCGATCACATTACAACCGCAGCAAGCTTGTCGATCTTGCGCACGAGGACGTTAGACCCGTCGCCGTGAGATGAAGCGCGAGCGCTCGTTGGCGCTTGTCGGTTCGGGACGAAGCTCGGTTGGTGAGTGCTCGACAGGCTGGGCCTCGATTACCTTCGGCGGCAACTTGCCACCATTCTGCGATCTCTCGATGGCCCGCTCCAGCCTCTCAGCAATGTCGCCACCTTGGATGATGGCGGTTGCCTTGAGAGTTGGTCGCTCATATTCGATGGCAACCTGCGCCGCCTTCATCCTAGCATAGTCGGGCTTCAACTTGCCTTGATAAACTGCCTCCAGATAACCATGCGCATCGCCTTCAAATACCTGCTCACTCGGCTGAGCCACGGACCTGTAGTCGATCTCAGGAAAGCTACTCATCTCTTGTCTTCTCTATTACTACGAGGGGCAGTAGAAATAGACCCTAACTTTTGCGCCAGGTACCCTCGCTCGTTTGATTGGCACCAACTCCAAGGTTCGCCAGCTGTGCAGCAACGAGTGCACGCTGGGCTTCGTTGAGATGCCTGCGATGGAGGTTGGCAGCCAACACGAAGCCAACTGGATCGCGGCCAGGATACTCGCGTGTTCGCGGGATGCGTCCAGCCAGCTGGCATGCACGATAGCGATTGCGGCCATCGAGGATTTTGCCCTCGTACAGCACAATCGTCTCGTCCAAGCCACGGTCTTTGATGTCTTCGACCAGCGCTAGGAAGCTCGGGCTCTGCTCGTCCAGCATCGGGAAGATGTTGGCGATGGGGTGGAATTCCAGCTTGGGGAATTCCGGCTTCGCCGGAGGCTCATCTGCTGGCTTCGCAGGATCAGCAGCACCAACGCCTCTGCTGCGGGCATTGCGAAGATGATCAGTCATGCTCATCATCGCCTCCCCTCAGCCATGCGTTGCAGCGCAGCTTCGCATTCGGCACGCAGCCAACGGCTGGAGCCGGGTCCGACTTTCACAGGGCGCGGATAGCGCCCTTGTCGAATTCCGCGATAGAGGGTCGAAGGATCAATCGGCTTCGATCCTCCGAAGAACCGACATGTATCGGCCCGATCTAACAGATCATTTTGCATGGTGTAGTCTCCATATTGTCAAACAACTCGTCACGAGAATTCCCGCGACGTATGGAGACACCATGCATCAATGCTGGCTGGAGGATCACGCCAATTAAATCGGGACTTATTTATTGTTGGAAAGATTTGAGAGTTTCTTCGAACCAATTAGCCAGATCGGGATTTGTAGTCCTGTGCTTGCGCCATCTCGTGACGGCTTGACGGATGGATTTGTCGCTGATGCAAAGGACCGATGCAATTTTCTCAAAGATCGCCTCGCTCCCACCAGCGCTAGCTTGGTGCTCGTAGGCAAATGCTGCAAGTAGGTCACGCGCAAGAGTTTCTGGCTTCTTCGGGCTTCCGCGTTTGCTAGGTACAACGCGAAGGCGTTCGTCCTCGATTAGCTTCACAAGAAAGGCGAGCACTGCTTTGTCAATGGCGTGATCTTTCCGAATTGCCCATGCCAGTGGTCGCAAATCACCAAGTAAGGCCCAATGGATGATGACGAATGCCCTTGCCCGATCAGACTTGGTGCCTCGGTCGATGAAAAACGCCTCCTCAATCTCCCACAGCTCCATTCCATCTTCGAGGCGCATGGCGGGCGATGGCTACTGCGCCCTGCGAGCAGCCAACTGCGTCACCTCCGCCCCACCCGCCACAATGCCGCGCAAGCGATCAGCCCACAGATCCAGCGCTTCACGCTTCTTGCGTTCGTAGGGATATTGGACATATACGCCCAACGTCATCCCGGCCTTGGTGGTCGTGGGATGGTTGGCGACATGGCCAATGACGATGGGAGGGACGCCAAGCTCAGCCATCCTAGTCAGCGCAGTGCGGCGCAAATCGTGGCTTGTCCAATGCGCCAGTCCGCATTGCGCATGCTCAATCCGATGGGCGATCTGATAGTTTTGGAACGGATCAAAGATTAGATCGCCAGTGCCAGGGGCACCGCCAATAATGCCAAGGGCCAGCTCGCTTAGTGGCACCGAATGTGAATGCCCGTTCTTGGTCCGGGCTCCGGGCAAGAGCCACAGCTTACGGTCAAGGTCCAATTCGCTCCGGCACATGCCAGCAACCTCCCCAACTCGTTGGGCAGTGATCAGGCAGAGCTTGAGGATGGCTGCCATTTGCGGGGAGAACGCTTCCGGCAATGCCAGCCACAAGGTTCTAATCTCGTCCGCATTCAGCGCTCGTTCACGAGGCTTACCGGATGATGGACGTGGCATTCCCTCGAATGGGTTGTGATCTAGATCGCCACGGCCTACGGCCCAACGAGCCATGGCGAACAGGTCCTTGAACACATGCACGGCTTGGACAGGTGAGCCTCGATCGATGACCGGATCGATGACCCGGTTCATATCCCTGCGATGCAGATCGGAGAGCTTCATTGGGCCGAGGACGGGAAGGATGTTGCGCTTGAGGTTTAGCTCTACGTGCCGCGCAGATCGGAGATTGGGACGGACGTAGTTGGAGAGGTAGACCTCGACTAGGTCCGCGACTGTCATTGCGCCAGCCGCCATGCGTCGGGGATCATGACCAGCTTCCACCTCAGTTCGGGCTTCGAGGGCGCGGGCACGAGCTGCGGCCAGCGACGTGGCGGGATATGTCCCAAGGGACAACCGTGCACGCTTCTGCGTGGCAGGCGAGGTGTAGTTGAAGGTCCACACCTTGCGCTTGGCACTTACCCGCAAGGCGAGCCCTGTCACGACCTCATCGAAGTAATCAGTTTGTCGCGATTGCGGCTTGGCGCGGTCACAAAATCGGTCGGTGAGAGAGACAAACATGGCAAGAATTCTTTCTGGTGACTTGCGGGCGTTGCGTACCTATTAGGTACCTAAGCCAGCCGCTTGACTGCATTTGTTGGAAACAACATACACCAGAATGCGCCAACATTCAAGCAAATTACGCAATGATTCCAATTAGTTAAGCTGGTGCAAGCTGGCGCATGGAGAGGCAGGCTGTTGCGCGAGCAAGGCTCTTGTTGACACTTGCCGTTGACTCCCGCCCCTGGTGACAAGTCATACACAAATTTGTGTCATTGCTGCCCGTGTCGACCGTTACCCCGCTGGGAAAAGTGACCTTGGAAACGCTCTGGCGCGCGTAGGTTAGAAGGTCGGCGTGACAATTGGTGCATGCAAAGCCATTTTTGGCGTGAGGAGCCGGCGTGTTCTTCCCGGTCGCCAAATATTCCGGAACGCCATTGGCGCCGTGGCAGCGCGAGCAAACTGCAAGGATTTCCTTTTCTTTGTCCCAGTAATGGAAAGCTTCAGCCTTGCGGTTGAAATGACCCTTCCAGAACTCGAGACGAACACCCACCTCCGTCGTCTCATCCGACCCAGCTGGCCCGTTGATCAGAAAAATTCCCGTGACTGCGGCAACTGAGGTAATCGTCAGTCTGTACCAATATGGAGCTCCGGTCATCCCCTTCTCCCTTAATAGGATTAAGCCAGCCGCCGTACCGCTCGGCCGGTCCTTATATTCCCGCTGCGACCCAGCTGTATTGCCATTGTAGCGATAACCGAAGTCGAGCCTTCATTTCAATCTATACACCGTACTTTCAGGAAAACCTGCCCGGCCACTTGGCTAATGGCCTGTGCCGGCGTTTTTCTGCCCAGATTTTCGTGCATTTCAGTCCCTGTCGCTTCCGGGCATGGAGGCGGCGAGGGGCACAATTCCTGGGATTTGGGGCTCGGCAGATTTGAGGGGATACAAATCGGCGCTTCTCGCAGTGCTCGCGTCTGCGGGCCTGCTCGTAGCTAACCAATGGATCGCCACCACCGCGATGGCCAAGGCGGGACACAAGGGCCATCACGCCGGGGGAAAGCGAACAGCAGCGGAAAAATCGAAGGAAAAAAAGTGGGCTACCCACAAAGACCCGCCGGCAATGCCCATGTCTCTTGCTCCTCCGCAGGCGCCGGCTGCCTTAGGGGCTACCAGCCCGACACTGCATGACGGCTCAGGCGCAGACTATTCGCTCGATCAGCCGACAGCGGCATTGCCTGCGCTGCCCGCATTGGAGATTTCGGACAGCGATCTTGCCCTGGTGAAGAACGCCATTGAAGGCTTGCATCACCACGGGGCCGAGAAGGCAATCCAAATCGAAGGCGCCATCTCCGACCCAGTGGCACGCAAGCTGGTCGAATGGATCATCTTGCGCAGCGAAAATGGCGGTGCGGAAAGCGCGCGCTACCTCGCCTTCATTGCCGCCAACCCGAGCTGGCCATGCCTGAAGGTTCTGCGCAGCCACGCCGAGGCGATGCTCTGGGTCGAGCATCCCAAGCCGGCGCAGGTGCTCGAGTTCTTCAACGGCTCGCCGCCGCAGACGGCCAAGGGGCGCCTTGCTCTCTCTCGCGCGCTGCTCGCGCAGGGCAACAGCGAGATCGCACAAAAGCAGGTGCGCGAGGCCTGGCGCAACGATGCCATGTCTGCCGACCTGGAGAGCCAGGTCATCAAGAGCTATTCCGAGTTTTTAACGCGCGCCGATCACAGGGCGCGCATGGAGAGGCGGCTGTTTGCTGGCGACAGCGAAGGCGCCATGCGCGCGGCGCACCGTCTGGGCGGCGCTGCCGTCGCCATCGCGCGTGCGCTCGACGCCGTGCACGGAAAGGGCAATCCCAGCAAATTGGTCGCAGCGGTGCCGGCCGAAGCACATCAGGATGCCGGCTACCTCCTGGCGCATGCTCACGTGTTGCGCCACGAAAACAAGGTCGTGCAAGCAGCGCAGGTGATGTTATCCGCTCCAGGCGATCCGGAGCAGATGCATGACCCGGAAGGATGGTGGGTGGAGCGCCGGGTGTTGTCGCGCAAGCTGCTCGACATTGGCGATGCCCGCTCCGCCTACCTCGTCGTGCGAGACGCCGCCGAGCCGACCAAGGAAAACTCTCGCGTCGAGCATCACTTCATGGCCGGCTGGATCGCGCTGCGCTTTCTTCACGATCCGGCCACGGCGAGGGCGCACTTCGCGCGCATCCAGGATGTGAGCGCTCATCCGACCTCGCTGGCGCGTTCCCATTACTGGCTCGGCCGTACGGCAGAAGCTGAGCAACAGCTGGGTCAGGCGCGTGCCGAGTATCAGGCGGGCGCCCGCTCTTCCGCCGCTTATTATGGGCAGCTCGCGCGCGCGCGTCTCGGGCTGAAAGCGCTGGCGATCGCGCCGCCGGCCCCCGCGGAGGATCGCACCGACAGCGATCGGTTGGAGCTCCTTCGCGCGGCGGCAATCCTCTACGCACTCAATGAGCGCAATCTCATCATCCCCCTGATGGCCGACCTCGGCGACAAGCTTGACGATGTCGGTGTCCTTTCTGCGCTCGGCAGCTTGGCGGAGCAGCATCAGGACGCGCGCGGGATGTTGCACCTTGGCAAAGCGGCCTTGGCACGCGGCTTGCCGCTCCACTATTACGCGTTCCCGACGGTAAGCGTCCCGCAGTATTCACCCATCGCTCCGGACATTGAAAGGGCGATGCTTTTCGCCATCATTCGCCAGGAGAGCATGTTCAACCCGGATGACTGGTCGGCCGCCCAGGCCGTGGGTCTCATGCAGGTGACGCCAACTGCCGGACGGGACACCTGCAAGCGCTTCCACTGCAAATATGACTTCACGCGTCTTAAGCGCGATATGCCCTACAACCTGCAGCTCGGCGCGGCGGAGCTTGCCGGCGTGATGCAGGACTATGGGGGTAACTACGTTCTGACATTTGCCGCATACAACGCGGGGCGCGGGCGGGTGAGCGAGTGGATTCGGCAGTTCGGTGATCCGCGGGATCCGAAGGTCGATCCCGTCGACTGGGTCGAGCGCATCCCCATCATGGAAACCCGCAATTACGTGCAGCGCGTGATGGAAAACATGCAGGTCTATCGCGCGCGCTTCGGCGGCAAGGTGCCATTTGCCATCGAAGCCGATATGCGACGCGGGGCAGCGGCCAACTGACCTTACATGCGAGGGAATCAAGGCATGACGCACCTGGTTGGACTGCGCGGAGCAGACTGCATTCGTCTGGCAGTGAACCTTGCTGCCCTGCTGGTGGTTAGCTCAGCAGTTGCTGCCGATGCCGACAATGGCGAGCGCCTTGCTCGTCGCTGGTGTGCCTCCTGTCACGTCGTAGCTGCGGATCAGCGCGGTACCACGGGCGAGGCTCCTCCGTTCGCGACCATAGCGAAGCAGCCGGACTTTGCCGCACCCAAGCTGGCATTCTTCCTGCTCGACCCGCATCCGAAGATGCCGAGCATGCAGCTCTCGCGCACCGAAGCGGCCGATCTTGCAGCCTACATCGCTACCCTCAAATAAGCGCGCTCAAACTCTTGTGTGGCGCACGACCTGATTGATCTCATCGAGCAGGGCGTTTCCGAGCAATGGCTTTTCGACAATCGGGACCTCGAATTGGTGCGCTCGTTGCCGCAGCGAGAGGCTGGGGTGACTGGTCACCAGGATTGCCGGCACCGCAACGTGTCGCGCGCGCAGCTTGCTGATCAAATCCAGCCCGCTCGATCCCGGTAATTTCTCCTCAATCACGAGACAGCTGCAGGATGCGAGATCGGCTGCATCGAGGACCTCGCCTGCCGTTGCATAGCTGCGAACGGCAAAACCCTCGAGGCCGAGCGAGAACGCAAGCGAGTTGCGCACAGCCACGTCATTGTCCACAAGGACGAGCGTCAAGCCGGAGGATTGACCGTTCTCTTTCATCTGTTTGCAGTGGAATGCGGACGCCGCTTCATGCGACATGGCAGCGCAAAAGCGCCCTTGCCGCTTTGATATGCCTCAAATTCAAGACCAGAAATTGGTCTTACCTGGCCCTTCAGCCCTGCTCCCGGGGATCTTCGGAGGCCGATTGCTGACCCAGGACACCGGCGATAATGGCCATGCGGACGAGCTCCGAGAGGCTTGCGGCCTGCATCTTCGTCATCAGATTGGCCCGGTAGATCTCTATCGTTCGTGGGCTGATCCCGAGCTGGAACGCAATCTGCTTGTTTGCCTGCCCCGCCACGAGCCCCTCGAGCACATCGCGCTCGCGGTGAGAGAGCGCGGCAAGCCGACGCTCTATCTCGGCGCGCTCGAGCTCGCGCTTGTGATCCTTCTCGAGCGCATTGAGCGCGGAGCGCACGGAGGTCAATAGCAACTCCTCCTCGAATGGTTTCTCGAGAAAATCGATGGCTCCCATCTTCATGGCTTCCACGGCGAGCGGAACATCCCCGTGCCCTGTTATCACGATCACCGGCAGCGGGAGCTTGAGCTCGCGTATGCGCCGCAGGAGCTCGATACCGGTCATGCCCGGCATCCGCACGTCGGTGATCACGCAGCCTTCCTTGATCTTCGCCGCCTCTTCGAGAAAGCGCGGGGCGGACTCATAAGTTTGCACATCGAAACCGGCCGTGGTGAGGAGAAAAGCGAGCGATTGGCGAACCGCCTCGTCATCGTCGATCACATGCACGAGCGCTTTATCAGTCATCGCTGAGATCTTCCTGTCTCACGCGCCGCAGTGTGAAGCGGAAGATCGTGCCTCCGCCAGGGTTTGCCTCCGCACCGATCTCCCCGCCGTGGGCCTCCACGATGGTGCGGCAGATCGATAGGCCCACCCCCATTCCCTGCGGCTTGGTGGTGATGAAGGGCTGAAACAGTTGAGCCGTGACTTCGGGGGCAAGCCCGGTGCCGGTATCCGCCACGCTGATCGAGATCATGTCATCCTTGTTGGCAGCTGCCGTCGCAATCACGAGCTCGCGCTTTTGGCACGTCTCCATCGCCTCGATGGCATTGCGCAGCAGATTGAGCACAACCTGCTGAATTTGCACCTTGTCGGCAAAGACAAGATCCCCTGCCGGGTCGAATTGAAAGCGGATGCGAACGCCCTTGTCCTTGGCGCCGACGAGGGCCAGCGCGCTCGCCTCCTCGATGAGCTTCTTGATGCTTTCAACCCTCCGCTCGGTCTCGCCGCGCGCGACGAAATCGCGCAGGCGGCGGATGATCTGGCCGGCCCGCAACGCCTGCTCAGCTGCCTTGTCAACAGCGTCGCGCAGCAAAGCCGATTGATTGTTGGGACTCTCCAGCAATCGCCGCGAGCCTTTCATGTAGTTGGCAATGGCCGACAGGGGCTGGTTGAGCTCATGTGCCAGCGCAGAAGCCATCTCGCCCATGGCGGTCAATCGAGACATGTGGATGAGCTCGGATTGCAATTCTTGCAGCCGCGCTTCCGTCTGTTGCCGTTCTGTGAGATCGCGGATGAATCCGGTGAAGAAGCGTTGCTGGCCCGACCGCATCTCGCCAACGGCGAGCTCCATGGGAAATGTCGATCCATCCTTGCGCTCGCCCACGACCACTCGGCCGATGCCGATGATCCGCCTTTCCCCGGTCCGCAGATACCGCTCTATATAGCCGTCGTGATTCTCCCGGTAGGGAGGTGGCATCAGGAGCTTGACGTTCCTGTCGAGGACTTCCGTGGCCGTGAATCCGAACAGCCGCTCGGCCGCGGCGCTGAACGATTGGATCATTCCGCGCTCGTCAATGACGACCATCGCCTCCGGCATGGTGTCGAGGATCGACTGCAGGTGCGCTTCGCGCCCGAGCGCATCTCGCGCGCTGGCGGCAGCCTGCCGGCGGTTGCGTTGCAGTTGCTCGCCGCCCCAGGCAGCGCCGGCGCCGATAACGGTGAAGGCGACGGCGGCAACAGTTTCCGGCGTGGAAATGCTCAAGCCGTTTTCAACGAAAACGAAGCTGAGGATCACCCCAAGCAGCGTCGCCAGCAGTCCGGGGCCGAGCCCGCCAAGGCCCGCCGCCAGCAGGACGGCCGGCACGAAAAACAAAAAACGCAATTCGTTGTGCAGCAGGGGCGCAAATGCGGCTCGCACCGCAAAGGCAACTGCTATCGCAATTGGCGCGACGGCATACCGGGCAAGATCATTCTGCCAGGGGCGGCGCCCAAAGCCATGCAACAGTCCCGGCGCTTGCGCTTTCCCGGCCCAATCGACGGCGTGCTTGTTCATCGAGCGAGCCACCTCTCCTGGCAGCGACAGAAGCTGGCGTGCCCCCTCCATGGCAACCCTTACGGCGGTTATCGCAATCCTCGCTCACCGCAACAAAGAGCGCAACCTCGGCAGGACAGCGCTCTGCCATTGGCGAATGCCGGCGCTGCGCTCAATAAGCTCATTGTCGGAAATGATGAGCCATAGCGGCACGCCTGCATCGGGGCCAAGCTGGGCCCGATAGGCGCGCAAGTCATCGGGCCAGTACTGATCTCCGCGAAGGTCGAGCAGTGTGGGAGATTTCACCTCGCGGTAGGTCACCGCGGCAAATTCCGCCGAGGCGCGGAACGGAGGCCGTGACTCGAGCTGCCACCGGCGGCAAGGAGGGCAGTCGTCCGCCCCCACATAGACAAGGATGACATCATGCCGCAGCCGCGAATGCAAAGCGCTCACGCGATACGCGAGGCCTGCGATGCCCGCACTGGCCAGCATCATCACGATGGCACCGAGCAACAAGACTCGAAGGCGCATGGAATATGGAGACCTCTGAATTCGGGGCGCAGCCACGCAAAATATTTTCGCGCTGCGGGCGGCACTTTGACCTTTGTCAAATAGGTCGCGGACGAATGATTTAGCTTCGCGCCCCGCAAATGCCGGAGGTGCCTTAATGTCGATGAATCTCACGCCGCATGCTACTGGACGAGCTTCGTGAGATGATGGACAACATGATCGGCGCCGAGCAGATGAGCACCGCAACTGTGTCTGCTTGCCTCGATGCTTGGTTCTCGATGCATTTCGAGACCCACGATGCCCGATTGCACCAAGCATTTGGGCAACATTCGTTCGACCGCACTTAATCTGATGAAAGGACAAGGAGCATCGGAATGATGATAAAGTTTTTGATCGCAACTGTCGCGCTTGCCGTATCAACCAGCGTTTCCTCAGCACAAGATGTTGCGGCAGGCGCGATCCAGTTCAAGAAATGCGCGCCCTGTCACGACGTCGGCGACAAAGCAAAGAACAAGATCGGCCCGGTGTTGAACGGGCTCGATGGGCGGCATAGCGGATCAGTGCCGAACTTCAGGTATTCGGAGGCGAACAAGAACTCGGGAATTACGTGGGACGAAGCGCAGTTTCTGGATTACATCAAGGATCCAAAGGCGAAGATTCCCGGCACTATCATGGTGTTTCCCGGTATCAAGAATGAGGCCGATGCGAAGAACCTGTGGGCCTATCTCAAGGAGTTCGATGCCGAGGGCAATAAAAAGTGAGTGGCTCGCGACCGGGCCGGCACACGCCAAGTCGAGGGAGCGAACGCTCCTTCAAATGTTGACGGTTGCAGTCTGGTCGGGGTTCCAACGCCATTCGTGACCTTTGTGGTCGACGGCAAATACCGCGACGCGTGGAAACCGAGCAAGCAGCGCCGCCATCTCGTCTGCCGGCGCCGCATACAAGGCAGTGGAGAGGGCGTCGGCAACGGTTGCCGAGCGGTGATGCACGGTGATTTGTCGCCAATGCGATGCGCTGCATCCGGTCCGCGGATCGAACAAATGATGTGCCGCACCGGCGGCTCCCAGGATGCAGCCCGCCCCCGCGCGCGCGTCTTGCCGGCGACATCGCCCCCCTGGTTCGTTGTGCAACCGGCAATACGATGATATGGACGGCGCGGCTCTGCGCGTGCTCTCTGATGATGATGTCGAGGGGAACGTTTCCTAGTGTGGCGGTTCAGAAGTCCGCATCATTCTTGCGGCGAGCTGTATTGCGGACTTCTGGACCAAAGCCACACTAGAATCAAAGGTTTGCTAGTGTCCTTCGATTCCGAAATTCGTAAATGAGCTTGCCGCACGATGAAACGAATTTCGGAATCGGGAC
>Ga0306920_100013966_pt1 | contig 10952 bp, 14 predicted proteins | sample flu12Cox44000170_FD_204666 | JGI IMG/M metagenome (GOLD analysis project Ga0306920, IMG submission 204666) | Lab enrichment of tropical soil microbial communities from Luquillo Experimental Forest, Puerto Rico - flux4day.12C.oxic.44.000.170 (v2)... | ecosystem: Environmental > Terrestrial >...
CACGATACGCCGCCTTACCCCATCATGCCGTCACCAACTTCTGGCCATAGCTCCGAGCCGAGTCCGGAATGGCAGTCGCCTCCGGCCAAACCCCTGCGCCGATCGCGGACCCCTTGCGGCGCTGGATCATGCGCCAGGCGTCGACACGGTTCATTGCGGTCGCCGTGAGTTTTCCGGTGCGACGGACAGCCGAACGGAATAGGGGGGTTTTCGGTTCTGCCGAGGTGCGCGAACTCGCCCGCGAGCACACTGTCGCCGCTTCCCTCATCCTCGGCGGCAGATATGTTATTAGTTGTTCAGAAATTCAGGTCCTTGACTTAATCTAATAAAAACAGTTGTATAGACCGTTAATGGCTGCCACCTTCAGCTGTCCAGGTAGTCGCAAGTGAGACTTTGTCTCTAATTTTTCCCTAGTTGCGCTCGAAAACATCCGGTCGCGGAAAATCCCAGGGTTCGCTCCACATGGATCAAAAAATCCCGACTACTCGCAGGAAGAAGGCGATCATTGATGCGGCGATCCGCGGCCGTGCCGCCGGCGAAGAGCGGCGCACCCGGGCTATCGTGATCTACCCGATGAACGCCCTCGCCAATAGCCAAAGGGAGGAACTCATCAAGTTCCTCGACCAATCCGGTTTGCCGGAAAACCTGCGGCGGACCTTCGCGAGACATCGGCGAGATCCTCGATCGACTTCCGGCAGGGTGTGAATTGCACATTGACGATGTGCAGCTCGGCCGGCTGTTCGGGTTCGCCGTGGGCGTCTCAAACTTGGACGTTCTCCGACAGTTGAAAGTATCCACCACGCGAAGGAGTTTGCCGAAGAGCATCGCTGCGTTTTTGTTTTGCCGCGAAAAATACCGCCGAAGGGCATCGGCTGACCTTGTCGTACAGGGCGTAGAAGCGATACCCGGCTTCTGCCTTCGCTTTCGCGTGTAACGCCATCTGCAGTTTCTGAACCCTTTTCGGAGTTGTTAGGTTGCCCAATCTCCCGGTCCCTCACCACGTCTTGCGTCGGTCTTAAACTGAGGCCCCTTCCCTCCCCCGGCATTACCCGGCTTCAACGGTACTACTGGCCTCTCCGCCACCCCAGCGCGCCCGGCCCTGTCCCTCACGGGCATCCGGTTGACCATCCCTGATCACGCCTCGGGGTTTCCCGTGTTGCGTGCGCTTCCCTTGTGTACATGCTGCCGCCACTACCCCGGTGCAGCAGATGGGCGTACTCCTCGCTCAAACTGCGCCCATCCATATCAGCCTTCCCCGATTCCACTGTCGGGTCGGCCTGCACATCGTCCTTTTCGAGGTTTGCTTGGCGTTCACTCGCGTTGCGGCCTGCACACTCGCGCAATCACCAAATTCGTGACCGCTATCCGGGGGCTTCAGACATTTCGTCACCTCCATGCCTGCCCCGGTTGCTTCCGGCTGGAGCGAATCGCCGGGTGGGCCTTGCACCCACTGGGAAAAGCGCCGCCTTGTCACAGCGTCTTAGTCGGCCTCAACCGCCAGTTTTTATGACTGTAATATCAACGTCTTATGTATAAGGTCGCCGCAAGCGGTGTCCCCGTTGTATCCCGGAGGGACAACCCTAGCCAATTCGCGCCCTCGGGGTTTGAGACCGCCGGGTAGATTGATCGTCCGGGCGGTCGCATCTGCGCTTTCCGCAAAGTTGGCGGGAGGGCTAGGATGCCGAATGCTCACAATCGGCAAGAGAACGGCGCTGGCGGTGCGCCGGCGGACCATTTCGCCCATTCCCGCCGCCGCATCGAGGATGATGAGGTGACGCTCGATACCATCGCGGGTCGCTCCAGCGAACATGGCAACGCTCGTTCCGAGCAGGAGCGCGCGTCGCATTGGGCTACTGGTTGGGGACGGCAACAGCGGCGCGCTGACCGATGCCGATTTTCAAGGATGCCGCTGGATTGAGGACGAGCCGAAACCCCTTCGGCGCGGCATGTTCTGTGGCCGTCCCGTGCTGGCCGGAGAGAGCTGGTGCGCTAGGCACCGCCTCGTCGTGTTTGGGGAAGAGCGCAGGCGGTGAAGGGAGTGCGGTATTTGCACCGTCGTCCGTGACCTCATCGCCCACGGGACGGTCGTGGCCCTGCTGATCTGCACCATCGCACTCGACCATCTGCTGCGACGACTTTTGACAGGAGCCCCTGATGCCTGACCGTAGCGATGGCTTCGTCGATGTTACCGCTCTCTAGTGTCGTGAGTCAGAGATTCGCTTAGGGTCGAGAGCCGTTTCTGGGAGACGGTCCCAGGCGTTTGATCTCGACCACTAGCCTGCCATACGCGCAGTCCGCTGCCGCGGCCCGTTGAACAGGTTGCCTCTCCCCTCTTTCTGCCACCGCAAATCTTCTCATAATAACGGCCGGCCTCCTTGGCGTCGACATGGCCAGCCTAGGCGCCGGAACGAGAGTGGTCGGGACTGGTTGCACACCCCACCCAAACGCTGTGCCACCCTTTCGCTGATGGCCACCCCCGGCCGAGCCGCAACACCGCAACAGCGTTGATATTGCTAGGCCTTTCCGGACCCGACATTGCGCCGTAGCCCGCCGCAATTGTTTGCAGCTCGCGGAGACTGACGCGCAGAATTATGGCTTAAATTCTGAACTTTCCACCCGCCCAGGTGGCTGGCGAAGCGTTCGCGACTGATGAGGATCGTGGGCAGATAACACTTTTCTATTTCCTGTAAGATCGGCCTCGCCGCCTACTCGCGGAAAAAGCCCTGACCAGCGCCTTTTTCCACAGATGGTCGGGTGATACCAACCGTCAGATTTTACACGGGACGTCCGCGGCGGCGACAAGTACGCGGGTATCGGTGAGCGTAGCAGAGGCGACGAGGCGGTAGGTGCCGCCGACGGCAGATGGCGGGAAGCCGCCGATCGTGGCAACTGAAAACTGACCGCCCCAGGCCTGCAGCGTGAAGTTGATCGGCGATCGCACGTAGATCGATCTTGCCGCTAACGCGGTGATCACGCGGGCCTGTGGGTTCGCGTCGTTGGCGGCTGTATTGCCAGGATCAAATGACGCCGTCCAGGTCGTCAAGGCAATGCTGCCGGCGCCGGCATCCACGGTGAAGTCGAGACAAAAGTTGCCGAACTCGCCAGGCGCCAGTGCGGGGAACGGCGCGATCGCGGCGACGGGCGCGGGCCCTAGTGTCGTGACGGTTTTCAGCGTAGCGGCCGAAAGATTGGTGCCCATGTCATCCCCTTAAGTATCGGTGTTCGGCGCGCAAGCCCGCCGCGGGGCCGGGCTCCCCGTAGCTCGGCAATGGCCAGCCCACTTTACCCTGGATGCTCGGCCATCCAGGCGTGGCGATGCGCGTCGTAAAGCCGGTCGACCGCGCCAAAGAACGTGTCCACTATGCGACTTTGCGCTGTGGGCGCCATATCAAAATGTCACTCCTCAGCAACTACAGATGACACTGCGGGGTAGATTTCCGGGGCTGTAGGGGGTTACCGCCAGATCGAATCAGGCGAAGGGGCCGAACTCGATGTCGACCGGCGTCGGCGTATAGACGAGTGTGCTAAATCTGAGCCTGCCCGCCGGCTGAATGCGGAAGACTGCGATATTGTCGGTGTTCTGGTTGGCGGCATAGAGGAATGTTCCCGACGGATCGATGTTCATCCCGCGAGGCCATTGCCCGCGGGTCGACTCCCAACCGATCACTTCGAGTTCGCCGGTATCCGGCTCGATTTTGAAGATTGCGACGCTATTGTGACCGCGGTTTGTGGTGTAAAGGAAGCGTCCGCTCGGGTGGATGCGAATCTCAGCTGCAGTGTTCGAGCCGGTGAAGTCGGGAGGCAATGCCGAAATCGTCTGTTGCCAGATGAATGCGGCTCGCACGGGATCATAGGTGAAGACGGTGACCGCGGAGACCAACTCGGACAGGACGTAAGCGTGTTGGCGATCAGGATGAAAGGCCATGTGTCGTGGCCCGGAACCGGAGGCGATCGCTGCGTAAGGTACTGTGTTCGGGTTGAGCACGCCGGTACTCGGATCCAGGTTCCAGACGTTGACCTTGTCGGCGCCGAGATCGACGCCAAACACGTGATTGCCATCGAAATCGGTAAGGATCTGGTGCGCGTGCGGTGCTTCCTGTCGGGCGGGATTAGGTCCGGTCCCGTTGCCGACGTCTTGGAAGTTGTCGGTCATGTCGCCGATGGAACCGTCGCTGTTGATCCGAAAAACCTGAAAATTGCCGCTGGTGTAGCTGGCGGCGAATAGGTACTGCCCCGACGGCTGCACGCTGAGATGCGTAGTGTCTTGCCCGTTTGTCGGCTGCATGTTGACAAAGCTCAGCGTACCGTTCGCTTGGTTTATGGAAAACGCGCTCACCCCGCCGTCAGTCATCTCATTGACGGAATAGAGGTGCTGCAGACTCGGATCGAGTGCGAGATATGATGGGTTCGGAATTTGCTCGACTTGAAGCGGGGTCAATCCACCATCGCTCGGGTTCATCCTGAACACGTAGATACCCAGCGCCTGGCTTGGATGCGTACCGCCCGGCGCTGTTCCTGGGAACGTGTAGGTGCCGACATAAACGAACCGCGCTTTCAACGCGGGCGACTTGCGGAGCGAAGCCAATGAGTCCGCCGTGGCCGAACCCGGCGCCACGGCCGCAATTGCGGCCGCCCCACCAACCAACGGAAACAGGTGACGACGAGATAGGACACTGGTTTTCATTCGGGGCCTCCTCCCTAGGCGTGGCCAACCGCCGTGGCAGGTTTCTTTCGTTGATATGCGACCATACCGCGATAAGCGAGGATTAACCAGTTATGATCGTAGACGGCGACCGCGGGCGATATTGTGATTGAACGCAGCCGATGACGAAGAAGAAAGGCTAGGAGTGACCCCCGAACAGCTTCAAGCACTTGTTGCCCAGCTGACCGCTCGCGCTAACAACGAACATGACGCCGCGGAGGTGCCCGGCTCGCCGTCGGCGCGACGGTTCGAGACGATGCGGCAGATCAGCGCTCAGATGGAACGCGAAGGCCACTTTGAATTCCGCCGGCGCAGCGACGGCAGCGTGTCCATCCATATGACCAACGACGGCGCGCCCCGGCGGCTAATGGCATTGATGGAGGCGGCCGGTTTGCTCCGGGATGATGCCTGAGTGGCTACCTTCTCTGCCACCGTCTTGCGCTCGCCTGGCCGCGGCCCGCCCGCGGCCTCCGCAGGCAGTCCGCCCCGTGATGCCAGACAACCGGCATACCCCTTGGTGCGTGGCGCGCACCGATCGGATGGTGTGCTCGCCCGGCCTATGCGCGCGCCCATCGTGTTTGGGAATGACAGGCCAGCACGCTCGCTAAGTACGGCATCCCGATCCTGCGCATGGTTGGAGTTCGCAGATGACCACCGGGTTCCGGTCGGGCTCAGGGATAACGCGAGCCCGTTGCCATTGCTGGCTTGCCGGCACGATTGCATATTTCCTCCTTGGGATGGCACATCCGCGCATCCAACCGATCAGGCCAACCTGGAGGAAAGAGCCATTCGACGCCCCCGACTGGCTGTTCGACCTCAAATACGATGGGTTCCGGGGGGCCTCTGCCATGTCGAGCAGGATCACGGCCGCTTCATCTCTCGAAATGGCAATGTCTTGAGCCGCTGTGACGCGCTCGGCGATCAGGTGGCGGCCGCCTCGACGTCGACGAGGCGGTAATCGACGGCGAGCTGAGCCGGCTATAACCTGGGCTATCCCGCTTTTCACATCGGCGTCCACATGCAGCAGAACCTGTCGAATGATCGCCGCGACGGCGGTAGCAAGATCACTCATCGGGTCGAACCACCCACTTCGTAGAACCGCGACGGCGAAATCGAACGGACTCCGGTGATGCTCGGCAGCAAGGCGGCGGCCCAGTCCGGCTCATCGTGTGGTGCAAGGATTGCGGACATGTCAGGTCGAGGCTCGCTTTCGTCACTTCTCGACTTTGCCTGGCGGACAGCTTTCCGGCTTGGTTTTCCGCTTGCTCGCATCTGGTGGCGACTGACGCGCCCGAGGCATCAGGGTGTCGTCGTGGCGGTCTATGTCGGCCCTGACCTCTTGCTAGTGCGCTCCTCGTATCGGACTGGTTGGCACTTGCCCGGTGGCGGTGTGCGGCGCGGCGAGACGCCAGAAGAGGCGGCACGGCGGGAGCTGGCGGAGGAGATTGGCGTCACCGCGTCGGCGCTGCTCCCTGCGGGCTCTACATGCGGCATTTGGGACGGACGGCGCGACCGGATATTTTTCTTTGAGCTGCGCTTGGTCGAATTGCCAAAGCTGCAGCTTGATAACCGAGAGGTCATAGAGGCCCGGCTGACCTCACCTATCGAGTTGCAGAACATGGTCCTGACGGACCTGGTCGCCATCTATCTCGCACGCCGGCAATAGCTCGGCTGCCACCCAGACCCGACTTGACTCCGCGGCTCTGCAGCGCTCCGGCTGGCGGGGCGATGCGGCGCGGAGACGACCGTACCGGATTCGGCGGCGAGGCTTGTGCGCGGCCAGTGCGGGAGCCGCCGGGTCAGCATGGTGGTGAACGGGGCGACGCGGCAACACCGACCCGCCCATATTTGGCAAGCCGCAGGCAGCGCGCGGCGCGGGCACCCACCATCAGTAGCCGCTCCAGGTCATTCCAAGTGATCGCCGCCGGTTAAGGCTAGAAGAGCAAGCGGTCGGTCGCTGGGTCACGTCCGTCAAGCGAGTGTAGATTCGAGTTGTAGCTGAGGGGCCATCAAAGGCGGCAGCCCTGGTGGAAATCATGTCTGCCAACGAATGTTCGCCTGACGATCCGTGCGAAGGGCTGCCTATCGAATAAGACGGCGCTCGCGATGGTCTTCAAGCTGATCGACAGCGCCCAGAAAAGTTGGCGACGAATTGACGGCCACAACCAGTTGCCAAAACTAATCCAGGGTGTGAAGTTCACCGACGGCATCGAGGTCATCGGCAATTGTGCCGCCCCTCAAGCCCAAGCCGCCGCGTGTTCCTTCAGGCCGTCACCAAAATTCGGCGATAGCTCATCCACGGTGCAGAGTCCACGCTGTTTCAATGGCTTGCCGTACCACAGTGGGTTCCCACAGGTAAGACGTTAACGCAGTCCTTATCGCGATCGAGAACCGCGTTCGCCTCTCAGAGCGTATTGGTCAGGTTATGAATTAGCGCCGAGCTGGCGTCGAACGCGGCCTCAGCGTCCTTGCTGGTCTCGGCCATCCAGATCTCTTGTAATGACCGCTTGGCCTTCGGCTGCTGGCTCTTCGGCAGTTTGTTGAGGACATTGGCGGTCTTGTGCACCCAGCAGCGTTGCTCTCGTGTGGTCGGCCACAACTCGGCGAGCGCCTTCCAGAAGCCAAGCGCGCCGTCGCCGACGGCGCGTTTGGGCGCGACCGCCAAGCCTCGGTTCTGTAAATCGAGCAGCAGCTCGCGCCTATCCTGCGCGCCTTCGCGCGCACCGTCGGTAAAGCCGAGCAGCTCCTTTTTGCCCTCCGGCGTCGCGCCGATGATGACCAGGATACATTGCTTGGCGTCTTCAAAACGGGCCTGCAGGTAAATGCCGTCGGCCCACACGTAGACATAGCGCTTGGCCGACAGATCGCGCTTGCTCCAATGCTCGTGCTCGTCGAGCCAGACCTCCTTCAGCCGCGCGATCGTCGAAGCCGATAGGCCCGGCGCATCCCTGCCAAGCAGGGCGGCAAGCGTCTCCTCGAAATCGCCGGTCGAGATGCCCTTCAGGTAAAGGATTGGGATCAGCACCTCCAGGCTGCGGGAGCGCCGCGCGTAGGGCGGCAGGATTGCCGGCGTGAAGCGGATGCCATCCGGTATATGGCAACGAGCGTGCGCCCGCTGCCGGTGAGCGCGATCTCCAGGCCACCGTCTAGCGGCTCGATCACCGCCTCCCGAACGGCGGGAAATCGGCGTGAAGCTCCTACCGCTGACAACAGGGTAGCGGCCAGAACGGCAAATCAGATTGCTTCGCTCAAACCCTTTGCGACTCGGAATGCAACCTTCTTTGACGCTTTACTGGCTTTGATCTGGATCTCCTCGCCCGTGGCCGGATTACGCCCCTTGCGCGCCGGGCGTGCCGGTCGAATTCGTACTTGCAGGACGCCAAGGTTGGGAATGCGGATTTTGCTGCCCTTCTTCAGCACACGACCGATGTCGGCCACGAAGCCGGTGAACATCTCGATCGCCTGCTTCTTGGCTACGCCGTGATTATAGCCCGCCCATTCAGCCAGATGTTTCAACGTGACGATCGGCGGCAATGGCCCGGTCATCGAAGCGGGCTTAGGATCAGACGTCGCAGTCCTTTTCTTGTTGGCCGCCTTCGTGATGACCAGCTTCCGCACCGCGGGTGCAGCCTTCGGCTTACCGGCCGTCTTTGCGGCTGGCTTGCTGCGTGCCGCAGGTGCTGTCTTTCTCACTGTATTGACCTGAGGTGTAGCCATCGAGGGCTCTCCAAGTTTGCCTTTCCGGAGCAGAAAATACCGACGCGTTGCAAGAACCTGCAACTTTGCGTGGAAACGCAGCGGAAACGACCGGTGGGGATGTGCGTGCTGCCCTGCTGATCTCTCCGCCGGAGCGAATCACTGGCAAAGTGTTCCAGCTTGGGCCGAGGCGACGAACGGTCACCAGGGGTGGAGACGAAGGCGAGCCAGTTGCAGAATGGCGAACTTCTGACCGTTACGGCAACCGACCCGAAGGGAAATCCAGCATATCAGCGGCTCGGCTTTATCGGCTTGTTGGCGAGCAGCGCGCATCATCAGATGCACCACCTGATGATGGTCAAGGGAGAGTTCGATTATGAACACTTGGCCCCTCGGCAGTAAACGGCCTTGTGTTCCGAGATGTGCGGTGGGCCGGACAGGCGGCCAGCACGGCAGCGCACGATACCATCTTGTCAACTTTCGACGGGCATTTCGCTGCCTAGATCGCGAAAAATCCGACTAAGTCGGGAAAAGTTTCCGACCAGATCGGGAAAGCGCTTCGCAGTATTTCGGGCTCAATATAGGCTCGGCCGAAGAAGCGACGTCATCGGAGGGAAATGCTGAGCGCCAAACGCATGTTGACTGCGAAAGCTGTCGCACTGGTCCGGCTGCTCACGGCTGCGGCGGCGGCGCAGGAGGCGCCGCCGGTCACGACAGTGGAGATCGTCGCCCTCAGCCTGCCCGGTATGGGGATCGACCGCGACAAGGTGCCGTCCAATGTGCAAAGCCTGCAGACGCCATAGATCACGACGCAGGGGCCGACGTCCTTCACCACGCCGGCGCGCTTTGTCGGCTATTCAGAAGTTGAAAGCTGCTGCAAGCATAGCCTGATCATTTGGACCACGGCTTGAGGTCCAGCGGTGCCGACCGCCTTTGCGATGCCTTGCTCTGTAACGGCTAGAATGTAGTCGATATCATCTTGAACGATCGAGCCGCGTCGGCGCAAAACATCTAATAGTAGCGCCTGCGAACCAGCCAGAGCTGCAATCATCGCATGCAATTCGTCTGTTTGGGCAGCCACGGGCGTTTCCCTCATTCCTACGGGCCAGCGTGATCGAGGGCGAGACTTAACACTAGGTCTGAGAGCGTTTATGCTCAATACCCGCTTGTTGTACGTAGGAAAAAAGGCCGATTTTCCTGTGCCACGAGCCATTGAGTGGAGCAGAACCGGATTGGGTGGGGCTGCGAGCCTCCTCCTCAGCTCTTGCGTGTCCATCTCATGAGCTCGAACAGCTATTGGCCCGGGGACGGCGCTTGAACCAAGCGAGGAACTGCGCCGTTGGATCGACCTGGTCGTCGTGCTTGCAGTTCGGGAAACGATCATTTCGTGCAGATCCCCGCCGAGCCATGGCGCGGTCTCGTGAATGTGGACGAAGCCGTTGTTGACCATCACCGTCTGCCCGTTCGCATGATCTTGTCCCACATGGGCTGGCAGCGCGTGACACCGTGGCAGCCATCGGCGGCAGCTTCTGGACAGCTGAGTGCTCGAGGTCCTTGTCGTCGATCGCCACTTTGGTCGGCGCAGAATGAGGAGAATTCGGAAGCTTACCGGCTGCGGCGTCGGCTACCGCGGGGCGACGATAGCCGAGCTCCAGCCGCTCGATGTCAAGATCGCCAACCGAGTGCTGTTCGCAAAGTGTCAGGCACCGAGATCAAGATCGACCGCAGGATTTCGTCGTCGCGAAGGAGAGCGACATCATGGGCGTAGTTGAATAGACTGCGTCGGCAGGCTTGCGTGAGGGGAGGAGACCATGGCGGCAAAGGAAATCCGGTTTCATAGCGATGCGCGCGAGCGGATGTTGCGCGGCATCGACATTTTGGCAAACGCGGTGAGGGTCACGCTGGGCCCGAAGGGCCGCAACGTCGTTCTCGACAAATCCTACGGCGCGCCGCGCATCAGCAAGGACGGCGTCACCGTCGCCAAGGAAATTGAGCTCGCCGACAAATTCGAAAACATGGGCGCGCAAATGGTGCGCGAGGTCGCATCGAAGACGAGCGACGCCGCTGGCGATGGTACGACGACAGCGACCGTTCTCGCCCAGACGATCGTGCGTGAAGGCGCCCGAGCAGCGGCTGCGGGCATGAACCCGATGGACCTGAAGCGCGGCATCGACCGGGCGGTGGAAGTGGTGGTCAAGGAGATCGAAAAGCGCTCCAAAAAGGTGTCGACCAACGACGAGATCGCCCAGGTCGGCACCGTCTCGGCCAATGATGACCGCGAGATCGGCCGGATGATCGCCGAAGCGATGCAGAAGGTTGGCAACGAGGGCGTCATCACCGTCGAAGAGGCAAAATCGCTCGAAACTGAGCTCGACGTGGTCGAGGGCATGCAATTCGACCGCGGCTATGTCAGCCCCTATTTCGTAACCAACGCCGAAAAGATGGTCGCCGAGCTCGAGGAACCGTACATCCTGCTCCACGAGAAGAAGCTGTCGAGCCTTCAACCGCTGCTGCCGCTGCTCGAGGCGGTGGTCCAGTCGGGCAAACCGCTGCT
>Ga0306920_100013967_pt1 | contig 10952 bp, 11 predicted proteins | sample flu12Cox44000170_FD_204666 | JGI IMG/M metagenome (GOLD analysis project Ga0306920, IMG submission 204666) | Lab enrichment of tropical soil microbial communities from Luquillo Experimental Forest, Puerto Rico - flux4day.12C.oxic.44.000.170 (v2)... | ecosystem: Environmental > Terrestrial >...
GCGCTCGCAGAGCTCGAGCGCGATGGCAAGCTGTGCGCCGAGCGGCAGCTGCCAGGGGAGAGCGCTCGGTTCGCGCCTGCGGGGAACGGTGTCGGTAGCCATGCTATCGCTTGACGATCTGGCCGCTTCGGATCAGGTCCGCGCCGTCCACCGAAAGCGTAGCGCCGGGAAGAAACAGCAGCAGCTCACCGTTGCTGCTGCGATTGCGCCCGCCTGACTCCCAGTTGTCCCCGAGTGCCAGCCGCACCACGCCTGCGCCGTAGCCGTAATACGGCAGGTAGCCGGACTTCAGCACGGCAGTGAGCGCGGGGTTGGTGCTGATGACGAACTCCCCGGGCTTGTCCTTGTCGCCGCTCGCGCTGCGCCAGGCGCTCACTTGCCCGTCCCGGAAGGTGGCCCGCGCAAGTCCGGATCGCGTATCGAAGTTCAGATAACCGGTGAAGGTACCGCGGGCGTCCGCGAGATCCGTGGTGCGCAGCACGCTCGCCGGCAACTCTTCCTCACGGTCGCGCACCGAGCGCGCACCCTGCACCTTCTCCTTCGTGGCTTCTCCGGTGTTTCGGTGGAAGTAGGCATCGGGCGGCACCCGAAAGAAGAAGTCGGTGCCGTTGGGAGCGGTCACGTGCACGGTGTGACCGCGCAGCGCCGTCTCCAGCGCGAGCAGGCGCTTGCCGATCTCGGCAGGACTCACCTCGATGGCCCGCTGGTACATGGCCTCGATGAGCGGTATGTCCGCGGTGTCCGGCGGCAGGAACCAGTGGAAATGGATGGAGCGCACCCCCGAGGCTTCGACGAGATGCTCGAAGGGCTGATCACCGACCGCCGCAAGATCGGACGGCAGCCATATCGCAGCCTGTGAGCGCCGGAAGATCGTTTTCCATTGCTCGAAGCGCGCGGCGCGCTGCGCCGGCGTGAGACCCGCATCGCGCACGGAATCCGGTGCGGCGATCTCCTCCACCTCGCCCCCGGCCCGCTCGATGGCTGCACGCAGGGGTGCGGCGATGCCGGGATCGCGGTGCGCGTCCCAGAACATCACTACGCGCTCGCCGCGCGAGATTTTCCAGGAGCGGTTGACTACCAGGTCTGCGAGATGGGCGTAGTCCACCCCCCGGGCGGTTGATTCACGGGAAAGCGGCTGTGCCAGCGCGCATTCCATTGCAAGCACTGCGGCGATCCAGCCGGCCGCGGCGAAGAGGTGTCGGTCAGCTGCAGATGCCGTGCCCACGAACACAGCCCATCATAGAGAGTCCGACGGCCAGGCACAGCATGCCACTCGACGCGAAACGCATGAGGGCCGACACTGTGGACCGCCCGTGCGTCGCCCACGTACGAGCCGAACGAACTCGAAAGGAGATCCGAGGTGGCCTTCGATGATCCCATTTCGCGCCGACGGTTCGTCGGCGGCGTGGCGGCGTCCGCGGCCTCAGGGTGGGTGTGCGCCGGAGCCGGCCCCTCCGCAGCGGCCTCCGTTTCGAAAGCGCCCGGTGAGCTCGCCCGCCTGGGTGCGGGCGAAGCGGTCGCGCTCCTCAGCCGGGGCGAGCTGTCCGCGGTCGAGTACGCGCGCGCGCTCCTCGCCCAATGTGAGGCAGGCAAGAGCCTCAACGCCTTCATTACGCTGCGCCCGGAGCAGGTGCTGGCGGATGCCAGCGCCTGTGACCGCAGGCGCAAGGCCGGTGAGCGGCTCGGCCCCCTGCATGGCCTGCCCATCCCGATAAAGGACAGCGTGAACACGCGCGATCTGCCGACGACCGCCGGCACGCCGGCGCTGCGGCACTTTCAGCCCCGCGAGGATGCACCGCTCGTGCGCGCGTTGCGCGACGCCGGTGCCATCGTGCTCGGCAAGACGAATCTCCACGAGCTGTCCTACGGATACACCAGCAACAACCACGCCTACGGCGCGATCCACAATCCCTACGACGTGACTCGCATCCCCGGCGGCAGCAGCGGCGGCACGGGTGCTGCGATCGCATCGCGCATGGCGCCACTTGGCGTCGCCGAGGACACCGAAGGCTCCATTCGCGTGCCCGCGGCGCTCTGTGGCATCGCGGGGTTCCGTCCCACCACCGGCCGTTATTCGACCCAGGGCTGTGCTCCGATCTCTCCTCTCTTCGACCAGGTGGGCCCGCACGCGCGCTCGGTAGCCGACCTGTTGCTGTTTGATGGCGCCGTGACCGGCAGTTCCCCATCAGCGCCGCCGCCTGTGTCGCTGAACAAGGTGCGGCTCGGCGTCATCCGGCCGTTCTGGTTCTCCGGGCTCGACAGTGAGGTCGAGCAGGTCACGACCGCGGCACTCGCTGCGCTCCAGCGAGCCGGAGTGGAGCTCGTCGAAGGCGAGCTGCCGCAGCTGCCGCATTTCATCGAGCTGATCACCGATCCGGTGCAGAACCACGACGTCAAGCCCTCGCTCACCCGGTATCTGGCCGACTATCACGCCGGCGTCAGCTTCGAGGAGCTGCTCGCGCAGGCAAGCCCGGACGTGCAGCAAATGATCAAGCCGGCTATCACGCCGGGAACTCATGACTTCGTGCCCGAGGCGCAGTACGAGGAGATCGTACGGGTGCATCTTCCCGGGCTGCGGGCCATGTATAAGGAGTACTTCGCCCGCAGCGGGGTCGCCGCGATCGTCTTTCCCACCACCATCCTGCCCGCCCCCAAGCTGGGCGAGGAGGACATGGAGGTCGAGGTGCGGGGTCGCCGGATGCCACTCGATGAGGCGATGGCTCGCAACATCGCACCGGGAAGCACCGCGGGGCTTCCGGGACTCGTGCTTCCTGCCGGCCTGACGCCGGGCGGGCTGCCTGTCGCACTCGAGTTCGACGGTCCCGCAGGTTCCGACCGTTCAGTGCTCGCACTGGGCCTGGCGCTCGAGGCCGTGCTCGGCAAACTTCCGCCGCCGCCGCCGCTCGCCCGCCCCTGACGACCCGCGGCGCGAAGCGGGCTGTCGTTCAGCGTTTTCCGCGCGCCTTCTTCACCGAGAAAAACAGCTGCCGGTTCTCACCCGCCCGCACGATGCTCGCCGAGTCAAGGGCGACCAGAATGTAAAGAACATTCAGAGCCGCGAGCGTGGAGGGGATGTGCCGCGTGCGCCGCGCTGCCACATCTTTGGCCGTCACCCCGCGCGTCCCGCCGAAGCGCTGCTGCGCGTACTCCACAGCGCGCGTGTCGATTACATTGAAGTAGCCGGAGCCGCGCCGCGCCTTCGAGAGCGCAAACGACAGCACGAAGAAATAGCCGCGAGCCTCGAACACGTGGTAGGTCTGACGGACCGCTTTCACGCGCCCACGGTAGGTGAGTCCCTGCTGCAGCGTTCGGATGTTCATGGTACCCCCACGGCCTGCAAGATGCGGCTACGGTACCGTACGCTCTTTATAACGGATGTGCAGCAGCTCTCTGCAGAACTCGCGCCTCCGATCCAACAAGTTGGTGTTGGAGGCTCGCTTGAGCCCGCCCGCAGCCCGTGTGCTATTTGCCGGCGTTCGCCAGTTTGCAGTCGCGCAGCTCGACGATACCCGGACGTTTCCCCGCGGCGGCCACCAGAGTCCCGATCCTGTCGCAACGCAGCGTGACGTGTTCGCGTTTCAAGATCCCTGCGGCCCCGCCTGCCTCTTGCGAAAACCATGCGGTGACATCCCACGAGTCACCCGACAGCTGTATCGCCGCCCCATCCGCAATTCCGGCGTTATCGACGATTCCGCTGACCTCGATGATCGCGCCGCCGATCTTCTGTGTGAGGGCGTCAGCGTTGGTCTGGAAGTCGCGCTGCAGCGCCTCGGCCGTGGTCGTGTACACCGGGCGCGGGGGTGGCGCCGCAACGGGCGCCGGCACTGGCGTCAGGCCGAAACACTGGTAATAGTGGCTCTCGTCCAGCTTCCACTTTCCCTGCTTGTCTGGCGCTTGCTTGGCGGCTTCGGCCCCGAAACGCTGGCACTCGTCCAGGGATGCGAACACCGGGACGTCGTGACCTTCCTTGTCGATGCGCAGGTCACACTTGCCCGTCACCGCGTAGCACGCAAAGAACCCGTAGAGCAGAGCAGACACGATTCACCCCCCAACAACTCGATGATTCTCTTGCGCCGGAAGACTACCACGCACCGACATTTGCGATTCTGCCGCCGGTGATGAGCGCCCGGGTCCAGGCGAGTCCTCTTCCCTCGCCTCCAACCTGATCGACGAAGCCACTAAATCAAAGAGTTACTGCACTCAAGAGGTTCGCACGCCGTTACGCCCGCTCGTTGAGCGCTGCGCGGCCGCACTCCTTATCAAGGAAGTTTATTGACTGCCGCTCCGCAGGCCGCAGAATCCCTTCCGTGCCTCGCCGCAGGAGGGCTCCCCATGCCAGCGATGATCGATATCCGCAGCGATACCGTCACTCAACCGACCCGGGAAATGCTCGCCGCAATGCTGCAGGCGCAGGTGGGCGATGACGTCTTCGGGGAGGACCCCACCGTCAACGCGCTGCAGGAGAAGGCGGCCGAGCTCTTTGGCAAAGAGGCCGCGCTCTTCTGCCCGAGCGGCACCATGTCCAATCAGATCGGTATCAAGATACACACCCAGCCGGGCGATGAAGTGATCTGTGATGAGCTGGCGCACGTCTATCTCTATGAGGGGGGCGGCATTGCCGCCAACTCCGGCGCATCGGTACGGCTGCTCAAAGGTGCCCGGGGACGGTTCACTGCCGAGCAGGTTCGCGAGAACATCAATCGGCGCGACGATTCTCACCTGCCCTGGACACGCCTCGTCGCCATCGAGAACACCGTCAACAAAGGCGGGGGATGCTGCTGGGATCTGTGCGAGATCGAGCGCATCCGGGCCGTCTGCCAGGAGCACGAAATCGCCATGCACCTGGACGGCGCGCGGCTTTTCAACGCACTCGTGGCCCGCAACGAGTCGCCGCGCGACTATGGCCGTCTCTTTGACACACTGTCGGTGTGCCTCTCCAAGGGGCTCGGGGCGCCCGCCGGCTCGCTGCTGCTCGGATCGCGCCAGCTTCTCGCCAAGGCGCATCGCCAGCGCAAAGTGCTGGGCGGTGGCATGCGCCAGGCGGGCTACCTCGCGGCCGCGGGGCTCTTCGCCCTCGAGCACAACGTCGAGCGCCTGAGTCAAGACCATGCGAAGGCGAAAGTCCTCGAGAGCGAGCTGCGTGCGCTCCCTTACGTTGCCGAGGTCTTACCCGTAGAGACGAACATCGTCATCTTCACACTGGCCGAGGGAATGGGCACCGAAGCCTTCCTGCAGCAGCTGCAGCATCAGCGGGTCCGGGCATCGGCCATGGGACCGCGCACGGTGCGCTTCGTTTTTCACCTGGATGTGAGTGATGCGCAGCTCGATGAGCTGCTGCAGGCGCTGCGCCGCGTACGGCTGCCGGCTTGAGCTGACGTCCATGTTGCTCTCGAGAGAAGCGCGCCTGGTTTCCGCCATCACCCTCTTGGTCATTCCGACCATCATGTACGGCGGCTGGACGCTGCTCGGCATTCTCACCCACGGCACCGTGAGTGCGAACCCGAACGTTCAACTGGATGAGACTCAGTGGGCGCTGTGGCGGGCGGGTCATGCCCATGCCGGGGTGTGGACGATTCTATCTCTGCTGCTGCAGATATTTCTCGACTCGGCGCGGTTGTCCGCCGCTGCCAAGTGGCTCGCCCGGATATGCGCCCCGGTCGCCGCGGTGCTTCTTGCGGCGGGATTCTTTGGGGTATCGGTCTCGGCCGGCTTTCGCTGGCTGATCTACCTCGGGGTGCTCAGCATGGTGACCGCCCTGCTGCTCACCGCCCTCGGTTTGATTCGGGATTTTCGCTCAGCGACCCGGGCGAGCGGTGAGCTCGCTCCCTAGGTGCCCGCGCGCGTTCGCGCAGAGCTGCCCGCGGCCGCGATACTGACCAGCTTCAGGCGGCCGGAGGCTCCGCTCTTGATGGAGACCGCGGCCTTGGCGCACCGAAAGTGTTCGGCCACGAGCGCAATGAGCTCCTGATTCGCACGGCCCTCGATGGGCGGCGCTTTGACCTGCGCCGACCAGCTCCCATCGGGCAACTGTGTCAGCGCAGACGCGCGTGCGCGGGCTTTGACCTTGACGCGTATGACGACCGCGGACATCAGGTCCGCGCGGTGCGCCGGCGGGAAGTAGCGCGGCCGGCACCACCCTCACCCGTGCCCGGCGGCGGTTCATCGCCCGGCTTCCAAGGTCGTCCCAGCCGCTGCTCGATGTAGCCACGGATCAACCGGCGCACCACCTGCGAAGGGGTCAGATCCTCCTCGGCGCATAGCCGCTCGAGCACCGACTTCTTGCGCGGATCGATGAGGATCGTGAGCCGCGCGGTGCGCTCTTCGATCTTCACTACCTTTTCGCTCTTCATGTGGCTTTCAGTCACATCTAATAGAAGCATTCTCAATGCGTACAGCATTATAATCCAGCGCGTATCCGCGTAGCATCGTCTGTGACGCCACTACTCCACTCGCCGCTCGACCTCTGCCTGTTGCTGCTCGCCCTGTGGGGTCTGATCGGACTCGCGGGGCTGCTGCGGCCCACGAGCTTGCGGTACGTCGGCCGCACGCTCTTTCCGCTCGGTGCGCTGTGCGGCGCAGTGCTCGCGGCCGTGGCCTGCGCGAGTCTCGCCGCGCCGCCCGAGCAGGCGGTGCTCGTCATCGGGCTGCCGGATCTCCCGATGCATCTGCGGCGCGATGCGCTCTCGAGCCTGTTCCTCTTTCTGCTCGGAGCCGCGTCGGCGGGCATCTCGGTGTTTGCCGCGGGCTACTTCCGCCGCGGCCACGGCACCTCCGCCGGCCTCCTTTGCCTCCAGTACCACCTGTTCCTCGCCAGCATGGGCTTCGTGCTGCTGGCCGATGACGCCTACGCGTTCATGGTGGCGTGGGAGACCATGGCGCTGTCCTCTTACTTCCTCGTCACGACCCAACACAGCCTCGGCGAGATTCGCCGCGCGGGCTTCCTGTACCTGTTGATCGCCCATGTGGGCGCGATCGCCATCCTGCTGTCCTTCGGTGTCATGCAGGGTGGCAGCTGGCAATTCACTTTCGAGGCGATGCGTCACGCGCACCTGAGCTCGGCCTGGGCGGCCGCGGCGTTCCTGCTCGCCCTGTTCGGCTTCGGTGCGAAGGCGGGCCTCGTGCCGCTCCACGTGTGGCTGCCGGAAGCGCACCCGGCAGCGCCCTCCCCGGTGTCCGCGCTGATGAGCGGCGTGATGCTGAAGACCGCGGTGTACGGGGTGCTGCGCGTCACCTTCGATCTCCTCGGCGGACCGCAGTGGTGGTGGGGAGTCGTGGCGCTGACGGTGGGACTCTTCAGCGCGCTCTATGGCGTCGTGTTCGCTGCCGCGCAGACCGATATGAAGCGGCTGCTCGCCTGGTCGTCGATCGAGAACGTCGGCATCATTTTCACGGGCCTGGGGCTCGCCGTTGTTTTTTACGGCGTCGGCATGCCGCAGCTCGCCGCGCTCGCCCTCATCGCGCTCCTGTACCACGCCCTCAACCACGCGTTCATGAAGAGCCTGCTGTTCTGCGGTACGGGCGCGGTGCTGCACTCGACCGGTGAGCGCAACCTGGGGCGCCTGGGCGGGCTCATTCATCGCATGCCCTGGGTGGCGTGGTTGAGTCTCATCGGTGCGCTGGCACTGGCGGGACTGCCGCCTTTGAATGGCTTCGTGTCCGAATGGCTGCTGCTGCAGGCGTTCCTGTTCGCGCATCAGGTGCCGCAGACCTTCGTCAACATGCTGCTGCCGCTCGGCGCCGCGGTGGTGGTGCTCGCGGCGGCGCTCGCGGCCTATGTCATGGTGAAATTCTACGGCGTGATCTTCCTCGGGCAGCCGCGCGAGGCGGCGCTGCTGCGTGCCCACGACGCCAACGTGCTCGAGCGCATTGGCCTACTGTGGCTGGCATTAGGCTGCGTTACACTCGGTGTCGTTCCCGCACAGATCGTCGGCGCATTGCGTACCGTCGTCCGGCAGTTCGCCCATGTCGACCTGCAAAGCCCCGCGGCACCGTGGTGGTTGCTCGAGCCGCTCCCTGGCCGGCAGGCTTCCTACTCCGGTCTCGTGTTCTTGCTCGCCGTGACGGCGGTGGTGCTCCTCAGCATCCTCGCCGTGCGACTCTTCTACCACCAGCGCGTGCGCCGCGCCCCTCCCTGGGACTGCGGCTTCGTGCGGCTCGATGGGCGCATGCAGGACACGGCGGAAGGCTTTGGCCAACCGATCCGTCACATCTTCGAGCCGTTCTTTGCGCTGCGACGTGAGCTCCCCTCGCCGCTCGATCGCGCACCGCGCTACCGCGTCTTCATCGCCGACCGCATCTGGCAGCGCCTGTACGAGCCGCTCGGCTCGCTCGTGCAGCGCGTGGCGGACGCCTTCGCGGTGCTGCAGCAGGGGCGCATCGCCACTTATCTCCTCTATAGCTTCGTCACGCTCGTGGTGCTGCTGGCGGTCGTGTTATGAGGCCGATCGAGATCGTCACGCAACTGCTCGAGCTCATCGTCGCACTGGCGGCGGCGCCGCTCTTTGTCGGTTGGATCAACCAGTGCCGCGCCTGGCTGCAGAACCGCAGCGCTCCGAGCCTGTGGCTCCCGTACCGCGGCATCCGCAAGCTCTTTCACAAGGACGCCGTCATCGCCGAGGGCGCTTCCCGGCTGTTCCGCCTCTCACCCTACATCGTCTTCGCCGCGATGGTGGTCGCCGCCGGCATCATTCCCTCGATGGGCACGCGGCTGCCGCTCACGCAGGTGGCCGATGCGATCGCGCTCGTGGGGCTGCTCGCGACCGCGCGGGTCTTCATGTCGCTCGCCGCCATGGATATCGGCACCGCCTTCGGGACCCTCGGCGCGCGCCGCGAGATGATGGTCGGATTCCTGGCGGAGCCGGCACTGCTCATGGTGATCTTCGTCGCCTCGCTCATCTCGGCGACCACCGCGCTGCCGGCGATCACCGAGCACCTGGCGACGCAGACGCTCGGTCTCTATCCGAGTCTCGCCTTCACGGCCGTGGCCTTCCTCATGGTGCTGCTCGCGGAGAATGCGCGCATCCCGGTCGACAACCCCGCGACCCACCTCGAGCTGACGATGATTCACGAGGCGACGCTGCTCGAGTACTCGGCGCGTCATCTCGCGCTCATGGAGTGGGCGGCGGCCCTGAAGCTGTTCAACTACGCCTGTATCGGCTTCGCGCTCTTCATTCCCTGGGGCGTCTCGACCCGGGGAAGCGCGCCGGTGGCGCTGTTCGCCTCGATTCCCGTGCTCGCCGCCAAGCTCGCCGTGGCGGGGGCGCTGCTGGCGCTGCTCGAGACCGTATCGGCGAAGCTGCGCGTATTCCGGGCGCCGGAATTCCTGGCGACCGCGTTCCTTTTTGCGGTGCTGGGACTCCTCGTGCACCTGTTGCTCCGGGTCTGACCATGGCCGGCGTGCCACTCGATCTGCAGCTCCTCAACCTGTGCGCCGCGTTGCTACTGCTCCTCTCGTTCGCGATGCTCAGCCAGCGTCGCATCGTGAACCTGGTGAATCTGCTGGCGGTGCAGGGCACGGTGCTCTTCATCGCGACGCTGCTCATCGCCTTCCGCACGCACCAGGCGCACCTGTATCTGTCCGCCGCCCTGACGCTCGGCTTGAAGGTGGTGCTGCTCCCCTACCTGCTGCATCGCCTGATCCGCCGGCTCGAGGTCTACTGGGACGCGGAGCCCCTCCTCAATATCTCCGGCACGATGCTGATCGGCGTCCTCATCGTGGTCTTCTCCTTCGGGCTCGCGCAGCCGATCTCCGCTCTCGCGAGCACCGCCACCCGCAACGCGATCGGCATCGCGGTCGCCGTCGTGCTCCTCTCCTTCCTCACCATGATCACCCGCCGCAAGGCGATGTCGCAGGTCGTGGGGTTCCTCTCGATGGAGAACGGTCTCTTCTTCGGTGCCATGAGCGCCACCTACGGCATGCCCATGGTGGTGGAGTTCGGCGTGGCGCTCGATGTGCTGGTCGCGGTGCTGGTGCTCGGTATCTTCTTCTTCCAGATACGCGAGCAGTTCGACAGCCTCGACCTCCACCATCTCGAGTCGCTGCGCGAGGACGCCGCCTCGGGGAGGCGCGAGTAGCATGGAGTTCCTGCTCCTCATCGGCAGTCCCCTCGCCGGTGCCGCGGTGCTCGCAGTCCTCGGCGCGCGGCGCTTCGCGCCCGGGCTGAACGTCGCCTTCAGCCTCGTGACGTTCCTTGCCGCCTGTGCGCTCACGGCGCACGTGATAGGCGCGGGTAATCTCAGCTTCGCGCACGAGCAGTTCTTCATCGACCCCTTCAACGTGTTCCTCGTCACGCTCACGGCGCTCGTCGGCTTGACGACGGCCATCTTCTCGCGCCCCTACATGCGCATCGAGATGGAGCACGGACGCATACGCGCCCCGCAACTGCGGCTCTACCACAGCATGTATCAGCTCTTCATGACCACCATGCTGGTGGCGCTCACCACCAACAACATGGGCCTGCTGTGGGTGGCGATGGAAGCCGCGACGCTCTCGACGGTGCTGCTGGTGACACTCTACCGCACGGGCCCGAGTCTCGAGGCCGGCTGGAAGTACTTTGTGCTCTGTGGTGTCGGCATCGCCCAGGCGCTCTTTGGCACGATCCTGCTGTACTTCGCCGCCGAGCACGTGTTGGGCGCCGAGGGCGTGAGTGCGCTGCTGTGGACGCATCTGAACGGCGTCAAGGGATCGCTCGAGCCGAAGGTGCTGAGCCTCGCGTTCGTGTTCCTGCTCGTCGGCTACGGCACCAAGGTCGGGCTCGCGCCGCTTCACAACTGGCTGCCCGATGCGCACGCCGAAGGCCCGACGCCGATTTCGGCCGTGCTCTCCGGCCTCCTGCTGAATGTGGCGCTCTACGCCGTCGTGCGCTGCAAGGTGCTCATCGAGGGCTCGCTCCATTCCGCCCTCCCCTCGCAGATGCTCATGGGCTTCGGGCTGCTCTCGGTGGTGCTCGCGG
>Ga0306920_100013969_pt1 | contig 10951 bp, 16 predicted proteins | sample flu12Cox44000170_FD_204666 | JGI IMG/M metagenome (GOLD analysis project Ga0306920, IMG submission 204666) | Lab enrichment of tropical soil microbial communities from Luquillo Experimental Forest, Puerto Rico - flux4day.12C.oxic.44.000.170 (v2)... | ecosystem: Environmental > Terrestrial >...
GTGAGTGGCGAGATGGCCTTCTGACTGACGAAAACCAGCAGGAAGGCCAGCGCCCGTAGGCCATCGAAACCGCGGATGCGGGAGGAGCTCAGCGTAGACAGCATCGCGCTCCTCGCTGACCTGGCGACGTCCATAGCGAGATGTTGGTCACGCGCTGGTGGTTCGACACGGATCACCTTCGAAGGTATGTGCTCGCTCCTTGTCTCCTATTTGTCCTTTCTGTGCCTCCGATAGGCGGAGAGATCAAATATGCTTTGATTGGCCTTCTCTCCGCCTTCTTTGTCGTCGCGATCACGCCAAAACTGATGGCTTACGTGCGGAGTTCGTTCGGACGATGGATCAAAGAGCGCACGGGGCTTCAGACCATCGCTGTCCTGTGGCTTGCCGGGGTCGTCGCTTTTGATATCCTCCACTCTTTTCGTGAAGCCCGGAAAAGCAATGCGTGGATTGCCGAGTGGCATCAAATCGGCGAATGGGCGCGCGAGAACACAGATTCACGTTCAGTATTCCTGATTCCGTTTTTTAACTATACAGAAGTAAAGCGACAATGGACAGAGTCACAAATTGGGTCAACCTATAGTATTGGCTTCGAGTATGTGTCCCACAGAAGGGTCTGGGTCGACTACAAGCGCGGGGCTGCGGCGATGTGGACTCCGTCCTACTATCCGACTTGGCGTCGCCGCGTAACTGAGGTTTTCGCCCTTGAGAGCATCGACGAGCAATTGGCTTATGCCCAAGCCCATGGCATCAGCTATGTCATTGACATTCCTACCTCCGGTTGCCAACGACAGCCCGTATTCCACACTGCTCGGATATGCGTCTACAAGGCCGGTTGACCGAGCAACTTCCCGGAATCACTATTCATTGATACGACAGCGTTTGAAGCGTTGCTGGTATTGGCTTTTGTCCCGCGATGGACACGCCGAGAATCGTCTCATATCAACTTGCAATGAGCACGATAAGTATCATCAACACACCACAGACTCGGCTGTTGCGGTCATGGAGCGCGAACACGATAGGGTCATTATCGATTGCCCGGCTGTGCGCCAGCACGACTATGCGTGCAAGCCAATAGAGCAGGACAGGGCACACGAGCCAAAGTATCCCGGGATGGCGGTAAAGCTCGCGCACCGTGGAAGACGAGATGTATAGGGCGAAAATGGTGACTGCGTTGAGGCCGCTCGCCGCTGCCAGCGCGCCCACGATGGGTAGGTCGGCCGAACGATAGTTCCGATTCCCGGGATCCAGCAGCTCCATGTCGATGCGCATTGCCAGCTCAACATAGCGTTTCACCAGCGCGAGACTTGTGAAGATGAACATGGAGAAGGCGAGCAACCACTCCGAGGGCACCACCGGGAGAGCGACTGCGCCCGCAATCACGCGGGTTGTATAAAGCATCGCCAAAACAACGACGTCGACTATCAGTTTGCGCTTCAGGCTTAACGAATACGCAAGCGTCAGGGCGAAATACGCGGCGAGCACACCCGAGAGCATAAACGAAGCCGCCCCTGCGCAACTAAATGAAAGGATTAAAAGGAGAAGAATTGCGATCACACCATGTGACAGCGGAATCATACCGCGGGCAAAAGGCCGATTCTTTTTTGTCGGGTGACGTCGATCGGCGTCAAGATCAACGAGATCGTTCAAAAGATAAACTGAAGAAGCGCACAGGGAGAAAGCGATAAAGGCCAGAACTGCATTGAACGCAAAATGCGCGGTCTATGCATGGGCGGTCAGGAGAGGAACGAAGACCAGGACGTTCTTGACATATTGGTGTGTCCGCAAAGCCTTTAGCCAAACGCGCGGCGGTGTTCGCGGACTGTCGATGCTTTCGACTGCAACCCCCAACCTTTGAATCTTTCTCATCAGTCGGGGAGAATTACCGACAACATAAGCTTTGCATGCGTGGCGCCAGATGGGGATATCCCGATCCTCATTGTCAACATAATCGAAATTTTTGGCCCCGAAGCGCTCGACCAACTGACGGGCCTTCGCTTCTCTTGACAAATTTGTCTTCCCATCGGACGCAAAATTCCGTCGAAGTACCCAAGGTGCGCGGCGATTACTTCGGCGTAGCGACGGTCGCTTGCCGTGGCAAGATAGATTTGTCGGCCGTCTTTCTTGGCTTGCCTTATGAGGTCGACGACCGCGGGATTATAGGGGAGCAGCGCGCAGTCAACCGCAGCGGCTTGGGCCAAGTAAGCCTTCGTATACGCCTTGCCGCGAAACAGCGCAGCGATGACCGAGCAATAGTGCTTGAAGCCATTCGGAAGAGTAGCGAAAAAGCTTTCATAGAACAAATCTAGGCGCTGACGCGCTCGCAGCTACGATTGGAGCCAAATGGCGATGCGAATTCATGTCGCGGCCTGACGGCCTGAGCCCGTGGCTGTTCTAGAGCAATCGACAACAGTCTACGCGTTAGCCGAGCGCATTTTGGCGTAAAGTTGCTTCAGGCGTGACCGCCTAGCCCTCAGAGGCTCAGGATCTTCTTTAGCTAGTAGTTGAAACAAGACACAATTGCAATCCGCCGTTCGATCCGGCTCGGGAGCGAGGCAATCCGTGTGGGACAAGCGCACGGTTATCAACCGAAGGATATTCTGCATCTGCCGCTGGAGACCATTGCATGTGCGGGCGAGGGCGACGACAGCGATGCGTGCTTGCGACGAACAGCGGTTAGCTGACGGAAAGCGCACGTCCTCCGTACAGCTTTCTAGGGCTCAAGCGGGATGACGCGCGTCATCTTGCCCCGCAGTCACGAGACAGGCCGTGGCTTCGCGGTCTCATCGGTTTGTTCATTGCAGCGTGCGTCGGTGCCGCCGCCTTCGTTTCGCAGTCGTCCGCTCGCGATGCTGTTGCCCGCTGGGCGCCGCAAAAACTGGGCTAACAATTCTGGAGCGAGGACGACGCAGGCGCAGGTGACCGCCGCCACGGCCGTCGCCGAGCGCGTAACGGCCGCTACTGCAGTTGCCATTCTCATGGTTCGCTCGGAAATCAAATCGTTGTCTGATCTAGCCGGTAGGAACATTGCAATTGATGACAAGCCGCCGCTAGCAGCAATGTCCTTATAGCAATGGCGGCAGCGGGAGCAGCGGAAGTCCAACTGACTACGAGTAAAACGAACGCGATCGACCGGATAATCGGCGGAGAGGTGCCAGCCTCAGTTCTGACGTTGGCATCTCCGGAGGCTGCAGTAGGATTTCCTGAAATCGCAGGCTTTAAGAAGTTTTCGAGTCCCGCTATCTCAGCGCTCGACAAGGTCGCCCTGACGAACAGAAGAGTTCACCGCGATCCAAAAAGCGGGACGTCTCCGCCCCCAGGCTGCGCGGCAGATTGAAGGCCGCATAATTTAGCAAGATCAGGGAGGAAGACGGATGACAATGAACGTTTCGCGAAGGTCCCTGCTCGCTCTAGGTGCTGGTCTGGGCGCATCCACAGTGCTCGGTGGCACCGCTCTGGCGAAAGCACCCCGGCTTGGAACCCAACCAGCCTATTTTTACCGATTCGAGCTTGGCGGCGTGGTGGACGAGAGCGGAAAGGTGCTCTTCCCCAACGCGCAGTTCTACATCGCCCAAAGTGACCTCGACTTCTGGACCGATGAGGGCAAGGCCGATGGTTCGTTGAAGGATTTCATCGTTCACGCCCGCCGTCTACCGTGACGGGTGCATCAGCCCAAATCTGCTGACATTTCGATTGATATTTGCGCTCGGCCTCGGCGACCACCGGTTGGTCGCGCCCCATGGCCCAGCGGCCGTCTGATTTTTTGTGCGTGGGGCGGGGCTGATCTCACCTACTTCGTCGTTGGTACATTTCACGCCCGACAATTTTTGCCGCCCTTATCATCTCAGGGTAAAGCCCGTCCACTACGGCCGTGAATCCGATGCTGTAGTTCTCGCCATCTCCCGGACGCCCGGTTAGCGGCTGGTCGTTGTACTTAAAATAATGGCAGCCAACTAATACCGGATTATCGACGACGCTGCGGGCATACGCCAAAAAGAGGGCCGCCCTGGAGAACTGATTAGGAGTCTTCACAAGGCCTGGATGGAACATTCCGCGGTCGACCGCTCCCATATGAAACTCTCCGACAATGGCGGGCTTACCGAGGTTAGCCAAAAAACTCCACCTGTCATGCTCCACCGTTGGCTCGTAGATATTGAAGCTCACAACATCACAGAACTCTGCGCAGGCCTCTGCGCTTTCCAAGGTGTAAAACCAAAAGCGGCTCCCCAAATACAGATGATTGGGATCGTATTTTTTGAGCGCCTCCCGGACTGTCCGGAAATACCGCCTCGCTAGTTCCCTCACGAAGGCATGCATATCTTCGCGAATGGCTTGGTTGAAATCGCCCTCGAGTTGGAATGGTTTATCCAAGAGTGTTTGCCAGTCGGAGATATGCGAGCCCCATGCGCTGTTAAGGTCCTGAATGGTGGCATAACGGTGCCGAAGCTGGTCAACAAATGCCCGCTTGGCCGGTGAGCCCGCGCGAAGCGATAGCGTTCCCAAAGCCAAGCCTGAGCGGCCTCGTTCATCCGCCATGGTTCCCCACGAGAGTTCATTGTCAACGAAATATCCAATGCACCAGGGATCGTCGAGGTGCTGGGCCGATTTGCGGGCAGCACGATCCACCGCTTCGGCGAACGCCGGATCGAATGGGTCCGCCATTGGCTTCCAGTAGTCGCTACCACTATGGATTTCGGCAAAATCGCCATACACATGCAGCGCTGCCGTGTAAGGCACTCGCCTCGCGTCATACAACTGCGGATCAGACCAATTGCCGATGGTGTTAAAACCCCACGCCGGCAGTCTCGCCAGCGTGATGGACTTCCATCGCTGCTTCCAGTTGCGGCCATACTTCCGCGCGAGATTGGCAGCGTAGAAGTTGAAGGTGCGGCCTTGGGCAAGCTTAATTTCGAGTCCAACCGGAGAATCGTAATGGCTTGATCCATAGTGCGATGACAGCGCATCACCCGGTGCAGGAAGCCACTTGAACATGTACTCCCGACCCTCGACCACGGTGCTACCTTCACTGGTATTAATGGCGTCAATTCCAAATGAGAAGAACAAGTGTCCATTGGGGGTGACCAGCCACCACTTGCCATCGCGCTGCGCAGTTCGGAAATAGCCTGTGGCTTCGAGCTGAGGCCCTGAAGCCCAACCTCCATATTCATCCCGGCCCGGCAAAGTGGGATGTGCTTTCAACTCGGCTTCTTCTTTCCTTCGCTGACTGGCAAAATCGACCGTGGTCGCCAGCTTTCCAGGCCACTTAGCTAGCGCAAATTGACCAAAGGCATCGACAATTTTGCCGTAAGTCACGCCGGCTACTAACCGGACACTATCGACAATTAGACGATGGGGTCCCGCCGGCTTCACGAGGAAGATTCGAAATTTTGTGATGTGTGCGATGTCGACCGAATTATGGTCCTCCGCCATGAGGTAGAAACCCGGGATGAGAGGCTCTCCTCGCATTCCCATCTCGCGTGGCGAGGGCGAATTGAGCGGCAGCGCATAGCTCCCCGATTCGTGCGGTCCCAACTCCAACTGCGTCCGGGCCTTCGTTATGGCGCCCGCTGCATCCTCTACTTCCATCGAAAAATTGATGGGCTCCTCAGAGGGATTGGTCACGTCGGCGGCCAGTGCTCCGAACGGTCGCCAATCTGCTCTTACGGCCGTCGCCGAAAATTCGATCAGAGGTCGCTCGGTTGCCTCAAAGTCGATCTGAAGTGCGTAATCTCCATCCGTGGAAAAACGGCGCACACGCATGATGGTCGCGTGAAATGCGGTGATGCTCTGCAAATCCTGAGCCCGTTGGAAGTACAACAGCAAACCGGGATCCCTTGCTGGAGACGCGATAAGGGCCGCCACGGTTATAAGACTAAAACTGAGTGCAATTCGGATACGCATGGCTGTCCGATCACAGTGCGGCTGGTTGCCAACGATGCAGTACCAAATCCATGGGCTGTGAGTCTCAGCTAACGCTGCAAACATCCACGCGACTGACGACGAAAAGCACGATTGGGCCACAGTAGATCATGACATCGAATTGTGAGAGAGGCGAGGGGTCGTCCTTAAGGCTCAGCTGCACATTTGCTTCGATGCACCGGTGCCCTATTGGGTGGTCGGGATCATCATGGCCGAGCCGGTTGGGTCCCCTCTATTTCAATGTTGGCATCCTGGCCAAAGGCACTCCCGGATTGCCGCTAGCAATCGTGCAGTGGCAGGCCCAAATCACATAGGGCCGCCCGAAGACTTCGTACCTAACCGCGCCGCATGCAGCGGCGCGGTTGCGCTACATCGCAGGCACGGCATGGTCGACAAAACGCTACATGAACATGCGCCCGCTCTATCAAAGCCAAGTCAACCAACCCGGAGCCGCAGTTGCCTGAGCCAATGTGCGAAAGATTCTGGACACTTCCTCCTGCAGCGACCGCTCGAAAGCGATTCACCCTATCCGACGATCGACGCCACGTGCTTCAAAGTGCGTCCGACCGGGCATCGTCCCGGTCGCGCGTATCATTGAGGTGGCATTGATGGCGACGGACCGGCTCATTTCACTTTCAGCCAGAATGATAAGCCGGGTTTGTTCGTTCCTGGATACAGCTGCGGAACGCCTAGACCATTGATCAAATGAGAGGTCCTAGGATTAGTTGAAACGAAATAGTTTGGGAGAATGATTTCGAATTTAGACATTCCGCTCAATACCATTGCGCCCAAAATATACTGTTCTGAGTATAACCGTCTGCTCCACTCGGGAATGTAATCATCGGGCCAGAAGATGTCGTGCAAATGAATGAGCACACCTGACGCCAAGCACGGCATAATCTCAAGAAAGAATACGGTTGTGTCCGAGTTGGTAAATATCCGGTGAGATCCGTCAAAAAAAGCAATGTCGCCTGGTTCAAGGGACCGGTATATGCGTAGGTCGGAACGCTCTAAAGGTGAGCGGATCACTAGATCGCAAATCGCATCGATTTCAGCGCGAGGCTGAGGGTCAATCGAAATCAGTTTGGTTCTTAACCCCCCATCCATCATGGCTTTGCGAGCAAACTTAGTGGACGATCCGCTGCCAACCTCCAAATACGTTTTTGGATTTCCTCTCAGCAGAAAATACATAAGCGTTGCTGCGTCCAAGGAACTAAACCAGATATTGTTCCAGCAGGGTTCTGATATCTCTTTGCTAGAAAATTGAATCTTATTAAAGAAGCCCGAGTATCTTCTCATATTCATCAACAATGCTTCGTAATCGTCAAGTTTCGAACAAAGCAACTCGTTAATTTGAGGATGGCATCTAGTGCCGTAGCCCCACCGCGGCTTAAATTCGACAGGATAGTAATCTTCAGCAAAGGCGCTCCAGCGATTCCCGCTGATAGCGCGAGAAAGTTTGAGCCTCGCTTCGCCGATCGACTTTTTCAGAATTGATATCACAAGAACTCCGTGTCCCAGAACTCAAGGTCGATGCTGCACCTGAATTGTCCCTCATATTTGCCAACTGTTCAATGAGCAAGGGCCCGTTCGAGAGTTCTCCGAGCCGTGCCGCAAGGCAGCAACCTTGCAGGGCCGCCGTATGACGAATATTTTGGGAGCTCAAATAAGAGCAGCGCGGGCGCTCCTGCGTTGGTCCGCCGCGGACCTGGTACGCTTCGGGCACTAGACTGGGTGGCGCGCTCGGGATCTTGCGCGGGAATCATCTGTAGGCGTCGCCACGATTCGCCGGGCGGAGTTAGCGGATGGGCAACCTCGCTAACTGCTGCTAACGATCAGGCAATCCGCCGAGCCTTGGAGTCCGCGGGCGTCGAGTTCATCGACGAGAACGGTGGCGGACCCGGCGTACGCCTTCGAAAGCCGCCAAAGCAGAGGCGGTAAGAACTGGCAGCGTCGTTCTCTGCGAAACGAACCCGATCTTCAGCAAAACTCTAGTTCTAGGGTCATCCTCGTCTGTGAGTGTTGGGAAGTCAGGAGCCGGCGCCGCTGACATCGCTCGCGTCTTTGTCGGGCTCGACGCATTACAGCGACAGCAACGGCTTTAGTTTAGCCCTGACCTCGTCAAGCACGCTGCCAGGGGCGCTGCAGATAAAGCGTGATCCGCGCTTCTCCCAGGACAAGCTGCGCAACTGATCGGTTTGAACGACGCCTTGGACATCGTCGATGCCGGTACTCGCAACATGGAAACTCCAATCGCGATCGCGCCGCGTGATCGGGCACGCTACGCATCGGCCTGTCAATTCATTGAAAGCGCGCGGTGAAAGCACCAGCGCAGGCCGTCTTCCAGCCTGCGCGTTGGCGATGGCCTGGAGAAAGTCGAGCCAAATGATGTCGCCAACGTCAGGGCAATAAGCGGTCAAGTTACCAGGCCTCGTTGCCGCGTGGTTCACCCCAGTCGACCTGCGGCACGTTTTCCTTGGTCATTCCTCTCAGCAGGTCCTCCAGCGTATAGGTCGGCCTCCGCTTGGGCCTCCTGATCGGCCGCAATACCAACGCGCCATTCTCAATTGCGATCTCGGCATGTCTACCCACGCCCACATTGAGTGCATCTGCCACGGTTTTCGGAATCCGCACCGCGAGGCTGTTGCCCCATTTGCAGAACTCAACGCGCATGGTGTAATAATAGATAGGCGCTACGCAATCCCATCGGCAGAGACTAGTTTGCGATACTGCGGGCCTCGAGTTCATCGACGAGAACGGTGGCGGACCCGGCCCACGCCTTCGAAAGCCGCCAAAGCACAAGAGATGAGAATTGGCGACGTCTCCGTGATGTTGCCATGGAGGCGGACACAGCGAGTGACGCAGGTCATGTGCAGCACCTTCAAGGCCGCCGGCGTCGAGTGCATCGACGAGAACCGCGGCAGGCCGGGTGTGCGCCTTCGCAAGTCGCCCAAGCAGAAGCGGTGAGTACCGGCGGCGACGTTTTGCGAAACGAACCCAATCTTGGTTTTTGACCAAAAGGCCGCTTGAAGTGTCACGCGTGTCGTGGTCATCGAGAGAACGGTGACGACCAGGCGTGCGCCTTCGTGCGCCGCGGTGACGAAATGGCGCGACTGACATCCATAACTGCTGATCGATCGACGAGAATTGATGCCTTGAGACGGACTTAATCGCGTCGGTTGGCGCCGGTCGTGGGTGATCGTATCTCGCTCATGGCCGATCCAGTAAGATGCAAAGATTGAGCAAGGAGAACGAGCTTGTCCACCCGGAAGCCATCGAAAACTCGCCGACATAAGACCATGTCGTGGCCAGGCCAGCCGCAAAAATCGCCGTCTCCAAAGGCGGCGAGCTAACCCCGATCGAACGTTTGCTCGATCCGATGAACGACGAAAGGTTGTCTCGTGCGCAGCAGGCGGCCATAGCAAGAACTCGCGCCGTATTTCCACCCAAAGCCGAAACCGATACGCCAGGAGCAACTTTCGTACTCATTTTTGCCCGACGATCAGACAGGTGATGAAGACGCCGAATCAGCTGCGCAGCAACGCGAACGCGTTCGCAAAAACCTCTTCAGACGGTTCGATTGAGAGCAGAAAAGCCGAAACGAGAAAACCGAGACCGGCTTGATTTTGCACAGTAACACTAAGGCGTGACTCCAAAACACGAAGGCATGACTCCAGCGGCACAACGGAGTGTTTAACCGAATAGGCAATCGCCAACTGCTTGGCTACGGGCAATATAGTTTTGCACCTCATGCAGGACGATGCCGTCGTTCACGCGCCTTCCATGAAGGAGCTGACGATGGACGTTGTCTGCTCGAACCAGGAAGCGAAACAATGAAACAGAGAACAGACGACCTCAGACAATCCCTCATTTTTCAGCCAAGTTTGCTATCGTTTGAGTCGCAGCGAGAGTATCGGCAACTGGAAGACGCGATCCGGGACCATATCAGCCCGCAGGATATTTTGGAGGAGATATGGACCTCCGAAATCGTCGAGGGTGAGTGGGAGATCGTGCGGTTGCGGCGCTCCAAAGGCCAGATTGTCAACTTGGATAAGCTAGTCTCCTTGCGAAACCTGCTGCAGTTGATCTTGCCGCACGCGAGTGACGCTGAAATCGACGATCTCACTCGCCGTCGGTTCACGAACAAAGAAATCAGGAAACAAGTCACTACGCTCTTGCACAGCATCGATCTCGACGACTCGGCCATTGAGGTCGAAGCCTACCGTTCGCGGAGGGACAAAAGTTTTCGGCAGATCGAAGACCGCCGAGCCGGCATAGCCGTACCGCCTGGTCATCGGCTCGTCGATCAGGAAGTGAAAGTGCCGATCGAACATCACGGTGGAGACACCTGATGGCAAGCGAACGCCAAATCGCCGCGAACCGCCGGAACGCGCGCCGGAGCAGCGGACCACGGTCGAGCGCCGGCAAGCGCCGCAGCTCGGGCGATGCCCTCCGTCACGGATTGAGCCGCGTCATCAACGACAGAGGGCGGGAAGATATCGAAGCGCTCGCCCGTCTTCTCGTCGGCGCTGAGGGTTCGTGCTCAGCTGGATCTCCACCGTATCCGTGAGGTCGGGCGCGACCTGATGAGCGCGTGTACCGGCTGGGCATATCGATTCGCCGCCGCATTTCCGCTCCAAGGCATGCGCCCTGCCGGCCCTCCACAAGCTCGATCGTGATAAGAGACCGGCATTCAAGGGCGAAACATGAAGTTTTGAACCGACGCTGGCCGCCGCCGATCGCCGTCGCGGTAGAGTGGCTCGGTGGCTCGCGTCTCATCAACCAATGGTTGTGCACGCGAAGCTTGCTAAATTTACAAAACGAACCCATTTTTCTCATGTGCTTGAATGGCTTGGTTGCTAGATACCTCCGAGTTCATCGAGGAGAACGGTGGCGGAGCAGGCGTGCGCCTTCGAAGCCGACCAAACAAAAACGGTGACCCCCGGGCTGTCCATTGCGAAAACAAACCAAAAGCTGTGTCGTTAAATGAATTTTTTTCGAACGAGTACGCCAGCCGAGCCCGAATTTTGCAAAA
>Ga0306920_100013972_pt1 | contig 10950 bp, 10 predicted proteins | sample flu12Cox44000170_FD_204666 | JGI IMG/M metagenome (GOLD analysis project Ga0306920, IMG submission 204666) | Lab enrichment of tropical soil microbial communities from Luquillo Experimental Forest, Puerto Rico - flux4day.12C.oxic.44.000.170 (v2)... | ecosystem: Environmental > Terrestrial >...
TTGTCCTTATCGTCAGCCTCATCCGGCATGTCCAACTGGTTCTTCTTGCGGAATTCCGGAAATTTGTCGGGTGCGCTTTGGCCGCAACCTGTGAGGGTGCCGATCTGCGCGTGCTCCACGACGACCTTAAAGGTGTACTTGGTGTCAGACATCCCATCCGAGCAAGTTTCGCGGGAAAGTTTGACCGCGATCTCTGCACTGGTGGCGTCGTCCCTGGCGCGATAGGTCCAGGCAGTACCGGCTTCATCGGCGCTGACTTCGGCCGGATCGAGAATGATCGGGGGATAGCCGGCGCGGTCGAGACGTTCCGGTCCTTTCATTCCGAGCCGCAAGGCCCAGAAGGGTTCGTTGCCGTGCGCAAGGATCAAGATCGGATAATGACGCGAAACCGGCGAGGGAACAGTGTCTGTCGCTGCGGGAGCCGGAACGGATTTGGCGGGAGGCTTGGCCGCCGGCTTTTGCGCAGGAGTTTGCGCGGCTAGGAGGCCCGCGAGGACGAGGCAAATGCAAGAAATGCGAGCAATCATCGAAGGTAGTGCGTCCATGCGGATAGCCCTCAGGAAAATACTCTAACAAGAGCCTGATGTATCGAGTGAAAAGAATGCCGCTGAGTTTCGGCAGGACACCCGGCTTTGGCCCGTCGTTGACGCTCAAGACTTTCAAGCAGCGAAATCAGCCTCAAGGACAACAATCTTGCGCTGCCGCTTGGGCGCACCCGAGTGAAGGTTTGGCGGACCGTTACCGCAGGATCTCGAAGTCGGCGCGGCAACCGCGGTCCACCCAGATGCCGTTGCGGTCGTAAGCCCAGGTGCGATTGTAGATGCAGTCCGCATCACTGCGCTGGCGGATGATTCGCACGCCACGTCCGGTCGAGATTCGACAGTAGTTGCGCTTCATGTCGTTCGACGCGCAATAGATAGTCCACGAAGAAGGCGGCTGCCACCCAGCCTGTCCAATTTCAAAGTCGGCGCGGCAGCCGCGGTCGACCCAGATGCCGCCGCGATCATAGCCCCATGTTGTCCCGTAGTTGCAGGGGGAACCGCTGCGCTGACGCACCAAGCGCACACCTCGGCCGGTGTCGACCGGACAGCGATTGCGGCGGCCGTCGTCGGAAGCGCAATAAACGTTGTAGTTGTTGCCCCAGCCGGGCCAGTTGCCTCCGCCGCCAGCGGTGTAGCCGGGAACGAAATCGGCGCGGCAGCCTTTGTCTACCCAAACTCCGCGCCGGTCGTAACCCCAGGTCGAGTCGAACAGACAGGCCGAGTCACTGCGTTGCCTGTAGAGCTGCACACCAGAGTTGGTATTCATCGAGCAGTAGCGACGCTTCCAGTCGTCAGAAGCACAGTAAACCGGTTGCGCCATTTGCGGCACCGGTCGGGCGCTGGGTGTAGGCGCGGGGAAAAAAACGGCAGGCAAAGAAACGCAGGAGACCAGAGAAATCAGAACAAAGCCGCCAAGAACCTTCATGACACTCTCTCCGAGGGAAGACCGCATAGGCGACCGAGGAGGACTCAAGGCGGCAAGCCCACAACCAGCCGAACCGTGCGCGCCGAGCATTAGAGCAGACGGCAGGGGTGCAGGGCAACGGAAGAAAGTTGCCGGGAGGTCATGAAGGCGAAGAAAATGCGAATTTCCTTGACATGGCGAACAAAAAGCGAAATACTGGGTCCGCTCGAGGTGAGCCATGTCCCCAGTTCTTTCCCATCCATCGCTTCCGCTTCTTACGACGCGGCGGCGCCCCGTTCGACGCCACGCAACACAACTCCTTCCTTTTAGCCCTGCTGAACCAAAACCAGAGGCCGGCACCTTTGCCCAGGGTGAATCCGGCTGGCGCGAGGGAAGTCTGAAAAGCCCGACGGCGGATTGCCCCCCGCCTCCATTTCACATTCCCCCTGCGCCACTGGTGGGCATCGCTCGCCTCGCCGCGAAGGCTCCAGAGGCGGAAACAAAAAGAAAGTCGGCAGAGAAGCCGGAGTATTACATTCTGCCGGTCAAGTCCATCCTGAACCGCTGCGAATCGAACCGCGTGCCGTTTGAGTGGACCATCAACCCGTATCGTGGATGCGAGTTTGCGTGTAAATACTGCTACGCGCGGTATACCCACGAATACATGGAGATTGACGGTGGGGATTTCGAGCGCAAGATTTTCGTGAAGCAGGATGCGGCGGCGTTACTGGCGAGGGACGTTTCGCAGAAATATTCTTACGCGTCGAAGGCGTCAGGCTACACAAAGGCGGAACACATCGCGATTGGAACAGCTACCGATCCCTATCAACCAGCGGAGCGGGAATACGGTGTCACGCGCGCTTGCCTAGAGGAACTGGCGAAACGGGAAGGCTTGAGCGTTTCGATCATTACGAAATCGAACCAGATCGTGCGGGACCTGGACCTGTTAAAGGTGATCGCGGCGAAGTCGGCGCTCTCGGTAAACATCACCGTAACGACGCTGAAACCTCGACTGGCGCGCTTGCTAGAGCCCCGGGCGCCGCGGCCGGACTTGCGTCTGGCTGCGGTGAAACAGCTGCGGGAAGCAGGATTGCACGTGGGAGTCTCCGCATCGCCACTACTGCCGGGAATTACCGATGCGGACGGCGAACTGGAAGGCGTTGCCGCCGCGGCAAAACAAGCCGGAGCAGAATGGTTCTTCTCCGGCGTGCTGTTTCTGATGCCGGCGTCCGCACGGCAGTTTTTGCCGTTCATTGAAAAAAAGTTCCCGAAGCTCGGAAAGCAATACCGTGAATGGTACGCAAAGAACGGCTATGCACCGGAGGTTTACCGAAAGACGGCGTCGGAAAGGGTTCTGCGCATCCGCCAGAAATTCGGATTTTCGTCGCGGCCGTGGGAAGGCGATCGGCCGGCTATTGGCCAAACACAACTCTCATTTGACTTGCAGGGACTGCGCTCTTGCGTGGCGGGTTAGAGCAATCTGGCTGAACCTTACTAGGGAAGGATGATACGGGATTCTTCGCGCTTGAGTTCCTGTGCACCGGGGAATTGGCCGCGGAGGAATTCGATGAGGCGCCGAGAGCGGGGACGTCGGTTGGTCCGAAGCAAGCCCATGCGGTAGAGGAAGACCAGGAGCTGGAAGATTTCGGAATTCCTGGGATGGCCAAGCGGGTTTTGCTCTGGTGATTGTTTGGTTTCGTTTAGGAAGGCGGAGAGGGCGTCATAGAGGCCGCGTTGGATCGGGGCGATGGGAGGATTTTCATAGACCAGGCCGGCGGCGAGCGTTTTGTAGCTTTCCGCGAGCGATTGCAAGGCGGCAAGGACATCTGGATCGGTAGCGGCGGGTTGGCCGGCGCAATATTTGGCGATGGTGAAGGCGATGGCAGAGAGGAAGGGTGCGTGGACGCGAACCAGATCTGGCGTGAGGCGAACGTCAGAGAGCGGAGTGTCTGGTGATAGCTGGCGGGGATGGCGGTCTTCGTAGCGGTGCGCGGCGAGGAGATAGGCACAATCGGGCGGGCAATCGAGCGTGACTTCACGTTCGGTGCCGCAGCAAACAGCACAGATTTTTTCCGCCTTGGCCGGACAAAAGCGCTCGGCCCTTCGTTTTTTGCAAATTGGACAGGACACAGACTCTCTCAAAGAGAAAATAGCGTTGCAGCAGAATACGCTGCGCAGCGTGAAAAAACAAAATGCTTCGTGCGTGAATGGGATTGCGCGATCGTTCTGCCCTAGGCCATGATGACTTTGTTGTGGAAGCGGCGGGCGGCGATGACCAGCAAGAGCGAGCCGATGCCGAACAGCGCGACTGCATCGATCCATAGATGCTGCCAGCCGGCGCCGCGGAGGATGATACCGCGCGTGATGTCAATAAAATAGGTTGCCGGGACGAAGTAACTAAGGATGAAGAAAAATCTGGGCATGGTTTCTCGCGGGAAGATGTAACCCGAGAAAAAGATGCTGGGAAGGATGGTGAGGAAAGCGAGCTGCATGGCTTCCGCCTGGGAGTTGGCCTTGCTCGAGATAAGGATGCCAAGCGAGAGCGAGACAAAGATGTAAGGGAGCGAGAGGATTGCGAGGAGGGGTACGCTGCCGTGGATGGGCACCTGAAAGACGAAGCGCATAAGGGTGAGAATCATGCCGAGTTCGACGAACCCGATGATGAGATAGGGAAGAAGCTTTCCGAGCAGTAGCCCCAGCGGGCGCACGGGAGTGACGAAGAGTTGCTCGAGTGTGCCGCGTTCTTTTTCCCGGACAACAGAGAACGCAGTGAGGAATGTGGTGACATTGAGCAGCAGGATAGCCGTCAGGCCGGGGAGAAAGAAGTTGGGCGAGCGGGAGTCAGGATTGAACAGAATCTTGGGGCGCATGTCCACCGCGAAAGGCTGGTTGCTGTTGGCGAGGACGCGGCGCAGGGATTCGTCGAGTCCGATCGAAGTGGTTACGTTGATAGCCTGGCCAGCAACGGAAGAATCTGAGCCGTCAATCAGCACGAGCACTTGCGCGCTCATTTGATGGAGTAGTTTGTCGGAGTAGTCTACAGGAATTTTGATGCCAACGCGGCATTTGCCGGACACAATGGCGTCGGTGAGGTCGCGATCGGTTTGCACGAAGCGGGCGACGTGAAAAGTGTCGGAGTTGCGGAGACGGTCAAGGAGCTCGCGGCTTTCGCGGCGCCCGTCGGCGTTGTAAACGACGGTGTTAATCTGGCGGATGTTGGTGTCGATCGCGAACCCGAGCAGGAACATCTGGAGCAACGGAATAATTAGTGAGAAAAACAGCGTACCGAAGTCACGGCGCACATGTAGCGCTTCCTTGTAGAAGACTGCGTTGAAGCCGCGGAAAGGGTTAAGCACGGCTGGCCTCGATCTTCGATTGATGCTTGTAGGTGAGTTCGACGAATACGTCCTCGAGCGAGGGGGCCAGAGGGCGAATTTCTGCGACCACAATGTTTTGTTCGAGCAGTCGCTTGCGGAGATATTCGGGGTCGAGATCGTCGTTGATGAGCGCGTGGATGGATTGGCCGAAGATGGTGGCGCTGCGGACGCCGGGAACCGTGCGGGCGACGCGCAGAGCGCGAGTCACCTCAGGGGCGGTAATTTCGACACGATAGGTGCCAGCCGGCTGCACGTCGGGGAGTTCGCGCAAGGAATCGGGCGTGCCGTCGGCGATGAGCTTGCCATAATAGATGTAGGCAACGTGGCTGCAGCGTTCGGCCTCATCCATGTAGTGCGTGGTGACAAAGAAGGTGATGCCGTGGGCGGAGAGTTCAAACAGCAAGTCCCAGAGCTGGCGACGCGCGACAGGATCGATACCGGCCGTGGGTTCGTCAAGGAAAATCAATTTTGGTTCGTGGAGCATGGCACACCCCAGCGCGAGGCGTTGCTTCCAGCCGCCGGACAGTTGCGAGGAGAGACGATTCAGGTAGGGGCCGAGGCCGTTGAGCCCGACGATTTCGTCCATACGTCTGCGAAGGCGTTCATTAGAAAGCCCGTAGATGCGGCCATAGAAGGTGAGATTTTCGGTGACCGTGAGATCAGAGTACAGACTGAAATTCTGCGACATGTAACCGATGTTTTCGCGCACCGTCTCCGGATCCTTGCGCACATCGAGGCCGAGGGCGGAGGCTTCGCCTCCCGAGAGCGGAAGCAGGCCGGTGAGCATTTTAATGACGGTGGTTTTTCCACTACCGTTGGGGCCAAGGAAACCGAAGATTTCTCCTTTTTCCACACGAAAACTTACGTCGTTGACCGCGGTAAACGCGCCGAAGCGGCGGACAAGATGTTCGGCGACGATGGCCGGTTGTTCGGCCTTGCTCACGACTGAGCTCCCGGGGTCAGGGTCACGTCGGCGGCCATGCCGGCGCGGACGCGGTGTGATGAATCGTCAATGCGGACCTTTACGCCGAAGACCTGGTGGACACGCTCTTCAACCGTTTGCACGTTGCGCGGGAGGAATTCCGCCTGCTGATTGATCTGCTCGACCGTGCCGTCGAACACCTCATGGGGAAAGGAGTCCACGCGAATTTGGGCTTTCTGGCCAAGGTGCACGCGGCCGATCTGCGTCTCGGGAATGTAGATGCGGACGTAGATCTGGTCACGCTCGAGGAGCGTGGCGATGGGCGTGTTGGGGGCGATCAGGTCGCCGGGGCGGACGTCGAGGACTTCGATGGAGGCAGCCGATGGCGCGAGGACTTGACGTTCGCGGTAACGGGCTTCGTCGTAGGCAAGGGCCGCTTGCGCGGCAGCGATGTCTTCTTTGCGATTGCCGTTTTCGAGTTTCTCGAGAGTGGCCTGCGTCTGGTGGTAGCGGGCCTCGGCGGCGGCGATTTCTTCCGGGCGGTAACCGCGCTTCAGTTGATCGAGTTTGTGCTGGAAATTGGCCTGTTGCGCGACAGCCATTTTCCAGTTGGCGTCGGCAGTATCGCGCTGCTGCTTGGAGACAAGGTCCTTGTCGGCAAGAGCGTCATAGCGCTGTGCGTCCAGGCGGGCGCGTAGTTCGTCGGCATTGGCGCGTTCCAGATCGGCCTCCGCCGCGGCGATATCTTCCTTACGGTAGCCGTTGACGCGCTGCTCGTATTCGGCCCTGGCCTGGGCTGCGGTTCCGCGGGCTTCGGCAATTTCTTCACTACGATACCCGCGCCGGGCTTTTTCGGCGCTGGCGCGGGATTGCGCGAGAGAGGCAGCGAGCTCCTTGTCGTCAAAACTGATCAGGACTTGCCCGGCCTCAACCGAATCGCCCTCCCGAACAAGGATTTTGTCGATGCGGCCACCGACTTTCGAGCCGATGCGGATGTTGCGGGCTTCGACGGTCCCGGAGCCGCGTAGCGACGGGTCGCGGTGGAGCATGCCTGAGGAATAGATCGCCAGGCCGACAAGCGCGGCGACCCCGAGAAGCGGGATAAACAGTTTGCGTTTCATGACAGCAAACCCCATTCGAGCCAAGCCGTGCCCGAATGCGAATCCGGAGGCAGTGTGGGCCGTGGCGCGAGGCCGGTCCAAAGGACCTCGAAAGCGTTTTCCATCCGCGAGAGAAGTGTGCTGTCACTATGAAGGGTCCAGATCAGCAGTGTGCCAAAAATGGTCTGGCGAAAAACGTGAGCGATGACTTCGGGCGGCAAATCATTGCGGACCTCTCCCCGTTGCTGACCAATGCGGATCATTTCGGTGTGAATAGCGATGACGCGATTCTGCAGTTCGAGCATGGGCTGACGCACTTTTGAGTCATCGGTGAGAAACGCCTGCAGTAGGATGCGGATGATCGCAGGGTTGCGAATCGGCTCCTGGGTCATGCGTGCGCCAAGCGAGCGCATAAAGACGGGAACGGGCACATTTTGCGAGCGCATTTCTTCAAAGGCGACTTGCAGTTTCCCGAGTTGCATTTCGCCGAAGGCGAGAAGGATGTGTTCCTTGCTTGGGAAATAGTTGAAAAAGGTGCCCTTGCCGAGATCGGCGGCGTTGGTGATGTCTTCGACGGTCGTTTCCGCGAAACCCTTGCGGGCGAACAGCTCAAGAGCCGAACGGAAAAGTCGCTCGCGCCGTTCGGCGGAGTTGCGTTCGCGGCGACTGACTGGCACACAGGGAGCCATAGAAGACATAATATGACCTTAAGCCATAAATGACTATAAGTCATTTTTTGTCCAAAGGCAAGTGGGAATAGCCGCAAGCCCGTTCCTTTCGGCCCTCCCTTAAGTTCAGAAAATGAAGCTGGTTAGTCTCTAGATCTCTTTGCCGGAGGAGAGATTTTTTGGGGACTTCTTATTCAGGTACGAGACCATTTTCTGCGCGGAGGGGGGAACGGGCATGGCGCCTTTAAACACGATCTCCTGCGGCGTGACGGTCTTTTTGTACAAGTCTTGGTTGGCGCCGTTATCCGGGCGCACCGTGGAACCTGCCAGGGAGATTCCCGCAAAAAGACCGCGCGCTCGGGAATAGGAAAGGATTTCGGCGCGAAGCGTTACGTCGGTGGAGGCTTCGGCGGTGCGGCCCTTGGGGCCGGCGGCAGCCGAGGCATCTGCGCCGAGTTTGACCTTGGAATTTAAAATCGAGTTCGCGCCGCGCGCATTCATTACCAGCAGCACAAAGTCGGTGGCCTGGCCCCCGATCTGAAGTCCGAAGCTGCCGCCTTCAAGTGCCATCATGGTGGGCGCGCTCCACGGGCCGTTGAAGTGCTCGCCGCTGCGGCAGGTCATTGCGCCGCGTCCGTAGCTCGCACCAAAGATGAAAGCAGCCTTCACGACCGACGGGTAAACAATGATGCAGTAGGCCTTATCAATGAGGTCTTGGGGAATGTCGTCGGGAATATCCATGATTTCCTGGACCACGGTTCCACAATTTTCGAGGCGGGCGCTCTCTTTCCTGTCGTCCGCAAAGAGTGCGGGGCATGCGAGCGAGACAGTAAGAAGAAAGGAGAGGGACTTTTTCATTCGAATCACCTTGAAGTTAGCGTTTATGCCCAAACGATCAAAACCGGCCGAGGGGCGGAAGTTGCGGGGCACGGCTGGAGGTCAAAGATGCGCCCTGCTTTTTGCTCCCGATGACGAGGCGGGAGGAAGCGCCCACTAACTTTCGAATATACTTTCAGACCATGGAGATTGCCAAGAGACGATTTGCGATGCGAATGCGGGGCGGCGCCGCGCGACGACCGATTTGGGTGCTGCTTGGGCTGCTAGCGGTCCATCCGGGGGCTGCGCAGGAGAAGGGTTCGCGCGACCGGGGGGATCTCGCGGCGGCGCGATTTGCAGTACGAGTGGAAACCGTGCTGGGGACATCGCCGGTCGACAAAGGGGAATGGGGGCTGCTGGTAGCCGACGCAGAGAGCGGGACGACGCTCTATGAAAAGAACGCAAACGACTACTTTCTTCCGGCATCGAATATGAAACTGCTGACGACAGCTCTGGCGTTGGACACCTTGGGGCCGGACTTTCGGTTTCGTACGACCATCGAAACAAACGGGACGCTCGGCGCGGATGGGAAACTAACGGGTGACTTGATCCTGGTGGGCCGCGGCGATCCGAATCTTTCGAACCGGAAATTTCCCTTTGAGACGAAAGAAGAGTTCGACGGGCCCCCGGAACGGACATTGGGGGAACTGGCAGATGCTATCTCCGCCAGAGGCGTCAGGGAGATCACCGGGGATATTGTCGGCGACGATAGCTATTTCCCGCGGGAACGTTATCCCGAGGGTTGGGAAATCGGCGACATGGTTTGGGAGTACGGAGCGGCGATTTCGGCGATTGTGGTGAACGACAACACGGTGACGGTAACGCTGACGCCGGGAGAGAAGGCCGGCGACGAAGTGACCATGACCATTCAGCCCGCGACCAAGGAATTTGCGGTGTTCTGTCAGGTCAAAACCATTGGCGCAAGGGAGAAGGCGGATCTGCGACTGACGCGAGAGCCAGGCAGCGACGTCGTATGGATCGGCGGCGAGATGCCTGCAAAGAGCGCCCCGCGCAAGCTGGCGCTGGCAATTCAGGAGCCGGCATTGCACTCGGCGAATCTGTTGTCGCAATTACTGAGCGATCGCGGCATCAAGGTCACCGGAAAGCCGCGGGCCATGCATGAACCAGACCCCAACGAGGCCGCTCGTTCCATGTTGGCCGAACATATGTCCATCCCGCTGAAGGATTCGGTGAAGCTTGTGAATAAGGTCAGCCAGAATCTGCACACCGAAGTGTTGCTACGAACCGCTGCGCGGCAGCAAGGGAGATGGTCGACTCCAGAAGACTTGCAGAAATTTCCCGCTATGTTCTATGCGAAAGCGGGCATTGCGGACGGGGACGTGATTCAAAGCGACGGGTCGGGATTGTCGCGGCACGATTTGGTGACACCGCGGGCGTTTGTGGCGTTGCTCGAGTACGCGCAGAAACAGTCGTGGTTTCCCGCGTTTTTAGCGTCACTCCCGGTGGCAGGGGAGGATGGCACACTCAATGAGAGAATGAAGGACCTGCCCTTGGCGGGGAAGATCCATGCGAAGACCGGTTCGGTCACGCATGTGCGCGCGCTTTCTGGATATGCGGAGACTCCGGGCGGGCGCAGGTTGATTTTTTCGTTTCTGAGCAACAATCAGGGCGGGAAGAGTCACGAGGTGCACGTGGCGCTCGACGCGGTTTGCCTGGCGATGGTCGAAGAGTTTGACGAGAAGAAGGAAGTAATGAAGTAAGAGCTAGCGAAGCAAAGAAAAGGCCAGAGAGATGGAAACCGAAAAGATCGTGACGGTCTTTGGAAGCTCGCGGCCGCGCGAAGGGGACGCCGACTATGAGGAGGCGCGCGCACTGGGAAGGTCTTTGGCGAAACACGGACTGGCAGTCTGTACCGGCGGATACGGCGGAGTCATGGAAGGAATTTCGCGCGGGGCAAAGGAGGCGGGCGGGAAGACCTATGGCGTAACCGCGGAATTTTTCCGCCGTTCCGCGAACGAATGGGTAGATACCGAAGTGCGCATGAAGACCTGGGAGGAACGGCTGTTTGAGTTGATACGGCTGGCCGATGGATTTGCGGTGTGCAAGGGCGGGACCGGGACGCTGGTGGAACTGGCGGTGGTGTGGGAGATGTTGAACAAATCGGTGATGACAGGGAAGCCGATTGCAGTCGTGGGCCATTTCTGGCAGCCGATTCTGGATCGTGTCCGAGAGGTCGAGCAGGGGCCAGCATCGTCCACGCAGGGTCGTGTGTGGGGCGAGGCTAACGGAAATCTGGTGCATACTGCGGCAACCCCGGAGCAGGCAGCAGCTTATTTGGTGTCTCGTCTCGGGCCGAAAGGGGAAGAAGGAACCCGGTGATCATAGAGGGCACGGCGCACAGGGGAATGTCCCGGCGGGCGGAGGAGGTCTTGGAGTTTGACAAGCTGCGGGAGTTGCTGCGGCTGAGGACGACGTGCGCACCGGGACGCCGCGCGATTGATGCACTTGAAGTTGGCAGGAATCGTGGAGAGTTGGAGCGTGGATTTGCGCTGATTCGTGAGGCGCGGGAGTGGCTGCGGTTAGGGCGTGAATTGGGCTTT
>Ga0306920_100013974_pt1 | contig 10949 bp, 10 predicted proteins | sample flu12Cox44000170_FD_204666 | JGI IMG/M metagenome (GOLD analysis project Ga0306920, IMG submission 204666) | Lab enrichment of tropical soil microbial communities from Luquillo Experimental Forest, Puerto Rico - flux4day.12C.oxic.44.000.170 (v2)... | ecosystem: Environmental > Terrestrial >...
ATGCTGGCCGGCTATCGCAAGCCGTCGCATGCCGATATCTTTCTCGGTTCGCGCCTGGCGGTGCCGGCGATTCTGGGTGTGTTGGTCGCGCTCATCTTCACCGACAATGTGATCTTGTATTTTTTCCTGGCTGTGGTGCTCGGCTTTTTCGCCCCGGATTTTTGGCTCTCCTCCGCCATCAATCGCAGACGGGAGAAACTCCAACTGAGCCTTCCCGACGGTTTGGACTTGCTTTCAATTTGTCTGGAGGCTGGACTAGGTTTGGATCAGGGAATCGTCCGCGTTGGTCATGAGCTTAGCCTGAGCCATCGCGAGCTGAGCGAGGAATTCTTGCTCATCAACTTTGAACAAAGAGCCGGTGCCACGCGATTTGTTGCTTGGCGCTCGTTCGCCGAGCGCGCCAATTTTGAGAGTGCGCGATCGTTTGTGGCGATGTTGATGCAGACTGACCGTTTCGGAACTCCAATTGCGAAAGCATTATCGAATTTTTCCGACGCCTTGCGGACCCAGCGCCGGCAGAAAGCCGAAGAGATGGCGGCGAAGACAACCGTCAAGCTTGTGCCCCCGCTAGTGTTCTTTATTTTCCCAAGCATGGGAATTGTGGTGGTGGGTCCGGCGGTCTTAACGGTCATGAAGAATCTTGCGCACATTGTTTAAGGTTTGTTCGGACAGCAGCAGATGTGAAATTCCAAAGAGGAGGTAGAACATGGATAACGTAACGTTGATCAGAGTGGTGTCGGGAATTCTGGCGGTTTGTACGCTGGCGCTCTTGATTTACAGGATGAAAAAGAAAGCGCCTCGCTAACAGCGAGGGTTGTCGAAAGGTTCTATGTTTGCCAACAGCCACGACGTCTTTGTCTATAACAAGACGAAAGAGACTTTCCTTGCCTTTCGGGTCAAGGTAGCTGACTCGTTTCTGGGCCGATTGATTGGCTTGCTGGGAAGACGCTCTCTCAAACCCGACAGCGGAGTGTGGATCGTGCCCGCTAATTCGATTCACACCGTCGGGATGTTGTTCTCGTTCGATGCGGTCATGATAGACAAGGATTTCAAAGTTGTCGGTGTAAGAGAACTGGTCCGGCCTTTTACAATTGTTTGGCCTAAATGGCACGCCGAGAGCGTGATCGAATTGCCGGCACACACAATCTTCAAAAGCCGAACTGAGGTGGGCGATGAACTGATGATTGACCGATATGCAGCTCGGGCAACGATTACTTCGCAGTCCCCCAGCGACACGAAAGTTGCGTTTGAGTCATCCGTGTCATTGCCTGTCTCGGGGGGAGAACGATAAGAAAAAATACGGCTGATCAGTCGACTGAGGCCACCAGCTACGCCCAATGTCGGTGGCTCACAGGGGAGGGAGACGACAAGAACTTACGATGGCTGAAAACGGTCGGATACAGGTCGGGCAAATGGCAAGAAGTTGCGCAATTTGGACAAAGTTGTCTTGAGTGTCGGTTTGTTGGCCTCGGCTCGTTGGTGGTGGAAAAGGGCAGATCAGTTTCGGCGATGAAAACTGAATATCGCAGCCGCCTCTTGCGCGGACTGGTTCGTGCTAGGCCATGACGAGCGAAATGAGGCGCCCACAAACCGCGAGGCAAAGCCCATCGTTTCTCGCGCTTGGAAGCCACACACGAACGTGCCATTCACCAGGGACTTCTGACGCGTTACCATTTTTCCGCGGCGTGTTGCGGCAAATTACCTGGATACCCCTGCCCTGTTTTGCGCATCCCGCTTGGCAAAGGGGGATACAAGTAGTTTGGCAACTGAGATAATTGCTGAAGCCGAAGCAATTGAGGCGGATCACCTACCGCAGGAATCCATTCCGGCGTGTCCTCTGTACATTCTTTTCTTTGCCTCAGGCGTTCCCGCAATCATTTATCAAATCGTTTGGCAAAGGGCGTTGTTCGCGGTGTACGGCATCAACGTCGAATCCGTCACCATCGTGGTGAGCGCCTTCATGCTGGGTCTCGGGTTGGGCAGCTTGGCAGGTGGTGTCCTCTCGCGCAGTAGACGTTTGTCACTGTTAGCCCTGTTCGCCGCTGCGGAGCTTGGAACAGCAATCTTCGGTTTAGTCTCGCTGAATGTCTTTCATTATGTTGCGGAGTACACACTGGCCAGCCCACTGTGGATGGCCGGTATTATGAGCTTTCTGCTCGTGGTTGTACCTACCACCTTGATGGGATCGACTCTGCCGCTCCTGGTTGAGCATTTGGTCCGCACTTCCCGAAATGTTGGGAGCTCGGTGGGTGCACTGTATTTCGTAAACACCCTTGGTTCGGGGGTAGCTTGCATTATTGCAGTCTGGCCTTTGATGAGCCATTTCGGTCAAACCGGATCCCTGCGCTGTGCGGCTCTGATAAATGCAATTGTGGGCGTGAGTGTCCTGGCCTATGACTTTCAGTACAGGAAGAAACAACCGGAGCCCAGGGAAAAAGCAGAAGATGGCCGAACGGCCCTGGATAAGCCAATCTTGCCATTTACGCTAGGTCTCCTGTGCGCAGCGTTCGGCGGGTTTTCTGCGCTCGCTTACGAGATCATCTGGTATCGCCTCTTGGTCTTTACTGCGGCGGATACCGCGCCCTTATTCGCCTGGCTGTTGGGCAGCTACCTGGTCGGCCTGGCTTTCGGTTCGCGCCTCGCAGAGCGCTACGCCGAGCGTCGCTCCGTCGAGCGTACGCTTCCCGTTCTAACCTTCACACTGCTAGGTTCTGCAACCGTGAGCTTCTGGATCGGTCCGGCAACTGCGATGGGACTGAAGGCAATCTCGCCACAGAGCTCCACCATCGCCGGTCTGCTATTCATGCTTCTGATATGCCTGGCGGCGATTCTGTTCGGCGCCCTCTTTCCGCTGATCGCTCACGTTGCCGTCGGGTCAAGGCGAGCTGGAACAGCTGTCAGCTACCTTTATGCCGCCAACATCGCCGGTTCGACCCTCGGAGTTCTCCTAGTCGGATTCGTGCTTATGGACAGGTTCTCACTTTACCGAATCGTGCTGGCACTTCTAGTCGGAGGCGTTCTGTGTTCGGCTGTTGTCTGCCAGGTTGCTACCGGGCGACCCAGAGGTTGGAAACCTGCATTTGCATTGGCCTGTATCGCTTCGATCTTGATGGCTCCATTTACCCGCGGGGTGTTCGCCACGATCTACGATCGTTTGCTATTCAAGAAGTTCTACCCAACAGCACACTTTGAACAGGTCATCGAAAATCGGAGCGGTACAATCGGCATCACCCCCAATGGGACTGTTTTTGGCGGCGGCGTCTACGACGGCCAATTTAGTACCGATTTGTTGCACGACACAAACGGGATTGTTCGCCCTTATGCCCTGAGCGTCCTCCATGCCAGTCCAAGTCACGTATTGATGATCGGCCTTGGCTCCGGCTCATGGGCACAGGTGATAGCCAATCATCCACAGGTGCAGGATTTGACGGTAGTCGAGATCAATCGCGGCTACTTGGAAGCAATTCGCCGGCATCCGGCTACAGCAAGCCTTTTACACAACCCGAAGGTCACTATCATTGCGGACGATGGCAGAAGATGGCTCCTGCACCATCCGCAAGCGAGATTCGATGCAGTTGTGATGAACACCACGTTATATTGGCGCAATCACAGTAGCAATTTACTGTCAGTCGATTTCCTGCAGATCGTAAGGACTCATCTCCGTCCTGGGGGCATTCTTTTCTACAACACGACTGGCTCAGATGATGTGGTGGCAACGGGTCTGGCCGTCTATCCTTATGCGGTGCGTCTTTTCAACATGCTGGCAGTCAGCGATTCACCGCTGACGCTTGATCGATCCCGGTGGAAGTCCGTGCTTCTCAGGTACGTCATCGATGGAGAACCTGTACTCAACGCCGACGACCCCGAGCAAAGCAAGAAGTTAGCTGAGATTGTGGACATCAATAACGGCCCGCCCGGCAGAGAGCATGTTGAAGAGAATGGCCAGCTGAGAAAACATCTACGAGGAGGCTTGATCATCACCGATGACAATATGGGTGTAGAGTGGCAGCTCTCAAGGAGGGTTACGCCCAGGCCCTGATTATTGCATGGTGCTTCGATTTTGCAGGTTGAAGTAGGCAGTTAGAGCGGCTCGTTTTGGGCTATTCAAGACTCCCCGCACGCTCCAAGAATCTGCGGGACGGTTCAACTACCAATGGGGAATTCTCTATCCTGTTCGCCACTCGGAGCAACGGTTGGTAATGATGTGCAAACCGGTGTATACACGAAATCTGGCGGCGCGTCGCCAGTCCGGAAGATAACCCCTGCAATTCCAAGGGGTTCGTGACGTCCCTCCTATTCTGACCAATGGAAGAAGAAGTGCACTAGATTCGCTTTGAGCTTGGCAATCCTGTGTGCAGTTTTCCCCCAAAAAGCTTGGCCTACCACGACTGTAGCCGGCAGGGGAGAACGGATGAGGAGTTATGTTGCGCTGGTGACGATGCTGCTTTTGGCCGGTGGGGCGAGTTTGGCTCAAGACTTCGACCATTGGTCATTCTATGGTGCCTATCAGTACTCGCGCGTGGATAGCCATGCCGCGCAGGATGCCCTCAATCGGGAGCACGCGCTCAACCCGAGCTTCCCAGCTCTCACCTTCGGCCAGCATCTGAATTTCAACGGTTGGGATGGAGGATTACAAGAAGACGTTGTGAACTGGTTTGGAGTTGTCATTGATGTGAGCGGATCCTACGGACACAACCGAATCCAGGTGGGCACATGCACGGTCACGGTGTCCGGCACCACCGCGGCATATCCCGCCTGCGTGGCACGAACCAACATGAGCTTCTACACATTTATGGGCGGGCCGCAGTTCACCCTGCGTCGGAGTGACCGGGTACAGCCATTCTTACGTGGGCTAATTGGAGGTGCCTGGTTCAATTCGTCGGCCAATCTCCTGTCTGAAAACGTCCCGCTGCTTGCCGAGCCAACTCGAAGCGATCAGGGGTTTAGCGTCGGCGGAGGGCTGGGGGCGGATTTTTTTGTCTCCCGGCACGTTGGGATTCGAGTCGCCGGAGATTACATTCACTCTGCATTTTTTAACGATGGGCAGAACAACTACCGAGGTACAGCCGGCTTGGTTTACCGCTTCTGATCCGAGTGGCTGTCGGCGAATTCCGCGACACGCGTTCTCTCCATCCGAGCGTGCACCAGCACGCCATAAAGTAACCCAAGTATCGAGGTTGGACGTGCGTAAGGTTTTTGGCTTTGCGCTGTTGCTCGGCACCTTAGGCTGTGGCGCAGGAACAAGCAGCACCCCGCCAATACCAACCGGCAAGCCTGAATTCCTCTACGCGCTCAGCAGCGGCCAGATTCAAAGCCTGAGTGTGAATACCACGACTGGGGCCGTGTCCCAGTTGGCTGGAATCGGCAGCGGGTCCACTCCCGGTCCGGCCAATCCGGGGGTAATCGTGGCCGATCCGTTGGGACGTTTCATTTACGTTTCGGACGTGGAGGCCGGGCGCATAGAGGTCTTTAGCATAGACCAAGGGAGTGGTCGGCTGACGCAGGTAGCAAATTCGCCCTTTCCTACACTGGGTCAGCAGCCGTATGGTATGGCTGCCGATTCGACCGGCAACTTTCTTTTTGTCGCCAATTCCAATTCCGATACTATTTCGAGTTTCACCGTGGGCTCCTCTGGTGCCTTGACGCCGGTGGCCGGGTCTCCGTTTCCTGTATTTGCCACTCCCCACCGACTGACACTCGATTCCACGAACACACTTCTGTTTGCATCGGACAGCAGCTCTCCTCAAGTGTCCGCCTTGACCGTGAACTCTAGCGGCGCGCTCAGCCGGGTTGGCGGTTCACCTTTTCGTGCGCTGGGCGTGGCGAATTGGCTAACGGTCAATCCTTCGAGCGAGTTCTTGTTTGCCAGTTCGAGCGACGCTCTCACTGCCGGCGGTGCGGTCGAAGCGTTTTCCATCGGTGCTACAGGCAGTTTGTTCCAGGCTCCAGCTTCGCTCTTTCCGGCCGGTAAAAATCCGCAGGGTCTTGTGCTCACGGCGGACGGCGCTTTCCTTTATGTTGCCAATCAACAGGACGATACGACTTCAGCTTTCAGTGTGGGCGCCACAGGAACTCTCACGCAGATTAGCGGGTCCCCGTTTCCGGGTGGTCCCAGCCCCGGGGTGTTAAGGATCGACAGCGCGGGAAGATTTCTCTATATCGCCAACAGCAGTGCCGCGAAGATCTCAGTATGGAGCATCAACCCAACGACTGGCCTGTTAACCACAGTTCCCGGGTCGCCGTTCGGGATCACAGCGGCGGCGCAGGATCTGGTCCTGGTACTGATTCAGCAAGCAAGCGCGTCTGCGAAACTCATTTCGCCCCCGGCGCAGCAGACCGTCGCGCTTAATCCGTATTCGCGGACGACGGGTTCACCGGACGGATCTGGAAAAGTTGGGGATGCGCCGATGATCGGTAGACTGTAGATGTCGTAGCCGGGCCTACAATGATGCGGAAAGGGCGGCAACAGCGGCACGGTGGCGGTTACATTTGAGGACGAACCAGGCTAGAACCAAAGGCGTAAAGGGAGAAGGTAAACCGTGATAGGTAAACTGGCTTTTTTCGCAATGATCTTGGCTCTCGCTACCGCAGTTTTTCCGGTCTCCGCTTCCTGCCAGGCAGCCGCGGAATCGGTCTTGCTCGGCGCGGGCTCCTCGACCGCCGCGGTCAAGGCCGGTTCGGGGTTAAATTCTGCGCTGAACCGAAGCAGCAAGCGGCTCGCCGAACGCATTCAGCAAGAAGTGTCTACTCCGCCGGCCAAGACGCCGCGAGGCGGGCAACAAGCACCCAAGAAGTCAGCTGCCGGAGCTACCGTTTACGATCGACCGCAACAGGGTACGATGATTGTCTCCATAGTAGGAGCTCACCCCAATTGCCCAGCTTCGAATCAAGCGACTTCAACAACTGCGGGCAAGGCTGCTGCAGCACCCACGGAGGAAAATTGTATGAACCAGAATACCTCCAAGCCAGAAACTGCGAGGTACAAGTCGGTGGTGACGCTTTCCTTTCCGAAATGACGAGAGGTTATCACTCAATCCCATGAATTCGCCTTCTCCTTTCATTCGCCAGTTGGAACAACCTCTTTGGTGGGCCAGACTACAACAGAGGTTCCGTTCACGCTGGACATTTGTTGCTCTTCAAGTTTTGGATCTGTTGACCACGGTCGCCGTTTTCCACGCAGGCGGTGTCGAACTGAATCCTCTGGTCGCGCGGCTGACGCTGCATTTCGGGCGCTTGGGTGGTGTCGTGATGAGCAAGGTGATAGCAGTAGTCCTTGCTATGGGCGTGCGGCGGCTGATTTGGGTCGTCAATATTTTTTACGCGGGATTGATTTGTTGGAACCTTATCGTTCTCTTCCTCTTGTCTGCGCGCGCGCACACCGGACACTAGGTTGACGCCTTTCTGGCGCGAGTGTTCCTCTTGCCAAAGCGGTAATTGCAGCCAAGCTTCGGCAGCAGTCTCCGCTGGTCGGAATCAACCGTTCGGCTGCCGTGCCTCATGGCCTTTACAGCCTCCATCCCAACCTGTTACCATCAAACTCGTTACCAAAAAATCGAACAATTGGACAGGAGTACAGTAGGGTAGTGCTAGCGAGAGCGCAAAAACAAACGCTCATTGACCAGTACCGAACGCATCCCACCGACACGGGCAGCCCCGAAGTCCAAATCGCGTTGTTAAGCGAGCGGATTGGTCAGTTGACGGAACACTTCAAAGCGCACCAAAAGGATCATGGCTCGCGCCGCGGTCTCCTCATGCTGGTCAGCAAGCGGCGTCGCCTGCTCGACTACCTGAAAGTCTACGATTCCGAGCGCTATAAGAATGTCGTCGCCAAGCTCGGCCTGCGCAAGTAGCAGCTCACCGAGTGTCGTCTTTTTGTTACCTGCCCCCTATTTTTCGCCTTTTCGCCAGCTGCGAAAGGCAAGCAAGAGGGTACCCGAAGGTGCCGGTTCCGCGGCAAAGCCAATGAAGAGAATCTGGTTTGCTTCTCCGTCATCCTCGGTCTCGGCAATTCCTCCAGTGCGCCATCGTACGGATCGGCTCACCCTGCCTCCTGGTCAAAGGAATGAACTATGAAACAAGAAGTTTTTGTTGAGCTCGCCGGCGGTAAACGGATCTCTTTCGAAACTGGAAATTTGGCAAAACAGGCCCATGGTGCCGCTGTGGTTCGTACCGGGGACAATGTGATCCTGGCGACGGCCGTCGCCAATGCTGAACCCCGGGAGGGACTCGATTTCTTCCCGCTGACCGTGGATTATCGCGAGTACACCTACGCGGGCGGTCGCATTCCCGGCGGATTTATCAAGCGGGAAGGCCGGCCGAGCGAACGTGAAATTCTCACCAGCCGCCAGATCGATCGTCCCATCCGCCCGCTTTTCCCCGAAGGCTTTCGTAACGAGACCCAAGTGATCGCCTTTGTTCTCTCCGCCGACACCGAGAATGATCCCGACGTGGTCGCGATCAACGGCGCTTCCGCCGCGCTTACGCTTTCCGATATTCCTTTCGGTGGCCCGATCGGCGCCGTGCGCATCGGCCTGTTGAACGGGCAGTTCATCGTGAACCCGACCTACAGCGAGATGCGCGACAGTTTGCTGAACATCATGGTCGTCGGCACCTCGGATGGAATCGTAATGATCGAATCGGGGGCGAAAGAAGTACGCGAGGAGACCGTGGTCGACGCAATCGAATTTGCCCACGGCGAAATCAAGAAGATCTGTGCCCAAATCAATGTGCTCCGGGACAGGGCCGGCAAGCCGAAGCGCAAAGTCGACCCGGTGGAATTTGATCAGGCCTACTACGACCAACTCAAGAACAAGATCGGACAGGAGCTTTCCGAGCGATTAGACACCGAGAAGCATCCTAAATCCGAGAGCTATGCTCTGGTTCGGGAGCTGAAAAAGACCCTCCTGGCCGCTCTGCCGCCCGACGATGAAGAGGCGCAAGCCAAGCTGGAGACCTATTTTGAAATCCTGCGCGAACGCATTTTCCGAGGGGAGGTGCTCGAGCAGCACCGCCGTCCTGATGGGCGTGCCTTTGATCAGATTCGCGACATCTGGATTGAAGTGGGGGTGTTGCCGCGTACTCACGGCTCCGCTATCTTCACCCGCGGCGAAACCCAGGCGCTGGTGACCACCACGCTCGGTACCAGCGAAGACATGCAGCGCCTCGAAGTGTTCGAAGGAGAAGCCAAGAAACGCTTCATGCTGCACTATAACTTCCCCCCGTTCAGCGTGGGCGAGGTGGCCTTCCTGCGCGGGGCAGGGCGGAGAGAGATTGGTCATGGTGCGCTGGCCGAGCGCGCGGTGGCCGCCGTGCTGCCCGACGAAGATAAGTGGCCCTATGCCATGCGGGTGGTTTCCGACATCTTGGAATCGAACGGATCGTCGTCCATGGCGACCGTTTGTGGAGCCTCGTTGTCGATGATGGATGCGGGCGTGCCGCTGAAGTCTCCAGTGGCAGGGGTGGCGATGGGACTGGTCAAAGAAGCTGACCAGTACGTCATTTTGACCGATATTGCGGGTGCCGAAGACCATTACGGAGATATGGATTTTAAGGTCGCCGGTACCCAAGACGGCATTACCGCCCTGCAGATGGACATCAAGGTCAAAGGAATCACGCCGCAGATCATGCGGGAGGCACTGGCCCAAGCACAGCGGGGCCGACTCTTCATCCTGGAGAAGATGGCGGAAGCCATAGCCGCTCCGCGCGAGAAGGTATCGGCGTATGCGCCCCGCATCTACACCTTACAGATTCCGGTCGACAAGATTCGCGATCTGATTGGACCCGGCGGCAAGATGATCCGCAGCATCATCGATCAGACCGGAGTCAAAATCGACGTCGAGGATTCGGGCAAGGTCAATGTCGCTTCGAACGATGAGGCCTCGGCCAACAAGGCTCTGCAGATCATTCGCGATCTGACGGCGACGGCCGAAGTAGGGAAGACCTACCTGGGCAAAGTGACCCGCCTAGCTGATTTTGGAGCGTTTGTTGAGATTCTGCCCGGCACCGAGGGACTGCTGCACATCAGCGAGGTCGCCGAACACCGGATACGCGATGTGCGGGACGAACTTAAGGAAGGTGACCAGGTCTTGGTGAAGGTGCTGGCCGTTGAGGGTAACCGCATTCGCCTCTCGCGCAAAGCAGTGTTGAAGGAGCAGCGCGCAAAAATGGGAGGAACCGCCGAAGCCGGCGGCGACAATCGGGGTGAACCTGGGTTGGCTCCTTCCTTGACCATCGAAGGTGGCGGAGAGTTTGCCGACGAGCCTGAGCCGAACTTCAATCGCGATGATGTGCAGCCGGTAGGTGGAGACCGTGGTGGAGACCGCGGTGGCGATCGCGGTGGCCGCGGCGGAAGACCCGGAGGAGGCCGTCGGCACCATCGCGGCGGCCGCGGTGGTCACGGTGGACACGGAGGCGGCCGACACTAGGCTCTTTGGCTCGCATTAGCAGGATAGCAAGGTCAGTGCGTGGTGACCTTCCGGCGCCCTCTCCGTGCCGTTGGGTAGGTCTTCAGCCCTTTCACGTCCGCCAATTTGGCCGGGCGCCTGTCGAAAATCCACAATCGCGTCGCTTGGAGTGGAGTGCGCAAGCTACGTGCAAGCTGCCTAATCAACTGATTTCGTCACGGTGCCCCCGTTTGCTTGCCAATGGGCGAGAGACTAGGATGTTCGCGCTTTTCACCAAGGAGTGAAATCCAAAAGGGAGACCATTTTGAAATCCAAGGTTGTTATCAGAATGTTCAAAGTCCATGAGGCACACTGGAGAGTACGAAACGCATGCACTCTTCTGATTCTTAGCGTAGCCACGGCGATCACGTCGCAGGCGCAGACTTACAACGTGCTCACCCGCCTCGTACCCGGGGATGGCCAGATGCCTAAGAGTCTCGTGCAGGGTCCCGATGGGAACTTCTACGGAGTCGGTGCAGTAGGCGGGCATAACGGTGGTGGCAGCAT
>Ga0306920_100013975_pt1 | contig 10949 bp, 10 predicted proteins | sample flu12Cox44000170_FD_204666 | JGI IMG/M metagenome (GOLD analysis project Ga0306920, IMG submission 204666) | Lab enrichment of tropical soil microbial communities from Luquillo Experimental Forest, Puerto Rico - flux4day.12C.oxic.44.000.170 (v2)... | ecosystem: Environmental > Terrestrial >...
AAAGAAAAAAAACTGATCATATCAACAATCCAAATCCTCGGCGACCAGCTGGTGTGCACCGTTTATAACCGGAGAGGTGCTTTACGTTGATGCCGGTGCATACGCGGGAAATTGGTAACCGAATTTGTGGACTACATTGGGACCGCACGACAGTAATGCTGGACCACAGCATCGGCTGGATGATTGACTGTCGCAAGTTTTGCGCGATGCTGAATCGCAAAAAGGATTTCCATGTCTTATGAAATGACTGTTGGATTATTTGTCGTCGATCACCAAAAGTACGCCGACTATCGCGCTGCGATCGCACCTTTGCTAGAAGCTTCCGGAGCGAAATTCCGATACGACTTCGAAGTCGCTCGAACTTTGAAGACCGAAGCGGGTCACGAGATCAATCGGATCTTCATACTCCAGTTTCCGGATCGCGTTACCAGAGAGCGTTTTTTCAGCAATCCCGACTACCTCGAGATCCGCGCGCGGTTCTTCGAGAAATCAGTAGAGGGAATGACAATTATTGGCGAGTATACGACTTGAGCTGCCGTGCTAGATGTGTGCGTCTGGCGATTGCTGAATTCGCGGCAATTGTCTACACCCCTCCGGGATACGGAAAACCTGCCGGCGCCTTCCAGTTTGGCATGACATGCTTTCGCATGGCGGCGTCGCACACAGCGTATCCCCAGTTCATAAGGCGATTTTGCAGGTCGTCGTCCATGCCTTTCAGGCGCGTGGGAGTGCCCGCCAGGACGTTCGTCTTTGCCACGGGACAGGGGAGAGTTGGACTGATCTGGTAGTTCACGATGTCTGCCCAGATACCCCAATATGCTCCCGTGCGCGCACCGCTCTTGAAGGAGTCGATCACCTGCCGCTTGCGCAGCGAGCGAACCTGATTGTCGATGAGGTCGAACACGCGACGCGTGTGATTGAACCAGTCCCGGTCAGGGTCTGGTTCGGGGCCGTAAACGCCTCCCGCATCGCTCACCAGCACAGTCTGATAGCGCTTCCAGGCAGTCTCCAGTCCAAGGTTGTCATACACGCCGCCGTCGGTGAGGACGACCTTGGTGGTGAACGGCGGCTTTTGTAGTCCGGAGCCGGTGTTCGGCTCGTAATCCGACTCTTTCAGGTCAAGTTCCACCGGCGACAGTACTGGGGGAAATGCCGACGAGGCTCCGACTGCAACCGCGAGTTCGACCTGTGGATTGGGTACTTTGCCGACCCGCCAATCCCACATGTACGGTCTTGAAAATCGCCATAACGACTTGGATTGAATATTCGTAGCGTTGATTACAAACCGGGGCCGTTCCGGAAGGTTTTGCAAAGTATTGTTCTCGAACAAGTACTTTCGATAAGCCTCGGCTACCTTTTCGGCCACGCTGCCAACGCCAAATACTCCGGAAACAATAGAGCCCACATCGATAGTATGTGCAGCAAGGGTGCGGATCGGCTTGGCGATCATGTCTTCGAAATTCGTGGCTACATCCTGCACGAAGCTCAACTTCCCCCAGTTAAGTCCTAAAATACCGGCAGTGATCGAGCCTCCTGAGACGCTCGAGACTCTATCCAGCTTGGGTAAATATGCTCCATCGTTAAGACGCCGTAGGACGCCCAAGTGAAACACCATGGCCCGATAACCGCCGCCCGATAGACACAATGCCACTCCAGGCTGCGGAGCACCTTCTTGCCGATCGATCTGCGATACCGGCGAGCTTATGTCTGGAGTAGAGTATGACTTCGCATCGTTGGCCATGGTAATTCCTTTCTCCAGTAACTCCTAGCCTCGACTCTATTCCTATCGCAGCTAGTCAAGCAATAACGATAGATAGGGCCGGGTCCTGTCTGAAGTGATAGCGGTGTAATGGCTGGTTCGTAGCTTCATCGGCCAGGAACTTATCTAGATTTGCGGTGAAATCCGTATCTCCGTCGACCAATTGCCGGTTTGTCATATAGATGTCGCAAGCTTCTTCGTTTCTGGCGCCTGACAACCAGCCCAGGACATCCATGTGAGAAATTCCATGTTTGCCGTTGCCGGAAATTACATACTTGTCCGCAATGACTTGCCGGAAGAAATCTGCCGCGACGCTGTGATTGCTTCCATGATGTTGCACTTTTAGAACGTCAACCTTGATCTGCTTGTTACTATCCAACAGTCCGGCAGCCTCCAGCCCTTCCAGGATCAGGTCGCCGCCCGCATCTCCGGTAAGAAGCATGCGAGTAGTCTTTCCGGCGTCGTCGGTGTGTTCCGCAAGAAAGACAATGCTGGAGAGGTTGGGAACTGTTCGATTCAGGTAATCCGCCGCCGCTGCCTTCTCATCGCTAGTGTGCTTGGCCTTGGATTTGCTCCACTGTTTCTCCAGGTCCTTCAGTTCCGACTCATGCGGACCAAGGATGGTGAAAGTGAGGTTCTTGTCAATCTTGATCTGCTTACGTCCCGTCTCGGGCGCCATGATAAGGTTTCCGTTCGTTTCTTTATTGATCTTGGTCAACGGCTTCGCAAAAGCCTGCAAGTCTTTGCCTTGCTTCACGCTCGCTACTACGGCGACTGCCTTCTCATCCTCCAAGCCATTCTCTTCGAGGTCATCCACGTTCACGGTCCCAGCGGCCGCCGCGGCTACCGTCGCCGATGACGCGGATGGCGCATGACTGCCCACAACCTTCTCGAAGGCGTTATGCCACAGCGAAGCTACTTTCCAGCGAGGCTCGCGCCCATCGTTGACGGTTTCGCTCATTTGTCGAAACATGTGGAGGATTCCAGTGATGTGGTCGGCATCAATATGGCTAACAACGACCAGACGTAGGTTCAGCGCAGGATTTGTGCCGCGTAATTGATCCAGTCGGTTCTCGATCACATTGCGATAAACTCCCGACGAGCCGCCGTCGATCAGGATCAATCCCGGCTTGCCACCGGTGTCGTAATGAAGCAGAAGGCAGTCGCCATCGTTGGCTTGTAGCGCTTCCAGTTGCAGCGTAGTTTTCTCCTACACAGATTGCAAAGCCCGCAGTACATCCAGCATGCCGGCGCCCTGGAACCGCGGCTCGCGACCGAGATCGGTGGCGCTCTTGCACAGGATTTCTTTCACCCGTGTAGGCTGGCCTACAAGTTCACGATGCCGGGCGATAAGCAGCACCGCAGCCCCGCTGACATGCGGCGCGGCCATGCTGGTCCCATCCATAGTTTCGAAGTTGTCGTTCACCGAGCAGGAATCGATCTTCTCGCCGGGTGCAACGAGGTCTGGCTTCGTCCTGCCGTCGCCAGTAGGACCTCGGCTGGAAAAATAGGAAACGCCGTAGTTATGGGGCATAAAACGATGAGTTGAACCTACGGTGATTACGCTCTGTGCATTGCCTGGATCAGTAATACTGATGTAGCGATAGTCACCCATCGCACCATCATCTGGACTCGCCAGCTTGTTGAATCCCCGATTTCCTGCCGCAGTCACAACCACCATTCCGCTGGCCACTACACGCTCGCATTCCTCGCAGATCGGAGTTCGGCCACAGGCATAGTTCGCCACCTCGTGCACCACCGACATGCTGAGATTCACTCCATGGATGGCCATCAATTGACGATGACCATTCACATAACGAAGAAACTGGAGAGCCGAGATAATGGTGAATTCGTCAGCTGGATTGTTCTCACTATCCTTCCCCAGAACTCGCACATCGTAAAGTTCAAGGTCAGGACAAATACCGGACAGTTCCTTTTCGAGAGCCGTATCTTTTGCTTCGGGCCACCTCGCGGCTATGATTCCCGCCACGTGGGTACCGTGGCTGTCCTTGATCTTGGAATGATAGGCATCATATATGTCATCCACGTGAGGTATGCGAAGAAAGGGCTCCAGAAGGCTCCAGTCCAGGGCCCGCCCGGAGTCCAGATTTACCTTCAGCTCCGCAATCAACTTTTCTCGCTCTTCTTCGGGCAGTGTTTCCGCGTATGATCCTTTCCAGCCCGGGTCTGTAGCGCGATCAACCAGCTGTTTATAGCGCAGAAAATCATAGGTTCGAACGATTCGGCTCGCAAACTGCGCAGCACCGTTTTCATCGAGCTCTTCTTTTGGGATTTCGTCAACTTCTCCTTTAGCGGTGTTGCGATGTTTTCGACGGGCAAACGCCTTGTGCCGGGCATCGATGCCCACATCCAGGATCGCCCAACAGATGCCTGCTGTATCCACCTCAAAGAGCCTTGTTGCCGCATCCGCTTTGATTGCCATCCGCGATCGCCAGATGCTGGTCTTGGCCTGCCTGTTCTTGGAGACGTTGTACAGCAATCCACGTTTCTCCTGCGGCTTGGAGAGACCCTCTAACAAGTCACAAAAAGCATCCAACTGGGACTGGCTGATGGATGGCCTGTCGTCTTCCTTGGGCTTGCTCCCAAGGTCTCCGTACGGCTTTCCGTTACGATCGCATTCGATCGCCCCGACAATGGAGATCAGCTTCCCCAGCAACCGCGGATCGCCTCCCGGGAGGTTTTGCCTGCTGGTGGATTCGGTGACCAAACGCACGAAGTCCTGTATAGAGTCGCGGCTCCACGACTTTTCATCGACCGCATCCGCCACGTTCCACTTCCACCAGTCGGTGAGCGGCATGGCAAGGCGAATAAGCTCTTCGAAGGTGAAGCTGGCAAACACAACCGATTCGTTGAAAAGAATGCGCGGAGGCGACGTAGGCTCGACCGAACCAGCGGAAGGATGCGATTTGCGATAGTCCGCAAGCCATGATTTCTCCTGGTCAAATCTTTGCCTCAGGGCGCGAGTGAGAGTGGCGGCATCGGAGCGGTTGTGGGGCGTGAGTAATAGCTCGAGGCGGTCTTTTCTTTTCGGGTCCTTTGGTTTGTTGAAACTCTCAGCGTAGGCAATCCAGACATCCGGCAGTACAGGGAAGTCCTGCGTAAATCGCCGCTGCTGTTCCGGGTTGCCGTAGATTAAGATCTCGATGTCGCGGCGTTCCATGTGCGAAGTGGCCCTCGTTTTAACAGTGTTCCAACGCCGTCATGCTAGCCCTGAGCAACAGGCAGGTCAACGAGGAATTGGCACTAGCGGCCGTCCCGGAGCGCATGGGGTGCACAGACCCTCATCCGGCAAATTTCCGTCCCGCCGTCGCACCTTCCTCTTGACAACCTGCCTCTAAAGTATGAATATGCATACTGACGTATATTTATGCCATGTCAAAGCTCTCACGGCATGCGGCTATTCGGGACCTGGTGGGCAATGAAGAGGTCCATAGCCAGGACGAGATGCGGCGGAAACTGTACCGGCAGGGACATCGGGTGACACAGGCGACCTTGTCGCGCGACATCCGCGAGCTGCGGCTGTTGAAAACGCCGGAAGGTTACAAGCTGCCGCAGGGCGAAGCGGAAGGGGCATTCCTTCCCTCGGTCGGGCGGCTGATTCGCGAGTTTGTTTATGATGCCGTCCCGGCGCAAAACCTGGTCGTTGTCAAGACCAGCGCTGGAAGCGCGCAACCGGTGTCAGCGGCCATCGATGCCGAAGAGTGGGACGAGGTGATGGGGACCATCGGCGGCGACGACACCATCTTGGTCATCGCCCGGGATGCCAGGAAGGCAGAGAAGGTGGCGGAAAGAATCCGTGGATATTTTCGGTGAAAAGTGAGTGCTTTGACTGGAGCTTTGCGCTTACTAGGATGACAGGGGATAGGAGCAGCGGATGAAGAGTGCAATCCAACCTGCGATTTTTGGCTCCACCGGCTATTCCGGATTCGAACTGGTACGCCTGCTCGAGCGCCATCCGCACGCCAAAAAGCCGCTGCTGTTCAAGCGCAACGGCGAGAGTGGCGGCTATGCCGACCTGAGCGAGGCTTACCCCCAGATCGCGGGCAATGGCGGCTTTCCCTTGGAAATGTTCTCGATAAAGCGGATGAAGGATGCCGGCGTGAATGTGGTTTTCTTCGCCGCGCCGCACGAGTTCTCTCGCGAGTTTGCCCCCGAGATGATTGCGGCTGGCTTCCGCGTGATTGACCTCAGCGGGGCCTGGCGCCTGAAGAATGCCGCCAATCGCGAGGTATACGGGTTCAACGACACCGACGCCAGAACGGCGGCGCAACTGGATGACGCTGCTGTTTACGGCCTGCCCGAGTTGCATGCCAATGAGATCAAGCATGCTGATCTGCTGGCGAATCCGGGATGCTATCCGACCTCCATCATCTTGGGGCTCGCTCCCTGGATTCGCGCCGGCTACGTCGATGTGGAGCACGGCATCATTTGTGATTCCAAATCTGGTGTTTCGGGGGCGGGGAAGACACCTTCCTCGAAGACGCACTTCGTCGAGGTTGAAGGCGATTTCAGCGCGTACAGCGTCTTTGGCCATCGCCACACGGGTGAGATGCTGGAGCAACTTGGATTGAATAGCGGTTCATTGCAGTTCACGCCGCACCTGATGCCGGTCCCACGCGGGATTCTCTCGACCATATACGTCAAACTGGCGAAGCCCGCAACCGCCGATGAACTGGACCAGGGCCTGCGCAACTTCTATGCCGGGAAGCCGTGGGTGCGCATCTTCGGCGCGGCGCGCCTGCCGCAAATCAAGTTCTCGCTGTACACCAACTACTGCGATATCGGTTTCTCGCTTTCGCCGGACAACACGCGAGCAGTGCTGGTGTCCTGCATCGACAACCTCATGAAGGGCGCGGCTGGGCAGGCGGTGCAGAACATGAACCTGATGTTCGGCTTCGACGAGAAAGCAGGATTGCGGTGAAGCTCGTCGTCAAAATCGGTGGAGCAGCGCTCGACAACAAGGAGCTGGTAAACAAGTTTGCTAGGACGATTCCCAGTTTGTGTCGGGAGGAGCACAAGCTGGTCATCGTTCATGGCGGCGGCGCGGCATTGAGCCGAACGCTCAAGCAGCTCGGATGCGAGACCTCGTTCGTCAATGGATTGCGCGTGACCGATCAGCAGACGCGCGATGTGGCGATGATGGTGCTCGCCGGCCAGTTGAATAAGCAACTGGTTGCTGCCATTGGCGGGGCGGGGCAGCCGGCAATCGGTATTTGCGGAGGAGACCTACGCATCTGTCGCGCCGCCAGGAAACGCTATCCCGACCTGGGCTATGTCGGCGAAATCTGTTCGGTGGATGCGCAGTGGATCGAGCGGCTGTGGGCGGCGGGCATCGTGCCGGTCGTCTCCAGCCTGGCGCTGGGACACGATGGCGAGTACTACAACGTGAATGCTGACGCCATGGCCTCGGCCTGCGCTGTCGCCTGCGGAGCGGATGCGCTGGTCTATCTGACCGATGTTCCAGGTGTAAAGGACGCTGACGGTGTTGTGCTGCGCTGGCTTGAGGTAGGCTCCATTGAGCAGATGGTTGCCGAGGCCACAGTGAGCGGCGGCATGCTGCCCAAGCTCGAAGCCTGCACCAAGGCGCTGAAGAAAGGCGTGTCCCGCGTGCGCATTCTTCCTGCGAGTGAGGCCGATGTGTTGTCCGGATTCTTTACTCATCCCATCGCGTCGGGCACGGAGGTGGTGGCGTGAGGAAAGTGTTGTTTCGCGATAGGGGTCCTTCAGGTCGCGCGACGCGCTTGCTGAGGATGACACGAGAAAAGCACGTTCGCTTGACCTTCGATCGCGCGCTCGAGCGACGTTCCGGGTGATGGGTAACCCACGTTAGTCCAAAAGAGGGACGAACGTGGGCGTCCAGTTCACCGTCTCTTTTTCCAATCGCAATTCATCGCGTCATTCGGCAGCAAATTTGCTGCCGGCTTTTGCATTTTGTTTTTTGAGTTGCAAACCGAAGGAGGTTCGACGTGATTGCTACAACGTTTCCCGCAGGCGCAAGCGCCAGTACCTACGCACAGCGTAGCGTTACCGGTCGCGACCTGGTTTCCATCACCGACTTTCTCCCCGATGAGTTGGCCTGCTCGCTGGAGTTGGCGGCGGCCATGAAGGCGCGCCCTGCCGATTTTCGCGGCACGCTGGTGGGCAAACAGATCGTGTTGTTCTTCGAGAAGCCGTCGCTCCGCACGCGCCTGACCTTTGAAGCCGGCATGAGCAGCCTGGGCGGAACATCGTTCTTTGTCGATCAGACGCAGTCGCGCCTGGGCGCTCGCGAGCAGCTCAGCGATATTGCTCGCAACCTCGAACGCTGGGTTGACGGTGTTGTGCTGCGGACCTTCTCGCACGAAACGGTGACGTCGATGGCGACCTACTCGTCCATTCCTGTGATCAACGCTCTCAGTGACGTGGAGCATCCCTGCCAGGCGATGGCCGACATGATGACGCTGCAAGAGCATTTTGGCGATCTGAAGAACGTCCATCTCGCCTACATTGGCGATGGCAACAATGTCGCGCATTCGTTGCTGCTGGCAGGCGCGAGCCTCGGAGTGTCGATCTCCGTCGGCACGCCGAAGGGTTATGGGCCCAATCCTGAAATTTTGAAGTCGGCGAGCGAACTCGCGGAGATTACCGGGTCTAAGATATGCATCACGAATGATCCGGTTGAGGCCGTCAGTGGGGCCGATGCGGTTTACACCGACGTGTGGGCCGGCATGGGGCAGGAGGGACAAGCTGCCGAGCGGCAGCAGATCTTTGCGCCGTTCCAGGTGAATCGTAGGCTGTTCTCGCATGCCGCCAGGCACGCCGTGTTTATGCATTGCCTGCCGGCGCATCGCGGAGACGAAGTTGCGGCGTCAATCATCGACTCGCCGCGTTCGGTGGTATTTGATCAGGCGGAGAACCGCCTGCATATTCAGAAAGCTATCTTAGTTCTGCTGCTGGAAGCCGGTTCGCACCGTTTTCCGCCGAGGAGTGCACATGCGTGAGAAGGTCGTACTTGCTTATTCCGGAGGCCTCGATACCTCCATCATTATTCCGTGGCTGAAGGAAAACTATGACTGCGAGGTCATCGCCTACGTCGCTGATGTCGGCCAGGGAGACGATCTCGACGCGGTGGTCGAGAAGGCGTACAACACCGGCGCAAGCAAGGTGATGGTCGAGGACCTGCGCCAGGAATTTCTCACCGATTACGTCTTCCCCGCAATCCAGGCGGGCGCAGTGTACGAGCACAAATACCTGCTGGGCACCTCACTGGCGCGCCCAATCATCGCCAAGTACCAGGTCGAAGCCGCGCTGAAAGAAGGTGCAACTGCGGTCGCTCACGGCTGCACCGGAAAAGGCAACGACCAGGTGCGCTTTGAGCATGCGTTCCAGGCGCTCGCTCCTGAGCTGAAGGTGATTGCACCGTGGCGCGAGTGGAACCTCGTCTCGCGCGAGGACTGTCTCGACTACGCCGAGGCGCACGGCATCCCGGTTGCGCAGAGCCGCGAGAAGATCCACAGTCGCGATCGCAACCTGCTGCACGTCAGCCATGAGGGTGGGGAACTGGAAGATCCGAACACTGCTCCGCTGCCCACCACCTGGACCTGGACCAAGTCGCCGCAGGATGCTCCCGACGCGGTCGAGAAGGTCGCGATCGAATTCAAGCAGGGGGTGCCTGTCGCCGTTAACGGAGTGCGCATGGATCCGGTCGCCATCGTCGAAGTGCTGAATGAAATCGGCGCGCGTAACGCCATCGGCCGCATTGACCTGGTGGAGAACCGCTTCGTCGGCATGAAGTCGCGCGGCTGCTACGAGGCTCCAGGCGGAACGCTGCTGCTCACGGCACATCGTGAGCTCGAAGCACTCTGTCTCGATCGAGACCTGATGCATTTCAAGCAGCACATCGGATTGAAGTTCGCCGAGTTCGTTTACTTCGGCCTGTGGTTCACGCCATTGCGGGAATCGTTGCAGGCATTCGTGAAGAGCTCGCAGAGCGACGTCAACGGCACGGTCACGCTTGCGCTGTACAAGGGCAACATCGATGTCGTGGGACGCAAGTCGGAGTCGTCGCTTTATCGTCCCGATATCGCCAGCTTCACCATGGGTTCGAGCTACAACCAGAAAGACGCGGAAGGATTCATCCGCATTCTCGGACTGCCGGCACGCTCGCGCGCGCTGGTGAAGTTGCAGGGTAGGAAATCCGAGATCGCAAAATCCGGGGTGACGAAGTGAAGATGTGGTCAGGCCGCTTCAACCGGGAGCTGAACGCGGAATTCGAGCAATGGCAGCGGTCGTTTCCTTTCGACCGCATCCTGCTGCCGTATGAAGTTGCGGCGAGCAAGGCGCATGCCGCGGCGCTGACGAAGGCCGGTGTGCTTAGCACCGCCGAGTTGCGGGCGACGCTCAACGCCCTCGACCAGATTGCGGCAGAGGGCGTGCCTTCGGACGAGGACCCGTCCATCGAAGACGTTCATCACTACGTAGAATCTCGGCTGGTGCAGATCGCCGGCGAAGTGGGCTACAAGCTGCACACCGGTCGCAGCCGCAACGAGCAGATCGCCACCGATTTGCGCCTGTATGTGCGGGGGCGAATCGATGCGATTTCGCAGCAGCTGGCTGAGTTCCTCGGCGAGTTCGTCAAGCAGGCGGAGGCCGTCGGCGATGCTGCCATGCCGGCATATACGCACCTTCAACGCGCCGAGCCAGTGCTGGTGGCGCACTGGCTGCTGGCCTACGTTGAGATGTTTCTGCGCGATTTCGACCGCCTGGCTGATTGCCGCAAGCGGCTGAACGTCTGCCCACTGGGCTCCGGCGCCGTTGCCGGAGCAATTCTGCCGCTCGATCGCGAGAGCATTGCCGCGGAACTCGGCTTCGATGCGCCGACCCCGAACAGCGTCGACGCAACCAGCGATCGCGATTTTGCCCTGGAGTTTGCGCAGGTGCTGTCGATGATCGCGCTACACCTTAGCCGCTGGGCGGAAGAGCAGATTCTGTTCGCGACTACCGAGTTCGGCTTCGTCAAACTTCCCGAGCAGTTCTCCACCGGCAGCAGTGCGATGCCGCAAAAGAAGAATCCCGACGCACTGGAGCTGATTCGAGGCAAGGCTGGAAAGGTCGTGGCCGACGCGACAGGCCTGCTGCTCACGATGAAGGGCCTGCCGCTGGCCTACAACAAGGACATGCAGGAGACGCA
>Ga0306920_100013977_pt1 | contig 10947 bp, 6 predicted proteins | sample flu12Cox44000170_FD_204666 | JGI IMG/M metagenome (GOLD analysis project Ga0306920, IMG submission 204666) | Lab enrichment of tropical soil microbial communities from Luquillo Experimental Forest, Puerto Rico - flux4day.12C.oxic.44.000.170 (v2)... | ecosystem: Environmental > Terrestrial >...
GCGCTGCTGCGCCGGGCCCAGCCGCCGCTGGCCCCGGTGCTGACCAGCGGCGATCTGCGGCTCGACCCGGCACGGCGCAGCGCCAGCCGCAGCGGGCAGCAGCTGGAGCTCGGCCCGAAGGAGTTCGGCGTGCTGGAACTGCTGCTCGCCGCCCGGGGACGGGTGGTGTCGGCCGAGGAACTGCTCGAACGGGCGTGGGACGAGATGGCCGACCCGTTCAGCAGCGCGGTCAAGGTGACGGTCAGCCGGCTGCGGCGCAAACTCGGCGACCCGCCGGTCATCGAGACCCTGGCCCAGGCCGGCTACCGGATCCCGTCATGAGCGAGCCGAGGGGGCGCGGTGTGGCCTGGACTCCCCCCGCGAGCCAAAGGGCCGCGGGGCCGACTGGACTGAGGAGCGACGGAGGAGCGACGAGGGAAGGAGGCGCCTCGAAAGCGGCCCGGGGGCGAGCGGGACGGCACAGCGTGCGGATGCGGCTCACCCTGCTGTACGTCGGACTCTTTCTCGTATCGGCCGCGTGCCTGCTCACGATTACGTATTTCCTGGTCGACCAGCAGTTGCCGCAGGTCACGACCAACGGCGGCGTGATCGCCATCACCGGGGGAGGCAGCGGCGGGCTGGGCGCCGGCGCCGCAGCGGGCTGCGGCTCGTCGCCGGGCCCGCTGCCGGCGGGGCCCGGGCAGGTCAGCGCGTGCCAGCCGCTTCTGCAGGAGGTGGCGGGCAGAGTGGGCCGGAACACGCTGAACGAACTGCTCATCGAGTCCGGGATCGCGCTCGGCATCATGGCGGTGGCGTCGGTCGGCCTGGGCTGGCTGATGGCCGGGCGGGTGCTCAGCCCGCTGCGTACGATCACGGCCGCCGCGCGCCGCATCTCGGCCCGCAGCCTGCATCAGCGGATCGCGATGACCGGCCCGGACGACGAGCTCAAGGAACTCGGCGACACCTTCGATCAGCTGCTCGGCCGGCTGGACGCCTCGTTCCGGGCCCAGCGCCAGTTCGTGGCGAACGCCTCGCACGAGCTGCGCACGCCGCTGGCGCGCCAGCGGACCCTGCTGGAGGTCGCGCTGCGCGACCACGCGGCGACCAATGCCTCGCTGCGCGCGGCCTGCGAGCGGGCCCTGGCCGCGGGCGAGCAGCAGGAACGGCTCATCGCCGCGCTGCTCACGCTGGCCCGCGGCGAGCGTGGCCTGGACCGGTTCGAGCCGGTCGACCTGGCCGCCATCGTCGCCGCGGCGGTGGCGGCGCGCCGCGGCGACGCGGAAGCCGCGCAGCTCAGCCTGGCCGCCAGCATCCAGCCCGCCGCGGCGGCCGGCGATCCCGGCCTGGCCGAACGCCTGGTGGCGAACCTGATCGACAACGCGATCAGGTACAACACACCCGGCGGTCAGGTGGAGATCGGCACCGGCACCCGGGCGGGCCGCCCGTACCTGACGGTGACCAACACCGGACCGGTCATCCCGCCCGACCAGCTCGGCCGGCTGTTCCGGCCCTTCCAGCGGATGGACCCGGCCCGCCGCTCGCCCGGCGGCCTGGGCCTGGGCCTGGCCATCAGCAGCGCCATCGCCGCCGCGCACCGCGCCGACCTGCGCGCGGTGACCAGGGCCGCGGGCGGGCTCGCCATCGAGGTCCTGTTCCCGCCGCCGCCGCCGCCGCTCGCCAGGCCACCGGCCAGCGGCGAGCGGATCCTGGTGCCAGCCGGGCGGTAGACCGGGTACCGCTGGAAGTGACCGGGCGGGCGGGCTCGCGCCACGCTCCGTTAGGTATAAAAAGATTTGTGCCGATGCACGGGCCGGAGAAAGACAGTCGGGAGGCGGCCGACGGGACCTGGCCGACCGGCTTGGGTACCGTGCTGCGGGAGTGGGGACGGATCGGGATCACCGGGTTCGGCGGTCCGCCGGCCCACATCGCGCTGCTGCGGCGGCTGGTGGTCGACGAGGAGGGCTGGCTCGACGCGGTCGAGTTCGAGGACGCGATCGCCGCCTGCAACCTGCTGCCCGGGCCGGCCTCGACCGAGCTCGCGATCTTCTGCGCGTGGCGGGTCCGGGGCCGACTCGGAGCGGTGGTCGGCGGCCTGGCCTTCATCGTGCCGGGACTGATCGTCATCCTGGTCCTGTCGGCGCTGTTCCTGGCGGGCACGCCCCCACTGTGGGTCCGCGGCGCGGGCGCGGGAGCGGGCGCCGCGGTCGCGGCGGTCGCGGTGCAAGCCGGGTGGAGCCTGCTGACGCCGAGCTGGAAGCGCGCCTCGGCCCGGGAGCCGGTCCGGATCTCCCGGCTGCGCTGGGCGGTGTACCTGCTCGCGGGCGGGGCGGCGTCGGCCACGGTCGGGCCCTGGCTCGTGCTCGTGCTGCTGGGCTGCGGCGTAGTGGAGGTGGCGCTGCGGCGGGTTCCGTGGCGGCCTTCGGCCGTGCCGGGGATCGCGCCGCTGTTCCCGGCGGCGCTGAACGGCGGGCTGCTGGCCGCGGTGGCCTGGACGGCATTCAAGGTGGGAGCGCTGTCCTTCGGCGGCGGGTTCGTGATCATCCCGCTGATGCGCGCCGACGCGGTCGGACACGGCTGGATGACCAACGCCCAGTTCCTCAACGCGGTCGCGCTGGGGCAGATCACCCCCGGTCCGGTGGTGCAGACGGTGTCGGCGGTCGGCTACGCGGCCGCGGGATTGCCCGGCGGGCTGCTGGCCGCGGTGGTCGCGTTCTCGCCGTCGTTCGCCTTCGTGCTCGGCGGCGGCCGGTACTTCAGCGCGTTGCGGACGAACCGGGCCGCACAGGCGTTCCTGGACGGCGCCGGGCCCGCCGCCATCGGCGCGATCTTCGGAGCGGCGATCCTGCTGGCCCGCGCGCTGAGCGTGGGCTGGCAGTTCGCCGTGCTGGCCGGGGCGGCGGTACTGCTGCTGGCGCTGCGCCGCGGCGTGGTCCTCACCCTGCTCAGCGCCGCCGCGGTGGGCGTGCTCATCGCCTTCGCGGGCGGACCGCTGCCGCAGTAGGGCGCGGCGGAACCAATGGTCAGGGGGTCTCGATGCCGACCGCGCGGAGGCGGGCGGCGTTCTGCTCGTCGAGGGCGGCGTAGGCGCGGACCTCGTCGGGGTAGGGTTCCCGGGCGGCCGGGTCGGTCGCGGCGCTCAGGGCGGCTGGGTCGACGTCGGCGCGGTAGACGAAGGTGGCGTTGCCCTCCAGGACGGGGTACCACTGGCCCTCGCGGACCCCCAGCGACGCGGTGGCCATCCCGCCGGCGTTGCGGATGAGGACGTCGCGCTCGGGATCGGCGCGGCCGATGCGGGAGTAGACCGCGCGGGCCGCGGCCATGCCGGAGCCGCAGGAGGCGGTCAGCCCGGCACCGCGCTCAAACGTGCGGACGAACACCTCGTCGGGGCCCAGCGGGAGCAGGACCGACAGATTGGCCCCGGCGGGGAACGTCTCGCGCCGCGCCGCGACCTGCTCCCCCATCGCGACCAGGTCGGATTCGACGTATTTGTCGATCAGCGCGACCAGATGGGGGTTCGGGATGGTCACGGCGGTGAAGGCCAGGGCGGGGTCGAGTTCGGGCAGCCGGGCCCGGACCGCCGGGCTGCGGCCGGCCACCACGGGCACGCCAGGGTCGAAGTCGACCGCCGGGTGCTCGAGCCTGACCTGATGTACGCCCTCGGGCGTGGTCGCGCCGCGGCGCACCGTGTAGTCACGGGTGCCGCTGCGGATCTCGGCGGTCTCGGCTCCGCGCCGGTCGAGGAGGACGCGGCCCAGGCAGCGCATGCCGTTGCCGCAGAACTCGGCGACCGAGCCGTCCGGGTTGAAGAACCAGGCCTCGGGCACGGCCCGGCTGGCGTCGTAAAAGTAGACCCCGTCGCCGCCGAACGGCCCGCGGCGGTCGCACAGGCGGCGGACGAATGCGCGCAGGTCCGTGTCGGACGCGAAGTCGCCGGGGGCGAGCTCGGTGACAAAGATGTCGTTCAGCGAGCCGTGCGCGTTCAGGATCTCGGCCATCGCGGGTCAGCCTATCCGAACGCGAGGGCGGTTAAGCTGGCCCGGGCGTGGTGGCCAGCGCCGCCGTGATGCCCGGGATTACGCCGGGCGTGCCGACCGGCCTTGCGACGCTCCGGCGGAGCCAGATCGGCCGCGACCGGCGCCGGCCACGGCGCCGACGACCCGTCAGCCCCCGATGCGTCCGCTGCAGGCTTCCTCGCGCCGCCCTCGGGAACCGTTCCGCGACGTGAATCCTTTAGCCTCAAGAACCCCATTAGACCCATGTGATTCACCAGCCCCAAATATCCCATTAATACCGTTGGACTCCGCGAAGGATTCCGTGGGGGAACCGTTGACCGCATGGAAGCCGCTGGTTCCGCCAGTGCCCGCGGGCACGAACGCCGGATAGGTGGAAAAGCGCATCCCGTCGGCGTAGTTGCGCAGCGCCACCCGGGCCCGGTCGAGCATGTTCGTCGGCAGGTCCCCGACCGGGAACCAGCGCACGTCGGCCGGCGTGGGCCGGCCGGGCCAGCCGGAGACGGACAGGTAGAACGCGATGCGACCGCTGCCGGAGACGTCGTGCATGACGTGGGCGAGCGACACGTTCTCGGCGCCGATCACGATCCCGGCGGCCGCGGCGACCCGGATCGCCGTCTCCACGATCGTCTCCCGGTCGGCGAGTTCGCCCGACGGCGGCTCGTACGCGCCGTCGCCGTAGCCGGTGTTGGCCCGCTCCCGCAGCAGGATGCGCCCGTTCCTCATCAGCAGGAGAATGACGTCCACCACGACCCTGCGACGTGGCGACACGTCGGCTGCGATCGAAGTGCCGCCTGCTGTGCCCATAGTGATCGCCTCGCCGCGCCCACCCCAACGCCCGCCCTGAGCCCCTGCTCGGCGCATAGGTCGTTCATACGCACTGCCCAGGAAAGGGCCACGCTACCTCCGGCAGGTTGTGGATCGCCATGTGCACAAGGCCGGCGAACCTGTGGACGACGACCGGGACAGGGCCGGGCCGGCTGTGGACACCGGCGCGCGCGAGCCTTGCTATGACGGCAACTCCGGCTGTGGAAAGCGGCTTGGCTCATGTGGACGACGGAGCCAGAGAATAGTTCGGCAAAGCGGCGGATCAGCTGTGGCACGATGACAGGGCGAGAGCGTCCGCCGCGTCGGGAGCGTGAGCATGTACACCAAGATCCAGGTAGTCTTCGACGCCGCCGATCCGGAGAAGCTGGCCGAATTCTGGGGGCTGGCCCTGGGCTACGTGGTCGAGCCGCCGCCGGAGGGCTTCGAGAGCTGGGAGGACTTCGCCGGGTCGGCCGGGATACCCGAAGATGAGTGGGACGAGGTCTCCTCCCGGGTCGACCCCGCGGGCGAGGGGCCGCGGCTGTACTTCCAGCGGGTGCCCGACAAGAAGTCTCCGGGTGTTAAGAACCGTATCCATCTCGACGTCCGGGTGGCCGGGCGTGAGGTTCGTGGCGAGGAGCGCAAGCGACTGGTCAGCGAGCACGTGGAGCGACTGGTCCAGGCGGGTGCCTCCCTGGCCTGGCGGACCGACAATGTCCGCGGCAGTTCGGTCACGCTGTACGACCCGGAGGGCAACGAGTTCTGCGTGACGTTATTTCGGGCATCACCGGGGCGCGACCTGAGCCGCCTCCCGCCGCACGCCGCGGGCGCCGAGCACCCAGTAGACCAGGGCGCCGACGATGATGCCGATCGCCCAGCTGAAGTCCCCGCCGGCCAGGCCGGGGAAGTGGTCGGAGATCGGGCCGGTGTAGGGCGGGTATGCGGTGGATGCGTTGATCCACATCAGCGCAGCGGCCATGCCGACCAACTGGGCGATGACGCCCGGCCAGTGGATGCCGCCGTTGCGCCAGTACAGCCCGCCCCGGGAGGACCGCAGCGACAGCGAGTCGTACTGGCGGCGGCGCAGCAGCCAGTCGGTGATCAGGATGCCGAACCACGGAGCCAGCCACACCACGATGTACAGCAGGAACCCAGCGAAGTCCTTGCTGAAGTTTCCGTGGAACAAGATCAAGCCGGTGACCACCGCGCACACCACGGTGTCGATGATCACCGCCCCCCACCGCCGGACCGGCACGCCCAGCGCCTGGAGCGTGACGCCGGAGGAGTACATGTCGATGGTGTTGATCGACAGCAGTTGGAAGATGGCGAAGATCAGGAACGGGGTCACGAACCATTCCGGGAACGACTGCGGCACGCCGAGCTGGGTGATGCCGACGAAGTTCTTCTGCGTGATCGTGTAGGCGAACACGCCTAGCAGCTCCAGGATGACCGACGGGATCGCGCCGCCCAGCGTCGCCGCCCAGAACGTCCGGGACATCGGAGTGGTCCGCGGCAGGTACCGCGAGTAGTCGTTGCCGTTCTCGGTCCAGCCCAGGCCGCCAACCGAGATGATCAGCACCAGCGCGGTGGTCCACACCGCGAACGTCACCGGCTTGGCATGGAACGTGGACAGGTGCAGCCGGTTGAAGGTGAACCCGGCCAGCACCGCGAAGAACACGATGAACACGTACGCCAGGTACCGCAGAACCTTGCTGATGGTGGCGTGTCCCAGCAGGGGCAGGATCATCTGCAGCAGCGCGGCGATGATGATCACCACGATCTTGGCGGGGCCGTTCAGGTTGGTCCCGTGCAGGGAGAACAGCAGTATGACGGTAGCGACGACGAAGAAGATACCCTCGGTCTCGAAGCCGACCTGCGTGACCCAGTTGAACAGCGCGACCATCCGGTTCCCGTTCTGGCCGAACGGCGCCCGGCTGACCATGAACGCGGTGGTACCAGTCTGCGGCCCCTGCAGGCTCGCGAACCCGAGCAGCGCGTACAACAGGTTGCCGATGAGGATTGCCGCTACAGCCTGCGGCACCGACAGGCCGAAGAACATGATCAGCGTCCCGTAGTAGAAGAACTCCACGTTGAACACCGCGCCGGACCACAGCCAGAACAGTCCGGACGGGCGCATCTTCCGCTCGGCGTCCGGGATCAGGTCGATCCCGCGCTGCTCGATCTTGAACGCGGCGTACTCCTGGGGGATCTCCTCCAGCGGCTGCCGGGGCCTGCCATGCCTACCTGCGACGAGGTCGCCACTCATCGTTCACTCCAGCGGCTTGGGTGGGGGTTGCTGGGCTAGGGGATGGGGGGTCGGTACTGAGCCACGATCATGCACGTCCCCGGTAAACATACGGTTTCGATCTTGTATTGAACAGGTGCTTCCCGGATTCCGCCGGCCGTCCGCCGAATTGCCCGGAAAAGCCCATGTCACGTGCCTGCGGCGGGACGAAGAGCCACGTCAGGAGGGGTCCGACGCGAGGCGGACGACTACGGGAGGCAATGGTATCGCTACCGCGCGACCGAATGGATCGCGCGCAATCCATATCTTTCGTGCCGCGATATTCGGGGCAGCATGTCGGCAGGAGCGGGTCGCGTCGGCAATCGATTGCGAGAATCGGGCCGGAACGCGGAGCTACACTGGATCCGAACCGCCCGGGACACGGGCCCGATCGGTCGCGCCCGAGTCAAATTGGCCGGAAATGGGCGGGGCCCGGCCGGGAACTGCACCGAACCGGTCAGTAACTTGATGCGGACCAATGCCGCGGCTCAGGAAATCGATTGCAGAAAACCATTTGCTGTGCCTTTTGGCGACCTTTTCTCAACTTCTGGCAATACATGGCCGGGCGTGCAGATCGCCACTAGCATGCCCTTTGGGGCCGGACTGCGCTGCACGTGCGGAATGGTGGCCCGCCGAAACTCCTGGTTGACACGTCGAGGCCCAGGTGAAGCCGACGGGCCGGGACGAGCGTCGCGGACGGCCATGACCGGAGGGTAGCGGCCGCTCGCACCTGGAGAAGTCGGGGCGGTCGCGGCGGGCAAAACGCCGGCCGGCCGCCGGGTATCGCGGGAGAGGCGATCAGCGTGGTCGCGGAGCGCGCCGGGGCACCGCCGCCCTCGGGGATGCTGGTGTCGGGCACTATCCCGCCGCTCGCCGACACCTACTTCCAGCGCTCGGAGACCGGGATCGACCTGAAGACAGGCCTGTTTCCCAGCGAGACCGTGGTGCTGACCCACGGCGAGGAGACCGAGACGGCCCCGGCGGCCCAGGGCGGCACCGGCAAGACCCAGCTCGCCGTGGAGTTCACCCACACCCTGCGGAACGACCGCGCCGTCGACGTCCTGGTCTGGGTCGCCGCGGCCACCCGGGAGGCGCTCGTCTCCGGGCTCGCGCAGGCGGCAGGGGCGGTCGGCGTGAGCGACCCGGACGCCGACGCGGCGGCCGCCGCGGCCCGCTTCACCGCCTGGCTGGGCCGGACTGAGCGGCGGTGGGCCCTGATCCTCGACGACCTGGCCGACGCGGCCGACCTGAATGGGCTGTGGCCGGCCGGCCCGAACGGCCAGGTCGTCATCACCACCCGCTTGCCCGCCGCAGCCTTCGGCGGCGGCGGGTATGCGGCGGCCAGCGGCCTGCGGATCGTCCCGGTGGGCGGGCTCAGCCGCCGGGAGGCGCTGTCCTACCTCAGCTCCAGGCTCGCCGACTATGCCAACCAGCGGGTCGAGGCGCTCGATCTCGCCGAGGATCTCGGCGGCCTGCCGATCGGCCTGGCTCAGGCCATCGCCGTGATGAACGCGAACCGGCTGAGCTGCCAGGAGTATCGCGCGCAGTTCAGCGAACGGCGCGGGTACATGTCCGGACGGCTGGTCGAGGGCGTCTCCCCGGAGATCCTGGCCACCTGGTCGCTGGCCGCCGAGTGCGCGCACCAGCTCGCCCCCTCGGGCCTAGCCTGGGCCGGCCTGGCCCTGACCGCGATGCTCGATCCGCACGGGATCCCTGGGACGGTGCTAACCAGCCCGGCCGCGTGCGGCTTCATCGCGGGCCGGCCGAGCAGCGCCACCGGCCCGGATCAGAACCTGGCCCGGGCCGCCATCACCAACCTGGCCCGGGCCGGCCTGGTCAGCATCGACCCCGCGAGCGCGCTCCGGACGGTACGGATGCACCGCTGCGTCCAGGCCGCCGTGCGCGCCTACCTGCCGCCCGCGGACACCGACCAGGTCCTCATCGCGGCCGCGGACGCCCTGGTCCAGGCGTGGCCGGAGCCCGCCAGCGGCCGGAACAGAGCGGCCGAGCTCGATCAGGCCCTGCGTGACTGCGCGATCAGCCTCCGTGGGGCGGCCGAAGGTCAAGGCGTCCAAGGGGTCCAAGGGGTCCAAGGGGTCCAAGGGGTCCAAGGGGTCCAAGGGGTCCAAGGGGTCCAAGGGGTCCAAGGGGTCCAGCCGGACTTGGAGCCCGTGGCCGCCCCCGATGCGCTGTGGCGGCCGGGCGCTCATCCGCTGCTGTTCCGCCTGGGCCGGAGCCTGGAGGACAGCGGGCTCGGGGAGCCCGCTCTGGCGTACTGGCAGTTGATGGTGACCGCCAGCACGCGGCGGCTCGGGCCGACGCATTCCGACTCGCTGGCCGCCAAGGACCGGCTCGCCGTCGCCTACGAGTCGGCCGGCCGCCTCGGCGACGCCATCGCCATGTTCGCCGGGGCGGTGAGTGACCAGGAACGCAGCCACGGAACCGAACATCCCGACACCATCGCGGCTCGCGGCCGGCTCGCGCACGCATACGCCAGCGCGGGCCTGCCGGCCGAGGCGGTGGCGATCTACGAGCACGCGGTGGCGGAGTCCAGCCAGCAGCTTGGCCTCGGGCATCCGATCACCCTGGCCGCGCGGGACGGCCTGGCCAAGGCCTACGCCGAGGCCGGCCGGACCAGGGAGTCGCTCACCATGTACCAGATGCTCAGCATCGACACCGCGCGGCTCCTCGGCCCGCGGCATCCGGCCACGCTGGCCGCGCGGGACAACCTGGCCGCCACGTTCCTGGCCAACGGCCAGGCCAAGGAAGCGGTGGACCGCTATAAGAGCCTGCTGGCGGACTACGAGGCGATGAGCGGCCGGAATCATCCCGACACGATCGCGGTCCGCGCCAGCCTGGCGTCGGCATTCCGCCGGAGCGGCAAGGCCAAGGACGCGATCGCGCAGTACAAGCGGGTGCTCCGGGACCGGGAGCGGTCCGCCGGGGCTGATCACCCGGACACTATCGCGGCCCGGGCCAACCTGGCCTTCGCCTACCGCAGCGCCGGACAGCTACGTGACGCGATCCGCGAGTACGAACGCACGCTGGCCGACCGGGAACGGGTGCAGGGGCCCGATCACGCGGGCACCCGGGCCGCGCGCGGCAACCTGGCCGCGGCCCTGCAGCAGGCCGACCGGCTCAGCGAGGCCGTCCAGCAGTACGAGCTCGCGCTGGCCGACAGCGAGAGGCTGCTCGGCCCGGGCGACGCCGAGACGCTGACCACCCGCGCCAGCCTAGCCTCGGCCCTGTACGCGGGCGGTCGGCTGCTGGAGGCCGTCGCGGTGCTGCAGCGCGCGCTGGCCGACAGCGAGCACTACCTCGGCCGCGATCATCCGATGACCAAGACCGTGCGCGACAACCTGGGCGCAGCGACGCAGACCTGACCTGCGGGAACCTCGCCCAGGTGTTTATCACAAAGTGAGATCGGACCGCGGATCCGCGAGAGCGGAAACAAAACAGGTAATCACTGTGGGACTAGAGAGATTCAGGGTGAAACGAGCAGGACCGTCACGCCGGGTAAGGCCGAAAGAACCCCGGTAAAGGGGAAGCCCAAACCGTTAAGATCCGGCACGGCCTGGGAAAAGACGCTAGGTTCGGACCCAACCAGGCACGTTCGGACGGTATCCGGCGAGGGCACAGCCCGGGATTTCCGCTGCATAGAGTGACTTATCACGACATATCCTCGCGGCTGGTAGATCCTTATTATCATGCGATATGGACCCGCTTGCCCGGATGGGTGAGGTGGTGCGAGTGAGTCCGACTGGACCCGCTTGCCCCGAATGGGGTGGGGTGGTGCAGGCGAGTCCGCGTCACGCCGATGAGATAGCAGGCCAGAGAGGCTGTCGAAAGTGGTCGCGCAGCAACCCG
>Ga0306920_100013978_pt1 | contig 10947 bp, 10 predicted proteins | sample flu12Cox44000170_FD_204666 | JGI IMG/M metagenome (GOLD analysis project Ga0306920, IMG submission 204666) | Lab enrichment of tropical soil microbial communities from Luquillo Experimental Forest, Puerto Rico - flux4day.12C.oxic.44.000.170 (v2)... | ecosystem: Environmental > Terrestrial >...
CTTCTTTGTAGCTTTCGAGTGATCCGGGATAATCCTCTTGGATCACCATCAGATATTGCATCTTGTCGCGCGAGTTCAGCGCCGCAAGCGTGTCCGACGACCGGCGCAGGTCCGGTGCGATGGACCAATCCGAAGGCACAGTGAGCGTGAACTTTCCCGTGCGGTTGATGTACTGCGCGTTGGTCAGCGATTCATCTACCTTTTGCGCTTCGACTTTGGCAGCTGCCGGCTCGGATGCAGTTTTACCCGGCCCGGCATTCTCCGGGAAGCTGATGCCCACGATGTCGCTGCGCTTCAATTGCATCTTGCCGTACGACGTTTCAACCTCAATCTTATCTGCGGTGACCGCGGTCATGTGCCCAACGATCTTCGTGCCATCCTTCAAAGAGATCTCTTCGCCCGCCGCGGGCAGCGTCAACGCGGCAAGGAAAATCAGCAAACTCGTCCTAACTCGGTGCACAGCGGACCTCCCTCCGTCACTGTTCTTGGCGAAGCACGGTTGCGGCTCCGCCTCCAGCGGTACATTCCCGCTGGCGCATAGCATCCATATTTGGGGGTCAAAGCCCTCACCGTCCATGGCCGCGTCGTACTACGGGCAGCAGAAATGGAATAACCAATTCGACACCGTCTTTTAGGACAGGCTCTTGAGGCGGGATCGCGCACCGCGATCCCACGCGCCAAGCACCCCCCAGGCGTCCGAATTCCTCGCTTTCGCCCGTGCTATCATCCATTCAGAAACACCGTGCGACTACTTTTTTCCCGTCCCGCAGTTTCGCTGTTGTGCTTGCTGTTCTCTTTTGTCCTTACGCCCGCTTGCCCTGCGCAAACCGCGCAAGCCCGGGACTCCTTCACCCTCGAGAGTGCTCTTCGCCAGCTCATCGACCGCTTCGCCACTGCGCCGAACCTGCGCGGCCCCTTCAAGCTCCAGTTTTTTCAGGATCCCGCCTTCGCTGCGGAAACCGGCAAAGATTGGCAAGACTTCTTCCGCCAGCAGCTCGAGAGCCATCATTTCTCTGTGAGCGATAGCCCCGACGCCGCTCTCCTCCGTGTGGGTGTTGCCGAAACCCCAGCCGAACTGGTCCTCTCTGCCACCACCCGCGTCGGCGAAAAGGACGAAGTCCGTCTGCTCACCTTCCCCCGTGCGAGCTTCCGCGCCCCGAGTCTTCCCGTCGTTCCTGTTCGCCTCGAGAAGCAACTCGTCTTTCAGACTTCTGATCGTTTGCTCGATGCCTCTTCTCCCGGAAATGACACCTCGGGCGGCATGGCCGTGCTTGTCTATCGTGATTTTGCTTTCGTAGCGCTGCGTATTGATTCCGTCGGTGCCGTCCAACAATCGGTCTCGCTGGCGGCTGCGGGTCCGCTGCTCTCCCGCGATCCCCGCGTGGAGCTTTCCCTCGAACCCGACGCTCCGTCCATCGTTTTCTCCGAAAAATCTTGTCCGTTTAGCTGGACCGCCGCCGCCGCCGACATCCCCTGTCGGGCCGCAAAATCCGTTCCGCGCGCACCTGCCGTTCTTACCCCGTCGTGCGATTCACGTGCCTGGAAGCTTCTGGCCGACAGCTCCGATTGGAGCACTCCTGACCTGCTCCAGGCTGTCCCCAACGAACCCTCGCACAAGGGAAGCGCCGCCATTCTCAGCGATTTTCCGGGACCCATCATCGCCATCAGCGCGGAACAGAATCCTTCGGCGAGTGCCTTAGTCGTCACGCGCAATCTTCGAACAGGGAATTATGAGGTTTACAAAGTCACTCTCGCTTGCGGCAATTAGCGCCGCGATTTTCGCGCTGCTGGGTCCCCCGCCCGCACTCGCCTCCAAGCGCCCGCGTTACGGGGGCACGCTCCGCGTCGAACTCTCCGCAACCTCCGTCTCTTTCGACCCACGCTCCTGGAAACCCGGCTCGCCGGCCGCTGGCGACAGCGAAAAGCTCGCCGCGCTCCTCTACGATCGCCTCGTCACCCTCGACGACTACGGCCGTTTCCAGCCTGCACTCGCCCTTGAATGGGTTCACGATCCCTCTTCGAAACTCTGGCAATTCAAGCTGCGCCCCGCCGTGAAGTTCTCTGACGGCTCCGCCGTGACTGCAAAAGATGTCATCGCCGCCCTGCAGCCCCTGTTTCCCGCCGGTTTCCAAGTCTCTCCGAGCGAATCGGGCGTGCAAATTCGCGCCCCTCGCCCGGCGCCCGATCTCCTCGAGCAACTCGCCTCCAGCCACTATTTCATTTTTCGCATTCAACCGGACGGCTCACCGATCGGCACAGGCCCCTTCACCCTCGCCGAGAATTCCGTATCCTCGTCCTCCGAGGCCACTTCCGCACCTCTTAAACCTGCCCACCTGAAATTCCGTGCTCGCGATGACGCCTGGTCCGGTCGCCCCTTCCTCGACGCCATCGACGTCACCCTCGGCAACCCTCCCCTCCGCCAGGTCCTCGATCTGCAGGTCGGCCGCGCCGATATCGTGGACCTGCCCCCCGACCTCATCCGCAAAGCCCAGCAAGAAAACCTTCGCGTGTGGAGTTCACATCCCGACACCCTCCTGGCGTTACGCCTCGATGACGCGCAACCCGGCGCCGCCGATCCTCGTTTTCGCGAAGCTCTCGATCTCGCCCTCGACCGCGACACCATGGCCAACGTGTTGCTTCAAAGGCAAGCCCTCCCCGCTGTTGCCCTTTTGCCGCAGTGGCTCTCGGGATATGCTTTTCTATTCGGCACTTCGATGAACTTAGACCGAGCCAAAGCGCTTCATACCTCGTTGCCCGCCGGTTCTGCGGGCGCCCATGAACCCATCCGCATGCGTGTCGATGCCGTAGGCGATGTGATGAAAATCCTCGGGGAGCGTGTCGCGGTCAACGCCCGTCAGGCCAACATCCCTGTCGAACTCGTGCCGCGCTCCACCTCGTCCACGGTCACCCCGCCTATCGGTCTTCATCTCTTCGCTTGGCATTACGATTCGCTTTCGCCCCGCGTCGAACTGCAAGCCCTCGCGCAACATCTCCACTCCGAGGTCCCTGCCGACACCATCGAAGAACCCGTCAATCCCGAAAAGCTTTTCGCTCAGGAACGCCGCCTTCTCAACGAACGCCAGGTTTTGCCGCTTCTCCTCTTGCCGAAATACATCGGCATCGCTCCTGCGGTGCGCAATTGGTCCGCCGAACCCTCCGGCGCCTGGCGCCTCGCCGACGTCTGGCTTGAGCCCACGGAATCCCTCACTTCCAATCCTCCGGCCGACACCGGCCGCACCACTGCCCCGGGAGGGCATCCATGAGTTTTCGCACCAAGGTTTTCCTGATTTTCCTCATCACCGTCCTGGCTTCCGTTTCTCTCGTGGCCTACGGCGTCACCTACTACACCCAACGTTCCTTCGAACAAATGGATGCCCAACGCACCGATGCGCTGGTCAGTCAATTCAAAAAGGAATTTGCTCAGCGCGGTGAAATGGTCGTCCAGCAAGTCGAAAACATCACCAATGCGGACGTCACCGTCCGCATGGTCCTCGACCTCTCCCGCCCCAACGCGGATGCCTCCCTCTATCTCCACGACGCCAACGGTGCCGCGCAAACGCACAATCTCGACTTCGTCGAATTCGTCAACACGGATGGCGCTCTCATCTCCTCCGCGCAATATCCCGCGCGCGTTGGCTACAAAAACGACTGGGTCACCTCTAACAAAAACTGGGATGGCACGGGTGCCTTTCTGAAGCGCGAGGAACTCCCCGACGGTGTCGCCCTCTCTCTCGCCGCGGTGCGCACCGCCACGGTCGGCGAAAAAGTGGTCTACATCATCGGCGGCCGCCGTCTGGATCAGAATTTCCTGGCCTCTCTCGTCCTCCCCACCGGCATGCGCGCGCTGCTGTATCGCAATCTCGATCCGACTTTCGTGGCCACCTCCTTGACCGACGCCTCCGGTCCCGTGGCCCAAGCCGACCAGTTTCAGCCGCTCATCGAAGAGTTTCAGAAACAATCGCAGCCCGAAATGATCGTCAAGACCATTCAGTGGACCAACGATCCGGCCAGCGCCGAGACCTTCCATGCCATGCCCCTGAGCGGTCGACACACTGAACTCCTTGGCGTTCTCCTTCTCGGCAGTCCGCAGCGCGAACTCGTTCTCCTTAGGCGCCAGATCCTCAGAACCGCCGCCATCGTCGCGTTTGCAGCGATCTGCATCGGCTTGCTCCTCGGCTGGTGGGTTTCGAAACGCATCACGCAACCGGTTGAGGAATTGGCCAACGGTGCCCGGGACGTCGCTTCCGGCCGCTGGGATACGCAAATTGATGTGCAAGGCACCGATGAAGTCGGCCAACTTGCCGATGCCTTCAACCACATGACCCAAACGCTCGCCTCACAAAAGGAAAAACTCGTTCAGACCGAGCGCGTTGCCGCCTGGCGCGAACTTGCTCGCCGCCTTGCTCATGAACTCCGCAATCCGCTCTTCCCCTTGCAGATTACTGTCGAAAACCTTCAGCGTGCTCGGCAACTTGGCCCCGCGCAATTTCAGGAAGTTTTCAATGAGGCCACGGCGACCCTCAAAGCCGAGCTCTCCAATCTCAACAGCATCGTCGGCCGCTTCAGCGATTTTTCGAAAATGCCTGCGCCACATTTCACCCGTGTCAACGTAAACGAAACGCTGCGCAACGCCGTGCGCCTCTTCGAGCCGCAGTTCACCGCCGTCGGCAAACCCGCGATCACCACGGAATATTTCTTGAATGATGCGCTTCCCGAAATCGATGCCGATCCCGAACTCCTGCATCGCGCTTTCCAGAATCTCGTCCTCAACGCCATGGACGCCATGTCCGCTGGTGGTACCCTCACTCTGCGCACTACCGATGGCAAAGAAACGGTCCGCATCGAAGTTGCCGACACCGGAAAAGGCCTCACTCCCGAAGAGTGCTCGCGCCTTTTCACGCCGTACTACACCACCAAGCAACTGGGCACTGGCCTCGGCCTCGCCATCGTTCAATCCGTCGTCGCCGATCATCATGGCACCATCTCCGTCTCCAGCGAAGAAGGCCGTGGCGCCACCTTCCGCATCGACCTTCCGAAACGCCAGGACGGCGCCATTTCCAAACCGAAGCCGAGTGTCGCTCCGGGCATCACCGAATCCGAACGTGCAACCGCTGCTTCCGACAAAGCTTCCTAGCGGCCGCCTTATGCCGCCGCAAGGTGTTGGAGCGGCCGCTTTCTGAAGCGGGCGCCTTGGGACCGAGTCGGCGTGCATCAAATCAGAAAGGACCCGCGTGCCGCGCAAAGCCCATCTGCTGCTGATCGACGACGACGCCAACACTCTCGCCTCGCTCGCACGCGCCTTTCGTCTTGCCGGTCACGAAGCTACCGTCTGCGACAACGCCCTTCGTGCCGCCGAACTCATCCGCAACGAGCATTTCGATCTCATCCTGTCCGACGTCGTCATGCCCGGCAAAACCGGCATGGAACTTCTCGAGGAACTCAAGCAGTCCGGCCTAAAAACTCCCATCGTACTTATCTCCGGCCAGGCCAATATCGAAATGGCCGTCAAGGCCACCCGCCTCGGAGCGCTCGACTTCCTCGAAAAACCCCTCACCACCGACAAACTCCTCCTCACGGTCGAAAACGCATTAAAACTTTCCCGCCTCGAAGACGAAAACCGCGAACTCCGCTACCGGCTGGGCAAACACGAACTTGTTGGCTCCGGAGCCGCCATGAGCAAGCTTCTTGGCCAAATCGAGCGCGTCGCTTCGAGCGAAACCCGCATCTGCATCCTCGGCGAAACCGGTACCGGCAAGGAACTCGTCGCCCGCGCCATTCACGAAAGGTCCGCGCGCCGCGAAAACGCCTTCGTCACCCTCAATTGCGCGGCGGTTCCCGCCGAACTCATCGAATCCGAGCTCTTCGGGCACGAAAAAGGTTCCTTCACCGGCGCTGCCAATCGCCACATCGGCAAATTCGAACAAGCCGAAGGCGGCACTCTCTTCCTAGACGAAATTGGCGATATGCCCCTCGCCATGCAAGCCAAACTTCTTCGCGTTCTCGAAGAAGGCGAAGTCGAACGCGTCGGCGGCGACAAGCCCATTCAAGTCAACGTACGCGTCATCGTCGCCACCCACCGCAATCTCGAAGAACTGGTCAAGAAAAACGAATTCCGCGCCGACCTCTTCCACCGCATCTATGTTTTTCCGCTGCATCTCCCCCCGCTTCGCGAACGACCGGACGATTTTCCCGCACTGGCAGCGCATTTCGCGGCCCAGGTCGCCAACCAGAACGGCTGGAAAGCCAAAAGGTTCTCCGACCTGGCCATCGCTGAACTGCGCCGCTACTCCTGGCCGGGCAATGTCCGCGAACTTCGCAACATCGTCGAGCGCCTCGTGCTTCTTTCCGCCCCCGACACCGTTAGCGCCGAAGATGTCCGCTTGGTTCTGCCCGCCAGCGAATCCGTATCCGTCTCCGCGGTCGGGGCAGCCGCCTCCGCAGGGCAGGGAACTCTCGAGCAGCGCACGGCCTCCTTCGAACGCGAAGTCCTTCTCGCCGAAATTCGCCGCCACAATTTCCATATGACCAATGTCGCCCGCGCCCTCGGCCTCGAACGCAGCCATCTGTACAAGAAGTGCCAGCAACTCGGAATCGACCTCCCGTCCCTCCGCAAACCCGAGTAATCGGAGTGGTAGCGGCATTTGGTTGGCAAAGACAAGTGCCGCTGCACAGGTTGCAGGCCACGTGGCACGCACGAGAGACTTTCACTTCGTCATCCTGCCCTGAATCTTTTGTCCTCGCACATTTTGTTCTGTCCCGTATACAACACATTCTATGGACATTGCATTGTCATGAAGATTTAACTTGACATATTACATATCGCTATATAGAGTTTGCACATCGCAATATTGAAGAGGCTTCCCATCATGACGCTCGGCGACAAACTCCGTTCCCTCCGCTCCATCGAGGGTTCCCTCCGCGGGCTCGGCCGCCCCCTGACGCAGCTCGAAGTGGTCACTTCGATGAAGCGCGAACTTGGCCGTGGTCTCAGCCAGGCCTATCTGTCGCAGATTGAAAACGGCTCTCGGCCACACATGACCAGTACCTCGCGCGAATTGCTGGCGCGTTTCTTTCGGGTCTACCCGGGTTTTCTCGTCGACGATCCCCCGGGCTACTCGCGCGAATTGCAATCGGAGCTGCGCATGGCGGACCCTACCGTGGATGCTTGGCTTTATGCCGGCGCGGAACAATTCGCTCCCGATCCTGAACTCGCGCACGCCCTTCGCGCCATCGCGCAGGAAAACGACTCCCGCTCCGCTCTGCTGCTTCTCGGCGAAATTCTTCGCACCCCCAGCTTGGCCGAGCGCCTTAGCGAAGTGCTGCAACCGAAATCCGTGGTCGGCTCGGGGCACCCCCCTCCGGCCACTCACTGACCGCTCCGCGTAAGACCACAGCAACGAAACCAAGCGGCATGACGGTGCTGCTCCTCGGAGGTGTGGTATGTCCTGGTCTGACTTCTATCTGCTGTGTTTCCTAATGGGCTTTTCGCTCAGCGTGATCTCGTTTCTCGCAGGCGCCCTGCACCTCCATCTGCCGTTCAAGGCGCACTTGCCCTTTCATCCTGTCGGGCCTGTCGGGCATCACGGTGCATCGCCGAGCACTTCGCAAGGAGGCCTGCACCTGTCCTGGTTTAACGCCTCCACGGTGCTCGCTTTCCTCGCCTGGTTCGGAGGAACCGGCTACATCCTCGCCACGCATTCGAGCCTCGTTGCGGCTGCGTGTCTGGCGATCGCGATGCTCGCGGGGGTGTTCGCGGGGTGGCTGGTCTTCCGGTTCATGACCAGGCTCTTGAAGAACACGGAGGCCCACATGAACGAATGGGATTACCGCCATGAAGGCTCTGTCGGTACGGTCAGCATTTCCATCCGGTCCGGCGGCACCGGCGAAGTCATCTTCGAACAACAGGGCGTGCGCCGTAGTCTCGGCGCGCGCAGCGACGACGGCTCGCCCATCGAAAAAGGCGCGGAAGTCGTAATCAGTCGTTACGAAAAAGGGATCGCCTATGTGAAGCCGTGGAAGGAATTCGTGGGCACGGAGCACAGCACGTAGGTGCGGGCTTCAGCCCGGCCAGGTTTTTCAGGAACTGAGCAAGCAGCCAACAGTTCCACTCGAGCGGAAAGGGAGGATGTTATGTTGGGGTTCTCAAGTGTTTGGGTCATCGCCGGTCTGGCGGTGCTCGCGCTTCTATTCATCATGGGCCTCATGGCCCGCATGTATCGCAAAGCGGGTCCGCACGAAGCCTTGATCGTTTACGGCTTCCGCGGCACCCGCATTATCAAGGGTGGCGGCACAATCATCTTTCCGATGGTGGAGCAATGCAAGGAGCTCTCCCTCGAATTGATGTCGTTCGATGTCGCGCCGCAGCAGAGCCTCTACACCAATCAAGGTGTCGCGGTCACCGTCGAAGCGGTTGCACAACTCAAGGTCAAATCCGATCCCGTTTCGATCCGCACCGCCGCGGAACAATTCCTGACCAAGCGCCCGGAACAGCGCGAAGGCCTCATCCGCCTGGTCATGGAAGGTCATCTCCGCGGCATCATCGGCCAGCTCACCGTCGAACAGATCGTCAAGGAACCTGAAATGGTCGGCGGCCGTATGCGTTCCACCTGCGCTGACGACATGAGCAAGATGGGTCTCGAAGTCGTCAGCTTCACCATTAAGGAAGTCCGCGACAAAAACGAGTACATCACCAACATGGGTCGGCCCGACATCGCCCGCATCAAGCGCGACGCCGAAGTGGCCGCCGCGGAAGCCGACCGCGACATCGCTATCAAGCGCGCCGAAGCTACCCGCGCTTCCGCCATCGCCAAGGCTCAGGCCGATCAGGAGCGTGTCGCGGCGGAAACCGCCTCGCTCGCAAAGCAAGCCGAAGCCGAGCGCGACCTCGACATCAAAAAGGCCAGCTTCCTCGAGATGACCAAAAAGGCTCAGGCGCAAGCCGACAAGTCCTACGAAATTGAAACCAACCGCCAGCAGCAGGCCGTCGTGGCGGAGCAAGTCCGCGTCCAGCAAGTCGAACGCGAGGCTCAGGTGAAAGTCCAGGAAGCCGAAATCGCCCGCCGGGAACGCGAACTCATCGCCACCGTGCTCAAGCAGGCGGAAATCGAGCGCCAGCGCATCGAGACTCTGGCCAACGCCGAACGTCAGCGGCTCATGTCCGAAGCCGAAGGCAAGGCCGCCTCCATTCGCGCTCAGGGTGAAGCCGAAGCGGAAATCATCTTCAAGAAGGGCGAAGCCGAAGCCAAGGCCATGAACGTGAAGGCCGAAGCCTACCAGGAATACAACCAGGCCGCCGTCGTCGACAAGCTCATCACCGGTCTGCCGGATGTGGTCCGCGCCCTCAGCGAACCGCTCAGCAAAGTCGACAAGGTCACCATCGTTTCTACCGGCAATGGCGACGCCGCAGGTGCCTACAAGCTCACGGGCGATGTTGCCAAAATCGCGGCGCAAGTTCCGGCGCTCTTCGAAGCCCTCAGTGGTATGCAGATGAGCGACCTGCTCGGAAAGGTGCGCCTCATCGGTGACAAAGCACCCAACGCCCAGCCGCCCATTGCGAATTCCTAAACCACCAACCGCCGGGGCGGGTCAGCCACCCGCTCCGGCGCGCTCAAACCGGGGGGAACGTCATGGCCGTCACATTGAATCAAAAGCGGGCAATCTTCTGGGGGCTTGGAATTCTCGCCGTCCTGGTCTTGGTGAACGTGGCCTGGTCTCAGATCGCCGCTTCGCTCCAGTGTTCCTGGTTTCGGTAAAGGTGTTTAAGGGTGTTTCACCATCCCGAGGTGGACTGAAATGCACCACAAATGGAATCGTCGATCAAAATCGTTTCGAGTCAACACGAAACGGGCTTTCGCACCTGAAAGTTGGTTTTGGAAGTGGCAACGATCTTCGAAAGGAGCACTACCATGGGACTTTTAGAACGCGTCAGTACTCTGATCCGGGCTAATCTGAATGACATGATCGACCGCGCCGAGGATCCCGAAAAAATGATCAAACAGGTGATCCTCGACATGGAGAATCAGTACCTGCAAGTCAAAACGCAAGTGGCGGTCTCCATCGCCGATCAGCACATCCTCGAGAAAAAACTGCGCGAACAGGAAGACTTCGCCAAAGACTGGATGCGCAAAGCCGAAATCGCCGTCGAAAAAGGCCAAGACGATCTCGCTCGCTCCGCCCTCGACCGCCATCAGACCGCGCAGCGCCTCTCCCAGAGTTTCCAGGAACAGGTCAATGACCAGAAAGCACAGGTGGACACCTTGAAATCCGCGCTCTTCAAGCTCGAGCAGAAGCTCGACGAAGCCAAATCCAAGCGCGAAGTGCTGCTCGCCCGCCATCGCCGCAGCATCGCCCTCGAGAAAGCTGCCAAAGCCCAAGTCGCCCTCGGCGAAAATTCCAACCGCGCCACCTTCGATCGCCTGAAGGACCGCGTTCACCACAGCGAAGCGACCGCATCCGCGGAAGTCGAACTCCTCAACGACGACGTCGCGGAGAAGCTCAACCGCCTCGACCGCGACGCCGAAGTCGAGCGCTTGCTCACCGACCTCAAGACCCGCAAGGGGTTGTTGACGCAATAATCGCAAGCCGAAGTGCGCACCATTAGTGAAAGTGATTGCTGTGACGCGCAAGTCGCTGTTGATTACGAAGGGAGAGTATGGTCATGAAATCCTACGTTACGTTCCGTCGCCACCCTTTCGATGAGGTGGTTCCTCGCAGCAATGAGGATCGCAAGACCTGGGAGGTGGTACCCTACGGCAAGTTCGGTGCCGGGCTCTGGACCGGTCATCCTGCCGGACTCATCGTCGTCATCGGCATCTTGATTGTCGGCTTGGTCGGGATTCCCGAATGGCGCTACTTCTTCGGCGCTACGGTCCTCGTCGGCAGTCTGGTCGCCTATTCGCTCTATCGCCGTCACCGCGTCCGGTAGTTTCGTCTGTCATAGGCGCGAGT
>Ga0306920_100013980_pt1 | contig 10946 bp, 10 predicted proteins | sample flu12Cox44000170_FD_204666 | JGI IMG/M metagenome (GOLD analysis project Ga0306920, IMG submission 204666) | Lab enrichment of tropical soil microbial communities from Luquillo Experimental Forest, Puerto Rico - flux4day.12C.oxic.44.000.170 (v2)... | ecosystem: Environmental > Terrestrial >...
GGCCTCGTTGAAGGTCAGCGCGTCCAGTCAGGAGCTTGGTGAGGCCGAGGAAATTCTGGACGTCGAGTACGCCGGAGGGGAGATGCTGATCGGCTTCAATTCCCGCTATCTGCTCGAGGCCATGGCGGCTCTGGAAAAGGACCAGGTGGTGCTAGAAATTAAGGATGCGCAAAGTCCGGGTGTTATTAAAAGCGTCGAGGGCGAGGGTTACTGCTGTGTTATAATGCCAATGCGGATTTAGACGTTGTTTTGCCCTTTAAAACCAGAGGCTTACGGCATTGCAGATAGGGTGCGTCCAGTTACTGGAATTTCGAAATTATCGCGCCCTGGCATGGTCGCCCGCCCCCCATCTGAACGTCCTCGCTGGGCCTAACGCCCAGGGCAAAACCAACCTCCTGGAGGCCCTCGGTTTCATCGTCACCGGGAGGTCTTTTCGTACATCCCGGACCGCCGAATTGGCGCGCTGGGGGTCCGAGTCCGCAGCGGTCTCCGGGGATCTGGTCCGGGGGGAGACGCGCCGTACCGTTCGCCGGGGTCTGACCCGCGTTCGGATGGCAGGATCTCGAGATCGTCAACGGCGGGCCGGCAGCACGCCGCAACTTCATCGATGGGTTCGCGGCGCGGCTCTACGCCAATCACGTGCCGACGCTTATCCGGTTTCGTCAGATCCTCGCCCGCCGTAATCGGCTCTTGCAGCAGCGTCCAGTCGACGTGGGCCTGGCGACGCGGCTCGGCCCGTGGAACGAGCAATTCGCGACGGTCGGGATGGAGCTGCTCGGACGCCGGCGCAAGGCGGTTGCGGCGCTCCAGACCGAGCTCGCCCGCGTGTACGCGGCCCTGTCGGGCGCGCGATCGAAGGTCGAGATCCGCTATCGGACGGCCCTCGGCGAAGCGGCCGAGCCGGCGGCGCTCCTGGCGGCGCTCGAGCGGCGCCTGCGCGAAGAGGTTCGTCGGGGGCAGACACTGGTGGGTCCGCACCGCGACGATCTGGCGATCGAGATCGATGGCGTCGACGCGCGCGCGTTCGGCTCGCGCGGTCAGCAGCGGTTGACCGCGCTGGCGCTTCGCCTCGCCGAGATCCTGCCCGTGACCGAGGCGGCCGGCACTGCACCGATCCTGCTGCTGGACGACGCGCTCTCCGAGCTCGATCCCACCGTGCGAGGCTACGTCCTGCACGAGATTCAATCGGCGGAGCAGGTGTTCCTGACGACGCCCGATGCCCCCGTCGTGGACGGGGCCGCGATGTTCCACGTCAACGGCGGGGGTCTCTGTCCGGCATGAGCGGCGGCAACTACACCGCGAGCGACATCAAGGTCCTCGAAGGGCTCGAGGCGGTCCGCAAGCGCCCCGCGATGTACATCGGCGACACGGGCGCCTACGGCCTGCATCACCTCGTCTACGAGGCGGTCGACAACTCCGTCGACGAGGCGCTGGCCGGCTACTGCGACAGCATCAAGGTCATCCTGCACTCGGACGGCTCGTGCTCGGTCGGTGACAACGGCCGTGGCATCCCGGTCGACGTCCACCAGGAGAGCGGCAAGTCGGCGGCGGAAGTCGTGCTGACCGTCCTGCACGCGGGCGGCAAGTTCGAGCATTCCGCGTACAAGGTGTCCGGCGGTCTGCACGGTGTCGGGATCTCGGTGGTCAACGCGCTCAGCGAGTGGCTCGAGCTCGAGATCCGCCGAGACGGCAAGGAGTGGACGCAGCGCTACGAGCTCGGCGTGCCGACCGGTCCGCTCACCGCGACCGGCACCACGAAGAAGACCGGCACGATCATCCGGTTCAAGCCGGCCGCCGCGATCTTCGAGGACACGACGTTTTCCTTCGACACGCTCAGCAACCGGCTGCGCGAGCTCGCGTTCCTGAACCGCGGCCTCAAGATCGTGATCGAGGACGAGCGCGACACCCGCAGCCACACGTTCCTCTACAAGGGCGGGATCATCGAGTTCATCAAGCACCTGAACCAGAACAAGACTCCGCTGCATCCCAAGGTGCTGTTCTTCGAGGGCAAGAAGGGCGACATCGAGGTCGAGGTGGCCCTGCAGTACAACGACGGCTACCAGGAGAGCGTGTTCTCGTTCGCCAACAACATCAACACGCGCGAGGGCGGGACGCACCTGACGGGCTTCCGCGCCGCGCTCACCGGCACGCTCTCGAACTACGCCCAGTCCAACGGCTTCCTCAAGAGCTTCAAAGGCGGTGTCTCCGGCGACGACGTCCGCGAAGGGCTGACGGCGGTCGTCTCGGTGCGGCTGCCGGAGCCGCAGTTCGAAGGCCAGACCAAGGCCAAGCTCGGCAATAGCGACATCAAGGGCCTGGTCCAGCAGATCGTCAACGACAAGCTCGCCGAGGCCTTCGAGGAAGATCCGACGACGGCGCGGAAGATCGCCGACAAGTGCGTGCGGGCCGCCCAGGCGCGCGAGGCCGCCCGCAAGGCGCGCGAGCTGACCCGAAAGAAAGGCGTCGACGACGAGGGGCTGGCCGCCAAGCTCGCCGAGTGCTCGGAGCGCGATCCGCAGTACCGCGAGCTGTTCCTGGTCGAGGGCGCGTCGGCCGGCGGCTCGGCGAAGGAAGGCCGGGACCGCCGCACGCAGGCCGTGCTCCCGCTCCGCGGCAAGATCATCAACGCGGAGAAGGCGCGCTACGACAAGGTGCTGTCCCACAACGAAATCCGGCTGCTCATCTCGGCGCTCGGCACCGGCATCGGTCCGGAGGAGTTCGACGTCGCGAAGCTTCGATACCACAAGATCATCCTCATGACCGACGCCGACGTGGACGGCGCCCACATCCGCACCCTGCTGCTGACTTTCTTCTTCCGGCACATGGTGCCGGTCATCGAGGCGGGCTACCTCTTCATCGCGCAGCCGCCGCTGTTCAAGGTGAAGAAGGGGAAGGTCGAGAAGTACCTGATGTCCGATCGCGAGTTCGAGGACTTCTTCCTGACGACGTGGGTCGAGAGCGCCGGCGTGAAGGTGCCAGGGACGAAGGCGCCGATCACCGGCGAGCCGCTGCGCGACCTCCTGCGCGCGGTGTCCGAAGTCGAGGCGCTGAAGGCGAAGTTCACCAAGCGCGGCGTGCCGGCCCCGGTGCTGAGCGAGCTCCTGCGCTCGAAGTTCCGCGGTACGAAGCGCGGGATCGGTCACGCCGAGATCGCCGAGGCCGTGGTACGGGCGGCGGCGGCGGTCGACGGCTACGACGTGAGCGTCCAGGCCGGCGAGGCCAACGAGGGGCACACCGTGACGATCGCGGGGACCCCGACCGTGTCGTTCAGCACTGATCTCTTCAAGTCGCCCGACTACACGAGCCTCGGCGAGCTGTGGGAGAAGGTTGCCCTGGCCGCCAAGGGTCCGACGACCATCATCGAGGGCGAGAAAGAGACCGCGGTGTCATCGCTCGACAAGCTGCACCGAGTCGCGCTCGAGCACGCCCGGGCCGGCGCGACGTTCCAGCGATACAAGGGCCTGGGCGAGATGAACGCCGAGGAGCTCGCCGACACGACGATGAATGCCGAGTCGCGCACGCTCCTGAAGGTTACGATGGAGGACGCCGTCGGCGCCGATCAGATGTTCACGGTGCTGATGGGCGACGCCGTCGAGCCGCGCCGCGAGTTCATCGAAAAGTACGCCCTGGACGTCGCGAACCTCGATATTTAACCCGCCCGCGGCCCGGCCGCCGGCGTTTGCCGTCACGGAGTAGCGCGATGCCGAACGAGCGCCAGGTCCCAGTCCCGATCGAAGAGGAAATGCGGAAGTCCTATCTGGACTACGCGATGTCCGTCATCGTCGGCCGCGCGCTGCCGGACATCCGCGACGGGCTCAAGCCCGTCCACCGCCGCGTCCTCTACACGATGCAGGGCCTCGGGCTCAACTGGAACCGCGCGTACAAGAAGGCGGCCCGCGTCATCGGCGACTGCATGGGTAAGTACCATCCGCACGGCGACGCGCCGATCTACGAGGCGCTGGTGCGCATGGTGCAGGAGTTCTCGCTGCGCTACCCGCTGGTCGACGGGCAGGGGAACTATGGGTCCGTCGACGGCGACCCGCCGGCGGCGATGCGCTATACCGAGGCGCGGCTGGCGAAGATCGCGCACGAGATGCTGGCCGACATCGAGCGCGACACGGTCGACTTCGTCCCGAACTTCGACGAGTCGGAGCAGGAGCCGGTGGTCCTGCCGACGCGGATCCCCAACCTCCTGATCAACGGCTCGGCGGGTATCGCGGTCGGCATGGCCACCAACGTGCCGCCGCACAACCTCACCGAGGTCATCGACGGGCTGGTGACCCTGATCGACACGCCGGACACGACGATCGAGCAGCTCCTGAAGATCGTCAAGGGCCCCGACTTCCCGACGCGCGGCTACATCTACGGCGCGGGCGGCATCCGCGAGGCGTACACGACGGGCCGCGGCACCATCACGCTCCGGGCCAAGGCGCATGCCGAGAAGATGCGCGGGGGCCGCGAGGCGATCATCATCACGGAACTCCCGTACCAGGTGAACAAGGCGAGCCTGATCGAGAAGATCTCCGAGCTGTCGGCGGAAAAGAAGATCCCCGCCATCTCCGAGATCCGCGACGAGTCGAACCGCGAGGGCATCCGCGTCGTGCTCGAGCTCGGCCGCGGCGAAATCCCGCAAATCGTGATGAACCAGCTCTACAAGCACACGCAGATGCAGACGACCTTCGGCATCATCATGCTGGCGCTGGTCGATCGGCGGCCGCAGATCGTCAACCTCAAGGAGATGCTCGAGGCGTTCGTCCGCTTCCGCCGCGACATCGTCACCCGGCGGACGCGCTATGACCTGGCGCGCGCCGAAGAGCGCGCCCACATCCTGGCCGGCCTGCGCAAGGCGGTCGAGAACCTTGACCTGGTCATCCGCCTGATCCGTCAGTCCGAGAGCCCCGACGCCGCGCGTGACGCGTTGATGCGGCAGCTCGAGCTCTCCGAGATCCAGGCGCGCGCGATCCTCGACATGCGGCTGCAGCGCCTGACCCAGCTCGAGCGCCACAAGGTCGTCGAAGAGCACGAGCAGACCCTGGCGCTGATCGAGGAGCTCAAGGGCATCCTGGCCTCCGACGCCAAGCTGATGGCGATCATCCGGACCGAGCTCCTGGCGATCAAGGACGAGTACGGCGACGCGCGGCGCACCGAGATCCTGACCGAGACCACCGAGCTGACGATCGAGGACCTGCTGGCCGACGAGGAGATGGTGGTCACGATCTCGCGCGCCGGCTACATCAAGCGCACCCACGTCGAGGCCTATCGGAGCCAGCGCCGCGGCGGCAAGGGCGTGACCGGCATGGAGACGAAGGAAGAGGACATCGTCGCCGATCTCTTCGTCGCCTCCACCCACTCGAACCTGCTCTTCTTCACGAATCGCGGCAAGATCCACTGGCTCAAGGTGCACGAGATCCCCGAAGGCGGGCGCCAGGCCAAGGGCAAGGCGATGGTGAACCTCCTGTCCCTCGGCGACGGCGAGGAGGTCGCGACGTGCGTGCCGGTGCGCGATTTCGCCGCCGGCGGCTACGTCCTCTTCGCGACCAAGCAGGGCACTGTGAAGAAGACCGAGCTCGAGGCCTAATCGCACCCGCGCGCCGGCGGCATCCAGGCCATCGGCCTGGACGACGACGATCGGGTGATGACCGCGCGGCGCACCGACGGCCAGCGCGAGGTGATGATCGCGACCAAGCTCGGGATGTGCATTCGCTTCTCGGAGGAAGAGGTGCGCCCGATGGGCCGCGGGGCCGGCGGCGTGAAGGGCATCGAGCTCGACGAAGGCGACGAGGTCATCGCCGCCGACGTCGTGCTGGAGGGCGTCAGCATTCTCACCGTCACCGAGCGCGGCTACGGCAAGCGCACCCCCCTCGAGGAGTATCGGTTGCAGGGGCGCGCCGGCAAGGGGATCATCGACATCAAGACCGGCGGTCGCAACGGCAACGTGGTCGCGATGCTCCAGGTGCGCCACGGCCACGACATCCTGGTCGTCACGACGAAGGGCAAGATGATCCGGTTCCATGTCTCCGACGTGTCGTCCCAAGGACGCGTGCGCATCATCGACCTCGAGGCCGACGACCGGGTCGGCTCGGTCGCGCGCGTCGAGTCGGAGAGCACCGCGCCGGTCGAAGCCCAGTAGCGCCGTGCTGGACGTCCGGCTGATCCGCGACCAGCCCGATGTGGTGCGTCGGGGGCTCGCCACCAAGGGCGGCGCGGACCTCATCCCCGAGCTCATCGAGCTCGACGCCGAGCGACGGCGCCTCGTCCGCGAGAGCGAAGACCTCAAGGCGCTGCGCAACAAGGCCTCCGAGGCGATCGGCCAGGCCAAGCGCCGGGGCGAGGATGCCAGCGCCGAGCAGGCGCGCATGCGCGAGGTCGGCGAGCGCATCAAGACGCTCGACGCGGAGCTCAAGTCGGTCGACGAGCGCCTCGAGGCGCTGGCGCTCCAGCTCCCCAACCTGCCGCACCCGTCGGTCCCCGAGGGCAAGAACGAGGACGACAACGTCGAGGTGCGCCACTGGAGCGAGCCCCGGACGTTCGCGTTTCCGCCAAAGCCGCACGAGGAAGTCGGCGCCGCCCTCGGGCTCGACATGGAGCGCGCCGCCCGGATCGCCAAAGCGCGCTTCGCGGTCCTCTGGGGCGGCATGGCGCGCCTCGAGCGCGCGCTGGCGCAGCTCATGCTCGACCTGCACACGCGCGAGCATGGCTACACCGAGATCTGGGTGCCGCACCTCGTGAACGGCGAGACGATGCTCAAGACGGGGCAGCTGCCGAAGTTCGAGGAGCAGCTGTTCAAGACCGTGGAGGCCGACGAAGGCCGGCCGCTCTACCTCATTCCCACCTCGGAGGTCGCGCTGACGGCACTGCACGCCGGCGAGGTGCTGCCCGAGTCGACGCTTCCCCGTCGCTACACGGCGTTCACGCCGTGCTACCGGCGCGAGGCGGGCACCTACGGCAAGGACATGAAGGGGATCTACCGCCAGCACCAGTTCGACAAGGTCGAGCTCGTGAAGCTCGCGACGCCGGCGCGGGCCTACGAGGAGCTGGAGTCGATGGTTGCGAACGCCGAGACCGTGCTGAAGCGCCTGGAGATCCCGTTTCGCGTGGTCGAGCGCTGCACCGGCGATCTCGGCTTCAGCGCCGCGAAGGGTTACGACATCGAGGTGTGGCTGCCGGGGCAGGGCCGCTATCGCGAGATCTCGTCGTGCTCGAACTACGACGCCTTCGGAGGCCGGCGGGCCGACATCCGCTTCCGCCCGGATGGGGGCGGCCGGCCCGAGTACTGCGCAACCCTGAACGGCTCCGGGCTGGCCGTCGGGCGGACCGTGATGGCGGTGATCGAGAACTATCAGGAGGCCGATGGCTCCGTCACGATCCCGCAGGCGCTTCGCCCCTACATGCACGGGCTCACGCGGCTCACGCCGCGCTAGGGGCCGCGTCGGCGTCGCCGTATGAGACGCCTGGCGTGGCTGGCCGTCCTGCTCTTGTTGACTGCCTGCGCGACCGACCGCGCGACCCTCGAGCGCAATCAGCGTGACCGCGATACTGCGCTGCTCAAGGACGCGCGCGAGTGTGAAGAGGATGCCGACGACCAGCTCCGGGCCGCCGGCCAGGACGACCCCGGGGATCCGGCTCCTGTACTTCCAGGCGTGTATGGGGCTCCGCGGATGGCGGACCGAGTGAAGCCGCGGACGCTTACCGGGGCTTGATCGGGTCGTCGGCGCGGCTGCTGACGACCTTGTAGTCGAGCAGCCGGATCTCGTACGTGCCGCGGTCGTAGTCGATCCCGGCGCCCCACGCGCGGAAGCCTCGGGTAGAGATCGGGATCGCCACCTGCTTGGCGAGGCCCGGCGGGATGATCGTCCCCTTGAAGTCACGCAGATGGAAGTCGAGCACCTCGCCGCGCGGGCTCTTCACGACCACCAGGACGCGGACGTCGGAGATCGTGTCGCTCGTGCGGTTCTGGAGCGAGGCCGTGAGCGAGTTCAGCGTGGTGCCCTCGGCGAAGACGCCGAACTCCTCGATGATGTTGTTGAAGTAGACCAGGTCCTTGAGGCGGTCCCCGTCGCGGAGGTCGAACGGCGTCGGCTTGACCGCCGCGAACGTGATCGAGGACGGCGGCACGTCGCGCAGGAGATTGACGGGCAGCGCGAAGTTGAGATTCTGCCCCTTCGCCGAGGTCGCGGTCGAGATGGCGATCACACGCCCCTGAGAGTTGAAGACCGGCCCGCCGCTGCTCCCCGGGCTGATCGGTGCCGTGATCTGAAGATAGTGAACACCGGCGATCGTGCGCAGCCCGCCGATGATACCGGTCGAGACGGTGCCCTCGAGCCCCTGCGGGCTGCCGAGGACGACGACATCCTGGCCGGCTGCCGCCTGGTCCGAGTCGGCGAGCAGCACCGTCGGCGTCGACGTGAACGACGTCTGGATCGTGACCAGATCGTACCGCCGGGCGAAGTTCAGGATCTTCAGCGCGACACCGTTCTTGCCGCGCCAGCGCACGAGCACGCGGTTGGCGCCGGTGACGACGTGCGCGTTGGTGACGAGGACGCCGTCCCGCGTGATGAAGAAGCCGCTGCCGAGCGCCAGCGGCTGGTCGCGCTCGTCGAGCGCCACCAGCGTGACCACCGCGGAAAGGTTTTCGCGGGCGATCCGCGCCGCGATCGACTCTTGCTCCTGCGCCGCCGCCGGCGCGGCGACGGACAGCATCGCGGTGAGCGCGAGACCGGCCACGACACCGCGGCGACACGCGGACGCGAGCGAATGCAGCGCGCCGCGCGGGTTCGAGAGAGAGCGCGTGTCGTCGTCGAGGAGTCGCGCCGCATCGTTCATCCTGGCCGTCCCTCTATGCGTCGTATGCAATCAGAGCCGAGACACTATTGTTAGACGAGAGTCGCAATTCTGACAAGGGGTCGGGTACTGATTCCGGCGTTTCCGGAAACTATTGTTCTCACTCCAGTCGGTCCCGACGCGATGGCCTCGAGGACCGGGATTTCCGGGGACTTTTGCTAGACTGCCGCCAGCCATCGCGAAACCGAGGTGCCTATTGCTCGAAGAGGCCGATCGCCAGATCGACAACGCGCGCGCGCGGGTGACGCGCCACCGACTTGCGCCCGGAGCCCATACCGGATTCCACCGGCACGAGTACGACTACGTCGTGATTCCGGTAACCGGCGGCCGCATGCGGATCGTCGACGGGGGCGGGAAGGAATCGTTTGCGGAGCTGGCGGGTGGCGTCGCGTATTTCCGGCCCGCCGGCGTGGAGCACGACGTGTTCAACGGCGGCGACAAGGAGCTGGTGTTCGTCGAGGTCGAGCTCATCGGCTGAGCTCGGCCGCGAACCCTAGCACGACGCTCGAGGCTCGGGCGTGTCGGCGCCGCCGCGTCGAGGTCAGGCCACGGCGGCGAGCTGGCCGATGATGGCCACGCACGCCTCGGCGAGCTCCTTCCCCTTCGTGTGCATGTGCTGCTTGAAGAACTCCTCGTGGACCGCGTGCTCGTGGAAGTGATGCGGCGTGAGCACGGCAGAGAGCACCGGGACCTCGGTGTCCAGCGAGGTCTGCACGATGCCGTGCAGCACGGCCTGCGCCACGAAGTCGTGACGATAGATCCCGCCGTTGACGACGAGGCCGCTGGCGCAGACCGCCGCGTACCGACCGGTCTGGGCGAGCTTGCGGGCCATCAGCGGAATCTCGAGGCTTCCCGGGACCGAGAAAAACTGGATGTCGGCCGCTCCGTAGCCGTGCTTGGCCATCTCGGCCGTGAACGCCGTCCGGCAGTGGTCCGTGATCTCCGTGTGCCACGCGGCCTGGACGTAGGCGATCGCCTTGTGCGCCATGACGTGCCCTCCCTGTCTGGGCACTCAGTGTAGCTCAGGAGAGGAGGACGGCGGCTCGCGGGGGCTCGCGCGCCTCAGCCAATCCCACGCCGCCGTCCTGCCCTCCCGCGTTCAGCGGCCCGGAGTGATGAGGTCTTCCTCCGAGCGGGTGCGCAATCCAATCTCCAACCACAGCTCGTGACACCGCGGATGGAAGTGTGCTTCGCGTTGGGCGGCTTCCCCGGGATAGAACGGATGAAGGTCGAGAGTTCGCAGGTCGCACGCGGCGCACACGCAACCAGACCGCTTGCACTGCTGCTCTGGTGCCGCCGCGTGGCGGATGGCGTCGGGGAAGCGCGAGCCGAGCCGCGCCTTGATACGCGTGCACTCGGCGCAGAGGCGACCTGTTTTCAGCTCGGCAATCGCGCGGCAGACTCGGCAGACCTGTTTGTTGACCGTCCTGTTGAGGAAGCTCAGACTCACTGTGGTCCTCCCGGCAAATTGTTGGAGAAAATGTCGGAAACGTCCGACGCCGGAGAGGACTTACTTCAATCCGGATGCCGTGAGTGTGTGATCAGCGGAATCAGCCGGTTATATCGCCGACACCGGCGCCCGAAGACACGCTGGCCAGCAACCGGGTCAACTAGACGCTCGTGCGAGCTTCATTCCGGAATCCGGAAATACTGGGATCGTGAACGTGAACGTTGAGCCCTGGCCCAGTTCGCTCTTCACCCGGAGGCCAAAGTCTGCCGGTACTGCGGGCGAGATTTACCGGCGACCGGCCACGGTCAACCGTAGCCCGATCCGCCGCATGAGCATGGACATCTCAGCTACTCAGATCGCGACACGCCCATTACTAGCGGCGATCACTCAATCGCTCTCAGAGGCATTCGGTAGCAATCCGCCTCGGCCGGATTGTTGCCCCGAGCCTGTCATTTTTCGGGGGGTGTGTGCGGAAGGCGATGTCTACATCTTTCAGCCGCGTGCGGATCGCGGCTGGAATCCACATACGAGCTACCATCGTGACGGAACGCTGCACATGAAGAGCCATGACTTCAAGGTTCTACCGCCACACCTTCCGTGGGAGAGAGCATCTTGGCTCCTACGCTAGTCACGGGAAGGCTAGTGGTGCGGTATG
>Ga0306920_100013982_pt1 | contig 10945 bp, 10 predicted proteins | sample flu12Cox44000170_FD_204666 | JGI IMG/M metagenome (GOLD analysis project Ga0306920, IMG submission 204666) | Lab enrichment of tropical soil microbial communities from Luquillo Experimental Forest, Puerto Rico - flux4day.12C.oxic.44.000.170 (v2)... | ecosystem: Environmental > Terrestrial >...
CGGCATCAGAGCGAGCAGAGTTATCAAGACCATGCCCGCCGCTGTCAGCGACGAGACTTGGCTCCTCGCGCCGGCTCGGTCGTTGACCGCGGTTGATGACACGCTGCAGCCGCTGGCCAGCCCTCCCAGGCAGGCCGCAGCAACATTGGAGGCGCCAAGCGCAATCAATTCCTGATTCGCATCGATGTCGTACCCGTATTTACTGCTGAGGCTGTACCCCACACCAAAGGCTTCTGAGAGGATGAACAAGGTGATGGCGAAGGCGCCCGGCAGCAGGTCCAGCACGTCATCCAAATTCGCCTTCGGCAGGTTGAAAGCAGGCAATCCGGACTGGACGACACCGACGACCTGAACGCCATGTTCGTCGGCGAGGCGCAAGACGGAAACCACCAAGATCCCGGCGGCCATGATCAGCAGGGGCCCAGGGGCGCGCGGCACGCGCGCTTCGATGATGTACAAGAGCGCCAGACCTCCGGCCCCGATGGCGAAGGTCACCCAATTGGCCGCCCCCACCTGACCGACAAGATGCCAGAGCTGGTAAAGGGTCTCGCCGTGCGCCCTTGATAGTCCAAAGAGTTTGGGAAATTGGCTGACCGCTATGTAGATCGCGAGCCCGAAGATGAAGCCAGTCATCACCGAATGCGAGATGAACGCGACCACAAACCCAAGCCGGACCAGCCCGCACAGCAGAAAAATGACCCCGACGACAACGACCAGCAGGACGAGCAGCTCAGCCAATTCGCCGGGTTCGGTTATCAGGAACGGCGCCGCGACTGTCGCCATCATGATCGAGGACCCCGAGGTCGGGGCCGAGACCGCCTGCCGCGCTGTCCCCAGAATGGTGTAGGCGACGAGAGAGGCCAGAAGTGTGTAGAGGCCGGCCTGGACCGGCGCTCCGGCCAAGCCGGCATAGGCGATGCCCTCCGGAACCAGCATTCCCCACAGTGTCAATCCGGCGATCACGTCGGCTCGGAACCACCCGGCCTCATAGCTGGGCAGCCACCGCAGAATGGGAAACAGCCGAGCAAATCGATCCGGCTTGAGTGATATTTCCGCGGCCATATGCGTACTCTAGAGAAAGTCGCCCACCGTTTAACCAGAGGAGACGGGCGGGTCCCGTTCTTGACCCGCTTTGGCCTCAGCCGAGTCGCCCATTTTGCCGAAAAAGATCGTGCCCTGGGGCCCGCTCAGCGGGCATTTCCGATGAGGGTCGCCGTCCCGCCTCCGCAGCGCCACCAGACCGAGCAGCGCCGACGCGAATATCAGGATCGTGCTCGGTTCCGGGATCACGAAGGCGGAGGCTGAAAAGTCGAACGTGAAATCCAGGGGAGTCACGGGGCGGCCCACGATCAACTGCGCGAGGTCGAGCGTCGATCCGAGCGCAAATGTGCCCGTCATGTCGTCGGCCGGATCGCGATTGTAGGCCCAGTCGAATAGGCCCAGGAAAGCGAATTGGTCGTCGGTCAGGAGTTTGTTACCGATGGTCATGACGATGTGCTGCAACACGGGGGACAGCTGTGCCAGCGCGTCGTCGATGACCCCCGTCACGCTGATCGGGCCAAAGACCTTCTGCCCCCCAAAGAGGTGCTGGCCGTTGATGCTGAAGTCGTCGCTGATGAGCCAGAAATTCTGTTAGTTGAGCGGCGGCAGGTTGACCGTTACCGCGAAGTAACCGGCCAACGTATCCTTGTAGTGCCCATTGTTCAGCAGTGGCAAGGCGGGTAGCCCCCCTATGGCGGCGGCTTCGGCCGAGAGGTTGCTGGCGACGGGCTGGTACTCCACTGTCACATTCGTCAACGCGATCGAAGCTCCGATCGGGGTCGTCCAGCCTGGGAATGGCCAAAATAGAGCGCCACCGGTCACAACTATCGCCAAAATCGGTAGGCGCCAAGAATTCTTCTTGATCATCACTTCCTCCTCTCTAATCTCTTCTCGTAGTGCGGCTCAGGTGGTCATAAGCCTCTACACTTCGATATCCGCCCATCTTTTCCTCTGGGGTAGGCCGTAACAAGCCGGCCCCGCTCCGTTCCTCTCTCTTGCCAGGCCGGATGTGCGGTTTCCTTTGCAGCCCCCCGATTGGGCGAAGTCGCGTTCCGGCGATCTGCGAGCGGGCGCGCCCGGTGGTGGACGGTAAGCGGCGCGGCGGTTGAGGTCTTTGGTTGAGAAGCTCAATTGTTCTCAAGCGCACAATCTGACGGTCGAGGCTGAGATCAGCTTCGGTCGGTTCCGGCTTGACCCCGCGCGGCGTGAGCTGCGGCGTGACGCGCGCCTCTTTAAGGTGGGCTGAACTTTCTACGAGCCGGGCGTGCTGCGCCCGCCTGGTAAACAATCAGTGCGGTTTCGAGCATCCGTGTCGCGGGCGCCGGCCGGGCGCCGCGCTGCAAGAAGGCTGCGCCCCCGCCCCGCGATCCAGCCACGGCGACACTTCTAAATGGTAGAAGCGGCGACCTCTATCTGGTGGACACATCGCAGCTGCGCTCGCTGCCTGAGCGCGTCGCCGGCGGGCGCTGGCGAGCCCCGCGATCCCGAGGCCCAGCAGCATCAGCGAGGCCGGTTCCGGGATAGCTGCTGGTGTTGGATCGCCAAAGACCTCGAATTGCTCAGAGAGGGGCCCAGCTGCTGTCCACGTCCCGGGAGCGCCGGAAGTGGAATAGGCAAAGGGAACCGAAGAACTCCCGTCGCTCAACCATGCGACCAATGCAGGCGCGGTAAGGTCGACGCTGAGAAAATAGGTCGTCCCGTTGTCGAGCACGATCGGCGGGCCGCTATAGCTCGCGGATACCAGATCGGGTGATGTGCCCAGGCTCAACGAGCCGCTTGTCCAGAGTTCCACGTCCGGCAGACCCGCCGAAGACGTGTACAGCATCAAGGATATTCTTCTTGGAGGACGTATGATGTTAATAAACGCTGCGGCCCCGGTGAAACCGAAATTTGAGATTGGGGTGAAGGCCGATGCTCCAAAACCCCCGGTTTCTCCACAGTTGCAATTTACCCCATTGTAATTGCTGAAGATCGTGGCCCCTTCTACCGGCATCGCAGCGAACACCCATGCCGCCATAGCAGCCCCAAAAAACAACTTGCGCATTTCCCGCTCCTAGCAAGGTTGCTGAAAAAAGAAGGCCACACCTCCCCCAGCCAAGATCAGGCGCAGCGCGCATGGCGAGGAGCAGGGTGATGACCAGCGGCACTCCATCAGCAGGAGGCTGCTGATCGCAACGATGTCTCCCCTGCCGCTATCGTCATAGGTGTCGTCGCCGCTGCCGAAACTAAAGCGGCCCAAGACTGTTGCGCGACTTCGCACCTTCTACGGCAATCTGCGAGTGGATGCCTCGGGTACTGCTGATGGACGGTAAGCGCTGCGCTGGTTAACTTCTTTGGTTGAGAACCTCAATTGTTCTCAAGCGGGGATATTCCGATGGTCGATGGCGCGATCAACCTGGCTTGTGGGTTTGCGGCGCTCGATTCGATCACGAGCCCTTTGCCGCCAATGCGTTTGGTGACTTCCGCAGGGACGGGGTGCCGGCCGCAACGGTATGTTCAACACTGTCGCCCCCATTGCAGTCATTGCCGCGCAACAGGGACCAACGGGGCGATCGACACGGGCACGCGGACCAGGTCGCGCCCCGACGCCAGGGTGCTCGACGGGCGCTGCCGTATGGCGCCGGATCGCGGATTCCGTCGGGCAACTTGCCAACACAACGCCATCCGGCTCGGTCGACTGACCTGCTGGGCCGCTGACGGGGAGACTCGGGCGTCCTCATGTCGCCAACCACAGCTCGTCTCCGGTTGTGTCATGCTGTATCGGGGAAGCACGAGCATATCGGAGGATCAAAAGGGGGGAACAAGTTAGACTTAGGAAAATAACAACATTGATAAATTTCATTTAATTCAAAACCATGAGGCGGACACCCCACCCGCCAGCCTCCAGTCATCTCAGAAAACCTGAACAAACGCTCAACAGATATATTTTAGGGGTCGTTTGGGGTTTTCCGCGGAAACATCGTGGTTTGCTATAGGAGTTTGTTCGGGGTTTCTGCCAACGCGGGTCAGCTTCAAGTGCGCCGGATTGCCGAACTCTCTGATAGCACAGTTCCCGCCTCGATTCCCACTCGGTCACACAGAGTTCACAGAACAGGTGTTTAACCCCTCGTGTTTCGGTTTTTGGGTATAAGGAGCACCGGATGCGCCGCAGCTTCTGTTGGATCGTAGCCGGCGCCGTGGCGCTAACGCTGAGATTTGCGGACCTGGCGCAGGCCGGGGAGGCTGATTGCCCCGAGGGCGGGACAGTGCGCTTTGGCGTCGAGCCCTATGACACCGCGGCCCGGTTAGTGCCCATCTACGCTAAAGTCGGCAAGCTAATCGGCGACAAGCTGGGGTGCCCGGTCGAGGTCTTTGTCGCCACCAACTATAACGCCGAGATCGAGGCGATGCGCAACGGCAAGCTCGAGATCGGTGAATTCGGCCCGCTCGGCTATGTGCTAGCGCACCAGCTGGCCAAGGCTGAGGCAGTCGCCGCATTCGGTACAGAAAGTGGCAAGCCAAACACCTACTGGGCGAGCATCGTCACCTACCCCGCGAGCGGAATTGAAAGCGTTGCCGCGATCAAGGGACACAGCTTCGCGTTTTCCGATCCCGCCTCAACCTCCGGGCATCTGTTTCCGGCTTACGGTCTGCGCAAGGCGGGGCTGGACCCGGACAAGGACATCCGAGCGCTCTATGCGGGAAGCCATACGGCCTCGTTCGAAGCGCTCTACAACCACAAGGTAAATGCCGGCGAGCTCAACAGCGAGCAGCTCGAAAGCGCCAAGCAGCGTGGTCATTACAAGGATGGTGATCTGGTCTTTCTATGGAAGTCCGATCCAATCCCGACCGACCCGTTCTGTGTACGCGGCGATCTGCCGGCCGAGTTCAAGCAGCGGGTCGTCGCGGTGCTGCAAAACCTCGACCTGTCATCACTTGATCCCGCCGACCGCAAGATCATGGTGGGCACGGGGATCACCAAGCTCGTACCCCAGTCCGACGGTGCTTATGACGGAATCCGCGACCTGGTAAAAACGCTCAACATCGATCTCAACAAGCTGAAAAGCTGAGTTGACGGCCGGCGCCGCGGACATCGAGCATGCTGCGGGTCTGCGACCTGACGATGCGCTATCCCAACCGAAAGCTGGCGCTCGCCGGCTTCAGTTTGACCGTCGGTGCCGGCGATCTGGTCGTCGTGCTCGGCGGCAACGGCAGCGGCAAGACAACCCTGCTGCGCTGTGTGACCCGAATGCTCGACCCGACCAGCGGCGAGATCTGGCTCGGCGACACCGATCTCGCCGCTCTGTCTGGCGAGCGGTTGCGGCAAGCGCGTTTGCCGCTGGCGATGATCTGGCAGCAGGCTAATCTGGTACGCCGACGAAGTGCGCTTGCCAATGTCGCCTCGGGTGCGCTCGGTCGGCATGCCGGGTGGTGGACCGCGCTCGGTGGCTTCCCGCCGGAGGAGCTGCGCGCCGCCTATGACCATCTCGGAGCCGTCGGGCTGGCGCAGTTCGCGGGACAGCGCGCCGGCACGTTGTCAGGCGGCCAAGCCCAGCGTGTAGCTATCGCCCGCGCGCTGGCACAGCGCCCTCAGGTACTGCTTGCCGACGAACCCGTCGCGAGCCTCGATCCGGAGGCAGCACACGACATCATGCGCCTGCTGCGCCGTCTCGCAGCAGAGCAAAAACTCGCGGTGCTGTGCGTACTGCATCAGGTCGAGCTGGCCTACGAATATGCCGACCGGATCGTCGGCATCCGCGCCGGCCGCATGGCCTTCGACCTGCCGTGCGGCGAGGTGCCGCGCGATATGGTCCGCCAACTCTACCTGAACGAGGCGGCATGACCGCCGCGGCCGAGCCCCACCTGATCGAGCGCGGCTGGAGCGGTGCGCTCAGCCTGGCGCTGCGGCTCGTCCTTCTGCTGGCGCTGGTGTTGATCGTCTTGCAGTCGGCAATCGTCGTACAGGCGCGCCCGCAGGATCTGATCACCGGCGCAAAAGGCATGGCCGATATCATCCGGCGCGCGATCCCGCCGGACTTCGCTGAGATAGGCAAGATCTGGTGGCCGACACTCGAAACCGTCGACATTGCGATCTTCGGCACGATCGGCGGCGTCATTATGGCGTTGCCGCTTGCTGTGCTGGCCGCTGACAATGTGACGCCGTCGCGGCTGTTCTATTACGCCGCGCGCGGACTGATCGGACTTGCCCGCTCGGTGCCCGATCTGGTCTGGGCCCTGCTGTTCGTGACTGCTGTCGGGCTCGGGCCGTTTCCCGGCGCTCTGGCGCTCGCGGTCCATTCGGTGGGGATGCTGGGCCGGCTCTTCGCCGAGACCATCGAGCATATGGAAATGGCGCCGATCGACGCGCTGGCGCTGACCGGCGCGCGGCGACTACAGATATTCACTCATGGCGTAATCCCATCTGTGCTGCCGTCGCTGACCGGAATCACACTTTATCGCTTTGACGAAAACCTGCGTTCGTCGCTGGTATTGGGTTTTGTCGGTGCTGGCGGTATCGGCTTCGAACTGTTGTCGGCGATGAACCTGTTTCAATACCGACTGGTATCGCTCTACCTGATCGTTACATTCATCTTGGTGCTTGCCGCCGAGCGGTTGTCGGCACTGGTGCGCGCCCGTCTTGCATGAGGCCCTCGATCGAATTCGAAGGACATCCGATCAACTATATCCCAACTATCGGGGTGCGCCTGGTTCACGAGACGCCGCTGGTTGCCGCGACTGCAGAATCGCTCAAAGACTACGGCTGTTTGGTCGAGGCTGAGCCACAGGACTTTCGGATCGAAATAGTGCGCTGGCCGGCTCAAGGCTGGCGCCCGGTCGACGACAACTCGGGCGACCAAGGCGGCATTACTGAAGGGCTTTTCGAATTTTGGTGGAAAGGCGAAACGCTCTACGCGCGCAATAACGCGGTCGGCGACAGCTATCTCTTCGCCTGGAGCACCTGGCCCGAAGAGGCGCGAACGGATGGCCCAGCCTCGCCGCGCGAACGCGCGCTGGTATGGCGGGCGAATTATCATCCCGACGGTGGCCAACTGTTTTACCCACTTCGCGATGAAAGCTTTGTCGTTCCGCTCGCGCTTCCCGGCGACGACGTCACGCCTGAGAAGTTCATCAGCTTCCGATGCGATGGCCAGACCGGGCTTTACATCCATCCCGGCGTCTGGCATGGCGCGGTGGTACCGCATGCCGATCACGCCGAGCTGCTCGATCGCCAGGGCCGTGTTCACGCCCGCGTCTCAGTCGATTTCGCCAAGGAATTCGGCTGCTACCTCGCAGTGCCGATGCAGACCTGACGAATTTGGTCATCGCAAGCGATTACCGAGAGGGCGTGCGCCAGGGTGCGGGTACGGAAGGCGAGATGCCTGTGACTGCTACGGCATTGCGGAGGGCCGCGCTCTCTGCAGAAAGAACAGCGACGCGGACGGCCACCCTACGATCCGAATTAGCATTGTTGGCGCTTTCCACCAATACGGCGGAGTGAAATCCCTGCGATACCTGACGAGCGCGCTGACCGCACCAATGCCGAAGGTTTGCCCGACGATGCGGCTGAGGTTGAAAAGCGCAGCCGCATTAGGTCCTTGTTCCGGCGTCACGTCGTGCGTCGCGTAGAACAAAGTTGGCACCAGAAGAAGCCCTGCCCGAGGCCGACATAGGCGCCGTCGCGGCGTTCGGAGGCGCTGCGCGTAGGGCTTTGTGCTCCGGGGAGATGCTGCTTCTCCTCGGCGCCGTTGCTAGCTAACTAGGCTAACCCGGGCGAGGAAGCAGCCCGTCCATCCCATCAGCCCGCTCGGCCGGCCGCGAGCTTATAGAACCTGGCCCAAGCGCGCGACGATTACCGCTGCCAATGGACTGGCTATAGTTCCGTCCAACGGCGACAAGACCCAACAGAGAGGTCGACATGGGCACGTGGGGCGTCGGACTTTATTCGAGCGACTTCGCCTTGGATCTGCGCAGCTGCGTGCGGGCTGTGGCGCGCCTTCCGTTCGACTCGACCAGATTGCTCGACGTGATCAGCCGGGTCGAACCTTCAGCGGCCGGCAACGCGGAGGACCCAGATCACACCGTGTTTTGGCTGACGGTGGGTGATCAATTCGCCCGGCTCGGAATCAATTGCCAGACGGCGCGGGAGCGAGCGCTAACTATCATTTCCGAAGGAGCGGATTTGACTGCCATGACTGCTCTAGGCATGGACGCCAAATCGCTGGCCAAACGCCGTACCATGCTGGAGACCTTGCGTGCGCGCATCGCCGCACCCTTGACGCCAACCAAACCGCGCGCCGTGCTCAAGGCGCCGCAGAAGCTGCTGCTCGAAGTCGGCGAGGTGTTGACCTATCCGGTCGGCCGGAATAGCGGCGGCGATTATTACGAGCCGATCAATCCCTATGCTGTCGGCAAGGACTGGGCCTGGGTCAAAGCGTGGGGGCATGACGGATGGGGCGCGTTAGTCGTCGCGGAACGCGGGCTTCTGTTCGACTTTCTCGCCTGGTACCGGCCCCTGGTGGTCTCCTCGGTGTTGGCGAGCGAGCCCACGATCAGCGAGCTTTCGGCCGCGCCGACCTGGATGTTGCGCCGGGGAGGGACCCTGACTACCCGCCACCGCGACAACTTGCAGCTGAAAGCCGTCGGGCGCATGGAGATTGACCAGGCCAAGCTTGATCATCTCTTTCCCGACAGGCGCATTCCCATCTCCCCCGTCGTCAATGACATCTCGCTGTCGAACGAGATGAAATGTTCGGCACGCGAGCCCGAAGATCCTTTTTGGGACAACAGGCGCATGGCCGTCGCACCGTGCCTTGCAGCCCTGTCCGATATCGCGGTCGGGGTCGGCACGGGAGACAAGGGTCGCGATTAACGTAACGTTTCCGGTCGGTGGCAGGGGGAGTTCAGCTACGACGACGGCGCGCAGCCGCAAACTTCGTTCCTGGCCGTCCTCAGCGAGGTCTCGGGTCTGTTGCGCGGCACGGTTGATAACGCCACCAGCGCCACCGATACGCTTGGGCGCCCGATGCCTGCTGTCGTGGAGGGGCGGCGCAACGGGCGGGCGGTCCGCTTCGTCAAGCGGTACATCAGCGCGACCACGCGGTACCGCCCGATCGAATACAACGGCGAGGTCAACGAAGGCGGCCGACGGATCGAGGGCCGCTGGTCGATCCGTGAGAGGTCGGCCGGCGACTTCGTGATGACCCGACCGGAAGGCGAAGGTCAGGTTGGCTAACTGGCGCTGCCCTGTGGCCCGAACGGGTTGCGATGAAGGTCCGAAATCCACCCGACCAAGCCGATCCCGACAAATATCGCGAACGGCAGGAAGCGGCTATTTTCCACCACTCTGAACTCTACAAGCGAACGAGGATTTTAGCCCGGCGACAAGCCAGACTCAAATGCACATAGGGCTTGACCGCCGCTGGTCCGATTACAGAAGCGGGCGTTACCCTTCAGCGCGGAACCTGCGTGACGACTTTGTTCGGTTTCAGCTGCGGGGAGGGACTTGAATGTGGCTGAGGTGACCGGTCTTAGCCCAGAGGGTACAGCCGTTCTCGCCGGCAGCGGCGCAAAGCCGCCCGCCCGGGGGAAGTCGCAGCCAGGATTGCGGTGTAAAACCTTCGCCGAGCTGTGTACACGGTTCGCGCGCACGCGCGCGCGGGCAAAACTTTGAGGGTCGGGCCGACGCGGCGGAGCAAAAGCGACCGCGCCGACAAAGGTGAGGCAGAGCGAGCGGCAAAATTGAGAGAGAATTCGGGCACATCTCCGAAGACGCGACCCGGGAGCTGTTCGAGCACGACTGGGGAGTCTCGCTCGACGACGGGCTCATTGAGCAGGTCCGACTACACCGCGCAACCCGGAACGGCGCTTATCCTCCCGCGCTGTGATAAACTCTTGGGATGAGCAACCAGCCTCCGATTGACGGACGAGATGAACGAGGCCGAACGACAGCGCTGCCGCCGGTGCTGAGAGCACATATGTTCAAGAAGGGTGAGATCCATAACCCGACCGGAAAGGGCGGCGAATACCAAAGATGTTTGGCACTGTGTCGAGCTTCATCTTTTGAAGCCGCCGAGGAGATCGTCCGCCTTTCAAAGGAAAGCACAGACGAGCGCGTCCGCTATATGGCCGCGACTTGGGTCTATGAACGCTCTTGGGGTCGACCTCAAGACTACGATCCCAACGCCGACAGTCCGCCGTCAACGTTCAATCCACGGGATTACAGCCCCGAAGAGCTGGATCTGATCGAGACGGCGCTGAAGCTGATGTTGGGTCGACGCTAGTCATCCGAGCCCGAGAGTGCCTCGGATTGAGCGCATCGAGGAACCTGCGAGCGTTTCGATTCGTCAGGGGTTCACACTGCATGCCGACCGCCCGCCATCGCAGTCGAACTCGGCGCTCATCGGAACACCACGATGCCCCCGACCGACGCCGTAGCCTAGCCGTGCCGCTCGCGGGTCCCTCGCTGGTCTGACCCCGCCCGGTCCCGTTTCGACCGAGGGGGGAGGGGGACCGGTAGCAGGGAGAGGGGGACCGGTAGCAGGGAAGGGAGAGGGATCTCGAAAGTCCGCAGGGGACCGGACACCCCGCCTCGATGCGCGGTGATCCCGCTCGGCGGGCAAACCGCCTACCATGCGTTAACCTGTCCCTCCGCGACCGCTGTTGGTCCAAGGTCGGTCCATGTCCCTTAGTGTTTGGTCCAGGCAGAATCTCTTATAACCCTTTGAATGTCCGGGAGGTCCAGGTTGTCCAAGAGAAAAAGATAATGCGCGAGGGGAGAAGCAGGCATAAAGGGTCCGAGGAACATGCATTTGCCCCGTAAGCGTCTGCCGAGGGCCGTCTTGCGCTGGGCTTTCTGATTGCGAAGCTGCCGCTGTTTTTGCGGCGGCGGTGCAATGGGTGATGCGGGGCTGGTCGATAAGGAGGA
>Ga0306920_100013983_pt1 | contig 10943 bp, 12 predicted proteins | sample flu12Cox44000170_FD_204666 | JGI IMG/M metagenome (GOLD analysis project Ga0306920, IMG submission 204666) | Lab enrichment of tropical soil microbial communities from Luquillo Experimental Forest, Puerto Rico - flux4day.12C.oxic.44.000.170 (v2)... | ecosystem: Environmental > Terrestrial >...
CTACCAAGCGGGCGCTGCCCCTTACTTGGGCCGGTCTTCCACCGGCTGGATCGCACCAGCTTGCCTGGCGCACTCATTCGATCACCTCGTCGGCGAGCGCTAACAACTTGTCTGGAACTTCGAGGCCGAGCGCCTTCGCGGTCTTGACGTTGAGTACAAACTCAAATTTCGTGGACTGCTGGACCGGCAAGTCGGCAGGCTTCTCGCCTTTGAGAATGCGGCCGGCGTAGATGCCGGCCAGGTGGTACGCATCGGTTATGCTCGTTCCGTAGCTCATCAGGCCACCCGCCGTGGCGAACTCGCGCAGCGAATAGGCTGCAGGTAGCGTATGGCGGACGGCCAGCGCGGCCACCTGTTCCCGTCGGGAGTTGAAGATCGGGCTGCTACCGATGAACAGTGCACCAGCCCCACGCTGGGCGAACGTTGCAAAGGCCCCCTCGATGTCGCGGTCACTGGCGGCTTCGACAACGATGAGTTCCTGTCCACTCGCGTGCACCGCGGCCTGCACATCTCTCAGCTCTCTCGGTGTCGGGGGCCAAGTTCGAGCCCACGAGCATCGCAATTGCGGCCGCCTTAGGCGCAAGCTGGCGTAGGAGCTCAAGCCGCTTCGTAACTGACGCACTGGAGAGAAAGCTCACGCCAGTCGTGTTGCCGCCTGGTCGATTGAGGTTGGGGACCAGGCCGTTGATGACCGGGTGGTTGCCGCTGACGAACACGATTGGTACCGTCGTGGTTGCTGCCTTGGCCGCGAGTGACGAAGGGGTATTTCCGACGATTAGGGCCACCTGCCGGCGAACCAAATCATCAACGAGAGCCGGTAACCGACGGGCTTGATCTTCCGCCGAACGGTATTCGATCAAGACGTTCTGGCCCTCGATAAAGCCTGCTTCCTTGAGGCCCTGGCGGAAGGCTGTCACGAGATGCGCGGCGTCAGCGAGCGAGGTATCCCGCAGGAAACCAATAACCGGCATCCCCGCCTGCTGCGCGCGCCGCGAGCGGCCACGCCGCTGCACCGCCGAGCGTGGCTAAGAATTTTCGTCGTTCGATGTGGCTTGCCATGTGACCCTCCGGTTGGGGTCATGCAATGGAGGGATGATACCACGCTGCCATCGCGCGGCCTGCGCGTCCTAATGACCGCTCGGGGTCAAACTGTGCCGTCTCGAGATTTCTGCGGCACGGCTGCTTTACCCCTGAAACCGGACATTGCTCGGCGCGGTTGGGACGGCAGAAGAGTGCCAGGAAGAGACATCGTGACTGCCTCTGAGGATTAGTCGGCTGTTTGGTCTCGTGATAGCCTCGATTGGTCGCAGTCGGCTCCCAGGGTCCCGTTCCACGCATCAATCCAGGATCATAACGGATGTACTAGGTGGAAAACGTGCTGATCGTCGGTGCAGGAATGTGCGGGATGTCGCTCGGCGTGGCGCTCAGGCGCACGGGGATCAACTGCGATCTTGTCGAAATCCGGCCCGAACTGGCCGAGCCCGGGACCGGGATATCGCTTCAAGGGCCGGCTTTACGGGCATTGCAGACTGTGGGCGTGCTGGATCAATGCATATCGCGCGGCTTCGGATATTCCTATTTCAAGGCTTGCGACGCGATGGGTAATGTGACCGGCACAGTGGATCTGCCGCGGCTCCTCGGGCCAAACTATCCAGCTACAATTGGCATCCTACGTCAGTCCGTACATGAGGTGCTTGCCAATGAACTATCAAAGCTCGGGGTTCCAATCCGGCTGAGCACCACAGTCGAAACGCTTACGCAGGATGATCAAGGCGTCACGGTGCAATTCACAAACGGCAAAACCGCACGCTACGATCTGGTCGTTGGCGCGGATGGAATGAATTCTCTGATACGCGACATTGCATTCGGTCCAGAGCACAAGCCGCGTTATACTGGTCAGATGGTCTGGCGTGCAACCGTGAGCCGGCCGCGCGAGGTTGAATGCCGATACTCGTATTTTGGTCCCACCAACAAATCGGGCTTCAATCCGATCTCAGATAGCCAAATGTATATCTACGCCGTGCAAAATGTGCCGGAGCGTCCTCGATGGAACGATGCCGAGCTCCCGACGATCCTGCGCGATCTGCTTGCTGAGTTTGGCGGTGTGCTTGGGCGCGCCCGGGAAGAAATACATACCCCGGAGCAGATCACATGCCGGCCAGTCTTTTCAATGATGCTGGGGTCTCCCTGGCACCGTGGCCGGATCATCGTCATCGGGGATGCCGCACATACGACTACGCCGCACTTGGCCAGCGGCGCGAGCATCGCCATCGAGGATTCGATAGTCTTGGCGCGGCTGTTCCAGTCCGAGCGTTCGCTCAATGCCGTCTTAGACCACTTCATGCACCAGCGTTACGAGCGCTGCCGTATGATCGTGGCAAACTCGGAGCTGCTTGGCGAGTGGGAGAAAAAACCTGGCACGCCAAATGAAGACACGGTTGGAGTAATGGCAACATCTTATCAGACGCTGGCCAAACCCGCTTAGGGCAGAATGCTGAATCGGGTCAAACCCGGTCATTGCCGTGATGCCCGCCGTATGACCGCTCTTGCACCGAAACCGGACTTGGATCTGCGATCTTGCTATGTCGCCGAAGTGCCATTAACCGACAAAGTGCAGCGCAGCAAAAATCTTCTCTTTTCGATCACTTTGCTATTCCAGAGAGCAGCTTTTTGCCGCGTCCCATTGTGGCGGCTGACTCATTGCTACGCGGCGATCAGCTCTTTGATCCGCGGCCAACTCTTGAGGCCATCATGCCCGGTGTCGTCGTAGTCGGATGGCGGATAATCCGAGATCGCCTTGAAACTCGGCCGGGCCTTGATGCGCTTGAACCAGTTGTCGAGGCGCGGCCGATCTTCCCACATTCCGGCCAGTCCGAGCCGGTCTATGCGCTCGACGTAAGGCGTGATCTCGATGTCCGCTAGTGTAAACATATCGGACGCCAGCCATTTGGTCCTGCCCAGTTGCGCTTCCATCTCGCCAAAGGTTTTATCGAATACCTTGATGTGATCCCGGAAGAATGGCGTCTCAATGCCATTCTCGATTAGAGCGCGCTGCCGCTCGCGTCGCGCCGGGTCTGGCATTTTCATCAGCCGTTCCTCTAGTCCAGCGCCGGCATGCCTCTTGAGCTGCTGGCCGAACGAGATCGCAAAACTCACCGTCGCGCAGGCCATGTGCAAGATATCGTCTGGCAGCTTGCACCAGAGCCTCACGGTGGCGCGCTCTAATGGGTTGGTCGGCGTTAGCGGTGGGTTCGGAAATACTTCGTCCAGGTACGTGCAGATCACACTCGATTCGACAATGATATTGCCATCATGCACCAGCACAGGCACTACTCCGCGTGGGTTCATCTTCTTGAATTCTGCCGTTAGCTGATCGCCTTTCGCGAGGCTTAAGTGACGATTGGTCCACGGCAGGCCCTTCTCTGCCAAGACGATGCGTACCTTTTGTGCGCATACCGAAATGTTGTTGTGACAGAGTTCCAGCATCAATGTTCTCCTTCGAGCCGGTATCGCCGCAAGGCGTTCCCAAACGGTCCGCCAGTTTGCAAATCCCGCCGCTTCATGGGACTATACTCTACCACAACGCTAGGACCGACGGACTGTCTTGAGCAGCACAGCAAGTCTGGCCGCTCGATGTCCGTTCAGGGTCAGTCGCGTCGGACATGATCGTGAGGATAGAGCGAGATATGTCCGCTTCGCCCCGCAACCGGACAAACGGGCAGACGGCCCGATATTGACCCCGTCGTTAGCAGGCGTGGTTTGCGCGCCCGGGCTAAAGACAGCGGAAACGCCGTCACTGCATGTTTAAGTTGAGGCTCTTGACCAACGCCGACCACTTTCGCTCTTCGGAGTCGATCTCAGCGGCGTATTCCGCCGGCGTGCTGGCCAGCGCCTGGGCGCCTTCGCTCAGCATTCGCTCTTGCACCTCCTCCGACATCACCGCAGCTCGCAGTTCGCGCGAGAGCCGCTCGACGATGGGCGCCGGCGTACCGGCGGGGGCCACAAGGCCATAGCGGATCGCGGCGGAGAAACCCGGTACGGCCGATTCCGCAATCGTCGGCACGTCGGGCAGAAGCTTGGAGCGCTCCGGCGTGGTCACCGCGAGCGCAAACAGCTGGCCGACCTTGACGCTGCCGAGGATCGTCGAGAGGGAGAGCACCATATCGAGACGTGGCCTCCGATCAGGTCGCCGATCGCCTGACCGTTGCCCTTATAGGGGATACGCGTCAGTTCGATGCCCGCGCTGCGGGCGAACATCTCCGCGGTCATCTGGCCGATGGTGCCCGGCACAAAGGCATAGTTGACCTTCCCGGGATTGGCCTTGGCGTAGGCAACCAGTTCATAAGGCGTGCGCGCTGGCAGCGACGGATGCACTGTCAACACGCTCGGCTGCGAACCAATCAGCCCGATCGGAGCGAAGTCCTTCCGCAGATCGTAGCCCGCATTGGAATAGAGCGTCGGATTGATACAGAGCGTGCCCGTATAGGTGAGGAGGATGGTGTAGCCATCCGGCGTGTCCTTGGCCACCGCCCGCGTCCCGATCGTGCCGCCAGCGCCGCCGCGGTTCTCCACCACGACCTGCTGGCCGAGCGTGCGGGACATCTTCTCGGCAACGACCCGCGCCAGCGCATCGTTGCCGCCGCCGGCGGGAAACGGCACCACAAGCGTGATCGGACGTGTGGGATAATCCTGCGCCGCGACTGGCAGCGCGCCGCTGAAAATCGCTGCGAGCGCCGCAGCAGCAACAACGAAGCGACGGAGCATCAGCCGCTCCTCAAATTGAGCCACTCGCGACGATTCACCCCCTACATCTCCCGTGCTTCGGACGGAAGGATAGCACACCTCAGTACGGCAGGAGACTGCTGCGCTGCGGGATTTCAATCCGGCCTGTGTCGCTGGACGGGAAGTTCGCTCGGCTTCTGGCCGCGAAGGATGCGATCGGCGTAGGCCGCCGCGCGCCGAAAAATATCGACGGAGTCACCCCCGTACGACAACAGTCCTCCATTCGCGGCGTAGAAACGGAACGGATAGACGGCAGGAAGACGGTATTGAGCAGCCAGCGCCGTGATCTTCGCACGATGGGTCTGCCCCCTCGCGGGGAGCGGCCACGTTGCCGCTGTGCCGCCGAGAAGCGTAATGAACTCGCGGCGCGTCATTCAATAGCGCCTCGGTTCGAGGTGCACCGGATCTCAATCGCTACATTCTGATCCAAAGAGTAACCGCTTTCACTGAGGCCTTGATGGAACGCGGCCAAGCGGCCCGGCGAGTTCATAGTCGTACATTGATTCCCGAGCATGTGATGGCCGATTCTCCACATGTGGCAGCGGCCCGTGATCCTTGCTCCGCCTCAATTCGCCGCCGCTCGGCACGCGAGAGTCCAAACTGATAGTACAGAATAGGCAGCAGAATGAGGGTTAGCGCGGTCGCGCTGACGAGACCACCAATGACCACGATGGCCAGCGGCCGCTGGATTTCTGCGCCGGGTCCGGAGGCGAGCAAGAACGGGGAAAGGCCGAGCGCAGCGATTGACGCGGTAAGCACCACGGGGCGTAAGCGCCGTCGGGCCCCTTCCATGACCGCGTCTTTAAACGGAAGAGTGCTGTTACAGACCACCTCACTTATGTATGAGATCAGCACCACGCCATTCAGCACGGCAATGCCCATCAAGGCGATGAAGCCGACCGAAGCCGGCACGGAGATGAATTGGCCGCTGGCCCATAGTGCAATGACTCCTCCAATTGTCGCGAATGGCACATTACAGAAGACCAGTGCGGCCTGGCGTACCGAGCCAAAGGTCAGGTATAGCAGAAGGAAAATCGTGCCGAGCGCGATCGGAACTACGATTGCGAGCCGTGCGGCTGCGCGCTGTTGGTTTTCGAACTGGCCACCCCAAACAGGCGTGTAGCCCTTAGGCACATCCACTTTGGAATTTATGGCGGTCTTCGCCTCGTCGACGAAGCCGACCAGATCACGACCGCGCACGTTCGCGAGCACGGTCGCAAAGCGCTCCCCGTCCTCGCGAGTAACTTGGATTGGCCCGTCCTCGATTATGATATTTGCAACTTGCGACAGTTCGACGGTCCCATGATCACGGATCACGACGGGCACTCGCGATAGGTCCGCAGCGGTTGCGCGCTGATGCTCTTCGCCGCGCACGATGAGGGGCGTGCGCGCCTGGCCTTCCAGCACGATCCCCAGATTGCGTCCGTCGACCCAAACGCGCAACGCCTCCTGTACCTGCTCGGCATTGATCCCCAATCGTCCCGCCGTGGCACGATCGACTTTGACGGTTAAGTAGCGCATCCCCGCATTGCGCAAGGCGAACACGTCGACCGAACCGGAGACCTTGCGTAGCTGCACAGCCACATCGCGGGCCACCCGGTTCAGCACGTTCAGATCGTCTCCGAATACCTTCACCACCACGTCGCCGCGTGCTCCGACGATCATTTCCTGCACACGCATATCGATGGGTTGCGCGAATGCGTAGTCGATTCCGGGGATAGTCTCCAGAACGTGCCGCAACTCGCCGAGCAGCCACTGCTGGTCGGGACCGCGCCATTCGTTCTTTGGGACTAGCGTCAAAAACATATCAGTCTCGTTGAGTCCGACCGGATCAATCCCGAGCTCATCTGCCCCCGCCCGAGACATGATTCCGCGGATCTCAGGCACTTCCGTCATCAATGCGCGCTCGATTCGCATATCGGTTTGTGCCGTTTCCTCTACGGAAATGGTCGGATGTTTGCGAATTGTGATAACGGGCGTTCCCTCATCCATGATCGGCATGAACGTCGCACCGATGCGTGGGTAGGCCACAATGCTGGCAAGAACGCCCAAGCCCAATGCAGTGAAAACAATGGCCGGTCGCCGCATCACATATGCGAGCACGGGATCGTAGAGAGCGTGTAGCTTGCGAACGAGCCACGGCTCTTTGTGAACGCTGGAGCGAAGAATATAGGCGGAAAGGATTGGCACTAGCGTAAGCGACAGCACGAGCGCCGCAGCGAGCGCGACTGCAATCGTGAGCGCGACCGGGCTGAACAGCCGCCCTTCGAGCCCTTGCAGAGAAAGCAGCGGCATAAATACCATGATGATGATAATGACGCCGGTGACGAGGGGTGTCGCAACGGCTGCGGTCGCTTTGAGAGTTATCTTAAGACGCGTCGCCAAGTCCGGCTTATTTGCATGCGCTAACCGATGTTGCACATTCTCCACCACCACGACGGAGCAGTCGACCAAGAGGCCGATAGCGATCGCCAAGCCACCGAGCGACATGATGTTCGCGGACCAATCGAACAGGCGCATAATCACGAAGGTCGCAAGCACGGCGAGCGGCAGGACGAGTGAAACTACCAACGCCGATCGCAGATTGCCGAGGAACAGCTGCAGCATGAAGATAACCAGCACAATTGCTTCGAGCAGTACCTTCTGTACTGTCCACACCGCCTTGCCGATCAGATCACTGCGGTCGTAGAAAATCTGCACGCTCGTGCCATTGGGAAGTAATGGTCTAAGCTCGTCGAGTTTCTGCTTGACGCCATCGACTACCGTGCGTGCATTGGCTCGCCGCAGCCCCAGAGCCGTTCCCCAGACGGTCTCTTCCTCACCGTTGATCGTAACGACGCCGTTACGCGCGAGAGCTCCAAAACGAACATCGGCGACGTCCTGGACCTTCACCACGGATCCACCACGAACGACCACCACCGTTTCTCGAACGTCCTCCAACGTGCGGATACGCCCTTCCGATCGGACCAGCAGCGCCTGCTCGCCACTGCGCACCCGGCCCGCGCCATCGTTGCGATTGTTGGCGCGCAGCACGTTCTCAAGCATCTCGGTGGTAATCCCGCGCGCGGCCATTGCCGGAGCAGACGGAACGACTTCGAACGTGCGCACGAAACCGCCGAGTACGTTCACGTCGGCAACACCCGGTACGCCGCGCAGAGCCGGTCGGATCGTCCAGTCGAGAAGAAGCTTGTCCGACTGAATGGTGAACATCACCATCTCGGCCAACGGTGTGACAATGGGAGCAAGGCCGCCCTCGGCGTCAGGGGGGAGCTGATCGCGCACTTGCTGTAGCCGCTCATTCACCTGCGCCCGTGCCCAGAAAATGTCGGTGCCGTCTGCAAATTCAAAGGTGAGAAGGGCGACCGAATAGCGCGTGGTCGATCGCATCTTGACCAGACTGGGAATTCCGCGCACCGCGAGTTCTATAGGCACGGTCACGCGGCTTTCAAGCTCCTCTGGGGTCAGTCCTGGGGCACGCATCGAAACCAGGACCTGAATCGGCGAAACATCCGGAAACGCGTCAATCGGAAGTTTTTGGTAAGCAGTCGCTCCCGCTAGAACGAGAGCGATTGCACCGAGGATCACGAACAGTCGCTGCTTGAGCGCAAAACTGACAAGCCCGCTCAACATGGTCATTCCGCATCGACCGCCGCGAGTTCGGTCAACAGCGCGAGGACGCCACGATCTGCGATCCGGTCACTTGAGGACAGCTTGGCGCGGATCGACGCGCGGCCCGGGGATTCGCTCACAACGTTCACAGGCCGGGCGATAAACCCATCCGTGCTTCGCACAAACACCCATGCGCGATCATTGTGCCGGACCACGGACGCAGACGGCACCGACCATTGTGCATCCGATGTGTTCGGGATTCTGATAATCGCGGTGACCGCAAGGCCAGGCCGTACGCTGCCACCATTCGAGTCAATCTCGGCCACTGCGATTGCCGACTGGGTCTGCGCATCGACCGTGCGCGCGATCCGAATTATGCGCCCTTCCACGCCGTAGGCTGGCAGTGAGACTGTTCCGCTTTCCTCAATGGCGGCGAGCCGCCCGGCAGGGACTTGGACGTTGACCCAGACAGGGTTGAGCTGGCCGACGCTGTAGATTGGTGCTGCCGCGCTGACGCGTTCTCCGGGGCTGGCATGCCGCTTCGTCACGGTGCCGGCAATAGGTGCATGAATGGTCACCGCCGCAAACAATCTGCGCGTTGTGCGCACCGCCTCGATGTCGCCCTCGGACATCTCCATCAATCGGAGTATCTGCTGGCGCTCGTCCAGTTGGAACTTAGCGTTGATTGCCTGCGTCTGCGCTACGCGCAGCTCGCGCTCTGGCATCGCTTTGTTCTCAAATAGGAACTGAGCACGTCGCAGCCTATCGGCTGCGAGCGCTTCATCAGCTAAGGCGGCGAGAAATTGTCTCTGCGCCTCTACCAACTCCGGGGACCGCAAGCGCGCGATCGGCTGCCCCTCTTTGACCTGCTCGTCGGCGGCGACCAACATCGATTCCACCATGCCATTGGCCGGCGCTGCGACGACATGCAGTTGCTGGGGAGGGATGACGACCGTGGCTGGCAATGACAGCTCCGACTCGGCGCGCTCTTGCTCAATGGTAATGCTCGTTATGCCAGCAGCCCTGATCTGTCGCTCATCGAGCCGCAGGACGATCTCAGAACTGGCGTTTGCCACGTTGGCCGAAAGCGATACCGTGACCAACAGCGCCAGTGCTTTCAGGCTGGCGCGGGCGTTACTTGGTATGGAAACAGCCTTCATCAACGTGGCAAGCCTACAGCTGTTGCGGGCATAGGAGCCGCGTTCTCGCTCATGGAGCATCAAGTGTTTCGATCGTCGATCTGAAAGTGAGGCTCAATGACCTTCGACTCTGGAAAACTCATCGTGATCAGCCGTATTAGCCTGATCACCTTCGCTTCGTCAGGATGCACGTGCCGATCCGCCGCAGCCACCCGCTCGGCAATACGAGTCACATCTGAGGTCAGTGACATACTAGAGACTGGTCGCAGGGCCTCTAAAACCACGTTTGCGAAATCCGCCTCCTGCAGCTGTCGCGCGCGCTCGTCAAACAAGTGGGTGATGTGCTCTCGTGTAGCAGCGAATCGCCGCCGATGGATGTAGTGCACCACCTCGTCGCGCTCGACCGTTTGAACCCGTCCGTCCGCAAGCGCCACGAAAGCGCCGGCGGTGACCAAGGCGTTCACTGCGTCGCAATCGAATGTACCAGCGAGTTCGTCCGCGTGCGTTGAGCGGAGGTACTGGTTAGCCATGATGCTTCTCATCGGTACGAATTGCGCGCCGAAGGAGCACGGACCAGCTTCATCAGGAAAGCAAGAGGTGTTGGGCCCTGACGTCGGCCGATCCATGCCACTTCGCACGGGATAGGTGATCCGACATCGCGAGGTTGGCCGATACCATTCGGCGTCCTCGCCAGAGGGGCCCGGATTCAGTTGTTAAAGGAAAGCTATGCGGGACGCGCGCCGAAATCAAGCTGACAGCGCATAAGCGACATGCAGCTTCTGTGCATCCGATTGGCTCGTTGAGCTGCATGCGTCAGGCGGTCGCACGTTGGATCAAAATCCCCAGGCCGACCGTGAGGGCGGCGACGCTGCTCGCGATCGTGGCAACACAACGCTCTGAACGTTTTCGGCGGAGCGGCTCGGCCAGCAATTCGTGATCGAGAACCGGCCGGGTGCGGGCACCAATATCGCCACCGAGGCGGTCGTGAACGCCCCCCTGACGGCTACACGCTTCTACTGGTTTGTCTTCCAAACGCGAGCAACGCGACGCTCTACGCGACCCGTTTGTCATAGAGGTGAAACCCTCGGTGCCGGTCAAGACGGTGCCCGAACTCACCGCCTACGCCAAAGGCAATGCTGGCAAGATGTCTCATAGCTGCCGAGCAGAACGGCGAAAGTCGATGGCACAATGGAGAAGGTCACGTCGTTGAGCACCTGACGCCTGCCGTAGCAATGGCTCATGCCTTCGATGGCGACGGCGGGCGGCTCGGCGGTCGTCATGGTGAGAATGTCACTGCTGGGAAATTGCGATACCCCAAGGAAGCTCGCCGACCTGGATCGTCTTGGTGACCTTGAGATTTGCCACGTCGATGATGGAGACGTCGTTCGACACGCCGTTGGTCGTCAGAAGATA